>Ga0207706_10001501_pt1 | contig 23152 bp, 19 predicted proteins | sample KBSC53metaG_FD_184318 | JGI IMG/M metagenome (GOLD analysis project Ga0207706, IMG submission 184318) | Corn rhizosphere microbial communities from Kellogg Biological Station, Michigan, USA - KBS C5-3 metaG (SPAdes) (version 2) | ecosystem: Host-associated > Plants > Roots > Rhizosphere > Soil ... | reverse complement strand
CGCCAGACATTCGGCGATCGCCGGCATCAGCCGCTCGCCCCGCCCCGCCCTGGGAAGACTTCCGTCTTCCTCCTTCAGGACCCGCTCGGACACCACCCGCGCACCACGCAGGAGCGCCACGCTGCCTTCGTAGGTTGCCCCTTCGATGGCGAGAGTGTATTGGCCGTTCATCGAGTCGCCGACCCCGAGTGAGTGGTGTGGATCACGCCTTGGATCACGCCTTAGAGTAGGCGACCGCCGGCTATCCTGCGAGGAGAATGCGCCGCTTTGGGTCGTCGGCGATGTAATCGAGGTCGATCGGCAGATGGTCTTCCGGCAGCCTGTCGCCGGCGCGCTCGGGCCACTCGACGAGGACGAGAGACCTCGAGCTCACGATCTCGTCCCACCCGATGTTGGTGAGCTGCTCCGGAGAGTCGAGGCGATAGAGATCGATGTGGAAGACGGCCGACTTGGGCGCTTTATACTCGTGCACCAGCGCATAAGTCGGACTGGTGATCTCCTCTTTCACTCCATAACCGGCGCAAATCGCCTGCGCGAGCGTGGTTTTGCCGACCCCCAGCTCGCCTGTGAGAGTTATCAGCAGTGGAGGATTCGCGGCTCTCCCGAGCTCATCGCCCCAGTGCCGCAGCTCGGCTTCGCTCAGTGTGAGATGCCCCTCGGTCGCGCGCGATGGAACGACGTGGCGATGTGCGGGCATTCAGCGGCCGCGCAATCCTGCAAAGGCTCCTTTGCTCTCCTGTCGCCCGGCTTTCGCCTTGATCTCGAACAGCTCGTCACGAATGCGAGCCGCCGCTTCGAAATCCAGATTCGCGGCGGCGTCGCGCATCTGTTTCTCCAGCTCCTCGATCAGAGCCGGCAGATTCTCGGTTCCGTAGCGCGCACCCGACTCGGCGACGCGGCGCCCCTTCTCGCGCTCGCGCTCCTCACGCTCAGTGCGAGCGTCGGCAACTCGAGTGATGAACCGCACCTGATCGACGCTCTTCACGACGCTGGCCGGCGTGATACCGTGCTCGCGATTGTAGGCCTGCTGCAGCTCACGGCGGCGTCCGGTCTCGTCAATGCACCGCTGCATCGAACCGGTCATCCTGTCGGCGTAGAAGATCGCGCGCCCGCTGAGATTTCTCGCCGCGCGCCCAACTGTTTGAATGAGTGAGCGGTCGCTGCGCAGAAAACCTTCCTGATCCGCATCGAGAATGGCAACGAGCGAAACCTCCGGCAGGTCGAGTCCTTCGCGGAGCAGGTTGATTCCGATCAGCACGTCGAACTCGCCGAGCCGCAGGCCACGCACGATTTCCATTCGTTCGATTGCGTCGATGTCGGCGTGCATGTAGCGAACCCGCACACCCATTTGCTGCAGGTAATCAGCGAGATCTTCTGCCATCCGCTTGGTGAGTGTGGTGACGAGCACCCGCTCGCCCCTCCGCTCGCGAATCCGGATCTCGTTCAGGAGATCGTCGACCTGCCCCCGAACCGGACGCACTTCGATTTCCGGATCGACCAGGCCCGTTGGCCGGATGATCTGCTCGACGACGGCGCCCTCTGAGAGCCGGAGCTCCAGCTCCGCGGGTGTAGCGCTGATGTTCAGAGCCCGCGGCGTCAACGCCAGGAATTCGTCGAACATGAGCGGTCGATTGTCCAGGGCGCTCGGCAGCCGGAAGCCGTAGTCGACGAGCGTCAGCTTGCGCGCGCGATCGCCGTTGAACATGCCGCCGATCTGGGGCAGCGTCACGTGCGACTCGTCGACGACGACCAGAAAGTCTTCAGGGAAGTAGTCGAACAGACACGCCGGTCTCTCGCCTTCCGAGCGCCCGGACAGATGACGTGAGTAATTCTCGATCCCCGCGCAGGTGCCGATCTCGAGCATCATCTCGATGTCGAAGTTGGTGCGCGACTCCAGACGCTGGGCCTCGAGCAGCTTGTTGGCCGCCCGCAGGTCCGTCAGTCGCTGCGCCAGCTCCTCGCGAATCAAGGCAACCGCGCGCTCAATCGTGGGCCTGGAGGTCACGAAATGCTTCGCCGGGTAGATCGCCGCCTTCTCGAGATTGGCGATGGTATCCCCAGTCAGAGGATTAATCTTGCTAATTCGTTCGATCTCGTCGCCCCACATCTCCACGCGAACACCCTGCTCCTCGTAGGCGGGCAGGATCTCGACGGTATCGCCGCGCACGCGGAAGGTGCCGCGCTCGAGTCCCATGTCATTGCGCGAGTACTGGATCTTGACCAGCGAGCGCAAAATATCATCGCGTGCGATCTTCTGACCTTTGACCAGCGTCACCATCTGCTCGCGATAGCTGCGCGGATCGCCCAATCCGTAGATCGCCGACACGGTTGCGACGATGACCACGTCGTCGCGCTCCATCAGGCTCGATGTCGCGCGCAGTCTCAGCCGGTCGATGTCTTCGTTGATCGAGGCGTCTTTCTCGATGTACGTGTCGGTCGTCGGCACGTACGCCTCGGGCTGATAGTAGTCGTAGTACGAGATGAAGTACTCGACTGCGTTGTGCGGAAAGAATCCCTTCAGCTCACCGTACAACTGCGCTGCCAGCGTCTTGTTGTGCGAGAGCACCAGCGTTGGCCGGCCGAAGTTCCTGATGACGTTGGCAACTGTCATCGTCTTTCCGGATCCGGTGACGCCGAGCAGAGTCTGGAAGCGGTCGCCCCGCTCCAGACCTCGTGTCAATTCCGCAATTGCTTTTGGTTGATCTCCCGCCGGCGCGAAAGGCGCCCGCAGGTCAAATTCCGCCTTGCCCATTCTTTATATCGCTCGACAGACGCTCGCGGCGCGCGACTTCCGTCACGCCCTTCACGCGTCTTGCCGCCTTCAGGATTTTTTGCAGGTGCGCCAGGTTGCCGACTTCTACGGCGAGCTCCCCGACGACATGTCCGTCGGAGCTGTGGAGCTCGAAGCTTCTGATGTCGGTGCCCGTCGCCGACACGGCAGTCGCCAGGTCGGCGTAGAGTCCGCGGCGATCGGTCGCTTCCAGGGCGAGACGCACCATGAATTTCTCGCCTTCCAGCTCCTTCCAGTCTATCTCCAGGCGCCGCTCCGGCTCCTGAACCAGCATCAACAGATTCGGACAGTCTGAACGATGAATGCTGACTCCCCGCCCTCTCGTTACATACCCCACAACCGGGTCTCCGGGTACAGGCTGACAACACTGGGCGTAGCGAACCATGAGGCCGTCAACGCCCTGAATCCGGACGCCTTTCGTGGTGCCGCGAACCTTGTCGACGAGCCAGTCGAGCGGGCCTGCCTTCGGCGCTTCGGGAACGCCGTCGCTGCCCGGATACAACTCCTTCAACACCTGGGCGATGTTGACGTCGCCCTGGCCGATCGACGCGATCAGATGGTTCGTGTCGTTCAGGTGAAGACCCTTGGCGACTTTCAGCAGCTCGCTGTCTTCGGGTTTGTCGAGCCTGCGTCGTTTGATCTCGCGATCGAGAATCTCGCGGCCGAGTTTGATCGAAGTCGCATGCTCCTCGATGCGGAGCCTTTGACGGATCTTGTGACGCGCTCTACCCGTCCGTACGTGAGCCAACCAGTCGCGACTGGGCTTGGCCGAGGGCGAGGTGATGATCTCGACGGTCTCCGAGTTCTTGAGCTCGCGCGCGAGACTGGCGATCCGGCCATTGATGCGCGCACCCTGACAATGCAGCCCGACCTCGGTGTGAACGGCGAATGCGAAGTCGATCGGCGTTGCGCCTTTGGGCAGCTGGATCACATCGCCCGTAGGGGTGAAGACAAAAATCTCGTCCTGATAGAGATCCAGTTTGAGGAACTCGAGGAATTCGTCCGGCGTCTTCGCGTCGAGCTGGAGCTCGAGCACTTGCCGGAACCACTGGAGCGCGCGATCGAGCTCGTCGGCGCTGCGCGAATCTTCCTTGAATCTCCAGTGCGCGGCGATTCCGTACTCCGCGGTGCGGTGCATCTCGCGCGTGGGGATCTGGATCTCGAAAAGCTGCCGGTTCGGACCGAAGACGGTCGTGTGCAGCGACTGGTAGCCGTTCGACTTCGGCTGCGCGATGTAATCCTTGATGCGCTCCTGGAGCGGCGTGAATTGATCGTGAATCACACCGAGCGCGTGGTAGCAGTCGGGCACCGAATCTACCAGCACGCGGATCGCCAGCAGGTCGTAGATCTCCTCGTACGGCTTGTCCCACTTCTTCATTTTTTTCTGAATCGACCAGAGGTGCTTCGGTCGGCCGGTCACCTCGACGTTCAGAATTCCCGCCTTGCGGAGATGCTTCTCGAGCGGCTCCTTCAGCTGGGCGATCGACTTCTCCCGATCCGTACGCGTTGCTGAGACTTTTTTCGCGAGCGCCTTGTAGTCGGTCGGCTCCAGATGCTTGAACGCCAGATCCTCGAGCTCCCAACGCACGCGCGCCATTCCGAACCGGTGCGCCAGCGGCGCGTAGAGATCACGGGTCTCGAGCGCAATGCGCTTCTGACGATCGCCGGGCAGGAACTCCAGAGTGCGCATGTTGTGCAGGCGATCGGCGAGCTTGATCAGGATTACCCTGGCGTCCTTGGCGATCGACAGCAGCAGCTTGCGATAATTCTCGACCTGCCGTTCCTGGGACGAGTTGAGCGGCAGGTGGCCGATCTTGGTGAGACCGTCGACTATCTCGGCGATCTCCTTCCCGAACTCGGTCTCGATGTCGTCGACGGTGATGGCGGTGTCTTCGACAACGTCGTGAATCAGGCCGCTGGCGACGGTGGTGGAGTCGAGCTGCAGGTCGACGAGGATCTTGGCGACCTCGACGCAGTGGGACACGTACTTGTCACCCGAAAGGCGCTTCTGGCCTTCGTGGGCGCGCTCGCTGAACCGGTAGGCGCGCGCGAGCAGCTCCCGGTCAAGACGCTCCGGGAGACCCTCCCCCATCCATGCTGGTAGGGTGTCTTTTTCCTTGACTGCGCTCGCCGTCACAGCAGCCCTGCCTCCGCGAAGCTTATGTAGCGCCCCCTACCGATAATAACGTGATCCTGCACCGGTATGTCGAGTACTTTCCCGGCCTGAACTAGCTGTTCAGTTACTACCCTGTCGTCGGGCGAGGGTGTCGGATCCCCGCTCGGATGATTGTGGACGAGAATGATTGCCGCCGCTCGTTCCGCGATTGCTTCCCGGAAAACTTCCCTTGGATGCACGAGCGACGAGTTGAGAAGCCCGCGCGTTACCGTAATGTCACGTTCCAGCCGATGCTGTGAGTCGAGCACGGCGACGTGGAACTCCTCGACCGGTAAATCCTCCAGTCGTTGCGCGAAGATTTCGAAGACATCGCGCGGCCAGCGCACGGGAACACCTTCCTGGCGTTCTTCCGCCGCCATCCGCCGGCCCAGTTCCAGGGCGGCATGGATACAAACAGCACGAGCCGTTCCCACGCCGCGAACGCTTGTAAGCGTCGCTACGGGCTGGGTGGAAAGTAGTCGCAACGACCCTCGGCAAGCCGACAGGATTTCCTGGCCGATGCCAAGTGCGGACCGGCCTTCGGACCCGCTGCCGAGCAGGATAGCCAGCAGCTCGCTCGAGCTCAATGCGTGCGCGCCGTGGCTTCTCAATCGCTCCCGCGGGCGTTCGGCGGCGGGAAGTTCGCGAATCGTCAGTGTCATTCGGTGCTCCTGTGTTTGGAGCACGGATGATCAAATGATTGACCGGCGGTGGTGCTATCGTCCGAAGGCGGGTGACACCACATCTCGGCGTACAGATCGCGGCGCGATCTGGCTTGGTTCAATACGGAAGCGGGGAGCTCATAGCTTAGTCAGCTTTTCAGCGAGGAGCTTCCTACCACACTTAGGCATCAGACATGAAGCTGATAGCGGGCCCACAGCTCTTTGCTGATGGGTACGTGTGGCAGGAAGCTGTCAGCTTTATCGCTGACTAAGCTACCAGCTCCCCGCTTCAGTTCTGTGGATGCCGGTCCCGCCCGCCGAGTCTCTACGCCGAGCCAGCTAGAGACTCGCCCCGTGACACTTCTTGAACTTCTTGCCCGATCCACACGGACAAGGATCGTTGCGGCCTACGTTGCTCCAGTCCCCAGTCTTCCCGCCGGGAACCCCGCCCGCAATGCCCGGAACCGCAGCCGGCGCCATCGCCTTGCTGAGCGACGAGCTCTTGCCCCCAACGTGGACGGTCGGCTCCGGCCGCACCGCAGCACCTGGCTGCGGCGGCTCCTCGGGTCCGATGTCTAGCGTTTGGTCGGTGCCTTCGCCGTTGTCTTCCGGTGGGACATCCTCGAGTACGCCTAGCGCGTTGTAGCGCTTCCTCGGCCCGGCTGGGCGGCGAGGCTGGCGGCCGTTGGGCCCGGGACCGTCGCCATCATCCAGCCGGATCTGCGGCGGCGGCGGCGGCGGCGACTGCTCGAACGTGATCTGGGCACGGAGGAATCTCTCCGTAAACGTGTTGTGGATGTCCTGCATTAGATCCACGAACATGTTGTAGGCTTCGTGCTTGTACTCGATTAGCGGATCCTTCTGGCCCCATGAGCGATACCCGATCGCGTTTCGCAGCTGATCGAGGTCGTAGAGATGATCCTTCCACTTTTCGTCAATGACGTGGAGCATGACGAGCGCGAGGAGCTGCTCCGCGTATTCGCCGAGGCTCTTCATCTTGTCCGCGAATGCCTTGCGTCCGGCGTCGATGGCGCGTTGCTCGGCGATCTCCTGGCTGGTCGGAAGGTTTCCGTCCTCGAACCCGGGCACCGTCAGCATGTAGTGCATCAGCAGGTCCTGACGCACGAGGGCGAAATCCCATTCTTCCTGCGAGTCGAACTCGTTCAGCATGTTCTCGACGCGCTTGGCGACGCCCTTCTCGATCATCTTCTCGGCTTCGGCCTTGAGCTCTTCCCCGCCCTCGAGCGCAAAGGAGCGCAGCGAGTAGATGACTTCTCGCTGCTGGTTCATCACATCGTCGTATTCGAGCAGCCGCTTGCGTGACTGGAAGTTCTGGAGCTCGACTCGCTTCTGAGCCTGCTCGATCGAGCGTGTGATCAGCGAATGCGTCAGCATCTCGCCTTCTTCCGCGCCCATGCGGTCCATCAGTCTCGCGATTCGGTCCGACCCGAACAGGCGCATCAGGTCGTCCTCGAGCGACAGGAAGAACTGTGACGCGCCTGGGTCGCCCTGACGTCCCGCGCGGCCACGCAGCTGGCGGTCGATACGCCGCGATTCGTGCCGCTCGGAGCCGATGATGTGCAAGCCACCGCACTCGACGACGTCAACTATTTCGTTTTCCGCGTTCTTGCGCTTCGACGGCTTCGACTCGGTGACGCCGGGGCCAAGCTTAATGTCGGTACCGCGGCCTGCCATGTTGGTGGCGATGGTCACGGCACCGGGCTGACCCGCTCCCGCGACAATCTCGGCTTCGCGCTGGTGGTACTTCGCGTTCAGAACGTTGTGCGGGATTCCGGCGCGCTTGAACATGCGCGACATGGTTTCCGAGACGTCGACGTTGACCGTGCCGACGAGCACGGGGAATCCCAGCTCGTGAAGCCGCTGCGTTTCCTCGAGAATCGCGTTGTACTTCTCACGGCGCGTCTTGTAGACAAGATCCTGGCGATCGTCGCGTATGACGGGGCGGTTGGTCGGAATTACCGACACGCCGAGCTTGTAGATCTCGTGGAACTCGGTCTCTTCGGTCTCGGCGGTACCTGTCATGCCGGCGAGCTTGTCGTAGAGGCGGAAATAATTCTGGATGGTGATGGTGGCGAGGGTCTGTGTTTCGCCCTTGACCTGCACGCCTTCCTTCGCCTCTACCGCCTGGTGCAGTCCCTCCGACCAGCGACGACCGTGCATTGTGCGGCCGGTGAATTCGTCGACGATCAGCACCTGCCCTTCCTGCACCACGTAGTTCACGTCGCGCTCGAACAGCGCATGAGCCCGCAGCAGCTGATGCACGATGTTCAGGCGCTCGCTTTTTCTGGCGTAGTCGACATCGAGCGCGGTGCGGGCTTCGATCTTCTGAGCCGCTGTCATGTCCGGATCGTGATCGATGACGTGGACCTGGTGCGACAGATCCGGTAGCACAAACTCGTCGGGAGAGTCCGGGGACATGAAATCGACGCCGGCGTCCGTGAGGTGCACGGTGTGTCCCTTCTCATCGAGCACGAATAGCAGGTCGTTCTCGATGTCCCGGTACTGCTGCTTGCCCGCCGGCAGTCTGCGATCCGCGATGTGCTGCAGCTCCATCTTCTGGACGAGCGCCTTGACCCCCTGCTCCTGCAGGACTTTGAGCAGGCGCTTGTTCTTGGGACCGCCCAGCTGCGCCTTGTACAGGCTGAGACCGGCGGTATCGCTATCGTCCGCCTCGAGTGCCTTTTCACCAGCCGCGACGAGCGCGTTGACGAGGTCACCCTGCCTTCGGACGAGCCGCGCGACCGCGGCGTTGTGCTGCGCATACTCCGCGTCGCTCTCGTTGCCCACGGGCCCAGAGATGATGAGCGGAGTACGGGCTTCATCGATGAGCACGGAGTCGACTTCGTCGACGATTGCATAGACGTGACTGCGCTGCACGCGATGCTCGAGCGACTGCACCATGTTGTCGCGCAGATAGTCGAAGCCGAACTCGTTGTTGGTGCCGTACGTTATGTCGCACTCGTAGGCGGCGCGGCGCTCCATCGTCCCCGGCTCCGTGTCGTCGATGCAGCCGACGGTCAGTCCGAGATAGGTGTAGACATGACCCATCCACTGCGAGTCGCGGCGGGCGAGATAGGAGTTGACGGTGATAAGGTGCGCGCCTTTCCCCGGCAGCGCGTTCAGATACAGTGGAAGCGTCGCGACGAGCGTCTTTCCTTCACCCGTTGCCATCTCGGCGATGCGCCCGTTGTGCAGCTGGATACCACCCATCAGCTGGACGTCGTAGGGCACCATGTTCCACTCCATCTCCTGACCGGTCACGCTTTCCTTGGTGCCGAGCAGGCGACGGGCTGCCTCGCGGACCGTAGCGAATGCTTCGGGCAGCAGCTCGTCGAGTATTTCTGCCGTAGCGCGGCGCAAATCGGCCTCAACGCCCCCGCGCCCATCTACGCCACTAAGCTCATTATCGATTTCGTCTCGAACCGCCGGGTCGGAGCTCGCCCGCTTCCGCTCCCTGAGGTCGGCGATACGCACCTCGAGCTCGCTTGTCGCCTCGCGAATCCGCGCCCGGAATGCACCGGTCTGCGCGCGTAGCTCCTCCTCCGAGACGCTCTGTAGCCTGGCATAATGCTCGTTGATCTCGTCGACGATGGGCTGAACGCGCTTGCGCTCGCGATCGTGCCGAGTACCGAACACTCCACCCAACAGGCCAGTCAACATTTACCGATTATTCCTCGGGCGGGCTCGCCGCCTCACTTATAGAGCCCGCGGGCTCCGATAAAATTCTCAACACCTTCGGGAACGAAACCCCGAACCGACCTTCCGGCGCGCAGTCGCTCCCTGATCTCGGTCGACGATACATCTACCCGCCGCGTCGAAAGAGTCTCCACGTCCTCACCAGCCGGTGATCCGGATGCGCGCGCGGAACCCGCCCGGTGCATTACCGCCAGCCGCGCAAGCGCGCGCACACGCTGTGGATCCTTCCACCGCGCGAACGTCGAAAATGCGTCTTCGCCTAGCAAGAGAAACAGCTGCGCACCCGGGTACCGCTTCGCCAGAGATTCGAGCGTATCGACCGTGAAAGATAACCCCTCACGTGCGATTTCTGTGTCGTCCACCTCGTACCTCGGGTCGTTGGCAACGGCGATCTTCACCATCTCCAGGCGATCCTTGCCGCTCGCAATTGCCGGTGTTTCGACCTTGAGAGGTTGAGCCCGTGCGGGCACGAAGATCAGACGATCGAGCCTGAGCGCATCGTAGGCATCGGCTGCGAGGATGAGGTGGCCGACATGGGGAGGATCGAATGTGCCGCCGAAGACCCCGATCCGCACTTCGCTATGTCGCGGGAGCCGGCGCCGGCGCCGGGCCGCACCTTTTCGATACCTCGCGGTCGTTCTGGTACTTGGTGCGCATCTCGTTGCAGAGATCGCGCGCATCCTCGGTGTAGTGGATCGCTTTGTACGCTTCGAGCAACATCAGGTACGCGTCACGCGTCTTCCTCGCGTTCGGATGAAGCTTGATCACGTCCTTGAAGTAGATGATCGCGGAATCGTACGCCTTGCGCTTCAGGTACAGGTAGCCCGTGTCATAGTCCTTCTGGGCGAACCAGTCGTCCAGCTTCGTCAGCTCGTTTCTGGCGCGCTGCCCGTACGGCGAATCCGGGTACGCCGCCAACAGAGACTGAAACGCAGTGACAGCCGACTTGCCGTAGGTCGCGTCCAGCTGCGGCTTTCTCCACTCGTGCTGATACGCCTTGCCCGACAGAAAGAATGCGTCGTCGACGAGCGTGTCCTGCGGAAATGCGTCGATCAGTCGGTTATAGGTGCCGGCGGCGAGCAAGTACTCGCCGTTCTTCGTCTGCGATTGCGCGAGATAGTAATAGGCGAGCGGCAGCCTCGGATCACGCGCTGAAAGGTCGAGCGTGAGCTGCTCGAACGCCTTGGCCGCGTTGTCGAAGTGTCCCGCCTTGTACTCCGCCATTGCCGCGTTCCACAAGCTGTCGGCGGTCGCGTAAGTCTTGACGTTGAAAGGTTGCTTGCACGCCAGCGGTGCCGTTAGAAGCAGGGCCAGCAGTATTGATCTGAACTTGAACATCCGAATGGTATTACCCTCTGCGGGGAAGCTGGTTCACGCGGCAGGGCGTCCGATTGAATGGTATCGCACTCCCAGCGCCCGCATCTTGTCGAGGTCGTAGAGATTCCGTCCGTCGACTATGACCGGCTGCTTGAGCGTCCGCTTCACCCGCTCGAAGTCAGGGTAGCGATACTCCATCCAGTCAGTGACAACCACTAGGGCGTCCGCGCCGGCGAGCGCTTCATAGTTAGTCTCGGCAAACTCTATTCGGTTGCCGAGCAGACCTCGCGCGTGATCCATTGCCGCCGGATCGTGGGCGCAGACAGATGCACCCGCGTCGAGCACGGCTTCGATAAAAGTCAGCGCCGGTGCCTCTCTCATGTCATCTGTGCCGGCCTTGAAGGCCAATCCCCACAGAGCAATTCGTTTTCCCTTCAGATTGTCGCCCAGAGCCGACCGCAGTTTCGACACCAGAACAGTCTTCTGACGTTCATTAGCCGACTCCACCGCTGTCAGGACGTCGAGAGCGACACCGCGCTCCGCGGCCATGCGAACCAGCGCCTTCACGTCCTTCGGAAAACACGATCCGCCGTAACCCGGACCAGGAAACAGGAAGGACTGCCCAATTCGCGAGTCGCTGCCAATGCCTTTCCTTACGAAGTCGACGTTGGCTCCCATCTTGTCGCACAGGTTGGCCACTTCGTTCATGAACGAAATACGCGTCGCCAGCATTCCGTTGGCAGCATACTTCGTCATCTCGGCGGAGGCGATGTCCATCATCAGCACCGGCTTTCCGGTACGAACGAACGGTGCATAGAGCTCCGACATCACGCGTCTGGCGTGTTCCGACTCGACGCCGATCACCACCCGGTCAGGGCGCATGAAGTCCTCGACGGCGTCGCCTTCCTTGAGGAATTCCGGATTGCTGCAAAGGTGAAACGGGAACTTGGCCTGTTTGGCGATCTCCTCACTCACCTTCCGCGCACTACCCACCGGAACCGTAGACTTCGTGACGACGACCATCTCGCGCGCCATGTGCTTGCCGATCAGCGATGCGACCTGCAGCACGTACCTCAGATCGGCGGAGCCGTCCTCGCCCGGTGGCGTACCGACAGCGATGAACACCACTTCCGCGGATTCAATTGCCTCGCGCAGATCCGTGGTGAAGAACAGCCGCTTCTCCCTCTGATTCCGTTCTACGAGCGGCTCCAGCCCGGGCTCGTAAATGGGGAGAATGTTGCTTCTCAGTCCGTCGATCTTGCGCTGATCGATGTCGGCGCAACGTACGGTGTGGCCTGTTTCGGAAAGGCATGCGCCCACGACGAGGCCGACGTACCCGGTACCTATTACGGAGATTTCCATTTAGCGGAGTAGCGGAATGGTTACGCGCTGGCGAACGACGGAGCCGATGCCAGCGAGACGATACGCCCCTTGCCTCGCGCGAGCCGAGCGGTGGCGTTGCGAGTGTCGACAATGACCTTTGCCAGGTGCACTACGCGCTGGTAATCGACGCTGGAATGATCCGTGACTATCACGACTGCGTCCGCACTGGAGATCGCATCATCCGTAAGCGGAACGCTGGAGTGCTCGTGCCCGTCCTCGCGGAATTTGGGCACGTACGGGTCGTGATAGCGCACCTCGGCGCCGAGCTGCTCCAGCAGACGGATGACGTCGAGCGCAGGACTCTCGCGCATGTCGTCGATATCCTTCTTGTAAGCGACGCCGAGCACGAGAACACGACTGCCGTTGACCGCCTTCTTTTCCTCGTTCAGGGCCTGGGAGACTTTGCGCACGACGATCGCCGGCATCTCGCTGTTGATTTCACTGGCGAGGTCGATGAACCGCGTCTTGTAGTTGAGCGTTCTCATCTTCCACGCGAGGTAGTGTGGATCGAGCGGAATGCAATGACCGCCGATGCCCGGGCCGGGAGTGAACTTCATGAAACCGAACGGCTTCGTCGCCGCGGCTTCTATCACCTCCCAGATGTTGACACCGAGCTTGTCGCAGACGATCGCCATCTCGTTCACCAGCCCGATATTCACTGAGCGGAAAGTGTTCTCGAGCAGCTTCACCAGCTCGGCGGTCTCGGTACTCGAAACAGGGACCATCGTGTCGAGACAGGTCGCGTAAAGCGCGGTCGCCACTTCGGTGCACGCCGGCGTGATGCCACCGACGATCTTCGGCGTGTTCTTGGTGTTCCACTTTGGATTGCCGGGATCGACGCGTTCGGGGCTGAAGGCGAGGAATACGTCCTCACCGACCGTTAGTCCTGCTGCTTCCAGCTTGGGCTGCAGCAAGTCTCGCGTCGTCCCCGGATAAGTAGTGCTCTCGAGAACCACCACGACGCCCGGGCGGCAGTTGCGACCAATCGCGTCGGCGGCGGCTATTACGAAGCCCATGTCCGGATCGCGCGTCTTGGCGAGTGGAGTCGGCACCGCGATCGATATCGCGTCCATCTCCTGCATCCGCGATTCGTCCTTTGTCGCTTCGAACTTTCCACTCTTCACCAGCTTCGCGAGCTCCGTGCTCGGCACGTCCTGAATGTGCGACTTGCCATCCATCAGCGACTTCACCACCCGTTCGCTCACGTCGTAGCCGATCACCTTGAAGCCGGCTTTCGCGAACTCGAGGGCCAGCGGCAATCCGACGTAGCCGAGTCCGACGACGCCAATGCACGCGGTTCTGTTTTCGATCTTCGCTAGCAGTTGATCTTTTAGCTGCACGAGATTGCTCTGACTGTGGGTTGTTGTTCGCTTAGCGGCCGTAGAAGCCGCGAACGGCGTCGATTACTTCGTCAAGCTGCGTCTGCTTCAGCTCGGGATAGACCGGCAGCGATATGACTTCCTGCGTCGCTTTTTCGCTCTCGGGAAATGCGCCGCGCTTTAGTCCGAGATACTCGAAGCACGGCTGGAGGTGCAGTGACAAGGGATAGTAGACGGCCGATCCGATCTGCTTGTCCTTGAGGTGCGTCTGCAATGCATCCCGCTTGGCAACACGAAGCGTGTACTGGTTGTAGATCGATTCGTTGGCCGGATCGATGGTTGGGGTTCTGACGTCGTCCAGATCCGCGAACGCGGCGTCGTAATAGGCGGCGTTCTTTCTTCTCGCCGCGCTCCACGATGCCAGACTGGTCATCTTTGCCGACAGAACCGCCGCCTGCAGCGCATCGAGCCGGCTGTTGTAGCCGACTTCCTCGTGGTAGTAGGTTTTCATTCCGCCGTGGACGCGCAGCCGGCGCACCCGCCTTGCGATTTCATCGCTCTGCGTCACGACCATGCCGCCGTCGCCGTAGCCGCCGAGATTCTTCGATGGGAAGAAACTGAAAGTTCCAACTGTCGCGGCTTCGCCCGCCATCACCCACTTCCCGTCGATCTTGCGACGGGCACCGATGGACTGCGCCGCGTCCTCGACAACCGGGACGTCCCCCGCTACTTCCATGATCGCTTCGATGGGCGCCATCTGACCGAACAGGTCTACGGCGATGACTGCCTTCGTTGACGGCTTGAGCACCGCGGCAATTGCGTCAGTCGAAACATTGAAGGTGTCGGGCTCAATGTCCGCGAAAACGGGTCGAGCGCCGACGTTGTGTACGGCCCCAGCGGTCGCGAAGAAAGTGAAAGGCGTGGTAAGTACTTCGTCACCCCGACCGATGTCGAGCGCCCGCAAGGCGAGCAGAATGGCGTCGGTGCCGTTCGCAACCCCGATCGCGTGGGTCGTGTGTGAGAGCTGAGCGACCTCGCGCTCGAGACGCTCGACCGGCTCGCCGAGAATGAAGGCCTGGTCGTCGATGACCCTGGTCATCGCGTTCATTACGGAGTCGCGAATCGTAGCGTGCTGCGCTTTCAAATCGAGTAGAGGAACAGCCATTTCTGCCGGGGTTAAATCGAAAAAAGGTAAGCCGTTAAAGATACACTCTCAGGAGTCAGACTTGGGCCCTGAGTGGCAGCGGGACCTCACGGCCAGTTTTGGCCGATTCGTAGATACCGAGGATCAATTCCAGCGATTTCCGGCCAGCCCGGCCATCCGTGTCGGGCTTCGCCTCGCCCCTCAGGACGGCGAGCACGTTCCGATAGTAGCCCTCGTGCCCAAGCCCGTAGACGTTCGGGGGATTGGTATCCGCCCCGGCAATCAGCTTGTCGTCGTCATCGTATTCGGCGAACTGCCAGTATTCGACCTTGTTCACCGCCGTCCCTCCGATCTTGACTGAGCCCTTCTCGCCAAGGATGGTGATCGAACCCTCGAGGTTCCGCGGGTAGGCGAGCATGGTCACCTCGATCGAACCGAGGGCACCAGAACGGAACTTGAGGATCGCAACGCCGGAATCCTCCGTCTCGATCCGGCGCGCAAGCGTCGCCGTTTTGGCCATCACGCTTTCGACCGGCCCCATCAGCCACTGAATCAGATCGACATAGTGCGACGCCTGATTCATGAAAGCCCCACCGTCGAATTCCCAGGTGCCCCGCCATGAGGCCTGGTCGTAGTAGTCCTGCGGTCGCGCCCAGTGAACGATGCAGTTCGCCATATAAATGCGTCCAAAGCGCTCCCGGTCGATCGCGCGCTTCAGCAGCTGGATCGGGGGGTTGAGCCTGTTCTGCTTGACCACGAACAATTGCACACCCGCCTTGTCGCACGCGTGGACCAGAGCATCCGCGCCAGTGAGCGAAATCGCCATTGGCTTTTCCATGACCACATGCTTCCCCGCGTTGGCGGCGGCGACACCCTGATCGGCGTGAAGCCCCGACGGCGTGGCGATCGTCACGACGTCCGCCCCAGCGTCTTTCAGCATCTTTTCATACGAGGTGAAGTGCGGCACCTGCCAGTGCGCGCCCGCCTCCGACGCTCGTTTGGCGTCGCTGTCGCAAACGGCAACCAGCTCGAGGCCGTCGATCTTGGCAATCGCCTCAAAATGATTCTTGCTGATTCGCCCGCAACCAAGCAGGGCGATGCGAAAGTTTTTTTCGTCCGTCAATCCTGCGCTCTCCTGAGCTGTTCGCCTTCCTGTTTGTAACGCGTCCCACAGACTCTGCACGACTCCGGGTTTTTATCCGGCAGACGCTCACCGCACTGGCACATCCAGCCGACGCGGCGCGCCGGAACTCCGACCATGAGTCCGTACGCGGGCACGTCCCGGGTGATTACGCTGCCGGCCCCGATGAAGCTGTACTCGTTGAGTGTTACGCCACAGACGATCGTTGCGTTGGCGCCAATCGTCGAGCCACGCCTGACCAGCGTACGCTTGTATTCGTTCTTGCGGGAAACGTGACTGCGCGGGTTGATGACGTTGGTGAACACCATCGACGGGCCGCAGAAAACGTCGTCCTCGAGCACTACGCCCTCATATACGGAGACGTTGTTCTGGATCTTTACGTTGTTGCCGATGACGACGCCGTTCATCACCACGACGTTCTGCCCGAGCGAGCACCGCTCGCCGATCTTCGCGCCGCCGAGGACGTGACAAAAGTGCCAGACCTTGGTGCCGGCGCCAATCTGTGCGCCGTCGTCAACGTAGGCCGACTCGTGGATGAACAGCTTTGATCCCATCGCCTCGCTCATCAGACTCCGGCTTCCTTGGGAATCCGCGAATGCCACTCCTGCAGCGAGAGCACCGATGGGGCCCGCGAGCGCATTGCCAGAATCGCGTCGCACGCTGCGTTCGCCGCCGATAGCGTCGTGGTGTACGCGACGTGATTGGCTATCGCCGCCTGGCGCATCGTGTAGTCGTCGCGCTGCGATTCCTTGCCAAGCGGCGTGTTGATCATGAGTTTGATCTCGCCGTTCAGCATCAGATCGACGCCGTTGGGGCGACCCTCATAGATCTTGAGCACGCTTTCAGTGGGGATCCCGCGGGTACGCAGATACTTTGCGGTTCCGGCTGTAGCAACCAGTCGGAATCCCATCTCGTAGAACCGGCGCGCGATCGGAGTCACGCCGCGCTTGTCTGAGTCATTGACAGTGATGAAGATCGCGCCTTCGGATGGGAGCACGTTGTCGGCTGCGAGTTGCGCCTTCCCGAAGGCGCTGCCGAAGGAATCGGAGATGCCCATCACTTCGCCAGTGGACCGCATCTCGGGTCCCAGAATTGGATCGAACTCCCGGAATTTGTTGAACGGAAACACTGCTTCTTTTACGGAGATATAGGCCGGCGCCACTTCCTCAGTGAATCCGATCTGCTCGAGCGTTTCGCCGAGCATCACCCGGGCAGCAATAGCTGCCAGCTGGACTCCAATCGCCTTCGACACGAAGGGCACTGTCCGGCTGCCCCGCGGATTTACCTCGAGAACGTACACCTGTCCATCTTTCACCGCGTACTGGACGTTGATCAGGCCGACGACATTGAGCGCTTTCGCGAGCGCGACCGTGTGCGCCCGCATTGCATCGATGTGCTCTTCGTCGATCAGGTAGGGTGGTAGCACGCAGGCGGAGTCGCCGGAGTGGATTCCGGCGTCCTCGATGTGCTGCATTACACCACCGATCACGACGCGCTCGCCATCCGAGATCGCATCGACATCGGCCTCGAAAGCATCCTCGAGAAAGCGATCGATGAGAACCGGCTTGTCTTCTGACACGCGCGCCGCGCGCTCGAAATACTCCATGAGGGAGCGCTCATCGTAGACAATCTCCATCGCGCGGCCGCCAAGCACGTACGACGGACGCACGAGCACCGGATAGCCAATCCGCTTCGCTGCCTCCGTCGCCTCCTCCAGACTCGTCGCCGTTCCGTTCTCCGGCTGCCTGATGTCGAGGCGTCGCGCGATTGCATCGAACCGCCGACGATCCTCAGCGATGTCGATGGCGTCGGGCTGAGTGCCCAGTATGCGCACACCCGCCTTGGCGAGGCCGCTGGTGAGCTTGAGCGGAGTCTGGCCGCCGAGCTGGACGATCACCCCGAGTGGTTGTTCCCTTTCGACGATGTCGAGCACGTGCTCCAGTGTCAGCGGCTCGAAGTACAGCTTGTCGGAGATGTCGAAATCGGTGGAGACGGTCTCAGGATTCGAGTTGATCATGATCGTCTCGTAACCCTGCTCTCGCAGCGCCAGAGCGGCACGTACGCAGCAGTAGTCGAACTCGACCCCCTGGCCTATTCGGTTCGGACCGCTGCCTAATATGATCACCGACTGTTTGCCGGTCCTCGGTGCCTCGCTCTCCTCGTCGTAACTGCTATACAGGTATGGCGTAGCGGATGGGAATTCTCCCGCACACGTGTCCACCATCTTGTACGCGGGAAAAATTCCGAAACCCGTTCTGCGCGTCCGCGCCGCGGCCTCCGTTTCTCCCCTCAGATCGCCGAGCTGTCGATCCGAGAAACCCATCCGCTTCATCGTCCACAGCGAGTCTTTGTCGACGGCCTCGAGCGCTGTGAACTCCCTTTCGGCTTCGATCAGCTCCTGCATCTGTGACAGGAACCACGGATCGATTCCGGTGAGCTCGTACACGTCGTCGATCGACAGGCCAGCGAGAAGCGCCCGCTTGACCTGGAAGATTCGCTCCGGCGTCGGCTGTCTCAGCGCCGCGCGCAGGGTTTCTGTCGCGTCATCGACGAGGCGATCATCGACGAGACTCGAGGCAATCGTCCAACCTGGTCTCCCTGTCTCCAGCGCGCGGAGCGCCTTCTGAAACGCTTCCTTGAATGTTCGGCCAATCGCCATCGACTCGCCGACTGATTTCATCTGCGTCGTAAGTCGCGGATTGGCGGCGCGGAATTTCTCGAACGCGAAGCGTGGGCATTTTACCACGACATAGTCGAGCACAGGCTCGAACGAGGCCGGAGTCGTGCCGGTGATGTCGTTCGGGATTTCGTCGAGGCGATAACCGACTGCCAGCTTCGTCCCGATGCGCGCGATGGGGAAGCCGGTCGCTTTGGAAGCCAGCGCCGACGAGCGCGAGACCCGCGGATTCATCTCGATCACCAGCATCTCGCCGTCGGCGGGGTTGATGGCGAACTGGATGTTGCAGCCGCCCGCCTCGACTCCGATTTCCCGGATGACGGCGACGGCAGCGTCGCGCATCAGCTGATACTCCCGGTCCGTGAGCGTCATCGCTGGCGCCACGGTGATCGAATCTCCGGTGTGCACTCCCATCGGATCGATGTTTTCGATCGAGCAGACGATGACGACGTTGTCGGCACCGTCTCTCATCACCTCGAGCTCAAATTCCTTCCAGCCGATCACGCTCCGCTCGACCAGCACCTGCGTCACCGGCGAAAGGTCGAGTCCACGCCGTACGATCTCTTCGAATTCCTGCCGATTGTAAGCGATGCCGCCACCGGTGCCGCCGAGGGTGAACGCCGGCCTGATGATGGCGGGGTAACCGGTGTCATCGAGAATGCTGTACGCTTCGTCCAGTGTCGTCGCGATTCCGCCCTGCGGTACCGCCAGCCCGATGCGCTTCATCGCTTCACCGAAAAGCTTTCTGTCCTCGGCCATGGCGATCGCCCGCGCATCGGCGCCGATAAGCTCGACGCCGTATTTCTCAAGCACCCCGCCCTCGGCGAGCTTCATCGCCACGTTGAGCGCGGTTTGTCCACCCATCGTCGGCAGCAGCGCGTCGGGTTTCTCCTTGGCGATCACCAGCTCGACGTACTCGGGAGTCACCGGCTCGATGTAGGTGCGATCCGCAAACTCGGGATCGGTCATGATCGTGGCCGGGTTGGAATTGACCAGGACCACCTCGAACCCCTCCTCCCGGAGCGCCTTTGCCGCCTGGGTTCCGGAATAGTCGAACTCCGCCCCTTGCCCGATGACGATAGGGCCCGAGCCGATGACGAGGATCCGGTGAAGGTCGGTGCGTTTAGGCATTCGAATTACGGTGATTCACTGTTCAAAAGTAGCGATTAACTGGTATCGCGTAACTTAGCTTTTGACCGCAAGAGCAGGTGCCACGTGCGAGCAAGGCCATCAACTGCAACTGCAGGTGCCAGGTGTGAGCAACGACGCGGCCAGGTGTGAGCTCACGACCTCAGTGCTAAACCCACACCCCGCAACGGTCTTGCTCGCACCTGGCACCTGCCCTTGCAGTTCATGGTCAAGAAAAAGGGAGCCCCACGGGCTCCCTTTTTCTTTCATAAAAGTTCCGAGACTAAGCAGCGCTCTGTCCCCTCGGCGCCCGCTTCACTTTCCCGGCGTGAAGGCAACGAGTGCACACCTTCACTTTGGTGATCTTCCCATCGACGACGACGCGCGCGACCTGAAGGTTCGGCTTCCACGTCCGGCGCGTCTTGTTGTTCGCGTGCGAAACGTTGTTGCCGAAGGCGACGCCTTTGTCGCAGATAAAGCAGCGGTTTCTTCTGATCTGAGCCATTTCCTTACTTCTCCGAGGGAACCAGCTCGATGCGCGCCATCTCGGCGCCGTCACCTTTGCGGTGTCCGGTCTTGAGGATCCGGGTGTAGCCGCCCTTACGCGACGCGAACCTCGGTCCAATGTCCTGGAACAGCTTGTCTGCAGTCTCCCGATGCGGAACCTGTCGGCCGGCGAGACGACGGCTGTGCAACGTCCCCGTCTTCGCCTTGGTGATCAGCTTCTCGACGAACGGACGAAGCTCCTTTGCCTTCGCTTCCGTCGTTTCGATCGCACCGCGCTCGATCAACGCCTTGGTAAGACTTCTCATGAGCGCCAGCTTCTGCTCGCTCGTCCGGCGAAGCTGTTTGCCCTTTTTGCGATGACGCATGCTTTAAACTTCCTCTTCGTCGTCGGCGCCGACGGTGGCGACGTTGCGATTCGGCGGTGTGCCCTGATCCGTGATGCGGACGCCGTCCGGAGTCTCCTCGTACTTCATGCCGAAGTTGAGGCTCTCTCTTTCGAGCAGATCTGCGATCTCGTTCAGCGACTTCTTGCCGAAGTTCTTGACCTGGAGAATCTGGCTCTCGCTCTGACGAACGAGGTCACCGAGGGTGCGAATGTTGGAATTCTTGAGCGAGTTCACGGAGCGAACCGAGAGCTCGAAATCTTCGATCGGAGTGCGCAGCACTTCCGCCAGGCGATGAGCGTCGCCACCCGGCATGTCGCCGCCCGGCGTCAGCGGCGCCGAAGCGTGCGAGCCGAATCCTGCGAAGTACTGGAAGTGCGTCTGCGCGAGAGCAGCGGCGTAGCTGACCGCCTCTTCCGGGGTGATGGTGCCGTTCGTTTCGACCGTCAGCGTCAGGCGATCGTAGTCGGTGCGCTGGCCGACGCGTGTCTCAGCGACGGCGAAGTTGGCGCGACGAACCGGGTTGTAGATCGAGTCGATTCTCACCACATCGACCGGTAACGTCTTGTCGACGACGTGCTGATCGGACTCGACGTAGCCGCGGCCGCGACCGACGTAGAGCTCTACGTTGATCTCGCGGTCGCCCTGCAGCGTGAACAGCTGATGGTTGCGATCGACGATCGTGACACCGCTCTGGTTCTCGATGTCGCTTGCCGTCACGGGACCGGCGGAGCTGCGTGAGATGCGCAGCACGGTGTTCTCGACTCCCTCATCGAGCGACAGCGTCAGCGACTTGAGGTTACCGATGATCTGGTGGACGTCCTCGACGACACCAGGAATCGTCTGGTGCTCGTGAAGAACGCCATCGATGCGGAAGCCCCACACCGCCGACCCGCGAAGGGATGACAGGAGAAGACGCCGCATGGCGTTGCCGAGGGTGTGTCCGAAGCCGCGCTCGAGCGGCTGAAGTCTGAATTCTGCGACGTTGGGGTTGTCTTCGCGCTTGGTGGCTTCAACCAGCTGCGGACGGACAAGCCCTCTGAGATCAATTGCGGTTGCCATTTTCTATTTTTTCCTTGAACAAGCCACCCCGCCCCTAACGCGCGGTGAGCCCGTAACGAGAGTTAGGGTCTCGTCTGACTTAGATATGTGACTGGCGAACGGAGCAAACTCCAACCGTTCGCAGTTCGGAACGACTCACTTCGAGTAAAGCTCGACGACCAGCTGCTCCTGAGCAGCAATTGGAATATTCGGGCGTGTCGGACGCTCCAGCATCTTGCCGCTGAAGGTGTCGCGATCGACGGCGATCCATGAGAGCGGCGCGCCGCGGCTCGACTGATCCATCGCCGCCATCACGCTGGCCTGCTCGCGTGACTTCATGCGCACACGGATTTCCTGACCGGGCTGCACGAGGAAGCTTGGAATGTCGACCGCCTTCTGATTCACCTCGACGTGGCGGTGACGAATGAGCTGGCGCGCTGCCTTGCGGCTGCCGGCGAAGCCCATGCGATACACGACGTTGTCGAGACGCGACTCCAGCGCCGCGAGGAGATTGTGTCCCGTTATCCCCGGCAGCGGTGCAACGCGCTCGAAAGTGTTACGGAACTGTCTCTCGCTGACGCCGTAAATCCGTTTGATTTTCTGCTTCTCGCGCAGCTGCTTCGAGTACTCCGACATCTTGCGACGACGGGCGGTCGAAGCGCCGTGCTGACCGGGAGGCGTCGGACGACGCTCGACCGGGCATTTTTCGGTGAAGCACTTCGTCGCCTTGAGGAACAGCTTCGTTCCCTCGCGGCGGCACTGCCTGCAGCTCGCATCAGTGTAGCGCATCGGTTAGACTCTCCGGCGCTTGGGCGGGCGGCAGCCGTTGTGCGGAATCGGCGTGACGTCCTTGATTGACTTCACCTGCAGCCCTGCGGCGACCAGCGCCTGAATCGCGGACTCGCGTCCCGATCCCGGCCCCTGCACTCTCACGTGAACACGGCGAACGCCAAGCGTCACCGCTTCCCGCCCAGCCTGCTCACCGGCGACAGTGGCTGCGAAAGGCGTCGACTTCTTCGACCCCTTGAATCCAGCCTTGCCCGCCGAGCCCCACGAAATGGTGTTGCCGTGGGTGTCGGTGATGGTGATGGTCGTGTTGTTGAATGTCGCGCTGACATGGGCGATTCCTTCCGCCTCGATCACGCGTTTTGTCTTCTTCCCGATTGCCATGATTAACTGGTTATCCGCCTACTTGGTGACTTTCTTCTTGCCGGCGATTGCGCGGCGTGGGCCTTTCTTGGTACGGGCGTTGGTGTGCGTGCGCTGACCACGAACCGGCAGACCGCGGCGATGACGAATGCCCCGGTAGCTCCCGATGTCCATGAGCCGTTTGATGTTCATCGCGACTTCGGTGCGCAGCGCGCCTTCGACGCGAAAATCCTTTTCGATCGCCTGACGAAGCCGATTGGTATCGGCGTCGTTCAGATCGCGAACTCTCTGCTCGGAATTGACACCCGTCGTCTGCAGAATCTTGCGCGCAGTCGCGCGGCCGATGCCGAAGATGTAGGTCAGACCGATCTCGAGCTTCTTCTCACGCGGTAAATCCACGCCAGCGATACGCGCCATGATCAGCCCTGCTTCTGCTTGTGTTTAGGATTGCGCTTGCAAATGATGCGAGTCACGCCCTGTCTCTTGATGACCTTGCAGTGCTCGCAAATCGGCTTCACGCTGCTGCGAACTTTCACGTCCCTGCTCCCGCCTTGATTGGCAAAGAGGGCGTTAGCCCTCCAAAAATTTCCGAGGTTAGCCTTTGAAAATACATTGACTGGACAGCCAATGCAAGGCGA
>Ga0207706_10001497_pt1 | contig 23206 bp, 20 predicted proteins | sample KBSC53metaG_FD_184318 | JGI IMG/M metagenome (GOLD analysis project Ga0207706, IMG submission 184318) | Corn rhizosphere microbial communities from Kellogg Biological Station, Michigan, USA - KBS C5-3 metaG (SPAdes) (version 2) | ecosystem: Host-associated > Plants > Roots > Rhizosphere > Soil ... | reverse complement strand
TAGAGAAGGCAATGAATATGTCACCGGAACTATTCCCCGAGATTGACCCGGTACGCGCGAGACCCAGCGAGGCACGCCGGGCGATGCGCTTGAGTTGATTTGGCAACAATGGCGCATCGGTCGCGACAACAATAATGATCGATCCAACATCGTCCTGCGATCTGGAACCCGGCAACGCGTTCGGATGCGTCATCTCCGAATAGGGTTCGTTTCCCGGAATCTCTTTGCCCACCGGAACGCCGGCGATGGTTAACTGCGGACGACGACCGCAGTTGCATTGGACAAGGACGCCGACGGTATAGCCGCCTTCCGCTTTGGTGAGGACGCGCGAGGCGCTGCCTGTGCCTCCTTTGAAGCCGTAGCAGGTCATGCCAGTTCCACCGCCAGTGTTGCCTTCCGCGACGGGACCGGTTTTGGCGGAGTCAAGTGCGGCTAAGACATCAGCCTGTTTTACGTGAAAGCCGTTGATGTCGTTGAGCCAGCCGTCCCAGGTTTCGGCGACCACCGGCAGGGACCACTCGTCCTCTTTCATCAAATGATTCTGAAGAGCCCATGCAATGACGGAGTCGCGCACGACGCCGACGCTGTGGGTGTTGGTGATCGCGACGGGTCCGGCGAGGAAACCGGATTCCTCAACCCAGGTGGTGCCGGTCATCTCGCCATTGCCGTTGAGGCTGAACCATCCGGCATAAACGGGATCTGTGTTCTTCTGGCCCCGAGGCAGGATGACGGTGACGCCGGTTCGAACCGGACCCTCGCCGACCTTTAGCTTGCCTTCTCCGCGAATGAGCGTGGTCAAGCCGACTTCCACTCCGGCTACGTCAGTGATGGCGTTGAGTGGGCCGGGAGTTCCGTCGAAGGGAACGCCAAGGTCGCGAGCGCGAACTGGAGTTGTTGCAATGCCCTGAGCAGTGGCAATCGTCGTGGAAAGCGAAAGGGCAATAACAAAGAATCGAGGAATGGCCGAGCGCATACCAAACTCTACAGGAACTTTGCGCTCGGTTTCGGCAATTTTCAAATCGCAATGCTCGCGGCTAGCTGGTATGACTCGCTGCCGGAGCGTTGACTCGCTTATTGCCTTGCACGCGAATGGAAACATGTACGAGGCTAAGCGCCGCGGGAGTGACGCCGGGAATACGGCTGGCTTGTCCAATGGTCATGGGGCGCACGCGCTCGAGTTTTTCGCGCATCTCGCGGGAAAGGCCGCTTATTGTGCTGTACTCAATCCACTCGGGGATCGTGACGCCTTCGGCTGCCTTGAGCTTTTCAATCGCCTTCTTTTGCTGATCTAGGTAGCCTGCGAACTTGATTTCGGTCTCGACTGCACGCGCTTCGTTACGAAGCGATGCCCGGCCTTCCGGGCTTTGCTCCTGGAACGTGGTGAATGGGGCCAGCAATGGCTCGGCAGCCAGAACTTCGCGAAGGGTGCCAAGGATCGGCTCGATGCTCACCTCCGGGCGCTTGAGGATTTGTGCCCAGGTGAGGCCGGCAGTCGCAGTCAGCTCGTTCATTCCGGCTGCGGACAATTTTTCGCCGTCGACCCTGGTGGAGTTGAGGAGCTTTTCCAGCGCGGTCATGCGCGCCTGCTTCTGCTCGTACTCATTCCAGGCTTCATCGTTGATGAGTCCTAATCGGCGGCCATGGGGCGTGAGGCGGCGATCGGCGTTATCGATACGCAGGTGCAAGCGAAACTCAGCACGCGAGGTGAACATCCGATAGGGTTCGTTAGTGCCTTTGGAGATGAGATCGTCGATGAGAATGCCGGTATATCCCACGGTGCGATCCATGGTGAATGGCGGCTCGCCCTTAAGCCAGAGTGCGGCATTAATGCCGGCCATGATGCCCTGGCAGGCCGCTTCCTCGTAACCCGAGGTTCCGTTGATCTGCCCCGCCAGGTAAAGGCCTTCCATAGTCTTTACGCGCAGGCTTCGGTCGAGTTCGGTTGCGTCGACGCTGTCGTACTCGATGGCGTACCCGGGACGCAGCATCTCGGCTTCTTCCAGTCCAGGAATAGAGCGCACAATTTGCCACTGCACTTCCATGGGGAGTGAGGTGGACATTCCATTGACGTAGACTTCGTGGGTGTTCAGGCCTTCGGGCTCAAGAAAGAACTGGTGCTGGGTCTTGTCAGGGAATTTGACGATCTTGTCTTCGATCGACGGGCAGTAGCGCGGACCGATGCCTTCAATCTGACCCGAGTACATCGCGGAACGATGGACATTTTCGCGAATGATGCGAAGTGTCTCAGGCGTAGTGAATGCGATGTGACAGCTTATCTGCGGCTGAACGATTTTCTTTGTGCGGAAGCTGAACGGCGTCGGGTCCGCGTCACCAGGCTGTTCTTCGAACGACTCCCAGCGAATGGTGCGGCCATCGAGGCGGGGCGGGGTGCCGGTCTTGAGGCGGCAGGTTCGCAGTCCGAGGGCGCGGAGTGATTCACCGAGCAGCACCGAGGCCGGCTCGCCGCTTCGGCCAGCGGGGTAACGCTCTTCGCCACAGTGAATGAGGCCGTTGAGAAATGTGCCGGTCGTGATGATGGTGGCACCGGCGAGGAGTTGACGGCCATCGCGAAGCTTGAGGCCGAGGACGCGCCGGCGGGCACGGATTGGACGTGGGATCTCTGTGGAATCCCAGGTCCCAGAATCGGGACCTGAGGCACTCACTTCCATCGAGAAGCCCGGATCTTTCTCAATCACGAGATCGACAACTTCAGCCTGTCGAATGTGCAGGCCGGGCTGGCTCTCGAGCACTTCTCGCATCTTGACGCGGTAGAGCTGCTTATCGCATTGTGCGCGGGGACTCCAGACGGCCGGGCCGCGTGAGGTGTTCAACAACCGAAACTGGATGCCAACGGCATCGGCTACTTCGCCCATAATGCCGCCGAGCGCGTCTACTTCCCTGACAAGATGGCCCTTGGCGACACCGCCGACGGCTGGATTGCAGCTCATCTGGGCTATCAGATCTAGATTCATGGTGATAATTGCGGTTCTGAGGCCCATGCGCGCTGAAGCCATTGCCGCTTCGCAGCCGGCGTGTCCGGCGCCCACAACCACCACATCGTATTGTTCGGTGAAAGACATCCAATCCTATTCTACGGATTGTTTGGCTTGGCTGCTGATCGTTACCCCAAAGTGGAAGTGAGAAGACTAGCGAACCAGTGTTACGATGCACACAAAACAAGCCCTTCCGTCCAATTTCCAGGAGGAACTGCCTCATGGGCCCATCAGAGACACCTTGGTCAGAACGGAACGATGGCGGCTCCCCGGCCGATCGCCAGCCTGCGCAATCGTCTCAGGAACTGAAAGAAGAAAGCCGAAAGATTCGCCGCCTTCAAATCATGGTGAATATGGTGATGCAGGTGATCGCGCAAGACCAGACGTTGACGGTGGATGAGGCTTCGCAGATGGTAGCCGACACACGCCGCGCAGCGCTGGCCATGTTCCCTGACAAGGAATTGGCGTTTGACCTGATTTACTGGTCGCGATTGCAGCGGCTTGTGCGCGAGCGCTATCGGATGCAGTGACGCCGGTTACTTGGCTTCGTTGGCGATGAGACGGAAGGTGATGGTTCCCCAGAAGAGGCGTGCGCGCATCTGCACCGGCAGGTGACGCTCGTCGTCGGTATACCAGATCCAGATATTGCCGCGGTTTTTCACCACTCCGGCATCGGCTGTGGGCTGCACGCGCACTGTCTTGAAGGTGCCGAGCGTCGTCTTGATCTCTTCACGGCCTTCGACCTTCATGGTGACGGGCACGTTATGCATCGCGTCTACGACCGGAAGTACAAAGCTCTTGCCTACTTCCATGGGCTGCGAAGACGCGTAGAAAACGCCGGTGAGCAGGTCGGTCATACAGCCTGGAATTGGCGACTCAACGTGCTTGGTCTGGCCGGTCACCATGTTCTTCTCGTCGAGGATCGACTTGGATTGCGCGTAGTCGATTCGTAGGGTCGAGTTGACCTGCCGCTTCCCTTCCACGGTCTGCTTGTCGAATTCGTAGGTGCATCCCTTGGTGCGATCGAAAACGGACTGGAAATGATCGCTGGCATGAAAGAGCAGATTGATGGCGCCTACCGTTTCTGCGCTGGCGTTTATGTGCTCGCGCTCGCCCGCCGCTTCGAAGTGAATGACGGCGGTGCCGGCCGAAAATACGCGCCAGTCGACGGAGTAGGTCAAAGTCTGCTTTTGGGGGAAACTGAATCCGGGGCGAGGCGCCGGAAGTTGTGGGGACTGCTGGGGATACGCGAGGCCGGAAAGTGCGATGGCGCAAAAAAGCGTCGGTAGGGTTGTGCGCGTCTTCACCGTTCGGTTCGGCTCCTTCTTCTTTTGACATCCAGGCCCGGGAATCGATTACCGGGCCGCAGAATCCTTACCTGCGAATTCGTCGTCGGGTATCTGCCTAATGCGGCACATGCATAAGCAGTCCCAGAGCCGGCCGAAGGAGAAGCAAGCTCGCATAGAGCAGTGCAACTCCTATAGTTGCATTGTACTCGCGGTGCTTCCAGTAGAGCTCCCATGAGAAATGACCGGGATCCACGGTAACTCGTGACGGGGTGGGCCTCGGAACGAGCCGGGGCACGCGGCGGCAATAATCGTCGAAATCTGGAAATGTTGCGCGAAGAAACCGCTCCTCCGAAGCAATCACCGGAACGTAGATGACGAGAAAGCCGATGGCCAGGGCCAGAGCAATGGGCCAGCTCAGCAGGGCGACGGCAAATCCGGCAGCCATCAACATCGACCCCACATAAAGCGGATTGCGGGTATGCGCATACGGGCCTGTTTGGGTCAGCTCACGGTTTTTCTTGACGTAACCGGCCGCGTAGCCGCGCAGCCACAGCCCGGGCAAAACCAATAGAAGGCTGAATGCGATGGCAGCCGGTCGCGGAGCCTGGCGCCACAATTCGAAAAGATAGAGTGCGGCGGTGACGAAACCGAGCGGCACTCGGATCCGGCGAGCGATACGCTGCCAGCGGGCGATCCAGTCCATGGGCGGCTGCGCGGCGGAATTGGTCATCGGACGTGCCCCTCGGCAAGCAACTTGTCAGCGGCTTTCAAGACGTCTTCTGCAGTAATAGTAAGCAGGCCGGCTTCAGGTGCCTCGTGGCGCGTGTGATCGCGGCGGCTGTGGGGACTCCGGAGAACCTCAAATCGGGTGCCGAATGGGCCGTTGCGGCTGGGGTCAGTGGGACCGTAAATGCCGACCACGGGTCGCCCGAGCGCACATGCAAGGTGGAGCGGCCCGGTATCGCCTGCGATGGCGATGGCCACGCGACGCGTAACCGCGATCAACTGGCTGAGGTTGCCGGTAAGGAGGGTGACAGCGCTGTTGGTTTGTTGCGAGATGGATTCGAGCAGCGACTCCTCGCCGGGGCCTCCGTTGACAAGAACGCGAAAGCCCCGCCGAAGAAGGCCCTGCGCGACGGCTGCGTACCGCTCGACCGGCCAGCGCTTGGCGCCCCAGCCTGCACCGGGATTGATGAGTGCGGATGGTTGATTAGTCGAGGACGAAAGAAGCTCTTCGGTCCATCTCTCTGCTGCTGGATCTACAGGCAGCATGGGCGCAACCGCGGCCAGGTCGTCGCCCGCCACCGCCGATGCCAGTTCGATGTCCTGCTCGATGACGTGCGCGCCTCGGGTTGCGACGCGTTCGCTGAAAAACCATCGTGCGACGCCCTCGCGTGGTTCAGCCTCGCCAATGACGCGACGGCTTCCGGCCATGCGGCAGATGGCGGCAGAGCGCACGGCACCCTGCAGATCGAGCACCGTGTCGTAGGTTCCAGCCTTGAGCGAGCGACGTAACAACGCAAGTTCCGCGCGGGTTTCGCCGGCGAACGGACGCCCACGCCACTCTTTAGTCGAGGCGAAATGAAGTGTATCCACGACGGGCTGCAGAGGAGAGGAGTGGCCAGAAGTGCTGAGCGGGTCAGGCAGAGCCGAGAGCAGGGCGCGCCATTTGGGCTCAACGACCCAGTCGATGATCCAGCCGGGATGAGCCATTCGCAACGCAGTCACTGCCGGTAGCGCGTGGAGAATGTCTCCCATGGCGCCGAGACGGACCACGAGCAGGCGATACTTTGACTGCGTTTGCAAGCTCTGATTTTCTCACAGCGATGCGTGGACCCGGCTTTGCGCCAGGCGGGTCTGCAGCCATTCTAAAACTGTTGATTCTTCATCGATCTCGATACGAAGACGAGCGCACTTGAGCGGTAACTCGCGAGGAATCATTGCAACTAGGCGGCCGAGGCGGGTTTGATCTTTCTGCGTGGTGATGAGCACTTTCGCTCCGTCGGCCCGGGCAGAGGACAGCAGTTGCTTAATATCGCGGGCCGAATAACGATGATGATCGGGAAAGGCAACCCGAGTCGCGAGGAATAATCCGGCGGCTTGCAAACCGGCGAAAAACTGCTCTGGGCGCGCAATCCCGCAGAAAGCAGCTACCGGGCCCGCAACCTGAGGGGTTTCCATCCGGCGGTGGAAACGCCAGACCGGTCCATGCCATCCCCAGGCTCTTAACTCATCCTCCAACTCGGGCTCATTCGCCGGAATCGCAACCACAGAGGCACGGCGAATCGCACTGAGGGGTTCGCGAAGATTGCCCGCGGGCAGCAAGCTGTCCTCCCAGTCCTCAAGGTTCAGGAGAAGGACGTCGATATCACGGGCGAGCCCCCGATGTTGAAAGCCGTCGTCGAGCAGATGCAGTCCTTGCGCGTATTCGTCGGAGTGATGGGCTTCGGCCATGAGGCCTGCATCATATCGTTGCGGGGCCACATAGACCGGCACTCCGGCTTCGAGCGCGATCAGGAGTAGTTCATCGCCGAAGTCTTCTGCTGTGCCACCCAGGCGAACGCGCGCGGGCGCGTGGCCCTGACGGCCGTAGCCGCGCGAGAGTACATCGACCTCGAAACCCTTTGTGCTGAGAAGCCTTGCCAAGGCAATCACGAACGGCGTCTTCCCAAGTCCGCCTGTAGACAGATTGCCGACGCTCAAGACTGGCCAACGCAGGCGTCGAGTCCGCTCCCAGCCGCGCTTGAGGCGGATGTCGCGCCACGCGTGGCCCGCAGCGTACAGCGGCACGAGCGGAGCGAGCCAGGGGCGCTTCATACCCTGGAGCCCTCCCGGGCAAGGATTTCTTCGAGTGCCTGCACCGTTCGGGCAGTCGCTCCGGCCTGCTGATCGAACACGCGCTTTGCGCGCGCGCCCATCGCGGCCGCTCCGTGCTTGTCACGTAACAGATCAATTAAGGCTCCGGCCAGTTCCTCTTTCGAGGCGATGCGAATGGCATCGTGAGCGCGCAGGTCGTCAGTAATAGCGCGAAAGTTGGCGTAGTTCGGACCGATCACAATGGGGACACCGAACTGGGCTGGCTCCAAAGGGTTGTGGCCTCCGGCTGGGATCAGGCTGCCGCCGATGAATGCAGCGGCGGCGAGCGAATAGATTGAGGCAAGCTCCCCAATGGTGTCGAGCAAAATCACCTGCCCGGGCTCAATTGGTTGAATGGCATTTTGCGGGATGGACTTCCAGGCAGAACGTTTAATCCAGCCGATTCCTTGCTTTTCGAGTAGCGAGGCCACTGCGCCGAATCGCTCGGGGTGACGCGGAGCAAGAATCAGCAAGAGCTTCGGATCGATTGCCAGCAACCGGGGCCATGCATCGAGCAGGGCCGCTTCTTCGCCGTCGAGGGTGCTTCCCGCGACGACTACGCGCAGAAACGGAGCGAGAGACTGAATGAGCCGAGTAGCCTCGGCCTGCTGCGCCGCGCGCACGTCAAATTTGAGATTGCCGGCCACTGTGACGTACTCAGGCAGGCAGCCAAGCGCGTTAAGGCGTTCGGCGTCGACGTCGCTTTGTGCGAGAACGCGAATGATCTGGCTGAGAATCGGACGCCAGAGGCGGCGAAGCATCTGGTAGCGAGGCCATGAACGGTCGGAGACGCGTGCATTGACTACTGCTACGGGAATCTGGCGGCGAAAGCAGCCATTGAGCAGGTTGGGCCAGAATTCTGTCTCCGCGAGGATCAGCAATACGGGCCGGAGAGCATTGAGATAGGCACGGACTGCCCAGGGAAAGTCCAGCGGACAATAGAAAACCCTGTCCGCCCCGAACCGTTCACGGGCGAGCGCATGGCCGGTGCGCGTGGTGGTCGAGATCAGCAATCGATGATCGGGAAAAGCCGCACCCAGTTCCTGAACCAACCGGCTCGCGGCCAGCACCTCACCCACAGAGACGGCATGCAGCCAGATCGCGGGCCGTTGGCCTGGCGCATCGCACAAATGCTTTGGCACGCGACCGAGACGCTCGGCAAGCCCCTCGCGATATTTGCTGGTTTTGGCCATTCGCCAAAGCCACCAGGGAGCCCCGGCACCAAGGGCTGCCAGCAACGCGAGGTTGTAGAAAAAGAGAATCATACGAGACGGATTTCGACTTCCCCCGGTCTAACCCTCAAATGATACAGTCGAGCACGATGAAGGATAGTTGTCGGTTGTTGATGGTGGTATTTGGGTTAACGCTTTCGGCCACGGCCAGCGATCACACTCCTCCCGCGGTGCAGCCGGCAACATCGTTTGCTGCGGTCGAGGTCCATGACAAGGAAAAGGTCGCTATCGCCGTCGAGCCTTACGATACGCGGGAGAAGGAATCTCTTTTTCGCGTGGATTATCTCGGGCACGGAGTGATGCCGGTGCGCCTGATTGTGACGAATAATGGCGACAAGCCGATCTCGCTGCGCGACGCACGGATTCTGTTTCTGACGAATGCCGGCGACAAGATCCAGGCAGCCGAGCCGATGGACGTGGAGCGCCTGATGACCAGGCAGGAACGGGAGGGCAAGAAGATTCCGATGCCCGGGCCGATTCCCTCGATCAAGATGAAGCCCAAGGCCAGCAACAAGGATATCGAGCAGGACTTTAACACGTTCGAATATGGCGCCCTGGTTGTGGAGGCACACACGACGCGTGCGGGGTTCCTCTTCTACGATGTCTCGCAGCTCGACAATCCGCTCAAGGGCGCAAAGATGCATCTGCACAAGGTGCGGGATGCGGACGGGAATGAGCTTTTCTACTTTGAGATTCCGTTCGACAAATACTTGAAATCCAAATCCAGCGAGATGAAGTGACTTCGGCTCGGAGGCGACTGGCGATTATTCGTAGTAGGTCGCTGTGGTGGTGTCGGTCTCCCAGATAGTGCAGTCTTTAACGCGCACGCGGCCACTGGTCATATCGGAAAGCTGTTCGTTGGTCTGGTCGAAGAAGAACTTGGCGATGTTCTCGGCTGAGGGATTGAGTTCGATGAAAGGCTCGAGGTCATTGAGCATCTGGTGGTCGATGCGGTCGATCACCGGGCGCATCACCTGCTTGAGCATCTTGAAATCGAGCAGCAGGCCAGTCGCGTCCAACTCGTCCCCATAGAGGGTGACCCGGACCTTGTAGTTATGGCCGTGCGGGTTTTCGCACTTGCCATGGTAGTTGCGAAGATAGTGCCCGGAGGAGAAACCGGCCTCCACGGTAACTTCATACATCGGCGATACCGGCCTCTCGGGGAAGCGTCCCCTGCTGATTTGATTCTAGTTCTTTAGCCACGGCGGCGCTCCCAGTTCAAGAAGGGTGACTCTCCCGAAAGACCTGCTTATCTCATTGTCTGAAACCGGCGGCTATTTCCGATTCTCGCGGCGTTTCTGGCGAGCGGCCTGGCGTTCCTCTTCGCTGTGGCGGTCGACCTGCTCGAATAGGTTGCTCATGACTCCGATGAGGGCAGAAGCGAGTCCGGCGAGGAGCATGAGCAGGGCCACGGTGCGCCATAGCGACGCGTTGGCGGGGAGCCCTGGCTGAAAATTCGACGGGACCAGCGCCATCCCCCCTGAGATCAGTGCAAAGAGACCGAGAGTTGCGGCGAGAATGTAGAAGTTGCGGGACATCGTTGGGAGGCTGGATCGCAGAGTTCATTGCGAGATATTTCTGCCCTCTTAAGATTTTACGCGCGCGAGCCTAGACGGAAAGATCGGTAGTTTGGGCGATCACAACGCCGGCGGCGGCAAGTTCGGCTTCGATCTTCGCAACGGAGCCATTGAGGTCGATGGCGCGGCAGGCATCGCGGAGGATCACGGCGGGAAGACCGAGGCTGCGGGCGTCGAGCGCGGAGTAACCAACGCAGTAGTCGTACGCAAGGCCGGCGATGAAGACACGAGTGAGGTTGCGTTCTTTCAGGTAACCGCCCAGTCCCGTCGGGGTGGTCCGATCGTTCTCGAAGAAGGCGGAGTAGGAATCGATTTCGCGGTCGAAGCCTTTGCGGAGGACTAGTTCGGCGCGAGGAAGGGTCAACGCGGGGTGGTGCTCCGCACCCTTACTGCCTTGAATGCAGTGATCGGGCCACAGTGTTTGCGAGCCATAGCTGAGGTTGATCTGTTCGAAGGGCTGCTTGCCGGGGTGTACAGACGCAAACGAGGAGTGGTCAGGGTTGTGCCAGTCCTGGGTGAGGATAATGTGCTGAAAGAGAGGGGCGATGCGATGGATTGCCGGGATTACGGCGTCGCCCTCGGCAACGGCAAGCGCGCCGCCGGGGCAGAAATCATTCTGCACGTCGACGACGAGTAGGACATCCTGAGGAGTGATATGTATAGAGGCCAAGCGCTCGTTCCTATCCTTATTTAGTTTATGGCCGAATAGATCGACATGCGGGACGGGCAGCGCACAAGACCATTCCCAAAAATTTCGATGTCTGTAAAGATGGCGTAATCGCATAGCAGCCATCCCTGCATCCTTCGGAGAAAACATGCTTACTACCCGTCTCCCCGGAGTTCTGGCTGTCGTAGTGTCTTTCGCAACCGTAGTGACTGCCTGCTCCGCGTATGGCGCCTCAACCCCATCGGGCTATCGGGAGCTGGTAGATCTCTTTGAAGCCTGGCGTTCGTTTGAGCGGCCGGTGATGAACGGCGCTGTTCCCGACTACAGCGCAACGGCGATGGCTGCCAAGGCGAAGGCGCTGCCGCAGTGGCGTAAGCGTCTGGATGCGATCGACACCAAGCGATGGCCAATCGAGCAGCAGAACGATTACAAGCTCGTGAAGGCGGAGATGAACGGGTTCGATTTCAACCTCAGGGTATTGCGGCCCTGGGCGCGCGATCCTGCTTTCTACGTCAGCGTCTGGGCGGCGCGGAGCGATTGTCCTTTGCGGGAAGGTCCGCTGGCCTACCCTGCGATCGAGCTGTACAACTTCAAATTTCCACTTTCGCCTGAGAGCCAGCGCGAATTGACCACAAGGCTCGGCGCGATTCCTGCGCTGCTGGCGGAGGCCCGGCAAAATTTAAAGGACAGCAACGCACGCGATTTGTGGGTATGGGGAGCGGGGGAACTGCACACTCAGTCAGAAATTCTGGCCTCGCTCGAAGCGGGCACGCTCACGGTGAGCACCCTTGAGGGCAGTCAACACGCCGATCTTGCAGGAGCAAGGCCGGAGTTGCGCACGGCGATCGCCGACGCGCACAAGGCAACCGATGACTTTATTGCGTGGCTGAAGCAGATGGCCCCCAGCAAGACCGGCGCTTCCGGTATTGGCAAGGAAAACTACAACTGGTACCAGCGGAATGTGCATTTCGTGCCATTCACGTGGGATGAGCAGGTGGTGCTGCTGCACCGCGAACTGGAGCGAGCGCAGGCTGCCTTGAGGCTGGAGGAGCTAAAGAACCGCAACCTGCCGCCGCTTGATCCTGTCGCCAATGCCGCCGCTTTTGAAAAACTGACCCACGCGAGGCTCGATACATTCGACGCTTTTCTAGTAAAAAAGCAGATCATTCCAGACAAGCCCTACATCAAGCCTGCGCTGCAGCAGCAACTGGGTCATTTCGTTCCGGAAGACCAGCGGATCTTTTTCACACGTGTTACGCATCGAGAACCGATGCTTCTGCTGTCGCACGACTATCACTGGATAGATCTCGCGCGCATGCGGGACGAGCCCAATCCCAGTCCAATTCGCCGGCTGGCTTCGCTCTCAAACATCTGGGACAATCGCGCCGAAGGGTTCGCCACTGCGTTTGAAGAGATCGTGATGCATGCCGGACTCTACGACGATAATCCGCGGGCGAAAGAGCTGGTTTGGATCATGCTGGCAAACCGCGCTGCGCGAGGCCTCGCATCGCTTTATGTGCAAGCGAATGAAATGAATCTGGAGCAGGCGGGCCAATTTCACGCTAAATGGACGCCGCGCGGGTGGGCCGTTGCCAATGACCAGCTGACGGCATTTGAGCAATTGCTCTATCTCCGCCAGCCTGGCTATGGAACGAGCTACATCATCGGAAAGATCCTGTTTGACCGGCTGCTGAACGAGTATGCCGAACAGCAGGACCTGGCAGGCAAGCCCTTCGTGCTTCGGGATTTTATGGATCGCTTCAATAACGAAGGCATGATCCCGATACCGCTGATGGAAGCGGAGATGATTTCGAAGCAGGCGCGAGAGCCGTGAGGATGAGGCGACCAGTCCCAATCTCAGGGGAAACACCTTGAGAAAGATCGCCTCAGAAGGTTTATTTCACTGCAGAGGTGTCGAGACGCAGGAAGCGCGCGGCGTTGTTGTAGAGAATGTCGCGTTTCTGCTCGGGGGTGAGGTAGTCCGCGTTCTGGATGATGCTGATGGAATAAGCCATCAGTTTTGGCCACTGGAACTGGTCTGTCCCGAACATGACGCGATCTTCAAAGCCTGCATCGACAAGGCGCTGGATGTAGCGATTCACCTCCTTCAGGGGGTAGCTCCAAATGAGGCCGGCGACATCGACGTAGACGTGGGAGTTGGCCTGGAGCAGCGTGAGCATGTTGTCGATCATCGGATAGCCGGCATGCATAACCTGAACGCGCAGCTTGGGGTGGCGTGCCAGCAGTTCTTCGAGAAGCAGCGGATTGCCCATCGAGCCGCGAAACTTGGGCATCGCGACGTTGGCGCGACCTGAGCCGCCTGTGCCCATGTGGATCGCCACAGGAATATCGAGCTCTTCCGCGAGGGCGAAGTACTGGTCAACGGAGGGATCGCTGGGCGAAAGCCCTTCATACTGCAGGCCAATCTCGCCCATGACTTTAAAGCCATCATGAGAGAAATCCTTGCGGAGCTGGTCGAGAGGTACACGCGCCCCCGGGGTCATGCCTTCATTGAAAGAAGTGCCGGGAATAACACGGCCCGGGGCTGCGTCTTTCCACTTCTGAACGCTCTTGGGATCGCCGAAGACAACCGCAGTGACGTTGAGGCGTTCCATCTCGGCGACCACATCTTTGATGTATTGGCCTTTGGCCGCGGGCAGAAGCTTGGGGGTGCACTCTTCCTGACTCCACCCAAAGGTAGCTTCTTTGGTTTTGGGATCCGAGGCCAGGAACTGCGACTCGTTGGGACACGTGGCGCTCATGCCCGGAAAGGACTCGTCCATGGCGTGGACGTGGACATCGATGACCGGAGGCGCTTTCTCCGTGGTGTTTTGACCAAAGGCAATGGGCGGTGCGACGAGGAAGGCAGGGCCGCAGGCAAGGAACAGGGCAAATTTCAAAACACGCTGGAACATAGGTTCTCCCGTGCAGAACATAGTAAGCCGCGGCCGGTCACGACCCAAACACGGTCCCAGGATGACACGAACTACAACCTGCTATGATCGCTTCGCAAATCAGGCGAAAGCTAATTGCAGCGGGCCCCCCCAAAAAGCTATCGCAAGAACAAGGGAGAGCTTATGAAAAGGATTTTGCTGCTAGGCCTCGATCCCGAGACTGTGGATTATTCTGATCCAGCGTTGCCGCCGGGAATGAACGCTGATAAGGTTCGCGCCGGCATCGCGGTCGCGCTGAAAGGCTTCACCGACCGCGGATGGGCATCTGACGTTGGTTATATCTGTCCGGACGAAACGGCCGGCCCAACGGTGGAGCGTCAGTTGCAATCGACGAACTACGATTGCGTGGTGATTGGAGGCGGCGTGCGCCTGCCGCCCCGCAACCTTGCGTTGTTCGAGGTCGTCGTCAACGCTGTTCGCAAGGCGGCCCCCGGCGCGGCAATTGCCTTCAACACACGACCCGACGATAGCGCTGATGCCGCCGCCCGATGGGTTGCGCCTGGAAATTCAGCTCTCTAATCCAGCTTCCAACTTCACCCCAAGAAGTTGTCGCGGTTCAGGCTCCATCAGGGAGCCCGTCGCTGCGTCGTTCCTATTTTTCGAAGAAGCTCTCCACGTCGGTGATGGTTGCGGTCATGCGGTAGGGTGGAAGGCTGGCTAGAAATGTCTGGCCATAGCGCTGCTTTCTGATGCGCGGATCGAGCAGGACGAGAACGCCGCGATCTTCGAGGGAGCGGATGAGCCGCCCGAAGCCCTGCTTGAGGGTGAGCACAGCGGAGGGGACCTGGTAGTCGAAGAAGGGCTTGCCGCCCGCTTCCTCAATGGCTTTCATTCTCGCCTGCACAACGGGATCGCTGGGGACCGCGAAGGGGAGGCGGTCGATGATGACGCAGCTTAGCGCCTCGCCTTGTACATCGACGCCCTGCCAGAAGCTGGCGGTACCGAACAGAACGGCGTTGGGCGTGGCGCGGAACTCTTCGAGAAGGGCTTTGCGCGGAGCGGTGCCGTGCAGAAGGATCGGAAAGTCGAGCACGGGCATGAGGCGTTCGTAAAGGTCACGCATCTGCGCGTAGCTGGTGAAGAGGCAGAAGGCGCGGCCGCGGGTGATCTCGAGAACGCGGCGAATGCAGTTGGCGGCAGCCTCGGGAAATTCAGGATCGCGCGGATCGGGCATGTTGGGCGGCAGGTAGAGCAGCGCCTGTTCGCCATAGCGGAAGTGCGACGGCACGACAAGTTCCCGGGCCTCGGTGAGTCCGAGCCGCTTGCGCAGATGTTCAAAGCCGCCCTGGACGGTGAGAGTGGCAGATGTGAGCACGACGGTGGGGATGGTTTCAAAGACGAGTTCGTGGAGTAGCTCGGATACATCGATGGGAGTGGCTTGAAGAAAAGTGTGCCGGTTTTGCGAACGGATACTTCGCGGGGCCGACTTTTCGGAGATGCCCGCAATACGGCGTTCAAGCCAGTAGACCATGTTGCTGGAGTTTGATTCGAGCAGGAATTCAAGCTCGGTGCGCAAGCGGGCTACGCGCTTGCGGAGGCCGGGAGCTTCGTCGACTTCGGAGAGGCGGTCCATCTCGGATTCGAGAAGACGGAGCGTGGTGCGCACGCTGAGGTAGAGATCGCCGGACGTCTCAAGGAACTCTTCGCGGTCGTTGAAGGGCTGACGACCGTCGCCGGCCATCGGAAGACCCGCAAAAAACATGCGTGCGCGATCGCGAAGTTGCTGGGTGGCTGCGGGCAGGCTCTCGGCCCCCTCTTTGCCACGCAGAAGGGCATCAACATCGCGGGCCAGCTCTTCGAAGCGGAGATTCGAGACGGAGAGACCGAAATAGGAGGAAGCGACTTCTTCAAGCTCGTGGGCCTCGTCGAAGACCACGGCAGCGGCTTCGGGCAGGATACCGGCGTCGGGCGCTCCGGAGGCTTCCTGCTTGACAGAGAGGTCGGCGAAAAACAAGTGGTGGTTGACGATGATGATGTCGGATTCGAGGGCCTTGCGGCGCATCTCGGTGATGAAGCAGCGGCGGTAGTCGGGGCAGGTGGATCCGAGGCACGCATCGCTGCGAGCGTCGAGCTTGTGCCAGAGTGCGCTCGACTCGGGCAGTCCGGAAAGCTCGGAGCGGTCGCCGGTTTCGGTGATCTTTTCCCACTCGGCAATCTGGCGGTACTGATCGATTTCTTCGAGGCCGGAGAGGATAGGCTGGTCGCGCAGAACGACGAGCTTGTGGCGGCAGAGGTAGTTGGCGCGGCCTTTCATGTAGCAAACGCGGAGACTGCCGAGAAGAGTCTCCAGGAATGGAATGTCGCGGAAGTAGAGCTGATCCTGCAGAGCCTTTGTGCCGGTGGAGATGATGACGCGCTGCCCGGTACGCAGGGCCGGGAGCAGGTAGGCGAGGGTCTTGCCAGTGCCGGTGCCCGCCTCGACGATGAGGTGGCGATGCTCGGTGAGGGCGCGCTCGACGGCCTTGGCCATTTCAAGCTGGCCGGGGCGATATTCATAGGGCAACGGGGAACGCGCAAGGATGCCGCCGGGCGCAAAGAACTCGTGGAGGGTGGGCAGGCGGGTTGAGGTTTCGGTGGAGGCCATCGGCGGAGGTGCTTTCCCCATCATAGGTCCTTCGCAGACGACGGGCGATCGGGGTCGGATTCTGTGCGCCCCACACTTCGACAACATCCACGAATTGCGTCCGGCGTTCCGCATAGAACGGTAGACTGGTAGCAGTGTTCGCACGGTTTGGAGATTGCTTTGCCTACGTATCGCAGATCGGTTATACCCGCCCGGCCCGGAGCAGAAGCTTTGCCTCTGGTGGCCATCGTTGGGCGGCCCAACGTGGGCAAGTCCACCCTTTTCAACAGACTGACAAAGAGCCGCCGCTCGATTGTGGGCGATGAGCCGGGGATTACGCGGGACCGGATCTACGGGGAAGTCGAGTGGATGGGCCGGAGGTTCCGGCTGGTGGATACGGGCGGAATTGTGCCGGACGACCCGGAGCTGATTCCGACGGAGATCTACAACCAGGCGAAAGTGGCCCTGGAAGACGCGCAGGCATTGGTGCTGGTGGTGGATGCGCGGACCGAATTGGCCAGTCCCGACTACGATCTTGTGCGCCTATTGCTGCATGGAAAGAAGCCTGTGTTTCTGGCTGTGAACAAGGTGGAAGGCGAAGCGATGGCTTATGCAGCCGAGAACTTTCGCCAGCTGGGGCTTCGCAACGTGTATGCCGTAAGCGCAGAGCATGGCCTCGGAATCGGCGAATTGCTGGATGCAATTGCGGATGCGATTCCAGCGAACGCGAAAAAGCAGCCTGAGGATTCTCCCGAGGACGATCAGGAAGAGGAAGACGAAGAGGCTGAGGAGAACGAGATCTCGGAAGGCGGCCCGATTGCGCCGGGGAAAGAGGACGATGCGCATCGTCAGCTCACGCGGACTCACGGTGAATTTGAGCAGCACGAAACTTCGATTGCGATTATCGGGCGTCCGAATGTTGGCAAGTCAACTCTGCTGAATGCGCTGACCGGGACTTCGCGAGCCATTGTGTCGCCGATTGCGGGGACCACGCGCGACGCGGTGGACGAAGTGGTGGAGTTTGAAGGAAGCCAACTGCGGTTTGTAGATACGGCGGGTATCCGTCGCAAGGGCAAGACGCATTTGATGGCAGAGAAGATGAGCGTGGTGATGGCACGCAGGCATCTCGAAGCTGCCGATGTCGCCCTGCTGGTGCTGGACGCCACCGATGGCGTGACCGCCGCCGACGCCACAATTGGCGGCTACGCGCACGAGAGCGGGCGCAGCGTGATTATCCTCGTGAACAAGTGGGACGCGGTGACGACAGCGCGCACGGACGGCAAGCCCGCAGCGGATCGCGATATCTTCGAAAAGCAATTGCGCTCTGCACTCAAGTACCTGGACTACGCGCCGGTGATTTTTCTCTCGGCTCTTGAGGGAACGGGATTAGGACGGGTGCTTAACGAAGTAAAGGCAGTCGCCGCCGAACGGCGAAAGCGCGTGACCACCGGACAGATGAACCGCTTTCTCGACAAGATCGATTTTCAGCGCGCTCCGGTGCCGATGGCCAAGCGAATTCGCATTTTCTATATGACGCAGGCCGCGGTGGCGCCCCCAACGTTCGTCCTGTTTACAGATCGCGATATCAAGCTGCACTTCTCGTTTGAACGATTCCTCGAAAACCAGATACGCGACGCGTTCGGCTTTAGAGGAACGCCGATCTGGTTCAAGGTGAAGGCGCGAAACGCGGAAAAGAACGACTAAACCGTCGTCACCGGTTGTCGAATTGAGGGCTTTGTGTAGCCTTCTTCGGCGAGGTGCTTGCCCATCTGCGCGTACATTTCCGGGTCGCTTGGCTGCCAGGTGCCGAGTCCATCGACGTAGCGGTTGAACATGGAGAATGCCGCGGCGATCAGGACCGTGTCGTGAATCTCAATGTCAGTGGCGCCGAGAGCGCGCGCGGCCGCAACATCGGCTTCGGTGACCAGCTTGCCATCTTCGCGGACCTTGCCTGCAATGATGAGGAGCGCCTTCAGTTTGGTGCTGATCGGCGCTCTTAAGAAGTCGGCCTTCACTTTCTCGACGATTGTGGGATCGCCGAGGTGACTCGTGGCCGCGGCGCTGTGGCTCAAGACACAAAAAGTGGTGCAGTTGCGCGAAGAGACGTAGGCCGCGATGAGTTCGCGCTCCCCGGGAGCGAGCGAGTTGGGTTGATGGAGCAGAATATCGGCAAGTTCGCGCATGGGCTTCGCGGTTTCAGGACGATAGGTGAATCCGGCACTGATGCCGGGGAGGCCTTCGGGAAGATCGATGTGGGGCATGCACTCTCCTTCTCATTGAATGCTTTCGTTGGGTAGCGGAGCGAAGGACCTGCTTCTCTTCGTGCATGCGGCCCAGGATCACAGATTTCCAACTGACTAAGTGTGTGCAGGCACAGGCGCCTCTGCACCGAGATATTCCTTGCTGGTGTTGACGTACCCGTTGCGCGCAACCATGCGTCCACGTTCGCGATAGAGCGCTTCATCGTCGGGCTGTACGGTGCCGAGTCCGTCGACGTAGCGGTTGTACATGCAGAAGGCGGCGGCGATCAGCACGGTGTCGTGAATCTCGAGGTCGGTTGCGCCGAGCTTGCGCGCGGCATCCACGTCGGCCGTGGTAACAAGCTTTCCATCCTGCTGCACTTTGCCCGCAATGACAAGGAGCGCTTTCAGCTTGGGACTGATGTCGGCTTGCGTGAAATCGGTCTTGACCTGCTTGACGAGCGCTTCGTTACCGCCGAGATGAGCCGCGGCGATGGCGCCATGAATGCTGGCGCAAAAGAAGGTGCAGTTGCGGCTGGAAACATAGGTGGCAATGAGTTCGCGTTCGCCCTTGGTAAGCGTGCTGGGTCCGGCGAGAAGTATCTCGACGATCTCGTTGAGCGGCTTTGCGGTCTCAGGGCGAAACGCCATGGCGCCGCGGATACCGATGTGTTCGGGAGGAAGAGGAATGTGAGGCATGGTGGACTCCGGGTGTCAGAGATCGGTTGTCAGTGGATTCGGGGCGCTCGCGACAGTGGCGTCGTGGCGAGGCGAACGCGTCAATAGCCAGCGAACGGGCAGGCCTGCCAGCACAATAGCTGCTCCAAGAAGTGCGGCATTTCGGTCGTGCATGAGAAGCATGAGGGCGAGCAATCCGCTGCCAAGGATGAAGACGATCGGTGCAAGCGGAAACCACCAGCGACGCACGGGTGTGATGGCACGAAAAAGAGTGGCCACTGTGAGAGCCAGGAATACGACTGCCGAAAAGATGATGAACGCAAGAATGCGGTCGAATGCCCCGAGGCTCAGCACGAGGAGCGCCATTCCCGTTTGCAGCAGCACGGCGTTGGCGGGAGTCCCGAAACGTGGATGAAGACGGGCAAACGCGGCCAGGGGACCTCGCTGGCTTCCGCCTGCTTCACCGAGCGCGAGAGCGTAGGTGACGCGAGGCACTGCCATGCTGAGCACCATCAATCCACCGAGCACGCAGAGAATGACGCAGGCAGAGAGTACCCGGCCACCGGATGAGCCGAAGAGAGCCTCGCCGAACTGGGCAACGAAGGCGGTGTTCGATTGAATCTGCTGCATGGGCACGACAGCGACAAAGGCGAAGCTGACGAGTAAGTAGAGCGCAGTGACGATAAGCACTCCGCCGGAAAATGCAATCGAAAGGTTGCGCGATGGATTGCGCACTTCACCGGCGATTTTTCCGGCTTCCCACCAGCCGCCGAAACAGAAGAATGCGCTAATGGTCGCCCCGGCGATGGCTTCAACGAGTGGATCGGACCCGGGGCGGCGCAGAGTAAGTGGAGCGAGGTTCGCCATTGTGGCGTGGCCTGAGAGGAGAGCCCAGCCCACCAGGGCCACAAGCACGGGAATTTTGAGCCAGTTGAGAACGGTCATCACGCCTCCGCTGAGGCGCGTACCGAAGTAGTTGAGTGCGCCAAGAGTGAGCAGGATGAGCGCGGGGAGGAGAGTCGCAAGCGGCGTGGGAACGGACACGAGAGTCTGGATGTAAGGGACTGTGCCGACGCAGAGGGCTGCCGCGACGCCCGGATACATCACGATGGCGGCCATCCATCCGTAGAGAAAGGCCACACGGCGACCAAAACCACGGCGCAGGTAAACATATTCGCCTCCGTCGTGGGGATTGCGAACGGCGAGTTCGGTAAAGCAGAGAGCGCCAGCCAACGTGATGACGGCCATGCCGCACCAGACGGCGGCGAGGAGCGCGGGGGAACCGAGGGAGCGGGCCATGCCGGCGGGAGTCAGAAAAATGCCGAGCGAGATCGCTTCGCCCGTGACGATAGCGGTCGCCGCCCACACTCCCAGTTGCCGCCCTGCTTGCGGTTCGGTCTGCATCGTTCGGCAATCGTACCCGGGGGCGGGCAGCGGCACATCAGTCTTTGGGTGGAGGGACGGACGGCATATGCGACGGACTTGCCCATCACTGTGGAGACGGAGAAGGTGGCGCGGCGGCAGCGGGCGCCTGCGAAGCCGCGGGTTGATCGAGACTGGTGACGTGAACGCTCGCTTGCGTTTCCGGCACGGTGCCGTCGTTGACCTGGACTTGGGACGGCTTGCCCTGCAGCAAGATGCGCTTGGTGACACTGCCGCGTGCGGGTACGAAGATCCGGTCGGCGGAGGTGTTGGTGGCGGATCGAGCGGTTACGGAGACTTCGGCAGCGGCATATCCGGCGTTCGAGACGGTTACGGAGACCAGCCAGTTGCCCGACTGCACCGCATTGGGGAACACCTTTTCTGTGGTCAGGTCAGGAAGGCCCTTGTCTGCGTCGACCCAATCGGAGAAGAACCAAGTGAGGTCGCGGCGCGGTGCAGCCTTCTTCAAGGCCTGCTGAAACGACGCCGATTCTGAGGAGCCGGCCGTAGACGAAGTGTTCCGAGAACCCTGGGCTGAGTTGAAATCGATCAACGCGGCGGAGAGGGCATCGTCTCCAACCAGATCGCGCAGCATCCACAGGACATAAGCCGCCTTGGTGCGGTAGTAGACGGGGGCGATAGCGCGCGTAAGAGGCTGGCCAACGCCGTCGGCCGGGCTCGCGGGCTCGGCGAGGGCGAGCGCGTTACGGCCGGCTTCGAGAGTCCCCAATGCCTTATCGCGGCCCTTCAGTTTTTCTGTCCAGACCGTTCCGAGAAAGTTGGCGGTGCCTTCGCTCAGCCATGAAGTCGACGGATTCATCCAGGCGTGGGTCAGGGCATGCGCGAGCACGGAGCTTAGCTGGTCGGGCGGGCCATCGCGAAGGCTGATGGCGAGCAGAGTGCCGCTCTCCCACGGAGCATCGTCGGGGTCGGGCAGGTCCAGCAGGGTAAGCTGCGTGCGGGGCTTGGGGCCAAGCCAGCGTTCGAGAAAAGGCGTGACATCGCCCGCCGCAGAGAGCCAGGTCTTCACGGAGACTTCGTCTTCAGGCGCAGTGAACGCGGTGACATTCGCGCCGGGGTGCGGCGTGCGAACTGCGACAAAGAGACTTGGCGCTTCAAAGCCAAGGGTGGCTGCGCTTTCTCCGGTAGCAACACCGGATACATCGGGACTGGTGGTGGCGGAGTCGGCTGCAGTCAGCACGACAGGTTGTCCGTTGACGAGCGCGATGGTGGGCGGCTGGCCGTGTGCGAACTCCACCGTGAGGCGAAGACGGAACTGCGCGCCGGAGAGCCGGAGCTTGTGATTGCCGATCTCGTCGAACAAGCGGGCACCATCGCCGAGAATTACGGGCACGCTGGAGACGGGATACCAGACGACGTTGCCGAATCCGCGCAGACCTGTGAAAGAGGCGCTAATTTCATCCCAGTCAGAGTGGAGAGCCGCGTCACTGGGAGTTCCAATTGCGATGAGGCGCTGGGCAGAGGCAGAGATCGTGCCGGAGTACGTGACTTCGAGTTGGAGCGTGGCGCCCGGTCCGAGCGGCTGCGCGAGTGGCACCGCGGCTTCGTGGAGCTGGCCGGTGTGGTCGGCGTCGGAATTGAGTGTGGCAATGGGGAAAGAGACGTCACGACCCGCGATGCGAATACGTTCCCATGTGAGTGAGGAAGAAATCTGCAGAGGGATGCGCGGGAGCGGGAGTTTGCCGGTATTGCGTACGGTGACCAGACCACGCACGGCGATTTGCTGTCCGGCGGTGTGGAGACGAACGTCGAGGTCGAAATCGGTGAAGGTGATGGCCTGACGGTCGGCATCTTCTGCCGAAGGAGCTTCGGCTAACTTGATAGCCGGCTCATTGCCAGCAGGGCCTGGCGTGGGCTCGCCGTTGGCGTCGCCATTCGCGTCTATCGAGCGCTCAAAGATGACCTTGCCGCCAGGCTGATTGGGCTTGCCTGACTGCTGCTTGGATGGGGTAGCGGGGGCCTGGGCCGGAGGTGCACTGAGCTTGGTTTGTGCGGCGCAAGGGAAAACCGCCAGAGACGCGGCAACGGAGAAGCTTGCCAACGTCCGGGCAACGGAAAACTTCATGAACCAAGGCCTTTCTGCTTCTTCTTAGACGCGCCGGCTGCGTTGACGCCAACAGGGCTTTCGGCGCGAAGGGCTGCATTGCGGCGCTGGCGGGCTGCTTCATAGAGCACCACCGCGCCAGCCGTTGAAACATTGAGCGAACTGACACCACCGGCCATCGGAATGCGCAGCAAGTGGTCGCAGGTTCGGCGGACAAGGTCGTGGAGCCCCGCGCCTTCGCGGCCAAGGACAAGAACGCAGTTCCCGGAGAAATCGAATTGGTCGTAGTCGGAGGCCCCGCGCTCGTCGAGACCGATGATCCAGAGATTTTGCTTTTTGAGTTCTTCGAGAGCACGGACAAGGTTGACCACCCGCGCGATGCGGATATGTTCGGCCGCACCCGCACTGGCTTTTACAGCGACGGGGCTGATGGGGGCGGAACGGCGCTCCGTCAAGATGATGCCGTCAACACCGGCTCCGTCGGCGACGCGAAGGAGCGCGCCCAGATTCTGCGGGTCTTCCACACCATCGAGCGCTAGAAGCAGACGCGCGGCCGGAGTGCCGGATTGTGAAGGAAGCGGCGCGAAGAGGTCCTCAATTGCAAGAGCCTGCTGAGGGCGAAAGAGAGCAACCACGCCCTGGTGGGCTGCGGTCCCCGCAAGTTGGGTGA
>Ga0207706_10001496_pt1 | contig 23213 bp, 20 predicted proteins | sample KBSC53metaG_FD_184318 | JGI IMG/M metagenome (GOLD analysis project Ga0207706, IMG submission 184318) | Corn rhizosphere microbial communities from Kellogg Biological Station, Michigan, USA - KBS C5-3 metaG (SPAdes) (version 2) | ecosystem: Host-associated > Plants > Roots > Rhizosphere > Soil ... | reverse complement strand
CACAGAAGCAGCTCCGGCACCCGAAGCAAAAGAAGAAGGCGAGCTAATCGTCGTCACGGCAACCAAGCGCACGCAGTTGCTGATTGACGTGCCGCAATCGATCTCTGTGGTGTCCGGCTCGGCATTGGAAGACCAGAATGCAAGCAATTTCCAAGACTATCTGAAGCTAGTCCCCGGTCTCCAGCTCAACCAAAGCACCCCAGGCCAAGGGCGATTGATCGCTCGCGGCGTCAATTCCGGCGGCGTTGCTTCGACCGTTAGCGTCTACATGGACGAAACGCCGTTTGGCTCGAGCAGCGGCCTCGTCAATGGCGCGGTCCTTGCCGGTGACTTCGACACGTTTGATCTCGACCGCATCGAGGTTCTGCGCGGCCCTCAGGGTACGATTTACGGGGCAAGCTCACTCAGCGGCGTGCTCAAGTTCGTAACCAAGCAGCCCTCGACCTCAGCATTTACGGCGCGGGGCCGGGTGGGCATTGAAACCACCAAAGGCGGAGAACTGGGCTATCAGGGCAATCTGGTCGTGAATGCCCCTCTGAGCGATACGATCGCGTTCCGGGCGACCGGATCCTATCGCAAATATGGCGGCTTCATCGACTCGATCGGAACCAGCGCGCCGGATCTGTTCGGCCGCGTGTTGACTGACGATGAGGACAAGAACATCAACGACAGCAAGAGCTTTGGCGGACGTGCGTCGCTGCTGTTCGCGCCGACCGACAAGATATCGATCCGCCTGACCGCGCTTGCCCAGAATATCGAAGCCGACGCTCCGACCGTGGTTGCAAGCGACCCTGACACGCTGAAGCGTCTCTACGGCGAGCTCAGCCAATCGCAGTTCGTGCCGCAATTCTCGGACGTCAAATACCGCGTGTACAACGGTACAGGAACGTTCGATCTCGGCTTTGGCGACCTCACGACGTCGACCAGCTATGCCACGCAAAAGCAGGATTTCCGGGCGGACCTAACATTCCCGCTGAGCACCCTCATAGACTTGTCATTTGGTTATCCACCGAACGAGTTCTTCCAGGCGCAGTCGACGGACTCGGAAAAGTTCACGCAGGAGGTTCGTCTCACGGGTGAGTCCCATGTTCTGGATTGGCTTGCCGGCGTTTACTATACGAGCGAGGACGGCCTGATCGACCAGAACTTCATCGCGGTACAGCCAGGAACGCTCGATCCGATTGCCGGTCCGCTCCTTGGCCTCGCGCGGGTAGATTCCGAGTATAAGGAAATCGCCGGCTTTGCTGACGTGACGGTTCACTTTACCGATCAATTCCACCTCGACCTTGGCGGCCGCTACAGCCACAACAAGCAATCGGCCACCCAGGTGAGCGACGGCATTCTCGCCGGCGGATTCAACCAGTTCCCGACCATCAAGTCTGACGAAAATGTGTTCACTTTCTCGGTGGCGCCTCGTTTCGAGGCGAACGAAAATACCTCGATTTACGCCCGTGTCGCCAAGGGCTTCCGTCCAGGCGGTCCAAACGTAGTGCCGCCAGGTGCGCCGCCCGAGGTGCAGAGCTACGATTCCGACTCTCTGATCAGCTATGAAGCGGGCATCAAGGCCCAGACCGCTGACGGCCGGTTCAGCGTGGATGCCGCAGCCTTCCACATCGACTGGAAGGACATCCAGCTCATTGCGACGGTATCCAACTTCAACGTCAATACCAATGGCAGCAGGGCCAAGAGCGATGGCTTTGAACTAACTGCAACGGCACGGCCAGTCCGCGGTCTCTCATTGTCGGCCAATGCTGCATACACCAACGCGCGCCTGACCGAGGACTTGCCGCCAATTGGCGTTACCGTGTCCGGATTTAAGGGCGACCAGCTGCCCTTCACGCCGAAGTTCAGCGCAGCCCTTAACGGCGACTACAGCTGGCCTTTGAGTGGATCCATTGGCGCAACCGTCGGGGCGTCGCTTCGGCACCTGTCGAGCCAGACCGCCAGCTATGATGCAGCCTTCCGTGCTGCCAATGGCCATCAGCGCAAGCTCGACGCCTATCAGGTCGTCGACGTTCGAGCCGGGCTGGATTTCGGCAAGTTCCAGGTCGACGCTTATGCCCGGAACCTGTTCAACAGCGCAGGCCGGACGTCGACAAATGGCACGACCGTGTTCGGACCCTTCCCGCTCAATCCGGATGGCGCAATGAATACCGGCGTCATTCGCCCCCGCTCGATCGGCATCAGCCTGACTGCAGGCCTATAGTCTGATGGGAGGCGCGGCCGATCCAATAGACCGATCGGCGCGCCTTGCCGCCAATGAGGCTGCCCCGCTCGGACCATATCTGCTATTCCTGGGCGATACGGTCGAGCAGGGCTATGCCAAGACTGCATTTGGCTTGTGCGATTGGGCCCCTGACCGATGTATCGGGGAGCTTGCTTTGCCTGGAGCTACGGTAAGCACCGGCTTTCCGCGGCTGAGCTGCAAGGAAGCCTATGCCAAGGGTGCCCGGGCCTTGCTGATCGGCGTCGCAACGCCGGGAGGAGCAATCCCGCAGCATTGGATCGCCCCATTGCTTGACGCGCTTAAAGCGGGGCTCGACATCGTATCAGGAATGCACGCCAGGCTTTCGGATATCCCGCAGCTCAAGGCATCGGCCGAAATGCTCGGCCGCCGGCTTGTCGACGTGCGAGTCCCGCCGGCCAAGATCCCGATTGCAACCGGCCGGAAACGCAGCGGCAAGCGGCTGCTGACGGTCGGCACCGATTGCGCCCTGGGCAAGAAATATACGGCGCTGTCGATCGCTCGCGGGCTGGAAGCGCGCGGCGCCGATGTCACCTTTCGCGCAACCGGCCAGACCGGGATCATGATCGCAGGGGCGGGCATGCCGATCGATGCGGTGGTGTCCGACTTCATCGCCGGCGCCGCGGAAATGCTGACGCCCGATGCCGCACCCGATCACCTCGACGTGATCGAGGGCCAGGGGTCCTTGTTCCATCCGGCCTATGCGGCGGTTTCGCTTGGCCTGTTGCACGGCAGCCAACCCGACATGTTCATTGCCTGCCACGAGCCAGGCCGGACGCATTCGCTTGGCTATCCCGATTTTGAATTGCCCTCGATAGAAGAGCTCATTGCCCAGACGGTCGCATTGGGGAAGCTGACCAATCCCGCCATTCGCTGCGTTGGCGTCAGCCTCAACACGGCCGGCATGGATGAGGATACGGTTCAGAAGCTGATCGCGTTCGAGTCCCTTCGACTTGGCCTTCCCGTTGCCGATCCAATACGCGGCGGTCCGGCCTTCGAACGATTGCTCGATAGTTGCCGGGGCTAAGGCAATGCGCGATCCCAAACCTGCCGGTTCGTCATTTTTTCAGCGCTATCTGCTCCCGGGATTCGCCTTCAAGGCAGTGGTCATTGGCGGCGGCTATGCCACCGGGCGGGAACTTGCCGAATTCTTCCTGCCCAGCGGCGCCTGGGGCGGACTGGCCGCCATGGCCCTCTCCATGGCCGTCTTCAGCCTGTGCTGCATCGTCACCTTCCTGTTCGCCCGCCGCTTCGGTGCGCGCGATTATGTGACCTTCTTCAAGCAGCTGCTCGGTCCCGGCTGGGTACTGTTCGAGGGCGCCTACATCTTGTTCATCGTGCTGATCCTCGCCGTCTATGGCGCAGCAGCCGGAGCAATCGGCAGCGCAGTGTTCGGCCTCAATGAGATATGGGGCACGATCGCTCTTGGGCTTTCAATCATTGCGATCGTCACGTTCGGCAATGTCTCGGTCGAACGGATGTTCGCCTATGTCTCCTATCTCCTTTACGCAGTGTACGCGCTATTCGTGGTCCTGGCGTTCAGCCGCTTCGGCGGCGACATCCGCGCAGCATTCGCCAACGAGCGCGAGGTCGGAAGCTGGGCGGCGGGCGGCACGGTCTATGCCGGCTACAATCTGATTGGCGCGGTCGTGATCCTGCCGGTGATGAGGCACCTCACCAGTAATCGCGATGCGGTCATTGCCGGGTTGCTGGCCGGCCCGTTGGCAATGCTGCCGGGAGCACTGTTTTTCGTCTGCATGGTCGCCTTCCTGCCGGATATTGCATCGGCGACACTGCCCTCCGATTTCATGCTGCAGCGGCTCGATCTGCCGCTGTTCCACCTGCTGTTCCAGCTAATGATCTTTTCGGCCCTGCTCGAGAGCGGAGCGAGCTCGGTCCACGCCATCAACGAGCGCATTGCCAAGGCCGTCCGCGTGCGGCGCGGCGTCGATCTCAGCCACCGCATGCGGCTGGCGATTTCGCTCGCCTTGCTTCTGTTCTGCATGTTCCTGGCCGACCGCTTCGGCCTGGTTGCGCTCATTGCCACTGGCTACCGCGCGCTGGCCTACATCCTGCTCATCGTTTTCGTCCTGCCGCTCCTGACTATCGGGGTGTGGCGGCTTCGGCGTCACCAATCGACACCCCTGGAGGTTGCATGAAAACCCGTCTTTCCGTCGCCCTGATCGCGCTTGCCGCGGCTTGCCCGGCACTCGCTGCTCCGCCGGCCAATTTCGACCAGCGGGTCGAAGAGCTTCGCCGCGCTTCGCAAACGCCCGGGATGGCAATCGCAATTGTCGAAGACGGCAAGACGGTCCTTGCCAAGGGCTATGGCGTCCGGAAGATCGGCGGTACGGAACAGGTCGACGCCAACACAATTTTCATGACCGGATCGACCGGCAAGGCCGTGACGGTTGCAGCGCTGGCAACACTGGTCGACGCAGGCAAGCTTGGCTGGGACGACAAGGTCATCGATCGATTGCCGGGCTTCCAGATGTACGATGCCTGGGTCACGCGCGAAATGACCGTTCGCGACCTGCTCGTTCATCGTAGCGGCCTTGGCCTCGGCGCGGGCGACCTGATGTTCGTGCCGCGCAGCAACAGGACGCGTGCCCAGATGCTGCAGGGCCTGAAGCACATCAAGCCGGCCACCAGTTTCCGCAGCGGCTATGCCTATGACAATATCCTCTACACCGTGGCGGGCGCACTGATCGAGGCGGTCAGCGGCCAAAGCTACGAAAGCTATGTCCGCGATCATGTCTACAAGCCGGCCGGATTGTTGACCGCGACCAGCGACGAACCAAGCCGTCTCTCCACGGTCAATCGCGCCTATCCGCATGGCCGGATCAATGGACCGGTTCGCGGCCTTGGCGACCAGCAGCTGCTCGACGAGACCGATCAGCTCGGTGCCGCATCGACGCCTGCAGGCCTGCTCGCAATGAGTGCCAACGATCTCGCCAAATGGCTCACCGTCCAGCTGTCGCACGGCAAGACGGCCTACGGCGGTCGGCTATTCAGCGAAGCTTCGTCGGCAACGATGTGGGATCCGCAGGTGATCGAGCCCAACGCTCCGCCTCCGCCGGGCTTCGAAGCCACCAAGTCCAATTTCAAGACATACGCCCTTGGCTGGGAGGTGTCCGATTATGCCGGTGCCAAGATCATTTCGCACAGTGGCGGCGTTTTCGGCTTCATCACCATGGTCGTGCTGATCCCCGAGAAGAATGTCGGCTTCGCCATCACCATGAATGCCGAGGAAGGCGCGGTGCGCCGCGGCCTGACCTACGAATTGATCGATCATTATTTGGGCCGGCCCTATGTCGACTGGGCCGCGCGCTACAAGCAGCTGCTCACCACAATGCTGACCAATGCCAAGACCGCGGTGGAGGCCAAGGCCGCGACGCCTGCGAAAGTTGGTCCCTCCCTGTCGCTCGATCGCTACGCCGGTCAGTACAAGGATCCCTGGTACGGGCGGATTACCGTGTCGCAAGCCAAGTCGGGCCTCGCCATCAACTTCAACGAGACTCCGCGCATGAGCGGCCCGCTGGTCCACTACCAATATGACACTTTCATCGCCCGCTTCGAGGACAAGGGGATTGAACCGGCCTATGTCACTTTCGGCCTTGATGCCGAAGGGAAAGTCGATCACATCACGATGAAGCCGGTGTCCCCTACGGCTGACTTCAGCTTCGACTATCAGGATCTGAATTTCACGCCCCTAGCCTCAGCGCGCTGACCGGTTCGGGGCCATAGGAGACAGCGATGATCAGGCGTTATCTGATTGCGTCGACGATGCTTGCGGCGGCGCTTTGGCAGGGCGCCCTTGCCCAGGGTGACGCGCCTGGAAGCTATGACCTGCTCATCCGCAATGGGCTGATCTACGACGGCAGCGGCGGCGCGCCCTATGCCGGCGACATCGGGATCAAGGGCGATCGGATCGTCTATGCCGGCCCGGCAACCGCCGCCCCGGCGGCAAGAACGGTTGATGCAAACGGTCTCGCCGTCGCGCCGGGCTTCATCAACATGCTCAGCTGGGCGAACGAATCGCTACTGGTTGACGGATTGGGCCAAAGCGACCTCCGCCAGGGCGTGACGCTCGAAGTGATGGGCGAGGGCTGGTCGATGGGCCCGCTCAACGACCGAATGAAGAAGCAAGCCGTCGAACAGCAGGGGGATTTCAAATATCCGATCGAGTGGACGACGCTTGGCGAATATCTGAACATGCTCGAACGGCGCGGCACGTCGGTGAACGTCGCTTCCTATGTCGGCGCCACCACGGTCCGTCAGCACGAGCTGGGCGATGGCGATGTCGATCCGACCCCCGAGCAGCTATTACGGATGCGGGGACTCGTTCGCCAGGCGATGGAAGAGGGCGCGCTGGGAGTTGGCACCTCACTCATTTACCCGCCGGCAACATTCGCCGAGACCGACGAGCTGGTCGCTTTGACTACCGAAGCCGCCGTCTGCGGCGGCAGCTACATCAGTCATATGCGTTCGGAAGGCGATCGGCTGCTCGAGAGCATCGACGAGCTGATCGAGATATCACGCCGCTCCGGAGCGCCGGCCGAGATTTATCATTTGAAGCAGGTCGGCCGTGCCAACTGGGGCAAGATCGACGCGGCCATTGCCAAGATCGAAGCGGCTCGGGCGGCCGGCCTAAAGATCAGCGCCGACATGTATACCTACACGGCCGGCGGGACGGGCCTTGCGGCATCAATGCCCCCCTGGGTGCAGGACGGCGGTAATGAGGCGATGCTCGAGCGGCTCAAGGATCCCGCGGCGGTCGAGCGAATCAAGAAAGAGATGCTTCAGCCCGGCAAGAATTGGGAAAATCTCTACCTCCATGCCGGGCCGGAGGGCGTGCTCCTTGCCAGCCTCACGGAGCCTTCGCTGAAACCGCTGATGGGCAAGACGGTGGCCGAAGTCGCCAAGATGCGCGGCGTCAGCCCCGAACAGGCGGTGGTCGACCTGGTGCTGGCCGATCGGGGCCGGTCGGGCGCCATCTATTTCCTGATGAACGAGGACAATGTCCGTCGACAGGCAGCGATTCCGTGGGTCAGCTTCGGGTCGGATGCCGAGGCTTCTGCGCCGGAGGGCGTGTTCCTGAAAAGCAGCACGCACCCGCGTGCTTACGGCAACTTCGCCCGCTTTCTCGGCAAATATGTACGCGACGAAAAAGTCGTGACGCTGCAGGAGGCGGTGCGCCGTTTGTCCGCACTTCCGGCAAGCAATTTGCGCCTGCGTGACCGCGGCACGCTCAAGCCCGGAATGGTGGCCGACGTCGTCCTGTTCGACCCGGCGACGATCGCCGACCACTCGACCTTCGCTAATCCGATGCAGTTCGCGACCGGCGTCAGGCATGTGTTCGTCAATGGCGTCCAGGTCCTGAAGGACGGGACGCCTACTGGGGCAAAGCCGGGCCGGTTTGTGAAGGGAGCCGGCTGGACCGGATGGCCTGGAGGGGGTGCATGCCGGCAATCGGCCAAGAGCTAATGCCCGGCGACCCTAGCCGCGTTTCGCAAGGATGATATAGACGGCAGCGTCGTTATTGCTGGGAAGCCCAGGAGGCATCGCTTCAATGCGTGCGTCGACTCCGTCAGCAATTAACTCTTTCCGCACTTGCTGGGCTCGGGCTTGCAACAAGGCGGAGTTTTGTTCGCGGGCGCCTATGAAAATGTTCGCGCCGAGGCCCGGATTGGCATCCACCAGTTTAACGAAACGAGCAATCCGAACCTTGCCGTCAGGCGTTATCGCCGCGGAGCCCGGCTGGAATATCGCGTCCTCGACCCTGAATGTATGAACGCCCTGGCCGGTCGTGGCCCACTTATGAATTTCGCTGCCTGTCGACCCAGCCTCGAGCAGCATAGTTTGATCGCCAACCTGTGCGATTTCATTATAGTGGTGCCCGGATGCAGGCAGAATGCGATCGTTGCCAAAGGACGTCACGCATTTGCCGAGTACCAGGACGAGGGCGAGGAAGAAGATCAGGCCCAATACCAGCATCGCCTTTCGGGCCCCTCGGCTAATCCGTGTCTTTCCGTTCACGAGCCTTCCTTCCTTTAACCCTTCGAAAGACTGGGGATTATCCCCGATACCATTCCCCGGGGCTCGCTTTTAATGGTGGCGAGACGGCCGGGTCGATTGGCGGCATACCACGGCACCGACCGTTTCAAATAAAGGGCGGCCCAAGTCCCCCCTCGGGCCGCCCTTCCTCTTGTCGGATGAATCCCGAAATTCCTCAATGGATAGAATGGGCCGATTTGCCGGCCTGCTCGCCTCGCTAGTTCCATCAAGCCCTCCTCAGTACCTTCACTGATACCGCCGCTTCACCCCGGCACTAATCAGTTTGCTGACAACTGTGTTGGTTGGGAGGAAGCAATGACCATGAAGACTCGCGTCGCGCTGTTTGCGGCAGCCCTGCTAATTTCGACGTCGGGGTTGGCCGAAGAGGTGAAAAGGGAAGCCGTCATCGTCTCGGTGGATGGCGCCAACATCAATGCCCAGACCCGCGAGGGCCCGCTGACGGTCGTCCTGTCGCCTGGCACCAAGATCACTGAAACCAGCGGTCTTGCCAAAAGGAAGGGACGCGACGCCAAGAGCCTGCTTCCCGGCCTTATCTTCACCGTTCAGGGCGACCAGCAGGGCAGCACGATCTCCGCCCAGCAGATTACGTTTAAGGACCGCGACTGGCGGAGCGCGGTCGCCACCAAAGCTGGCACGAAGGCAGAACTTGGTGAGCTGAGGAAGGCGATCATCGAAGGCCAGGAATATGTGATCCAGCAAGAGTCGACGGTATATTTCAAGACGGGGAGCGCGGTGATTTCTCCGCAGCATAAGTCGGAACTGGCGGCGCTTGCGGCAAAGGCCCCGAGCTATGGCAATTACCGAATCTCGATCCTCGGCTTCGCCGACCCCAGAGGCAACGCCGCCGCAAATGAGCGTCTCAGCCTGAAGCGCGCCGGAGCGGTCAGCAACTACCTCCGCCAAACGGGGAAGATTGAACCCGGTCGGGTGCTGTCGCCATCGGCAATGGGTGAAGGCACGACTGCTCCAGGCGAAGCAGCTCCTGCCGGCAACGATCAGGCGCGCCGGGTGGTGGTCCGCATTGTGACGCCCAAGACGCAACTTACGCAGTAGCAGCGAGGTCTGGGCAGGATGCACGGATGGCGGCGGTAAGTACCCCAATTGAGGGTCCTTCCGTCCGCCTCCCCTCACATTATTGTTGAATCTGCCGAACCCGGTGGCGGTCGGACAATGAATCAAGATCAGCCCGGATGAGGATTGCGCCTCGCGCAAGGCGGTTGGTCCGGGTTGTTCTATTTACGTTAATGCACGCCGTTCCAGTTCTTTCCCGTTGTGACTTGCAGTGCCTGAGCAGCTCATGATGTGCCGAGGTGAGATGTGATGGATAGGGTGGCGTTCCAAAGTACAGACCTTGCCGACCCGCGCTCCGCGGCGGCGGCGTTGCGGGACGATTTCGAGGAGTTGGCGCGGATCTTCGATCGGGCGCTTGCGAAAGTGCAAATCGATGCAAAGACACGGCCGCACATTGCCGGAGCCAAGGAGGCGGCCGAGCGCGGCATCGAATTGAGCCAGCAGTTGGCTGGTTTGCTTTTGAAGGGCGATTGAGGCCGTTTGTGGCAATCTAGGGGAAAACCCTGATCCACGGCTTCGCATGGGTTCGAAACCTTCTGAATTTCGTCGGCGATCAGACGAGTTCGACGGCAAGGAATAGCCGCTGGCCGCTCCCGAACAGGTTTGCCCTAGGGGAAATTCGCTGGAGTCTCGCCGAATCCCCTAGTTCACCGCCACCATAGGTTCCGCATAACTGCTGCCGTGGCCCAGCGATGAAAATCAGGTCCAACACGGCGATTGCGATGGTCTGCTCGCTGGCCATCCTAGGCGGCTGCGTGCAGGGACCAAATTACGTCAAGCCGGAAGTCGAAGTCCCGGGCGCCTATCGCTTCACCGGCCCCCCTCCGCAAACCGACCCGCTTGCCGCCGGGCAAGCCTGGTGGAGCGGTTATGGCGACCAATATCTGGACGCGCTGGTTGTCGAGGCCCTGGTCAACAACCGCGATCTCAGGATCGCGACGGCACGGGTCGATGAATTCGCGGCGATACTTGCGGGCACGCGATCGCAAGGCCTTCCGCAGATCGGCTATTCTCTAAGCGGGCAGCGTTCGCGGGCAAGCGAGGAGAAGATCCCTGCGATCGTCAATCCGCTGAGCACCACCTTCGGCGCATTCCTGTCGGCCAGTTGGGAAATCGACCTGTGGGGCCGCATCCGCCGTGAGACTGAAGCGGCTCGTGCGAACCTGCTGGCAAGCGAGGAGGGCAGGCGCGGCGTCACACTCACCCTGATCTCTTCCGTAGTTGCTGGCTACGTCACCTTGCTCGACCTCGACGAGCAATTGCGGGTGGCGAAGGCGACGGTCGACGGCCGTCAGAAATCGGTCGACCTGTTCGAAACCCGTCTCAAGGGTCGCTGGATATCGGAGTTCGAAATGTCGCAGGTGCGCGCCGAATATGAATCGGTGGCCGCCCAGGTGCCGCCGCTCAAGCAGGCGATTGCCGTCCAGGAACATGCTTTGTCAGTGTTGGTCGGCCGCAATCCCGGGCCGATCGCGCGCACCAGCCAGGCGGCATTGCATGCGCCGGTCGTGCCGGCCGGCCTCCCCTCCGACCTGTTGAACCGCCGTCCTGATATCCTGCAGGCCGAGCAACAGTTGATTGCGTCGAACGCGCAGATAGGCGCCGCGCGCGCGCTGTTCTTTCCGCGGATCAGCCTGACCGGCCTGTTCGGCTTTGCCAGCGGTTCGCTTGGCAGTCTCTTCACCGGTCCGGCGCATAGTTGGACATTCACCGGTGATGTTGCCGGTCCGATCTATACCGGTGGTGGGATTACTGCCGCCGTCGACCAAGCCGAAGCGCGGCGTGACCAGTCGCTCGCCAATTACGAACTCGTGATTCAAAACGCCTTCCGCGACGTCGAGGACAGCCTGGCCGACCTGCGGCACAGCGCGGAACTGCGTGAAACGGCTCAGCGCCGGGTGGATGTCCTTCTCCGGGGGCTTCAGTTGGCCAACCTACGCTACGAGAATGGCTATTCCGATTATCTCGAAGTGCTCGACACGGAGCGCAACCTGTTTTCCGCCCAACTGCAGCTCGCCTCGGCGGAAGGCGATTATCAGCGGGCGCTGGTCAATCTCTACCGCGCGCTCGGCGGCGACTGGAATGCGATCCCGCCCGTCGCCTCAAACATGACGAGGAACCCATGAGCGACAATGCGCAGGCCACTGCCAGCCAGCCGGTGGCGACGGAAATCGACGTTGGCACGGCGCAGCCGCCGGCTAACCCGATGCGCAAGATCATCCTGGTCGCCCTCGGCCTGCTGCTCCTGCTGTTCGCCTATCACGTGCTGTCGGATCGCTACACTCCGTATAGCTCGCAGGCGCGTGTGGAGACGTTCCTGACCCAGGTGGCTCCAGAGGTCGCGGGCGACGTGCTGGAGGTCGGCGTGAAGGACAACAGCGCCGTCAGGAAGGGCCAATTGCTGTTCCGCATCGATCCCGAACCGTACCAGGTTGCCATCCGGTCCGCCGAGGCAAACCTGTCTGTCGCCTTACAGGCCGCCGACGTCTCTGTCGCCGACATCGCGGCCGCCCAAGCGCAATTGAGAAAGCAATCGGTGGATCTCGCCGCCAGCCGGGAACTGGGCGGTATCGTCACTGACCTGGTCGGCCAGCACGCACTTGCCGAAACCCAGGGCATCCGCGCTCGCGCTGAAGTCGCAAAGACTCAAGCAGACGTCACTCGAGCCGCCGCTGACTTGCGCAAGGCGCGGGCGAATCTCGGGGCGCCCGGCATGCGCAATCCGAAGGTGCGCCAGGCGCTTGCGGCGCTCGACCAGGCACGTCTCGACTTGCGCAACACGGAGGTGCGCTCTCCGGCGGACGGCATCGTCACCAACCTGCGGCTCGCACCTGGGCAATATGTCGCGCCGGGACAGCCGCTGCTTAGCTTCCTCGAGAGTGGTCCGCGCTGGATTTCGGCCGACCTGCGCGAGAACCAGTTAGGCAATGTAAGGCCGGGCCAGGACGTAACGATCGCCCTCGATATATTGCCGGGCAAATTGTTCCGCGGCCGGGTCCACAGCGTCGGATGGGGTGTCAGCCAAGGCGACGAGGCGCCGACCGGTCAATTGTCCGCCATGCCGGCCGACGCCGGCTGGCTGCGCGATCCCCAGCGCTTCCCGGTACGCATCCTGGTCCTGCCCGATGAAGCCAAGGAGGCGGGTATCGACTTGGGGCGCAGCGGTGCCCAGGCAAATGTCCTCATCTTCACCAGCGACAAATCGCTCCTGAACCCGATCGGCAAGCTCTGGATCAAGATCGTCGCGCTGCTGAGCTACCTGCAATAGTCATGGCCATTGCGTTGCTCTCTCGTCGACGCCCCGCAAAGGACCCGGCGGAGATCGCCCGGCTACACTTCGTCCTACGCTTCAGCCTCGGCACGACCGGCGCATATACGATCTGCGAGGCCATGGGCTGGCAACCGTCCGCCCTGGCAGCGGTCCTGGCCGGGATCCTGCTTGCAAACATGCCCTCCATGCCGTCGTTCAAACTCGGGTTTGGACTGGCTTTCATCATGGCGGTCTGGGCTTTCCTCGCCTACGCACTCACCGTCCTATTGCATGGGACTCCTGACATCCTGTTCGGGGTGATTGGGCTAATCTTGTTCCTGGCCTTTGCCGGCCTGGCGAATGCAAAGGCGCAATTGCCGCTTACGCTCCTGCTCATCTGCATGGCGGTGATTCCGGTGGTCACCCTGACCCATCCCGAGCAGGCCAACATGGTTCGGGTTGTCTTTACCCGGGGGATGGCGGCCGCGGTCATCTTCACATGGCTCGCCTTTGCCGTCTGGCCGAGACCGCTGACCAAGGAAATGCCACCACCGCAGGGGCCGGTCGAATTCCCCGTCAGGTCGGCATTGATCGGGACCTTCATCGTGTTGCCGGTCATGCTCATCTATTGGTTGTTCGGCTTGACCGATGCCATCCCCGTCCTGCTCCAGACCGTCCTGCTCGTTTCCAAGATCGAAGAAGAACGGGGGGCCGTTACAGGCGGCACAAAATTGATCGTCAACTTCCTTGGCGGCTTCATTGCCTTTGCCGCCTATGCGCTTCTTCATATCGCGCCCAATCTCGTCACCTTCGCATTGATTGTGTTCATCATGAGTTTTGTGTTTGCACTCGAGATTGCCAAGGGCGGCGCATGGGGGGCAAACGCGCTGCTCGCATTCAACGCTGCCGCGGTGATCTTTGGGCTTTTAATTCTCAAGGGCCCAGCCAATGCCGGCACATGGAGCGCACGCCTCGTTCAATTCGCGATCGCATGCATCTTCGCAATCGGCATGATGTGGTTGCTGATGCCGCTCGCCAGACGAGATTTTCGCGCCCGCCCGACGACATGAAAGCCGGATGACCAGCCGGGCCGGGCTAATCCGGAATGGTCCTGAGAATTCGCCGGAACAACTCAGGGCTTCCCCTGATAGAGATTGCCCCAATTCGCTGTCACGTCTTTGGGTGTTCGGATCCGCCGTTCGCTCAAAGAATGAGGCAGGGAATGACTGCACGTGTATCGACCTTGCGCCTTGGCGCGGTTTCGCTGATTTCGCTGCTGATTGCGGCACCATTGAGCGCTCAAACGAAGGATCATGCGCCGACTGCGCTCTCCTCCGCTTCTAAGATGAGTCAGGACAAGCCGGGCACCGAGTCATGGACCTATGCGCAACCAGTGCAGGTGTTCACCAAATACCGGACCGTCATCGTCGACAACACAGCCGTTTATCGGGGTCCCGACGCCCAGTTCGACGGCATCGATCCCGCCGACCGGGAAAAATATGCGGGCATCATCACTCAGGAATTGCGGTCCGAGCTAGCCAAGACCTTTCCTACTCCCGCAAAGGCGCAGGCCGACACCGTGAGGGTGAAGGTAACCATTTTGGGTGCCACCAAGACCCAGGGCGGGCTCGCTACGGCAACGCGCGTCACTCCATTGGGGTTTGCCACCAGTGCCTTGAAGAGCGCGGTCGGCAGGAAGGGTAGCTTCACCGGATCCCTCCTTTATTCAGTCGAGCTGTACGACGGGCGGACCAACGAGCTACTGCTAGCCGCCGTGCGCCGCCGCACGCCCGATCCGCTGGACGTGCCGGCCACCCTGTCGACCACCGATACCGTCAAGGCGGTGGCGCGGGAATTTGCCGATGGCGCACGGAAACGCCTGGAGCAGCTTACGCAGGTCAATCCGGGCCGATAATCTAGGTAGAATTCCTGAGGGCTTCGGCTTGCACCGGAGCCCTTTGCCGTTGCTTTATGCCTGGATCAGCTGGTTCCTGACCGCGTAGCGGACGAGATCCGCGGTGGTCTTCAACTTCAGCTTGCGCATTGCGCTCGCCCGATGGGTTTCCACCGTCTTGATGCTGATGTTGAGCCGCGCCGCGATTTCCTTGTTGAGCCGGCCCTCGGCCACCTGCTGGACAATTTCGCGCTCTCTATGGGTTAGGCTGCTCGCCAGTTCGTTGGGTTTGCTTTCGAGAAACTGCGAGAGGAGCGTGTCCGAAATCGCTCCCGAGAAATAAGGGCGGTGAATGGAAAGCGCATCGAGCGCGGCCAGGAGATGTTCTTCGGTATCGGACTTCAGCACGAAACCACGAACACCGGCGCGAAGCACCTCCATGACGATCTCTTCGCGATCATGCATCGTATACAGCAGAATCTCGATCCGAGGCAGTTCGCGCCGGAGCGCGTGCGAAAGGTCAAGTCCATTCAATTCCGGGACCGAATAATCGATGATCGCGATGTCTGGCCGGGTTTGCTTCGCCAGTTCGAGAGCGGACCTGCCGTCCTTCGCTTCGCCGGCAACTTGATAATAGGGTTTCGTTTCCACGAGCTGACGGACGCCGCGACGGATCGCGTCATGGTCGTCGACAATGATGATCCGTCGGATCGGGCTTGTCATATTTCCAGCAGTCGAGTTGCCAAAGTCTATACTCTCACGTCCCATGCCCAACTCTGCGCATTAACGCAGATCAGCAGCTGACTGCCAGAACTGGCGGCCGCAATCTATTGGTACGGACGCAAACTTCATAACAATCAGGTAAAACCCAGAGTGAGCGGCGAATGGCCGTAGGGCCTTAGCGGGCAGTCTCTGTCAAGCTGGTCCGACCGGGCAGGCGCCTCAGGTGCATCAGGAACGTCACCTCCCAGAGTCAGGTGTTCGCCTGATGAGACGACCCTCCAGACGGTGTTACCCGACTGAACAACCGCAGCTCAGGATTAGCCCGGGAGAGTCGCATGAAGCATCCCCGTATCACCGCCTTGTGTTTGGCCACATTTGCCGCCGCCGGTGCCTATGGCGCCGTTGCGCAGCCGGCGCCGGAATCCGGCGCTTCCATGCCGAAGTCAGGCCAGGCCGACCCGATCGCCAACGAAGGCGTCATCGAGGACAATGCGGTCGAGGCGCTCAAGGACATGAGCAACTACCTCATGTCCTTGAAGACGGCGCAGATCACCGGGGTCGGCAGCCTCGACGTGGTCACCAACGACGGTCAGCGCATCCAGTTGGACGGCAGGACCAACTACAAGATTCGCCGGCCCGGCTTCGTCATCGATTACGAGAGCGACATCAAGAGCCGCCGGTTCATCTACGACGGCAAGAATTTCACCGTCTATTCGCCGAAGCTCGGCTATTATGCCACCGTCCCCGCGCCTCCGACCAACAAGGAGGTGCTGGACACCATCTACAACAAGTTCGGCATATCCCTGCCGCTCGAGGATTTGTTCCGTTGGGGTGATGGCAACGAAGATCGGGTCAAGGCGCTAAAGTCCGCCTACAAGGTCGGAACGGCCACCATCGATGGCACTGAAACGGATCATTACGCTTTCCGCGAAGACGACGTGGATTGGGAGGTCTGGATCCAGCAGGGCGACCAGGCGGTTCCCCGCAAGCTTGTGATCGTCGACCGCAATGATCCGGCCAAGCCGACGTTCAGCACCCGCCTAACGTGGGTGGTCAATCCGACCTTCACCGATGCTGACTTCGCGTTCGTGCCGGACGCGAATGCGAAGAAGATCCAGCTGGCAACCTATCAGGGAGCGGGAGAGTAACATGCGCAGTCGCGTCCACAGCATAGCAATGCTCACCGCCTTCGTGAGCCTGGTCGCATTCAGCATCCAGGAGGTGGATGCCCGCGGAGGCCGCGGCGGCGGCGGCGGCCGTGGCGGCGGCGGTTTTAGCCGAGGCGGCTCGTCGAGCATGAGCCGTGGCGGCGGCGGCGGCTTTAGTCGCGGAGGCGGCGGCAGCAGCTACGGTCGCGGCGGTGGCGGCAGCTACGGTCGCGGCGGCGGCGGTTCCGGCTTCAGCCGCGGTGGCAGCTACAGTCGTCCAGGCGGTGGGAGCTACAGTCGGCCTTCGAATGGCGGCCCGAGCACTGGCAATCGCATGGCGAACACGCGGCCCGGCGGCGGCGGCGCTGGACGCCCGGGTGGCGTTGGCGGTGCCGGCGGTGCCGGCAGGCCCGGCGGTGTTGGCGGTGCTGGCGGTGTCGGCAAGCCTGGTAAGCCCGGTGGTGTTGGCGGCGTCGGCGGTGCCGGAGGTGTTGGCGGAGTCGGCGGTGCCGGAGGTGTTGGCGGTGTCGGCGGTGTCGGAAGGCCCGGCGGAGCTGGCGGCGGTCGGCCTGGACAGCGGCCCGGTCAAGGAGGCGGGGGCCGCAACCAGATCGGTAGCGGCAACAACATCAATAACGGCAACATCAATACCGGCGACATCAATGTCGACAACGACTGGGGCGATTGGAACGGCTGGGGCGATTATCCCATCGGTGCCGGAATTGCGATCGGCGCAACGGCGGCGTGGGCAACGGCGGTGGCTTACGGCTCGGCCTATTACGGCCTACCGGGAGGCTGCTCACCCTATCCGTACCACACCTATACCTACTACAGCTGCGGTGGGGCCTATTATCAGCCGCAATATGAGGGCGATACGGTAGTTTACGTCTCGGTGCCTGATCCTGCCACGGTGACCGTGCAGCAATAGGTGAAAACAAGGATATGTGTTGGCCGCTGGAGCCCTTGGCGGATCCGGACGGCCAACGCTCGATCAGGACGGGAAGATGGCCACAGCGTCGCTAGCGCATAATTTCCTGCCGGCCGAGGCCGTGATGCCGACCGACAGGCAGCGGCTGTTCGTCTTGTTCTTCACCGGGATGCTGATCGACCTTGTGGTCCTTGGGTTGTTCAACGAGTATTCCGATAAGGTTTACGTCGACACCTTTACGACCGCGCTGCTCGCCTCGATCGTGCTGCAGATCCTGTTGAAGGCTACGATCGCTGCCGAGCACAGCGTCCTCGCGCTCTTCAAAGACAAAACCGGTGCCGCCTGGAAGACGCTGAAATATTTCACGGCCTGGTTGATCCTGTTCGGATCAAAATTCGTGATTCTGGAAGCCCTTTCGTTTGCATTTGGGCACAACGTGCACTTCGAGGGTGTCCTGCACGGTATCGTGTGGCTGATCATTGTCGTCGTGACGATGATCATCATCGAGGAGCTGGTGGTGCGGTTCTATCGGCGCATCGCATGACCATTTGTCGCCAGGCACCGCATGCATGAACGGCAGGACACGACGTCCAATACATGAATCGCCTTTCTGGCAGGCCTACCATCGGTCGCGCTACGCCACTCTATTTTATGCGTTGCTGCTGACCCTTCTCGTCATGCCGATCGCAACCACGATCGGACTGCCGACGGTCATGATCAAAATCCTTCTGGCGGCGTGCCTGTTCGCGGCAATAATGCCGAATGCGACCAAGGGCACGCGCACCCTGTTGCTGGCGGCTACGGGCCTGCTCGTGCTTGCGCGTTTCGCATCGGACTACGGCTATTTGCCGGTCAATTCCGGTTTCTTCCTCGTGTTGGTGGGCGCAATTGGGTTGCTCGCGGCCGCAGGGACTTTGCGTTTCACGGTCACAGCCAGGACGGTGAGCAGCGAGACCCTTTATGCCGCTCTCAGCACCTATTTGCTTGCAGGGGTATTCTTTGGGCAGATCTACTGGGCGATCGAGGGATTTCGTCCCGGTAGCATCGTGGGACCGGATCCGCTGAACGAGCTCAGTGCCGTCTACTACAGCTTCGTCACCCTGGCGACGCTCGGCTACGGCGATTTCCTGCCGCGCACCGACCTTGCCCGTGGCATCGCACAATTCGAAGTGATCGGCGGCCAGCTTTTCCTTGCAGTGATGGTGGCGCGGCTCATCGGGCTGTTTGCGCCCAGCAAGGGTTAGCCGTTACTCAGCGGCTTGCAGCGTAGCCGGGTCCTTGGCGCTGCCGGCCACGGGAGCATCGAGCCATTCGCGGAACAGGACGTATCCGACGGCAAGCAGCACGGCGCCGATAAACAGGCCGACCAGGCCATAGGCGATGACTCCGCCGATGACGCCCAGAAGGATAACCGGCATCGGGACCTCCAGGCCGTGTCCGATCATCAAGGGCTTTAAGACTGCGTCACTGAGCCCGGCGATGACGAACCAGACGGTGAAGAGAATCGCGACGGTCGTCGATTTCACCGCGAATGCGTAGATGATCGCCGGCAAGGTAACGAGGACAACCGGGATCTGCACGACGCCAAGCGCCATCGCCAGCAGCGACAGGAGGCCCGCCCCCGGGATCCCGACCAGGAAGAAACCGATGCCGCACAGCAAGGCCTGGACGAACGCGACGCCGATGACGCCATTTGCAACGGATCGCACCGTGGCTCCGATGATGTCCATGTAATGCTCGCCCTTGGCGCGGCTGCCAGTAACGCGCGACAATAGATTGGCGATGAATGCCCGAGCGCTCTCCGCATAGGCCAGCGTAACCGCCGCCAGGATTACCGCCAGCACGAGCGCCAGCAATGCGCCGACCATTCCACCCGCCGTGCTCAGCAGCCACTTGCTGAAACTGCCCAGCTGCGGGCCGAATTGCTTGGCGAAGGCAGGCATGTCGTTTGCCGCCTGCGACCATGCCGCGTGCAATTTCGGACCGACCACCGGCAATTCGGCCACTTGCGCCGGTGGCGGCGGCACGTGCTCCTCACCCGATTTCAGCCCCGCGACAAATGCCGGGGCGGAGCTGGCGGCGCTGATCGCCGCGATCGAAGTCGGCACCAGGATCAAGGCAGTAAGTCCAATGCCGATAATGCTTGCCGAAAGGCGATTGCTCATGCCGCGACCGGTCAGCCGCTTGTGAACGGGATAGAAGCAAACCGCGAGGATGATCGTCCACACGAGGAGGCCGACAAAGGGGACCAGCAGCTGCACGCAAAGCGCGATCAGCAAGCCCAGGATGAACAGAGGGAGGAGCAGCTCGACCAGGGTTCCGATGGTCGTTTTTGCGGCGGGCCCTTCGGTCATGGCCATGTCCCTACTCCCTTCGTTCGGGTTGAATATCGGGATTGTCCCCGAGCACTGGGACTAATCAGCCCTTGTCGATTGCGCTTCCCCCGCGGAAAAAGACCAGACAGAGGGCGGCGGAGATTGCGAGCGCCAGAAACGTTGCAGCTTGCCCAACCTGCTGACCACCGATGGTGATTGGAAACCAGTAAAGCAGCCGGTAGAGGCAGAGGCCTGCCACGATCAGGAATATGATCCCACCCGCGAGACTGGCTAGTCTATTGCTGGACATGTGAAACTCCCCATCATGAAAATGTTACGTGCTATGGCTTGATCGGCGACAGCGCCTTCAGTTCGGACATTCCGCGCACGCTAATGGTGGCCCATTGCTCGACCTGCTCGCGGAAATCGCCGCGATTGCTGACGCTGGTGCGCCAGGTCGTGAAATTGTCGCCGACGATGCGCTGGTCGACGGCGCGGCCCAGCAAAGCGCCGGTCATTGAATCCCTGGCCTCCACGAACAGAGTCGCTTGGCCGGCTTCCTGCGAGAATGAGTATGATCTCCCGGCGGTCGGTTGATCGGGAGCGGTGACCCAGACATTCACGACACCCGTTTTCACGCGCATCACGTCGGGACCCGGGGCGTTCACGACCGCATAGCCGCCCTTGGTCCAGGCATTGGCGAAAATCCCGTCCGCCGCCTTGACCGCTTGGCTGATCGTGTCCTGCATATCCTTGTCGGAAACTCGCGAGGAGAGCGACCGGGTCGAACGGTTGTAATCTCGCTGCCAGTCCTTCGCGAAGGCGACCTCGGTCGGTTCGATCATGACCTTGTTATAGGCACGAAAATCGGCCCCCGGCTGAAGGTAAACCAAGTCGAGCCGCTTGGATTTCACCTGGACCAAACCGTCCCACGACGTCGGAGCCTTGGCGGCGGAGGCCGCCCCTACGACGACCATCAGGATTGCCATTGCGCCTGTGAAAAGCGGGCGTCTCACCAAACCCTCCTGTTTTTTAGATCCAAGCGCCTGTTTCGCCTTGCAGCGGGCCGGTGTCGATCAGCGAAAACCAGTAGATGAGCTTGCAAAATTGACCTTTGACGGGCTTCGGTGCGACGTCAGGGGAAACCCCGGCGAGTACTAGCCTCGATCCCGATGCAACCCAGGAAGCTGTCGACCTAGGGGGTTCACATGTTCTTTTGCGTCTCAAGGGCCTGCCGGCTTGCCGTTCTGCTTCCCTGGCTTGCTTTGACCGCATCGGCCGATGTGTCGCCGGCATGGATTGGCCGATTCACTGCGCCGGGCGCTCCGCCATCGCCTTGGGCAATGGTCAGGTTGAAAGGCCAAAAGCCGACCAGTTACCGGGTTACGACCGTAGCGGGGAAGGTCGCGCTTGAAGCGCGCGTCGACGGCAGCATGTCGCTGATGGCGCGTCCGATCAGTGTCGACCTGGCCCAACGGCCGGTGCTTTGTTGGCGCTGGTATGTCGACGGACCCGTGCAAAAGGCGAACATGACCAGGAAGAGCGGCGACGATTATGCGGCGAGGGTCTATATTGCCTTCGACATGCCCGATAGCGAGCTTTCGGGTTCGACCCGGTTCAAGCTCAAGATGGCGCGAACAATGTTCGGTCAATCGATTCCGGATGCCGCTGTGGTCTATGTGTGGGACAACAGCCACCCGGTCGGGACGGCGCGCCGCAGCAGCTATACCGATCGCTCGCAGTTGGTGGTCGCCGACAGTGGCGCGGCAAAGGCGGGAACCTGGGTTGCGAAACGCGCCGATGTCGCCGCCGATTTCGCCAGGGCGTTCGGCAGCAAGCCGGGCAAGCCGGTCCAGCTCGCGGTTGCTTCGGATGGCGACAATACCAACAGCAAGGGCAGGGCGGCCTTCGCCGACATTCATTTCGTTGCGCGAGGCCAACCCTGCGCCTTTTGAGGCTCAGGCCTTCAGCTCTGCTGCCCGCATCTCGGCTTCGCGCTCGAACAGCCGGGCCATCTGGGCCATTCCGCCAAGGTAGGGCGGCGGCACCCATTGGTCGCGGTAATTAGCCATTGCCGCTGCACGGAGCGTCCACATCGGGTCGACCAGGTGGGGCCTTGCGAGCGCGACCAGGTCCGCCCGCCCGGCGGTCAGGATGGCGTTGACCTGGTCGGGATCGGTGATGTTCCCGACCGCCATGGTCGCGAGCTTGGCCTCGTTTCGGATCTTGTCGGAAAAGGGCGTCTGGAACAGCCGGCCATAGACCGGCTTGGCATCTGCCCAGGTCTGGCCGGCCGAGACGTCGATCAAGTCGGCGCCGGCCTCAGCGAAGGCCTCGGCAATCAATACCGCCTCATCGGGCGTCACTCCTTGCTCTCCTGCCCAGTCGTTGGCCGAGATTCGAACCGACATCGGACGATCGGACGGCCATGCCTCCCGCATCGCGGTGAACACTTCGAGCGGATAACGGAGCCGGTTTGCAAGGCTGCCGCCATATTCGTCGGTGCGCTTGTTCTGGACCGGAGTGATGAAGCTCGACAGCAAATAGCCATGGGCGGCGTGCATCTCGACCATGTCGAACCCGGCATCGATCCCCATCCGCACCGCGGCGACAAACTGACCCTTTACCTCGTCCATATCAGCGCGGGACATCGGCCGCGGCTGCTGATTGGCCGGCGCCCAAGGCACGTCCGAAGCAGAAATGACAGGCCAATTGCCCTCAACCAGCGGGAGGTTGTCGCCATCCCAGCCCAGCCGCGTCGATCCCTTTCCGCCGGAATGGCCGAGCTGCAGGCAAATCTTGGCCTTGCTGTTGGCATGAACGAAATCGGTGATCCGCCGCCACGCGGCGGCCTGCTCGCCGTTCCACATTCCGGTGCAACCGGGACTGATCCGCCCTTCCGGGGAAACGCAGGTCATTTCGGTGAATACCAAGCCTGCGCCGCCCTGGGCTCGGGCGCCGAGGTGGACCAGGTGGAAGTCGCCGGGGACCCCGTCCCTGGCCGAATACATCGCCATTGGCGATACGACGATGCGGTTCTGAACCTCCATCTCACGCAACTTCATGGGAGCGAACATCGGCCAGGCGGTCTTCTCCTCGCCGGTCGCCTTTTTCCAGAATGTCCGCTCCGTCTCCTCCAGCCAATCGCGGTCGCGCAGGCGGAGATTCTCATGGCTGATCCGCTGGGAGCGGGTCAGCAGCGAGTAGGCGAATTGCCAGGGCTCAAAGTCGAGATAGCGTTCGACGGTCTCGAACCATTCGGTTGAGTTTCGGGCGCTGTTCTGCAGCTTCAGCACCTCGAGATTTCGTTCGGCCTGATATTCCGCCAACGCCTCGATCCGATCGAGGCCCGGGCGATTGAGGACTTCCGCCAGCTTGATCGCATCCTCCAGCGCGAGCTTGGTCCCGGACCCGATCGAGAAATGGGCAGTGTGGGCGGCGTCGCCGAGCAGGATCAGTTTGTCGTAATGCCATCGCTCGCAAATGATCCGCCGAAACCTGAGCCAGGCCGCCGAGCCGCGGAGGTGCGCGGCATTGGTGAGCAAGGGTTGGCCGTCGAGA
>Ga0207706_10001492_pt1 | contig 23254 bp, 23 predicted proteins | sample KBSC53metaG_FD_184318 | JGI IMG/M metagenome (GOLD analysis project Ga0207706, IMG submission 184318) | Corn rhizosphere microbial communities from Kellogg Biological Station, Michigan, USA - KBS C5-3 metaG (SPAdes) (version 2) | ecosystem: Host-associated > Plants > Roots > Rhizosphere > Soil ... | reverse complement strand
GTCGTGGCCGGGCTGGCTGTCTTCGGGGGAGCGTCACTGGTCTGTGGCCTGTCCTCCTCGTACGGCTTGCTGATCGGATTTCGGGCTTTGCAAGGCCTCGGTGCCGCGGCGCTGTTCACCGTCAGCGTGGCGGCTATCAGCAACGCAGTCACCCGTGATCATCGGGCATTGGCCATCGGTCTGCTGTTCGGAATTGCGAATATCGGCACTGCGCTCGGCCCGTTCATCGGCGGACTCTTGACCGAGCAGCTCAGTTGGCGCTGGGTGTTTTTCCTGAACGTCCCGCTCAGTGCGGTTGCCATCTTCTGCTGTCTGCGATGGTTGCCTGCGATGTCACCCGCGGGTGTGACGGTGCGGATCGATTGGCTGGGCTTGGTCCTGGTCAGCTTCGGTATCGTCGCGGTGGCGTACGCGGTTGACCGCGCCGGTGAATGGGGCTGGAGCTCGCCGAAGCTGATCGGATTGTTGGCGCTCGCCGTTGTGCTGTTCGTGATCTTCATCATCGTTGAGCGGCGGGTGCGTGATCCGTTGATCGACCTATCCCTGTTCCGCAATCGAGCCTTCGTATTGATCACCGTCGGCGGCACGATGGCCAACGTCGTTTACACAGTGACAGTGCTGTGTACGACGATCTATCTGCAGGACGGTCGCGGACTCAGCCCCACCGTTGCCGGCGTGGTATTCCTGGCTCCGTCCGTAGCCGTCGCCCTGTCTGGTCCGCTGGCTGGTCGACTTGCAGGGTGGCAGCCGGTGTCCGTGCTCATTCCGGCGACCATGTTGTTTGGCGGCGCCAGCCTGCTGGCTACTTCGGCTGTGGACGCTTGGGGTACCTATGTGCCGTTGCTCGGCCTGACCGGCTTCGCCCTGGGCCTTGGCTGGACGCTACCGAGTATTGGAAGCCAGACAGTCGTAGATCCGTCTCGCGCCGGGGAGGCTGCTGGAGTCAACCTCACGGTCATGGTGACGATCGCCGGTGTCGCCGTCGCACTGGCCGGAACACTGATTGAGCTTGGGGGCGCGGGCACCGCCGACATCGCCGCCGCTACCCAGGGGGTGGTCCGGCTCGTCTCGCTGCTGTCCTTGGTCGGGGGCGCCGTTCTCTTGGCCATCGCACTGATCGGCCGCCGTACCCGTCAGGCCTCTGAGATCGCGTCGCCCGCGTCGTGAAAGCCCACGTCGGGAAAGATGGACACGTGGTCGACTTCACCGGGCGAGCGGAGCGAGTCGTTGTTCTGACTCGGCAGGGCTGCCATCTGTGTGAAGAGGCGATCGCGCAGGTGGCGGCCGTTTGCGCCGAAACCGGGCAGGCGTACGGGGTGGTTGATGTCGACAGCGACCCGGAACTGCAGCGGCGCTATACCGATCAGGTGCCCGTAACCTTCGTCGACGGCGCGCAGCATGATTTCTGGCGGGTAGACCCCGTACGCCTGAGGGCTGCGTTGATGCGAGGGCGGTGAGCGCGATGTTGTTCACCGCCGCAACGCTGCGCGGCCTGGCTGAGGGTCGGGTCAGCACGACCTATCGACGCTGGGAGGTCGTCCGGCCCAAAGTGGGAGCTAGGTTCACCACCTCCGCCGGCGTCGTTGAGATCACCTCGATTACGCCGGCCAATGAGGAGCAGTTGACCGACAGCGACGCTGCCGTGGCTGGCTTCGACTCGGTGGCGGCGCTGCTGAAGTGGTGCAGCGGAAAAGGTCGTGGCGATCTCTACCGGATTGGCATCGTCCTGGCTGGACCCGATCCACGAGTCGCGTTGCGCAGCGCCGACTCATTTCATCCGGACGATCTCGCGGCGCTGAATACCAAGCTCGACCGGATGGATCGTGCCGCCGACCAGCCTTGGACGCGCAGCACCTTGCGGCAGATCCAGCGACTGCCCGGTGTCGTATCGACCGAGCTGGCCGCCGAGGCCGGCCAAGAGCGGGCCGCGTACAAGATCCGGGTGCGCCGCCTCAAGGCGCTCGGGCTCACTGAGTCGCTCGAGCGCGGCTACCGGCTCTCGCCTCGCGGCGAGGCGTACCTCGCAGCGCTCGATACGCGAGCAGCTCCGGCAAGTTTGTGCACATGTTCACAAACGCCCTAGAGTGGCGATGTTTGGACCAAATCCGAGCGCCGATTCAGGAGTTGCGTGTCGCAGAGCTTCCCGACCGACCCTCCGCCGCGCGCGGCGGCAACGCAGCCTTGGCGAGCCGTACCCACTCTGAAGGGAATCCCGGACGCCACTGTTGCGCGACTGCCCGTTTACCTTCGCGCACTTAACCAGCTGGCGGAGCAGCGGATCGACACCATTAGCAGCGGCGCGCTCGCCGAGGCGGCCGGGGTCAACTCGGCCCAGCTCCGTAAGGATCTCTCCTACCTTGGCTCGTACGGCACCCGCGGTGTCGGCTACGACGTCGCCTACCTGCGATTCCAGATCGGCCGGGTGGTGGGCTCGGCGCACGACTGGCCCGTGATCATCGTTGGGTTGGGCAATCTCGGTACGGCGCTGGCTAACTACTCCGGCTTTTACTCGCACGGGTTTCGGGTCGTCGGCTTGATCGACACCTCTCCCGATCTGGTGGGCAAGGGCATTCATGGTCTGGACATCTCCGACCTCAGCGAACTCGAAGACGTAGTGGCAAAGACCGGCGCTGTGATCGCTGTGATTGCGACTCCCGCCGACGCCGCCCAATCCGTCGCCGACCGTCTCGTCTACCTCGGGGTCACCAGCATCCTGAACTTTGCACCGACGGTCCTCGTGGTGCCGGAGGGCGTCAACGTACGCAAGGTCGACCTCGGCCAGGAACTGCAGATCCTCGCCTACCACGAGCAGCGCAAGAGCGACGACAGCCAGATCCTGGCCAAGAGTAGGAGGACCAGCTAGTGAGCATCCTGGTGGTCAGCGTCTCGCACAAGTCGACATCGGTCTCTCATCTGGCTCAGCTGGCGCTGGACGCTCCCGCATCGGCCAAGCTCGCCGAGCAGCTCATCGGCTCCGAGCACATCGACGAGGCAGTGGTCTTGTCGACCTGCAATCGCACGGAGTTGTATGCATCGGTTACCCGTTTCCACGGCGCTTTGGACGATGCGACGCAGGCTCTTGCCGACATAGCCGGTCTGAGGCCGGGTGAGCTGCGGTCATTGTGTGCGGTCTTCTTCGACGAGGGTGCGGTCGCCCACACATTCTCGGTTGCCGCCGGGCTGGAATCGCTCGTGATCGGAGAAAGCCAGATTCTCGGACAGGTCAGGGGTGCATTAACTCTCAGCCAGGCTCATGAGACCGTCGGCACTGTCCTCAATTCCTTGTTCCAGCAAGCGATCAGAGTCGGCAAGCGGGTCCACACGGAAACCGGAATCGGCGCGGCTGGCCGTTCGCTCATCACCGCTGCGTACCGGCTCCTCACTGACGAGTTGGGCGGGCTGGAGGGTCGTCGGGTCCTCGTCGTGGGCGCCGGTGCGATGGCTGGACTAGCTGCACGAACAGCAGCAGCCGACGGCGCTTCGGTGACATGCGCCAACCGGACGCTGGCACACGCTGAGCGATTGGCTGACGCTGTCGGCGGAATAGCGGTGCCGCTTTCCGATCTGCCACAGGCCTTGGCCGCCACCGATCTCCTGGTCACCTGCACGGGCGCGCGTACGCTCACCATCGGCCCAGCCGACTTGGCCGGTACGCCGGTGCGCGGAGTCGTCGATCTTGCACTTCCGGCTGACGTCGCACCCGAGGTAGTGGAACACGGTATTTCCCTGGTGAACCTTGATCGTCTAGTCACCGACCAGCCAGACGTTGCTAGTGCCCAAGAAATCGAGGATGCCCGCGACCTCGTTCGGGAAGAGGTGGCCCACTTTCTCGGCTTACGCCGCGCCGCTCACGTCGCCCCGACCGTTGTCGCCTTGCGTTCCATGGCCTCCGACGTGGTAGCCGGCGAACTGCGTCGCCTCGAAGCCCGGTTGCCTCAGCTTGATGATCATGAACGCGAACAGATCCAACGCAGCATGCGGCGCATCGTCGACAAGCTGCTGCACACGCCGACGGTGCGGGTCCAAGAGCTGTCCTCGGAGCCGGATGCGGTCGATTACGCGGCTGCGTTGCGGGTGCTCTTCGCCCTCGACCCGCAGGCCGTCGCCGCGGTCATGACACCCGAGGTCGGACCCTAGCCATGTTCAGCTGGCCCCAATGAAAACAGTTCCCCGCACCCGGCCGGTTCGGCTTGGCGCACGTAGGTCCTCTCTGGCCCGCGCCCAAGCGGACCAGATCGCCGCTGCTCTGGCGACCAACGACATCGAGTCGAGCTTCGTTGGCATTACGACTACCGGCGATGTTGATCAGCGGCATCTCACCGAGATCGGCGGTTCCGGGGTATTTGTCAGCGCCGTACGCGATGCCCTGCGACGTGGCGAAATCGATGTCGCGGTGCACTCGCTGAAGGACTTGCCGACAGCGCTCGCGGAAGATCTGGAGATCATCGCGATTCCGATGCGCGAAGACACTCGTGATGTGCTTGTGGGTTGCCGGCTCGATGATCTGGCCGATGGCATGCGGATCGGGACCGGCGCGCCACGACGCGAGATGCAGATCTTGGATTGGGCGGCTGGCCGGAATCTCAAGCTGGACGTCGTACCGATTCGGGGCAACGTCGAGACCCGGATCGAGCGAGCGCGAGAAGGCGTCGTCGACGCGGTGATCTTGGCAGCGGCCGGGTTGCGCCGGCTCGGCGTACTGGGTGAGCCGGCGACAACTACCGGCGACCTCGTTGTCAAGCAGCTTCCAGCACAGATTCTTGATCATCAGGTGATGCTTCCAGCACCTGGACAAGGGGCCCTCGCACTAGAAATTCATCGTTCTCTCAGCATTGAGTTTCGTCGCCATTTGGCAGATCTCGACAACCCCGTTGCGCATGCAGAATCCCTTGTAGAGCGGGCTTTTCTGGCCACGCTGGAGGCTGGTTGTACGGCACCGGTGGGGGCCCATGCTGTCGTCGAAGCGATCCGTGGTACAAGTCTCGATTTGACTCTGACCGCCGTAATTGGGAGAACGTTACTGAGCAACTTGTCAGAACCAACCAAAGCAGGCCCCGCGGTACGGCTGGAGGTGCACGGATCAACGAAGGATCCGCAGCAGTTTGGGGCCAATCATGCTGGTGAGGTGCTGGCGAAGTTGCGGGAGCGAAACGTCTGAACAACCTAGGCTCGACCGCCTGCGGGCGGCCGGACTGACACAACAGAACGCGAGGAATCAGTGAGCACATCCTCGGCTCGTAGGCCCCGGACCTCCCCCTCAGCTACTCCAACCGCACCTATTGCCAAAGGCCGGGTGATCTTCGTCGGCACCGGCCCGGGTGATCCCGATCTGTTGACACTCGGCGCCATTGCCGCACTCGCCGATGCCAGTTCGGTCATCCTCGACAATGATCGGCAACGCGAGATCCTCGAACACCCAGCGATCACGCTTTCCGAGGATGCCGAGGTGATCGCGATCGGCCTGACCGAGGCGCGCAAGCCGTTGAGTCCTTCGGCCCGGGCCAAGATCGTGCTCAAGCAAGCCTCCACAGGTAGCCGAGTCGTACGTCTCGTGACGGGCGATCCGTTCTTGGACAACGCCGTCGCCGACGAGGCCGCGGCATGCGTACGCGGTGGTATCGACTTCGAGGTGGTGCCCGGAGTCTCGAGCCTGACGGCCGTGCCCGAGTACGCCGGCATCGACTTGATCCATGCTGGAGGCGTGCAGTTCGCCTCCGTCACCGACGGGAAGTTCAGCAAGAGCGGAACGGCCCAGTGGGGATCAGCCGCAACGATCGTGGTCAGCACCGTCGTGTCGATGGTGAGCGGTCTGGTCGAGGCGGCCAAAGCTGCTGGCCGACCGGGAGATGATCATGTTGTCGTCACGTTGCATGGCGGCAGTACGGAACAGATCACCCTCAGTACGAATCTCGATGGACTGGCTGCCGCCGTGCGGTCGGTACGGGCCCCGGCCTCCGATCCCGTGCACGTGATCATTGGAGCTGCCGCCGAGCAGCGTCACGAGCTGAGCTGGTATGAGACAAAGCCGCTGTTCGGCTGGCGGGTGCTGGTGCCTCGTACCAAGGACCAGGCCGCGCCCATGGTCGCCCGGCTGCGGACCTACGGAGCGCACAGCGAAGAAGTGCCCACGATCTCGGTTGAACCGCCACGCAGTCCGTTGCAGATGGATAAGGCAATCAGAGGATTGGTCGAAGGCCGCTACGAGTGGGTTGCCTTCACCTCGGTCAATGCCGTGCGGGCAGTACGGGAAAAGTTCGAAGAGTACGGGCTGGACGCTCGGGCCTTCTCTGGTCTGAAGGTAGCGGCCGTCGGCGAGGTGACCGCCCATTCCCTGCAGGCTTGGGGAATCGAGCCGGACCTGGTCCCAGAGGGCGAGCAGTCGGCCGCCGGTCTGGCGGCTGAATTCCCGCCGTACGACGAAGTTCTCGATCCGATCAATCGCGTATTCCTACCGCGAGCCGACATTGCCACCGAAACGCTGGCCGAGGGCCTGAGGCGCGCGGGCTGGGAGGTCGAGGACGTGACCGCCTACCGAACAGTGCGGGCGACACCGCCCCCGGCGCCGGTGCGTGAAGCGATCAAGACCGGCAAATTCGACGCCGTGGTCTTCACGTCTTCGTCCACGGTGCGCAACCTGGTCGGCATCGCCGGGAAGCCGCATGCGTCGACGGTCATCGCGGCCATCGGGCCGGCGACGGCGCGGACCTGTGAGGAGCATGGGTTGCGGGTGGATGTCATCGCCGCCAAGCCATCGGTGGTGGATCTGGCCGATGCCTTGGCCAGCTTCGCCGCCCAGCGCCGTGACGCCTTCTTGGAGGCCGGGGAGCCCGTCCTCAAGCCCTCCCAGCGCCGCCCCGGCACCCGGCGTCGTGTCTGAATCGCTGCGCCCTGAGCCTGTCGAAGGGCAGCATCCCGGGCTTCGACAAGCTCAAGCCGCAGGGATCAGCCACCGCCCTCGGCGATTGCGGACCACAGCGGCGATACGGGCCATGGTGGCCGAGACCAGCCTCGAGCCGCGCCAATTGATCTTGCCGATGTTCGTTGCCGAGGGCCTCCGTGAACCGCGGCCGATCAGTTCCATGCCCGGGGTAATGCAACACACCCTGGACACGCTCCGGAAGGCGGCGGTCGAGGCCGCCGACGCGGGTCTAGGGGGCGTCATGCTCTTCGGCGTGCCGGAGCACAAGGATGCCCGCGGCTCCGGAGCACTCGATCCGAACGGTATCTTGACCGCCGCCATTCGGGCGGCGCGTCAGGAAGTCGGCGACGACTGCCTCGTGATGTCTGACGTGTGTCTGGATGAGTTCACCGACCACGGACACTGTGGTGTCCTCACTCCGTCGGGGACAGTCGACAATGACGCGACGATCGAGATCTACGCGCAGATGGCCGTACTGCATGCGGACGCCGGCAGCCACATGGTCGGGCCCAGCGGCATGATGGACGGGCAGGTCGGCGTCATCCGCGAGGCGTTGGACGCGGCAGGCGCCGCAGACGTGGCGATCCTGGCCTACTCGGCGAAATACGCCTCGGCGTTCTACGGCCCATTCCGCGAGGCGGTCGGTTCCTCGCTAAAGGGCAATCGCAGGACATACCAGGAGGATCCGGCCAACGTGCGGGATGCGCTCCGGGAGGTTGCACTCGACATCGAGCAGGGTGCCGACATCGTGATGGTCAAGCCTGCCCTCGGCTACCTGGACGTGGTACGCGCGGTGCGCGAGGCCGTCAACCTGCCGGTTGCGGCCTACAACGTGTCGGGGGAGTACGCGATGGTGGAAGCGGCTGCGGCTAACGGCTGGATCAATAGAGACGCAGTGATCAACGAGGCCCTGACCTCGATTCGACGCGCCGGTGCCGATGTGATCTTGAGCTACTGGGCCATGGAGTGGGCGACGCGGCTCAGGGTCCAATGACCGTCCGATCAGCATCCAGCACAGTAAATAGCGAGGCCGCCTTCGAGCGGGCCCAGGCCGTAACCCCAGGCGGTGTCAACTCACCGGTCCGGGCATTCAAGTCGGTCGGCGGTACGCCGCGGTTCATTGCCCGGGCCAGCGGCGCGTACCTCTACGACATCGACGGCAATGAGCTGGTGGACCTGGTGTGCTCGTGGGGGCCGATGCTGCTCGGTCACGCCCATCCGGAGGTCATCGGCGCCGTAGCCGAGGCGGCGCAGCGCGGAACCTCCTATGGTGCACCGACCATCGCCGAAGTTGATCTTGCTGCCGAGATCATCGATCGGATGCCCGTCGAGCAGGTGCGCCTGGTGAACTCGGGTACCGAGGCGACCATGTCCGTGCTGCGCCTCGCGCGCGGCATCACGGGCAGGAACAAGATCATCAAGTTTGCCGGCTGCTATCACGGCCATGTTGACGCCCTGTTAGCCGCTGCGGGTTCGGGAGTCGCGACTCTCGCGATACCCGGCACACCCGGCGTGACCGACGCGACGATTGCCGACACTGTGGTGCTGGGCTACAACGACCGAGCCGCCGTACGGGAGGCCTTCGAAAGCTTCGGCGAGGACATCGCAGCCGTGATCACCGAGGCGGCCCCCGGCAACATGGGCGTCATCCCGCCTGGCACAGAGGATGGCGTCAGCTTCAACGCCTTTCTGGCAGCCATCGCCCGCGCCAACGGAGCTCTGTTCATCTCAGATGAGGTGATGACGGGCTTTCGGGTGAGTCGATCGGGACAGTTCGGGCTGGATGGCGTACGGCCCGATCTGATGACCTTTGGAAAGGTGATGGGTGGCGGCTTCCCTGCGGCAGCATTCGGCGGCAACGCGAATCTGATGCAGCACCTGGCTCCGGTAGGCGGCGTCTATCAGGCCGGCACCCTTTCTGGAAACCCTATTGCCACGGCGGCCGGCCTGGCCACGCTCCGGCTTGCAAGCGCCGAGGTCTATGAACAGATCGACCGCACAGCGGTGTCACTGCGGGCCGAGATAGGTCTCGCCTTGCAGGCGGCCGGCGTCCCGTACGTCATCCAAAACGCTGGGAACTTGTTCAGCGTTTTCTTCGTGACGGAGGACGTGACAGCCGTGCCGGACTACGCTACCGCCGGGCGGCAGTCCACCGGCGTGTATGCGGCGTTCTTTCACTCGATGCTCGAGTCCGGTGTTTACTTGCCGCCGAGCGGGTACGAAGCTTGGTTTCTTTCCGCGGCGCACGATGATAGAGCGATGAGTCGAATCGTCGAAGCGCTACCGGCTGCGGCGGCAGCCGCGGCGAGCGCCTCGGGATAGCGAACGAGGAGGCCGGGATGGGTCAGAGCCGGACGATTGTGCATCTCGTGCGACACGGTGAGGTGCACAACCCGGCCGGGCTGCTCTACGGCCGGCTGCCCGACTATCACCTTTCCGAGCGCGGCAGGGAGATGGCTGAGCGGGTTGCCGACTATTTCCGGCACCGGGATGTGGTACATATCCGCAGTTCGCCGTTGGAACGCGCACAAGAAACGGCGGAGCCTATTGCTGAAGCGCTTGGTCTACCGGTCGTCATCGACGCTCGCGTCATCGAGGCAGCGAACCATTTCGAGGGACTGCGGCTTTCCTTTGATGGCGCGCTGCGGAATCCGCGGAACTGGCTGTACTTTCGCAATCCGGTGCGGCCGAGCTGGGGCGAGCACTATACGGACATCCTGGCCAGAATGCGCCCCGCGATGAGAGACGCGGCTGGCGCTGCGGTCGGCCATGAGGCAGTGATCGTGACGCACCAGCTTCCGATCTGGATCGCGCGTAGCGATGCGGAGGGGCGGCGTATGGCTCATGACCCGCGCAAGCGCCAGTGCACCTTGGGCAGCGTGACCTCGTTCAGCTACATCGACGCGCATGTCACCTCTGTCAGCTACGCCGAACCGGCTGCCGAGCTGCTCAGGCCGCACAAGACCAAGAAGTTTGTCGCAGGAGCCTGATGCTGTGTTGGATTGCTCCACTCGCTTCGCTCGCTCCGCGCGGATCGCGCCTTCGAGCTCGCCTACTTCGTTGTCGTTCGCAGACGGTAAAGCGTGTCTGCTCGCTCCGCCTCAGCACGGCGAGGGCCGCGATCCGATGTTGGATTGCTCCACTCGCTTCGCTCGCTCCGCGCGGATCGCGCCGAGCGCGCCTTCGAGCTCGCCTACTTCATTGTCGTTCGCAGACGGTAAAGCGCGTCTGCATTGGTGCAGTGTTGGCCGCCTTGCTGATGCTGGCGGCATGCACCGGCACCGGGGCGGACGAACAGACCCGAAGCGCCGGCCAAGCCGGCTATCCCCAAGTGCAAGGCAATTTGACTCGGGTGTCGCCAGACCAACGCAAGGAATTGCCGGCGATTGCAGGTCCTGCCCTCGGCGACAGCAAGATCATCTCAACGCAGGACTACCGCGGCAAAATCGTGGTGATCAACGTCTGGGGTTCCTGGTGCCCACCATGTCGCAAGGAGGCGCCGGATCTACAGGCGGCGAGTGTGGAGACCAAGGACATTGCCCAGTTCGTCGGCATCACCAGCAAGGACTACGATCCGGCTCCGGCTGAGGCCTTCGTACGCAGCTTCAAGATCACCTATCCGAGTATTTACGACCCCAACGGCAAGGTGCTGCTGGCCTTCTCCGGCGACCTGCCGCCGAGCGCCATTCCATCGACGCTGATCATCGACCGGCAAGGACGGCTGGCCGTTCGGGTACTGAGCGAGGTCTCCAAGATCACGCTGGTAGACATGATCAATGACGTCGCGGACGGTCGGTAGATGACCCCTCTCGACCTCGCTACCTGGGCCGAGACAGCTGTCGGCGGCTCGATGATCTTGGCACTGCCGGTCGCTCTGCTCGCTGGATTGGTGTCCTTCTTCTCGCCCTGCGTGGTCCCGCTGTTGCCTGGCTACCTCTCCTACGCAACGGGCTTAGGTGCCGCTGAGGTCGTTGAGGGCACTCCGCGTCGCGGCCGGATGCTGGCCGGCGCGTCGCTCTTCGTGCTGGGATTTGCGGTGGTGTTCGTGATCACCGGTGTCGTCGCCGGCTCGGCTGGCCGGCTGCTTGCCGAGTATCGCAGCATGATCACCCGCGTGCTCGGCGTGTTGATCATCGTACTGGGCTTGATTTTTGCCGGCGTACTGCAGATCGGCCAACGTGACTTGCGGATCCATCGCATTCCCACAGTGGGCGTGGCCGTCGCACCGTTGGTAGGCGTGGTTTTCGCCCTTGGCTGGACACCCTGCCTGTCGCCGACACTGGGAGTGGTGGTCAACCTAGGCTTCAATGAAGGCACTGCGCTACGCGGGGGATTGCTCGGCTTCGTTTACGCACTCGGGCTCGGAATCCCGTTCGTGATCGCCGGACTCGCCTTCACCAAGATGGCCCGGGCCATCGCGTTCCTGAGAGAGCGGCAGCTGCTGATCATGCGGATCGGTGGCATCTCGATGATCATCGTCGGTCTGCTACTGGTCACTGGCACCTGGAACACGCTTACCGCCATTCTGCGACAGTGGGCATCGAGCTTCGAGACGGTAATTTGACGTGACGGCGATCAAGACCCGCGAGTCGGCGGCAGGGTCCAAGGGACCAGACCGACCAGATCTGCCCAAGCTGGGCTGGCGTGGCAGCCTGCGGTACCTGTGGACCCAGCTCTCCTCGATGCGTACGGCGCTGATCTTGCTGTTCGCGCTCGCGCTCGCCGCCATTCCGGGCTCGCTGGTGCCGCAACGCCGGATCTCGCCGGTCCGCGTCAGTGACTTCATCAACGAACACCCCAGGCTCGGCCCGATCTACGACAGGGTCGGCCTGTTCAGCGTTTATACCTCGCCGTGGTTCTCCGCCATCTACTTGCTGCTCTTCGTCTCCCTCGTCGGGTGCATCATCCCCCGCGTTGGCATGTACGCGCGGGCCCTGCGAGCCCGGCCGCCCAGGACGCCACGCAACCTGGCCCGGCTGCCCGCGTACGCCATGGTGGACATTGCAGATCAGGATGACGGTGTTCTGGGCCGCGCCGCGGCCGCGCTCCGTCAGCGTCACTACCGGGTCGACACAGCAGGCGACAGCGTGGCGGCCGAGCGTGGCTACCTACGCGAAGCCGGCAATCTGGTGTTCCATGTCAGCCTGGTCTTCGTGCTGGTTGGGGTAGCGATCGGCGCGTTGTGGGGGTTCCGCGGCACCAGCGTGGTGGTCGTTGGTCAGGGCTTTTCCAACAACCTCACCCAATTCGACGACTTCTCCGCCGGGGCCGAGTTCAGTGAGGCTGACCTCGCGCCGTTCAGCGTAACGGTGAAGGACTTCGATGTGAGGTTCGAGACCGGCCCGGTGCAACGCGGAGCTGCCCGGCTGTTCCGCGCCAATGTCGAGGTGACCGAACGGCCCGGCGCAGCACCTCGCCAGGAGGTGCTCGAGGTCAACAAGCCGCTCCGCATCGGTAGCACGACGGTCCACTTGATTGGCCATGGCTACGCTCCCAAGGTCACCGTCAAGGATGCCCAGGGCAACGTCGCGTTTTCGGGCCCGGTGGTGATGCTTCCTCAGGACGGCAACTTCACCTCGGTCGGTGCAATCAAGGCCCCCGACGCCCGGCCGGAGCGCCTGGCGTTCGAAGCGCTGTTCTTGCCCACCGCGGTGCTCGATGATCAAGGACCGCACTCGGTCTTCCCCGACGCCCTCAATCCAGCGATGTTCGCCAACGTGTGGTACGGACCGCCGCGAGTGGAGACGGGCAAGCCGGAGAACGTCTATTCCCTTGACCCAACCGGCCTCCGCCAGCTGAGGCAAGCCGATGGCCAGCCGGTCCGCATTGCCCTCAAGGTCGGCGACGGTGTCGATCTCCCCGATCGCAAGGGCTCGATCCAGCTGGACGGGTGGGTGCGGTGGGTCAAGCTGCAGATCGGCGACACCCCCGGCGTACCGATTTCCTTGATTGCCTTGGCCTTTGCGGTGACCGGATTGTGCCTCTCACTGTTCGTCCGGCCGCGTCGGGTCTGGATTCGAGTCCGCGGCGAGCCAGGCCATAGGGTGGTGGAAGTCGGCGGCCTGGACCGGGCGGACGCTCGTGCCGGCCTAACGGAGGACGTCGCCGAGCTAGCTGCCGAGGTGTCCCGCCCTGAGGATGTGAGCGCAACGTGAGATACGAGTACTACTCCAATCTCGCCTTGGTGAGTTCGGCCGTCGTCTACATGCTCGCCATGTTCGCTCATGCAGCCGAGTGGGCGGCTGCGCGCCGGCTCAGCGTGAAGGAACCTGCTGAGCGCGAGCTGGTCAATGTTGCGGCCGCGGACAATGTGCGCCCTGAGCTTGACGTGCACCCTGAGCTCGAAGGGCACCGTCAGCCAGGCTCGGCTTCTGGGCCCCAAGACCAGGCAGCCGTCAGCCGCCGCGTCGAGCAGTTCGGCCGGATGGGCGTAGCGCTGACCATCATCGGATTCCTGCTGAGCGTGGCCGGCGTCGTGACTCGGGCGCTGGCTGCGCACCGCGCGCCGTGGGGCAACATGTTCGAGTTCACCGTTATGGCGATGGTCTTCATCGTCGGGGTTTACCTGATCATGGTCTGGCGGGCCGGCGTCCGCTGGTTGGGCCTGCCGGTCACCCTGCTCGCAGCGGTAGGAAACGGCCTTGCGGTGACAGTCTTCTACGTCGCGGTGGCGCCGCTGGTTCCAGCACTGCACTCGGTCTGGTTCTTGATCCATATCGTGGCAGCTGCCATCTCAGGGGCCGCGTTCAATGTCGGCGGAGTGATGTCGATCCTCTACCTGGTCAAGAAGCGCGCCGAGGAACGGGACAACGTACACGGTTACCTCGAGCGACTGCCGAGCTCTCGCAAGATCGACTTGATCGCGTATCGATTCCTCGCCTTCGCGTTCCCGCTGTGGACATTCACGGTGGTTGCCGGCGCAATCTGGGCCGAGTACGCGTGGGGGCGTTACTGGGGCTGGGATCCCAAGGAGACCTGGGCTCTGGTCACCTGGGTGATCTACGCCGGCTATCTCCATGCTCGCTCCACGGCCGGCTGGCGCGGCACGAGGGCAGCTGTGATCGCGATCGTTGGCCTGGCGTCGTTCTGGTTCAACTTCGTGGGAATCAATCTGTTCGTCTCGGGCCTGCACTCCTACGCCGGTATCTGAACTCGCCCGGGGGCATGCTGAAAGATCGTGCGCGTTTGACCCGTGTACTCGGGTGAAACGCGCACGATCTCCAATCCAGTAGCCTCAGACCCGCAGCGCCCGCACGATCTCCAACTGCTCCGCCTGTAGGGGAGAGCCGTCCTCGATGTCCCACAGACAGTTCTGCAGCACCTGGCCGAAGGTATCGCTCAGGGCTTCAGAGCAGCTCGCGCCAGGCGGCGTACCCACCGATCACATCGGTCGCTCGATGGATGCCGATGTCCTGCAGCGCGGCGGCCGCGAGGCTCGACGTGTAACCCTCCTGACAGACCACGATGACCTGCAGATCGTAGTCAGCAATGGGCAGCCGCGCGTCGCTGCTGGGATCGAAACGCCACTCCAAGACGTTGCGCTCGATGATCAACGCTCCAGGTACGAGGCCCTCTGCCTCACGCTGCGCTGCGGGCCGGATGTCGACCAGGACGGCACCAGCCCGCCACGCTTGCTCGGCCTGCAGCGGAGTGAGTCGTGCGATCCGCCTCCGGGCCGATTCGAGCACCTGGTCGATGGTCCTTGGTCTGCTGGCAGACTCGATATCCGAACGCTCAGCAGTGATCACCAGCTCACCCCCACCAGCTGAGAACTCACGACATGGAGCTCGTCACCCCGCGCCTCGTACTGGTGCATCTCGACCAATGACGGGGCGTAAACGTGCAGGCTCACGGCTGGCTCGACTCCGCCATTACTGACGTGGTGGACGTGTCGCGAACCGAAAGACCGCAACGTACCGGCGACCAGTTCTCTGCCTCCCGGAATGATCCGCGGTGAACCATAGCCAACCTCGGCTTGCTGCTCGGTCAGCACGCCACGCAGAGTGATGAATGTGCCAGCACTGCCGCCGTGATCATGCCAGTCGGTACCCTGGCCGGGCAGCCAGGTCAGCAGCCACGCCTCGAACTCCTGCTCGCGGGCGAGGCGAACGTAATACCGAGCGGCCGAATCGTAGGACACGAGTGGCTCCCACAAGGCGCGCTGATTGGCGAGGTCTGTAGCAATCTTGATGAGGTTGATGCGACTTCTATCTTTCTTGGGCATGGAAGATCCTTCGACGTAAAGAGATGATCAAGAGGCTGCGGCGTAACGTCACCGCGATTGGAAGCGCAATCGCGCTTAGCAGGCTGGCTGACAGCCCGAGCTAGCGGTACGCCGCAGGTCGACATGGAGCCTGCGGTGCAGCAACTCGTTCACGTCGTGTGTCCTCCGTTGTGGGCACCAGTGGTGTGGACATCTGTGGGTCGAAGCCCAACGTTAGACACGATCACGTCGACGAGCAATCCCCTGTCTCACTATAGGAAATGTGTAGTTTGTGCCGTACCAGGTTCATACGATGCTCGTTCAGGCCAGAAGGCGTCGGCGCCTGGTGGCAGTGTGGCGATCATGGACGACCTCGTAGCGGCGATGGATGCCGCCGCCAGCCCAGAGAACGCCCGGGCGCTAGCCAGGTACTTCAAGGTGGCACCAGGAAGCTACGGTGAAGGCGACATCTTCCTTGGCCTCAAACTCGCTGAGCTGCGCGAGTTCGCCAAACCGTACGTCACCTCAGCATTCGAACCCGATCGGTGGCTTCGGATGCTGCATAGCCCGATCCACGAGCATCGGATGATCGCGTTGCTGGTGATGAGCGAGCGCGCCACAAAGAGCGCCAAGAAATCTGCAGATGCCGCGGAGCTGCAGCTGATTTATGACACCTATCTCAACAACACCCACTGGGTGAACAACTGGGACCTGGTCGATGTCAGCTGCCGCCCAATCGTCGGCAGTTACCTGCTTGATCGCGACCGGGCGCCGCTCTACGAGCTGGTCGAATCTGAGTGGCTCTGGGATCGCAGAATTGCCATGGTCAGCAGTCAGCACTTCCTGCGCCGGAGCGAGACAGCTGATCTGTATCGGCTGGCTGTGATCTTGTTGCCTGATCGCCACGACCTCATTCACAAGGCCGTCGGCTGGTCGTTGCGCGAAGCTGGCAAGCGCGTCGATCGCGACGAACTGCGTCGTTTTCTTGATCAGTATGCGCCGAGAATGCCACGTACCGCCCTGCGTTATGCGATCGAGCACTTCGAGCCGGCTGAGCGTCAGCATTACCTTGCGCTGCCACGGGAGCGCACATCGAGCTGATCGGAGCAGTTACGAGCGGCGCCGGGTACCCGGTGACATCACCGTCGAAAGGTCCGGCGCAGTGAGGAAGTGCCGATGTTCGGCAGCGAACGCGGCCAGGATGCCCTTCTTGTTACGGGTACGCCCCGGGTGCGGAATGTCGTGGAACTTCTCGTTGAACTGGATGGCTGCCTCGGTCGCGCGATCCTTGAAGCCACGCAGGCTGCTGGAATCGATATGCAGTAGCTCAGCGACGAGCGCCATGTCGCCAGCTGCATCGCGGAGCGCGCGCCAGATCCTCACCCAGGATGCATCAGCGAGCAGGCTGTCGATCAGCGGAGCCCACTGAAGGCGCCGCTGCCAGGGCACCGGCGTGGGATTGACGCCATTGCAGATCGACTCTCGGTAGTGCACAAGGGTGCCGGGATCGTTCTTCGTCTTGTCCATCAGTGCTGACGCTTCGAACCAGTGATGTGCGGCCGCGGCGTAAAGGGTGCGGCCGCTCTCGGTGAACTGGCTGTAGGTCACGGTCTGGGTCGCGGGCCGCTCATGGTGAAGCCGCAGCAAGGCGGTGAGGCCAGTGCTGGTCTGGGAACTCAGATTGAAGTCCACGAACGCCAGATCCCATATCAGGCCGCGACGCAGCTGCTCGTTCAGCTGGTCGATCGAGGGCGCCACCGTAAGGTCGCGTCCGAATGCTTGCTCGAAGTTCGCCCGCTCGCCGGGCACGTCGTCAACCAGCAGTACGCCAACCATGTGCTACCGCTGACCCCCATCGCCTTGATCGACGTTTCTCCGCACAAAGCCAAGAACGAGGCCGGATTGGCCCAGATGTCTCGACATACGTGACCTTCTGCGGAGAAACGGGTACTTGCTTGTGGGGAAGCGGCTCAACGTTCGACGCTTGATCATCTGTGGAATTGATCACTCACTTTCGGGCACCCAGCGGGCAGTAACGGTTTTGTTGGCGCCGTCCTGCATGGAGGTCAGGGATCCGGACAGATCTCCCAGCCGAGCCTCCAGCCGCGCCGAACTTGTTCCGGGAGTCTTCCACACTCCATCAGCCATCGGCGGGGCATCATCAGTCACTGAGATGGCGACGCGTCCCTCATCGGGTGCGATCGCTACGTCAATAGCCCCCGCGCCGGCGTTCAAGGCATTGCCAACCAGGTCGTTCAGCACCAATCGCGCAAGATCACGATCGTCGGCGGACAGCGTGTTGACACTGATATTGATGTCGGCCTTGGCCCCGACAGCCCGCGCCAACGTCAGTACCGGAGCCTCGAGATTCTGCACACTGGTCGAGCTGTAACGGCCGATCTGGCCGAGCGTCAGCGTCTCACGGAGCCTGCTGTTAGCCGAAACGGCCAGCTCGTATAGGGAAGGCGAAATCTCGCGAATTTCCCGGGCTCGCTGCTCGATGAGCCGGAGATTGGTGGAGAGCGCGCCGTGCGTCTCGCTGATCACTAACTCACGCCCGGCATGCGACTCTCCTTGGACCAGGTCGGGCAGGGTCTTCATGATCAGGTCAGTATCGGAGATTCGTGACCCCACGACTGCGAGTGGCATGAGCGAGATGGCCAGCGCGGCAAGCCAACCGTTCGGTTCCCAATCTGCTGGCAGCGCGATCAGACAGACTGGCAGCGCGGTAATTGGTCCCGCCAGCAACCGGAAGATCTCGTGCCACGCCGGAGGATCCACTTCTTCAGGATTGAACCAAGTGTGGTCGTTGAAGATCAGCAATGACGTCGTGATCAGGAAGATGGTGGCGGCGGCCAGCATGATGAGCCGCGCCAGTAACGGATCGTCGGTCGCTATCCATGCCGGGATCGCGATCAGCACGCAGGCTTCGGGGATCTCGAAGTACGAGCCAAGGCTCAGCCGATGCACACCATCGGTTTTGATCACGTTGCGCAGATAGACCTGAGACAGCCAGAACTGCGGTTTGGTGCCGAGCCGCAGGTGACGCTCGTTGGCCCACAGCAGATAGCTGCCGATGGACGCCGCGACGCACAGCCCGATCGCCAATACGCTGCTCCGACTGCCGATGGACAGCGCGGCGATGATCACCAGCGCGGTGACCCGGACATACCACGCATGCATCGTGTAGTTGCTGGAGCGCCGGAGCAGAGCAAGGTAAGAGATCCGGTTCCGGCGATGACGGCTCAGTCTGCCGCCGAGGCTTGTGCCACCCACCGCCTTATCGTGTTCCGTTCTGCAGTGGGCGGCAAGCGCTACTGACGAGTAATGCTAGGGGCTTGCTGGCACGATGTCGGAGTGCGGCACTTTGACCTCTGCATCATCGGCACCGGTTCCGGAAATTCGATCATCGACGAGAGGTTCGACCACCTCAGTATTGCGTTGGTCGAGGCGGGAACCTTCGGCGGTACCTGCCTTAACGTTGGCTGCATTCCCAGCAAGATGTTCGTTTATCCGGCCGACCTCGCCGGCTCGACGGTTCAGGCCAAAAGACTCGGGGTCGACCTAGACCTTTCCGATGTGCGGTGGCGAGAGATCCGAGATCGGATCTTCGGGCGGATTGATCCCAAGGCTGCCAAGGGGCGGGTCTATCGCGAGCAAAGCGACAATGTCACCGTCTACGACGGACGGGCACGCTTTGTCGGGCCGCGGCAACTGGATGTTGGGGCGGCCGAGCCGATCACCGCAGAGCAGGTGGTGATCGCTGCCGGCAGCCGTCCGGTGATCCCGGATCTAGTCGGTCTGACCTCGGTGAACTTCCATACCTCTGACACCGTAATGAGGCTTGCCGAGCTCCCGCAATCCATGATCATCATCGGTGGCGGGTATATCGCCGCTGAGTTTGCCCACGTGTTCTCCGCATTCGGAACTGCGGTCACAGTGCTGAACCGCTCGGACGTTCTGCTCAGGCGGGAGGACTCCGACATAGCGAAGCGGTTCACCGAGCTCTTGGGGAGGCGAGTCGATGTCCGAGTCAACACCAGCGTGACGTCGGTTGAAACCGCTGCCGATGGGCGCGTACGAGTGCACATCGAGGGGTCAGAGGGGCCACCGGAATATCTGGATGCGGAGATCTTGCTCGTCGCCACCGGACGTACGCCCAACGGCGACACCCTCGATCTGGATCGTGGCGGCATCGAGGCCGACGATGATGGGTTGATCATCGTCGACGAGTACCAGCGGACCAGCGCAGCGGGGGTCTTCGCCCTTGGTGATGTGTCCTCTCGTCAGCAGCTCAAGCATGCCGCCAACAAGGACGCGCGTCTTGTGCAGCACAACCTGCTGCATCCCATCTCGATGATCGGCGCTGACCGACGATTCGTGCCGCGCGCGGTGTTCTCAATGCCTCAAGTGGCCTCGGTAGGACTCACCGAAGCCGAGGCCGCCGAGCAGGGCATCGACTACGTGGTCTCGCGTGAGGATTACGGAGACACCGCATTTGGCTGGGCCATGGAGGACACCGACCACTTCGTCAAGATCATTGCGCGCGCTGACTCCAAGGTCCTACTCGGTGCTCACCTGATCGGGCCGCATGCCTCGTCACTGATCCAGCCGCTCATTCAGGCAATGAGCTTTTCCCAGACTGCGCCCGATGTAGCCCGCGGCCAATACTGGATTCACCCAGCGATGACCGAGGTGATCGAGAACGCCCTGCTCGGCCTCGCCGACTGAGCCGCTGCGCTTGTCTTCTCCGACTGAGCCGCTGCGCTTGTCTTCTCCGACTCAGCCGCTGCGCTCATCCTCTCAGACTCGTCGCGGCAACCTACGTGCACGTAGGTTGCCGTCGGTCTGCACAGGTTGCAGACTGTGCAGACCGTATGCAAGGTAGGTAAACCTAGGTTGCTGCAGAAGGGTCACTAGCTGACCATCAACCAGATTCGGTCAGCCGCTTGATCGTCTTGGCTACTCGATCGGCCCGCGTCTCGGGCTTCTTTCCCTCATCAATCCATCGCGCATACTCATTGCGGTGGGTGAACGGCAATCTCTGGTACGCCGCAGCTGCGGCTGGGTTGTCCGCGAGAGCTGCAGTGAGCTCGGGCGGCTCGACCACGACTCGCTCCTCATGGTCCTCAGCGACTTCGATCTCGACGTGATCACCGACCCCGACGTCGAGCTGGCGCAACAGATCCTTACGCAGGCCGAGGTAACACTGACCGCCGTAGATCATGAGCCGCGAGCGGTACTCGACGCCGTTGATGTGTGCAAGGACCGGCGGTCGCTTCGAGGAGAACGTCGCGGCAACGTCCTTCGGGACCACGACCGCGTGGCCGCCGCCCTGGGCTGAGAGAACCTCTGCTGTGAACGCCATGGGGTGGTGAGCTAGGAAGCCTTGCGCGAGTTGATCAACTTCCAGGTGCCGGGCAGGAGTCCCGCAGCCAACAAGATCTTGATCGCATCACCGATCAGGAAGGGCAGTACGCCAAGAGCTATCGCCTTGCCGAACGACAGATGCGCAATCAGCATCAGGCCGGCCACGCCAAAGACGTAAATGACCACATTGCCGAGCGCCATCATGCCGATGGTCGGCACGACCCGACGATCAGCGCCGCGTTCGGCAAGCCGCCCGACGAGCCAAGCGGCCGCAACAAAGCCCACGATGTAGCCGAAGGATGGTAACGCCCAGCCGCTGTGATGGTCGGCAAACCAGGGCACCCCGGCCACCCCGGCCAGCAGATAGAGGGCCATGGACAACGCGCCACGAATGCTGCCGAGGGCAGCGCCGACCAGCAGCACGGAGAACGTCTGCAAAGTAAGCGGAACGGGGGTGAACGGCAGCGGAATAGAGATCTGAGCAGTAAGCCCGACGAAGACAGCTCCGCCGATCACCAGGGCGATGCTGCGGACCAGGCCGCCGGGAATTACGTCGCCTAGAGTGCGTGGGCTTACGCTGGTGACGCTCGACATGGGGTTGTCCTCCAAGACCGGGTGGGCGTGCAGGTGCGGATACGTCGACGCGTCCTCACCCACGATGCGACAACCCTAATGTCCGGACTGCTCTGGCCGCCAACAGGCTCGTGAAATGAGCCGGCGGGGATCGAGGTGCCGTGCATCCAGCGAGGAGTGGTCGACGAGCCTGGCTCGTCACCTGCGCGCTGATGATCATCTCGGGGTTGAGCGCGTGCGGCGCGGCACCGATCGCGGCGCCGTCGATCGGGGCTCGACCGTCAGGTTCGGTGAATCCAGCCAACCCGACGCCCACAGCCAGCAGAACGACCACGACAACGCCGACGGAATCCTTCACCGTCAATCAACCCTGCGCCGAACTCGTCGCCAACATGAGCCTGTCCGAGCGGGTTGGCCAGCTGTTGATGGTCGGCGTGAGATCCACCGGGACAAGCCAGTCAGAGAGGGCGATTCTGGCGCGAACCCGAGCAGGGAGCGTCATCCTGCTGGGCAATACGGCAGCCGGGATGCAGCCCATCCGAGGAGTTGTCAGCCGCGTACGGGATGCGGCGCCAAGGCCCGAACGTGTCGAGGTCATGCTCGCTGCGGATCAAGAAGGCGGGTTGGTCCAACGGCTCAAGGGACCAGGTTTCAGCCCGATTCCATCAGCAGCCCGGCAGGCCAAGCAGTCGGACGCCAAGCTGCGCCGGAACGCGTACGACTGGGGTCGCCAGCTCTCCGCAGCCGGCATCAACGCCAATCTGGCACCGGTCGCCGACGTTGTTCCCACCAACATGATCTGGCTCAATCGACCAATCGGCCAGCTTCGTCGTGGTTACGGTCCGTCTCCGAGGACCGTTGCCGCCAAGGTGACGGCCTTCACCTCCGGAATGGACCGGGCTGGCATCGCAACGGCAGTCAAGCATTTTCCCGGATTGGGTCGGGTACGGGGCAACACCGACTACATGACTCGAGTCGTCGACAGCACGACGACCCGTCACGATGATGCGCTCGCAGGATTCGAGGCGGCCGTTGCTGCCGGCGCTGACATGGTGATGGTGTCCTCGGCGTTCTACAGCAAGATCGACGACGAGCATCGAGCGGCATTCTCGACCATGATCATTGGCGAGATGCTCCGAGATGATCTTGGATTTACAGGGGTGGTGATCTCTGACGACATGGCAGCTGTCGCGATGCGTACGCTGCCGCCGGATGAGCGCGGTCTCCGCTTCATTCGCGCCGGAGGCGATCTGCTGATCATTGGCGACGCCAGCATTGCGACAACGATGGCCGACGCGATCAAGGACGAGGCAGCCGACGACCCGGACTTCGCAAAGCTTGTCGACGAGAGCGCAGCCCGCGTCGTGGCGATGAAGCAGCGTCGCGGCCTCGCCCATTGTTAAGGGCTGCTCGCGCAATCGCGCGTGGAGTCCCGCCTGCTTCGTCGTCGTTCGGAGACGATAAAGCGTGTCTCCTCACTCCTCCTCAGCACGCCGGCGCGCGATTTCCCGACGCTCGCAGCCGATACGCATGTTCCTTCTACCCGTCGACCTTGAGGTTCTTCAGGGCGTCACGGGCCGGCTCCACGAGCTCGGGAGTGGTATCCGGGATCGAGGCGTAGTACAGACCTGACCGGTTGCCAGCAGAAACGATCGCGACAATCAACAGTTCGCCTTTGGTCTGCAGCCCCGCGATATCAAAAGTGAGTTTGGACTCCACGAGCCACGCGTCGTGGCCATCAATGTTGGTGGCTTTGTTCACCGTGACATTGCTCTTGACGGGATTGTCGCCATAGAACTTGCCGAGAATGCACTTCACGACGATCTGCGAACCCTGCTCGGGTGTAAAGAAACCGTCGCCGGCCTGTAACTCGCCGACCAGGACCGAGGCGACCCAGTTGGCGCCGTTTCCGTCATAGTCGGTTTCAACGGGAACGAGCTGGCTTTGTACATCGCTCCCGAAGGGCACTCGGTTTTCTCCCTGCGGCGCGCCCCAGGGGCTGCCGAGCATCGGGTAGGAAACAGGACCACCGTGCACCCGTCCATCGGCGGGGTGGCTGCTACTCGGTTCCGGGCTGGCGCTGTTAACTGGCGGGCAGACGTCCTGCGAGGGCTGCCCCGGGACCCCTGTGGTACCAGTGTTGCCGCCGGTTACGGCCCGGATGGCGAGCACTGCGACCACGATGATGA
>Ga0207706_10001491_pt1 | contig 23257 bp, 24 predicted proteins | sample KBSC53metaG_FD_184318 | JGI IMG/M metagenome (GOLD analysis project Ga0207706, IMG submission 184318) | Corn rhizosphere microbial communities from Kellogg Biological Station, Michigan, USA - KBS C5-3 metaG (SPAdes) (version 2) | ecosystem: Host-associated > Plants > Roots > Rhizosphere > Soil ... | reverse complement strand
CCAACACCGGCGCTCTGCCCATCGATTGGCCGGCCGCGTCGAAGACGAACACTTCGGCCGCATCCTTGTCGATCACCATGAAGGGTCGTTCGCCATTATCGTGGGTGGCGATCACCCAATTCGTCAGCACGTTGGCCGCTGCGGGGAGCTGAGATCCCTCTTCCGGTCCCGCCTCGGCCTGTGCCGAAGTTCCAGATTCGGCAGCCACCGGCAACGGCTGGGCCGCGCCGGAAGAAGCCAATCCAATGCTGAGGGCGAACCAAAGCGCCGCCCGTCCGTTCATATTCAAAACCCGCTATCTCGCTTTCAATGGACTCGCGACCGCCGATACTCCGGCGGGAGCATTCACTCAAACGAACTCCACAGCAGCGAAATCAGTTCCGGGGCTTCTTTGCGGCGAGCTGTTGCTCGATGCTGTCGACGCGACCCGTCAGCTGGTCGATCCGCTGGTTAGCCTGCTGCGCCGAGCTGTTCGCAGCCTGCGCCGCGGCCGCCGCTGCCTGAGTCGCCTGCTCGTTTTGCGCGACCCTGCCCTCGAGCTGGGTGACGCGATCGTTCACCACCGCAATATGCTTATCGACATAATCCTCTGTGGCGCATGCGCTGAGGCTCAGCGTGCCAGCAACCGCCAGGCCAACGGCTGCAATGCTCTTACGCGGTAAGGGCATAACCTACTCCTCCATTTTTCGGAGCCGCCGCCAAACGGCAGGCTCGCGTCGATATTCGAATGAACATCACACAGCCGTTCTTTCGCGGCTGCGGCCGTTATCCCCGCTGCGCCAGTATTTTCATTAGGAACAATTCCTGACTTGGAGGGGGGGTTTTTACGGACATGAGGGGTTTGCCGATAGCGTTGTTTCAGGCCAGCTTTCGGAAAATCCGAACCACCAGTTCCTCAGCGATTACCATGGTTACCGCGACGAGGATCAGCCAGACCACACCGTGAACTATCCCCGTGAAATGCACGTCGTGGGAAAACAGGAGTGCCAGGGCCCACAGGATGACGAACTTGGATCCGAACAGGATCAGCCAAGCGACGAAAAACTTGGCCGACGTCCACGCCATGCCCTCCTTGCCCTTGAATAGCGCAAGGACGCGGTGCTCCACTGCGATCGTGAGTTTTAGAAGGATTTGCATCGCGACCGAAGCCAGCAGAAGCGTCGTGAAGTCCTTCACATAGACGTGTTCTGAATAGTCGTCGAAGAGCCCAAGGACGACCAGGTCGATCAACGTTCCCGTGAAGAACAGAAGGAACAGCCGTTGCCTGTCGCTCGCCAGCATGGCTTCGGCCGGCAGGAAGGTGTGCACCATCGAAGCCGCAAGCCCGCCGGCATCGTCATTTTCGGCCGGCTTGTGTGAATTGCCGGACGCGCTCTGTGTCTCCACGGTTCCCAATGACGTTCGCCTTATTGCGGTGGGTTCGTGGCCGGATCTGGCACCGTCACATAGACGACCGTGTCGCCTTCGTACTGCGGCCGATAATAGGCCCCGCCGCAGCTGTAATAATTGTAACCGGAATAAGGATAGGGCGAACATCCGCCCGGCAGAGCGTAATAGGCCGAGCCGATAGCCGCCGCGGTCATCCCGGCAACTGCGCCGATCGCGAGTCCCGCACCAAGCGGGTAGTCACCCCAGCCGTTCCAGCCGCCGTAGCCGCCGTAGCCGTTCCCGACGTTGACAGTATTCCCGACATTGATGTTGCCGTTGTTGACGCGATTGCCGCTATTGTTGATACCGCCACCGCCTTGGCCTGGTCTGCCGACGCCACCAGCGCCACCAACGCCGCCAACGCCGCCGGGACGACCAGCGCCGCCAACACCGCCGACACCGCCAGGACGACCAGCTCCGCCAACACCGCCGACACCGCCAGGACGACCAGCTCCGCCAACACCGCCGACGCCACCGACGCCGCGGGGACGACCGGCGCCGCCGACACCGCCGACACCACCAACGCCGCCACGGCCACCGACGTTGCCGCCTGGCCGGCTATAGCCGCCATTGGGCCGGCTATAGCTGCCGCCGCGGCTGAATCCTGAACCGCCGTAACCGCCCCCGCGGCCCATGCTTGTCGATCCGCCGCGACTGAAGCCGCCGCCTCCGCCGCCCCCGCGGCTGTAGCCACCACCGCCACCGCCGCCGCGACTCATGCCGCCGCCGCCGCCGCGGCCCCCGCCGCCGCCGCCGCCGCGGCCGCCGCCGCGGGCATCCGCCTCCTGGATTGTGAAAGCCGCAAGGCTCACGAAAGCGCTCAGCATCGCGATGCGATAGAGACGTTTGCGCATGTTACTCTCCCCCACCCTTGTAGGTGGCCAATTGAATGCGCTTGGCATTCGCGTCAGGGACAAAAGCGAAGTCGGCGTCGGTGAACGTCGGGTTCAGCTGCCACGTCAGGCGAGTTGTGAATGTCGGCCTCGCTGGATCGGTCCGGTCGACGATCACAAGCTTGCGGGGAACCGGCTGATCACCTTGCTGGATCCAGACCTCCCAATCGACGTTTGCTTCGCGGAATGCGTAATGTTCGGTTTCGGCTCCGTCGATCGTCGCAGGTCCCACGTCATAAGCTGACTTGATCCCTTGGATGCGCTGCGCACTTGATGGATCTGACCAGCGGAACAGATCTACGAGCGGCAGGGAAATGCCGAACTTGTTGTAGATGGTGTCCAGGACTTCCTTATTGGTCGCTGGCGCCGGAACCTGTGCGTAGAAGCCGAGCTTCGGCGAGTAGACCGTGAAATTCTTGCCGTCATAGATGAAGCGCCGGCTCTTTATGTCGCTGACATAGTCGATCACGAATCCCGGCCGCTTGATCTTGTACGTCGTGGTTCCGTCAAGCTGGATGCGCTGGCCGTCGTCGGTGACGACATCGAGGCTTCCTACAGTCGCGATTTGGAGTGTCTGCTGCTGCATCAGATAGGTACTCATCGCCTTGATGGCGTCGATCGCGCTGTCCTGGACAATCCCGAGGTTGCTGACGGGCGCTTTCATGCCAGACCTTGGCATGCTCGTGCTTTTTGGCGCTGCGGTCACAAGCTGGGCGCTCGATAGGGCGAGGATCAGTCCGATCCCCAAGGCGGTCCGTGGTAGATGAATCATGTGAGCCCTCCCTCACTTGGACACGTGAGTTGATCTCCGGCCTAACAAAGGCAGGCAGGCGATTTCATCGGGCTAACCCCTTAGGGGGAAGGGGTGAGGGACCTGATACCAAACTTCTGCCTTTTTGCGGTTCGGCCGGTCGGGACTCTGGCGCCGAGGCGACGGCTGATACAATGAGGCCAGATCGAAATGGCGATCGTCCGATGTGGGGTTTACCCGGATTGGAAATGGGCTTTCCGTCTTTCACATCATCAACTCTCTTGCCAGTTCAACGGCGAGAACGGGGGAATGAGTATGTTCTCTGGGAGGAAGTACGAGAGTGACGGCGTGAGTTCGGAGACAGTAAGCTGGTAATGCCATGACGAGCCCGATCCGCCGGATCATCATCGTCGACGATCACGACGCAGTCCGTCGAGGAGTTCGCCAACTCCTGGAAACGAAGCCCTATTATCAGGTCGTTGGGGAGGCCCCGGATGGCCGTTCGGCCTTAGAGCTGGCGAGGGAAACAAAACCCGACATCGCAATCCTCGATTATTCCATTCCCGAGCTGAATGGCTTCGATCTTGCTCACGCGCTGAAGCGCGAGTTCCCGCGCATCGAGATCCTCGTCTACACGATGCACGATCGCGAAGAGATCATCATGGACGTGCTTCGCGCCGGGGTGCGCGGCTTCGTGTTGAAATCGGATACCGAGAAGCATCTGCTCGCAGCGCTCGATGCGCTGTCGATCCACCGCTCCTATTTCTCCGGGGCGATCTCAGACGCGCTTCTCAATCAGTTCCTAGAAAGCAAGCCGGCGTCGCTTGCGAGCAGCTTGACGCACCGCGAACGCGAAGTCGTCCAGCAGGTGGCTGAGGGACGCATTAACAAGGAAATCGCGCAGCGCCTGAGCATCAGCGTGAAGACCGTCGAAACGCATCGCGCGAGCGCCATGCGCAAGCTGAAGCTGAGGACGACCGCGGACCTCGTGCGCTATGCTGTCCGCAACCAGCTGATCCAGCCCTAAAATATTCATCATTACTGAGTTGCAGATCTCAATCCGCGAGCGGCACGCTCGCCGAGATACGAGTGCCCTGCTTCAGGTTCCTGATCTGAAACTTGCCGCTGAGCGATTCCACGCGATGCCGCATGCCCTGAAGGCCGATGCCGTGCGGGCCCGCATTCATAGTCGGCGCCACGCCGATTCCGTTGTCGGAAATGCTGAGCTCGAGCAAATTCCGCTGCTTTCTGAGTTGGATCTTCGCGGAGGAAGCGTGAGCGTGGCGGTAAATATTGACGAGCGCTTCCTGCGCGACGCGCAGCAATGCGGCCGCTGTGCTTTCATCAAGGTAAGCCGAGTCCCATGCGCAGGCGAAATCCGTGCGGATGCCGGTGCGCCGCTCAAAGCCGCGCGCGAGCATCTGGACCGCGGAGCTTAGACCGCGGTCGCCCAGTTCCATTGGATAGTGAAGGAAGGCGAGGGTCCGGATCTCTTGGTCGATCTGACGGACGGTCTCCCGGATCTCGTCGATCAATTCGCCGTGTCCGGCGTCCTCGTCGATTGCGCTCAGATGCGCGACGCTGAGTTGCAGCGAGACTAGCAGCTGGCCCGCGGAATCGTGCAATTCCTGGCCAAGGCGCTGGCGCTCGTATTCATGAACTTTCAGAAGCTCGTCGAAGAAGGCTTTGCCGGAATTGTCATCATGTTGATCCGGCAGTTTGACGGAAGGTTCCTCGGTTGCCGATGCCGCAGGCCCAAGTTTAAAGACGGCGGTCCCGGCGGCATTGGCCGGCTCTACCGTCTGCAATTCCAAATGGTACCTCATTCTGTGGACCCCACCCCCGCCACCAGAACACGGTGCGACGGGCTACGCTTCGGCACGGATTGTATAACATACAGCATGGTACTGACCGAGTCAGTATGTGCCCGAAAGACCTTTCGTTCCTGCGCGCCTAAGGCATTTTCGTAGGAAAATACCGCCAGAGCAAAGATGCGATGGGCTGAATCGACTCATGCGATCTCGGTCAACAAGCGGCCGATGCCGCCGAGTCGCGGGTGGGGAGCTATCGTGGTTTCTGGACGCCCGTGAGCTCCTCGAGGCGCTTGCGCGCGCCATCCGCAAATTCACGAGCAACCGATTTGATTGTGTCGGTTGTGGAGAGGGTCGCGGGAACGTCGAGTGGATCGGGAGTCCGGCGCCTCACCGCCGCAATCAGCAGGTCGTTGGTCCGGGCATCGAACACTTCGACCGCATAGAGGACGGAGCCGGTGAAAGTACCTTTCTTCCCAAGGGCGCTCTTGACCGCGCTGGTGGCAAAGCCGAGCGGTGTCACCCTCGTCGCCGTGGCAATGCCACCCTTCGTCTTCTGGGCGCCGAGAATCGTCAGGTGCACTCGAAGCGTGTCAGCCTGTGCTTTTGCGGGAGCTGGGAAGCTCTTGGCGACTTCCGATCGAAGCTCGTCTGTAAACATGTCCGCGAACCTCGTCCGATCGGCAGGGTCGATGCCTTCGAACTGGGCGTCGGGCCCGTCGTAAACGGTGGTCGGATCGATAATGACGGTGCGGTACCTGGCGAAAACCGCCCGGTCCGCCGCATAGGTCCAGGATTCACCACCGGGCTCATCCTGGCTCATCTTCGGCGACGATTTAAGGGAACTCGGCGCGTGGTCGCGAGTTTGCGCCCCAATAGGGGCAGCAATCACTAGTGCTATCGCAGGCAGTGCGAATGTTCGAACGAAGGGGCTAATTCGGTTCATTCCTGGCTCCAGATATTCGTCGGAATCAGGCGAGCGCTCGCACCGAATGCGGGTGTGCTCCATCAGTACAAACCCGCGTTCGTTTCGCCGTTCGGAGCGGCGCCAAGTGCTGTGTGTTGCCAAACTGCAACGTCATCCAGAACATTAAAAACCGTCGGGTCTAACCCTGATTTCGCTCCTTTGCCGGGTCGTCGATGTTTCGGGCCCTGGCCGCGGGTCGGGAGCGCAAGGCGCCTCGTGTCAGTCATTAGTCTTCTTGGGCAAGGAGAAAATCATGCGGAAATACCTCATTGCAACGACGGCTATGGTCGTATTCGCTACGCCGGCCGTCGCCAAAGACCATTCGGGCTATGTGGGCGGCGACATCGGCGCCGTCTGGCCCAAGAAGCAGAGCATCCACGGCTTTTCCGACTTCAGCGGACCCGTCGTCTGCCCCCCTATAGTAGGCGCGGTGTGCACCACCCCGCCGGTGGACATTACCGACACGGACCTCGGCAGGGTTAAGTACAAGACCGGCTGGGATGCCGACCTGATCGGCGGTTACGACTTCGGCATGTTCCGGCTCGAAGGCCAGCTCGGCTACATGCACTCAAAGATCAAGCGCCATGACTTCAATACTTTCATCGGACTAATTAACACTCGCGCGGGCGCGGTTGTGATCCCGTTGGATTCGAATTTCGGTGTCGACACGAAGGCCCATGCATGGGATGCGATGATCAATGGCTGGCTCGACTTCGGGGGCGAGACCGGTATCGGCGGCGGCGTTGGCGCGGGCGCCGGCTATGCCAACATCCACCGGTTTGGCGGCAGCAACGGCAAATTCGCCTGGCAAGCCCTGGCGCAGATCTATTATCCCGTGAGCCCCAATTTCGATATTGGCCTGAAGTATCGCTACTTCCATGGCGGATCGAGCAGCAACGACGAGACCTTCGTCTTCGCCGCACCCACGGTCTGCAATGCGCTTCCGCCAGCTCAATGCCAGGGCGGTACCGTACTTCTTGAAGATCGCAGCCGTTGGACGTCGCACAGCGCGCTGTTGAGCTTCACCTATAATTTCGGTGCCGCGGCCCCGCCGCCACCGCCGCCACCGCCGCCACCACCGCCTCCGCCGCCACCACCGGCGACGCAGACATGCCCGGATGGATCGGTGATTGAAGCGACGGCGACCTGTCCGGCGCCGCCTCCGCCTCCACCTCCGCCTCCACCGGCGCCGGAGCGGGGCCATTAATCAGGGGAAGTAACGAGTATTGGTAGGCGTATCGAGTAAGCATAGAAGGTCCTCCGCGGGGGCGTCGGGGGACCTTCTTTTTCGTGCCGCTATTTCGTCTGTGGGCGCCTGCGCCTTGTCAGCGGCATCAGCAGCACCATCATTCCAATCGCGAAAGTGCAGGCAATCGAAAACTGCACGACCCGTGCTCCCCAGGTACCCGAGTTCGACGGGCCCTTGAGCAACGCCAGCCCAAAGATCACCATGGTCGCATTATAGCCGACCAACGCGGTGCCTCCGCGTGGTCCGCCTTTGACGATCACGCATCCGAAGCCTGCGCCGATCATGAAGGTGATTAGCGCCAATGAAGCGAGCGACGGCGCTATTTGTAGTAAATAGTAAGCGACGACGGCGATGAAGCCGCCCAGGAAGTTGCCGATGAGCTTGGCGACGCCACTGGCCGCGCCTCGCTCTTCCTCCATCTTGGCGACTAGCAGTACGGTCGTGAGAAGAACTGGGATCGCGTCCGTCAGGCCGAGCATCAGGTAGACCAGCATCACCGGCAATACGATCGCTGCGCCCAATGCTGCCCCGAGGATCGGATTCTCAAGCGGCGGAGTTCCAGCATCGGGCCTTTTCGGCGACGGAAGGGGCCAGATTGCGAACGAGATCCAGGTGAATAGAATCGCCAGGAGCATGGCGCGCACGAGCATGCCCGGAAACAGGCCCGCAAACTCCGACATCGTCAGGGTGACGACCGGCACCACAGTGAAGCAGATCAATAACAAGGTGAGTGGAAGCTGGCCCTTTGCCTGCGCAAGGCCCGCAAAAGCCAGGAACATGACCAGGCCGATGATGCCAAACAGGAGTTGGGGTGTTTGACCGAGCCAGGCCGTGAGCAAGAAGGCCGACCATGCGCTGAGGGCCATCACGGCAACGAGCACCACACCTACCTTGAACGGTGGCGAGGCAGGCAAGTTGGCGACAAGTACACCAGTCAGGACGGGCGCAAGGACGGATGGCTGCCAGCCCATGAGCTCGCAGACGATGAAGGCTGCAGTCGTTCCAAAGCTAAAGCGGTAGAGGAAATGACGTTCGGCAAGCGCCGTGAGATCGGACCGAGCAGGAGAGGCACTCAGCGCGGTCGCCATGTCACTGCAAATAGCTCAGCAAGGCGACGACCTTGATCCACACCCCGCCAAGGAAATTCATGACTGGATTGTCGCCGGTGTAGATGATCGCATTCGCCTGGGCGCCGCTTCGGCCGACATCGATGCCAGCCTTCTTCGCGTCATCAGGAAGGACGAGAATTCGCACCGGGAAGCGCTGCGGATCCCGAACCCAACCCTGTTCCTTCGGCATGGTCGAAAGCTGGCCGTTGGGCGTTTCGTCGCCTTGGGCAACGCCATAGCCAACGCTGTTTACTCGCCCCTGGAACAGTTTGCCCGGAAGAACATCAAGGGCGACCGTCACCTCCTGTCCTGGTCTCACGTTCCCAAGCTGGTTCTCGCGCAGATCGGCGGAAATCCACCGCGGCCCGCTTTCGAGGAAGCTAAGCAGCGGCTGTCCCGGCGCGACATATTGGCCGGCGGCCAGCCGAAGATTAGTAACAATCCCGTCCGAAGGCGCACGCACCTCGGTGTTGCGCAAATCGAGCCGAGCTTGATCGAGCGCAGCCAGCGCTTGTTTGACCTTCGGATTGTTCATCCCCGGCGCGCCCAGGTTCGCACGCGCTTTTTCGAGATCGGCTTCGGCTCCCGTTACGTCCGCCTCGGTCTTGGCAACTTCGGCCCTCGCGCGGATGCCCTGCGTTTCGGCAAGGGCCTTCTGATTGACGAGGCCCGTGACAATTCCACCCAGCTGACGGTTCGCAGCAAGATCGACGCGCTGCTTTCTAAGCTGCGCCTGAGCCGCAGCCACATCTGCGACCGAAACATCAGCAGCCTGCATTGCGACGGACAGATTGGCCTCCGCCGAGCGGGCAGCAACTTGGTAAGGTTCCGGGTCGATGCGGAAAAGGAGCTGACCTTTCCGCACCGGACCATTGTCCTTCACGTAAACCTGCAGGACGTCGCCTGCGACTTCTGGTGCAACCTGCGTCAGGAAAGTTTCGACCCGCGCCTGCGAGGTGTACGGGGTGTAGCGGTCCGACAGGACGTGATAGGCGAACAGGATGAGCAGCAGTGCTAGTGCGATCAGAATGATCTTCCGCATGGGGCTCGCCGGCGGCTTGCCGGAACCGATGTCGATCTCGGTCGCGGTAGGCTGCGGAGCGGGGGCTTGAGCAGTCTCGTTCATGGCTTTCCCGTTCCAGGCTGTGCCGTCGTCGCCGAAGCAGGCGGAGCCGATGTCCAGTCGCCGCCAAGTGCGCGATAGAGATTGACGAGCGAACGCTGATAATCGCCGCGCGCGGAGGCCAATTGGAGTTCGGCGGAGAACAGGCTCCGCTCCGTATCCAGCACTTCGAGATAGTCCGAATAGCCGTTCTCGTAGCGTTTCCAGGCAAGGTCGACGCCGTACTTGAGCGTTGCAACGCGCTGCCGGAGTTGCTCGCGGAGCTCGGCGCTCTGCTTCACCTCGATCAGGGAATCATCGACGTCGCGGAAGGCATTCTGGATGACGAGCTCATAATTGTTGAGCGATTGCTCACGCCGCGCTTCAGCCTGGTTGACTGCTGCCGTGAGTCCTCCGCCTGTGTAGATTGGCCCGGCGGCGTCTCCGGTGAATGACCACGTGCGAGCCGGCCCACTGAAGAGGCTGCCAAGCGAGCCGCTGGCCAACCCGAGCAGGCCAGTCAGGCTTATTCTCGGAAAGAACTGGGCCCGAGCGGCGCCAATCAGTGCGTTCGAGGCAATCAGTTGCTGCTCGGCCTGCAGGATGTCGGGACGACGGATGAGCAGCTCGGAAGGGAGGCCCGCCGGAACGGTCAGCTGGTGAAACGTATCGAGCTCTTCGGGAGTGGCGCGCGCGATCGGCCCGGGATTCCGCCCGAGCAGGACGCAGAGCGCATTCTCCTGGGTTGCGATCGCCTGCCGAAGGGGAGGCAGCGATGCGAGCGCCAGTTGATATTCGCTCCGCACCTGGGCCATCTCGAATTCGGAAATCCAACCTGCTTTGAGGCGCTTTTCGAAGACATCGACGGATTTCCTGCGCCCTTCCGCCGTGCCCTCGGACACCCGCAGTTGCTCATCGAGATCGAGCAGGGTGATGTAGCTGATGATCACCGACGAAATCAGCGTCAGCGTCACTCCGCGCTGGGCCTCCTCGGTTGCGAACAGATTGGCCCGCGCTGCTTCCGTCTCGCGCCGGATCCGGCCCCACAGGTCGATTTCCCAACTCGCCGACAATAAGGTGCTGAACGTCGTGCTCTTCGGATTGACGAAGGAGGGGATTAGTTCCTCGCTCGCCCGCGCCCGGTTTGCGCTGACGTCATAGCCGACATGCGGAAGTCCTTGTGACCTCGTGCCGGCGAGGATTGCAGCAAACTCATCGACGCGCGCGGTGGCAATGCGAAGGTCGCGATTATTGGCCAATGCCTCTTCGACCAGCGCATCCAGATGCCGATCACCATATCCGACCCACCAATGATCGCGAGTTACCAGAGGCGCCGACTGTACAGTTGCGCCGGACCGATAGGCCGGCGGAATTTCGACGGCGGGTTTAACATAGTCCGGTCCCTGCACGCAGCCGCAGGCGAGGCCCGGCAAGGCCATCGCGCATGCCCAACGTGCCCGCCGGGCGAATGGCCGCATGCTGCTCACTGCTGCCAAATATCCAGAAGGGCTTCCATGAAATGAATACGGGGATTCCGCGAGACCATTAGGGAACATCCCCTAGTCGCGATGACCGGAGCAAGCTGATCGGAAGAAAAAGACCGAAACGTGAATTCGTCGAGACTCAGTGAGAATCCCAATGGGGAGAAGTTGGGAAAGGGGACATTCCTACGGCCGACTTGGGATCGCGAATGAAGGGGTCGCGCGAGTGGCCAGAGAGGGCCTGGACAGACGTGCAAAAGCGGCCGTTGCTGCCGCGGCTTTCCTGTTGATTGCGGCGCCCGTCCTGGCGGTCGGCCGCTACGTCGATGCGAACATGCACATGTCCAATATTGCGGATGCCCACGGCAACGACGAGCGGCTGGTGACGTTCGGTAATGGAACGACGGTGCTGCTTCCGCACGGGTCGGTCGCGCGCAGGCTCGCCGACTTCCTGAAGCTCGGCACCAACGACGACAGCGTATTCCAGATTGGCGATGGGATGTTCACACCGGGAACGATCACGTTGACCTCCGACGGGTGGGCGCGGTTGAACGCATTTTCCAATGTCATGAAGGCGCATCCCGACCTCAAGGCCGAGATAGTCATCGGAACACGAATTCCGCGGGATGCGGTAATGGAACGCCTTGAAGAATTGCGCGCGAAGCAGCTGTATCATGAAGTCGGGAGCCTCGGGGTCTCGCCGGAAAGAATGTCGGTTTCAAAACAGCCGATCGCCGATCTCATGTCCGGTCATAATGTCGACCGGGTTCGGAAGGGATCGCAGCTCTACGTGCACATTTCCAAGTCATCGTAGGGCCCCTAGAGCGACGAGGTGGACAAGTCATTTGAATGTTCGGAAGCCGCTTCCATGAAATGGCTGCCGGGCGGAACTTTCATGATGGGTTCTGATCGCCATTACCCGGAGGAGTCGCCACGCCATCCAGTGCAGGTCGGTGGATTCTGGATCGACCCGGCGCCCGTCACCAATGCGCAATTCGCCGTCTTCGTCGAAGAGACCGCCTTCGTTACGACTGCGGAAATAGCCCCTGATCCGAAGGATTATCCCGGGGCGCTTCCGGAAATGTGCAAGGCGGGGTCTTTATTGTTCACGCCGACTGAAGAGCCGGTCGATCTCATCGACTGGTCGCAGTGGTGGCGCTTCGAGTTCGGGATCAACTGGCGCTGTCCGCAAGGCTTGGGCACGGACTGGCGCGACATTTCCGACCATCCCGTCGTCCACGTCACCCACGCCGACGCAGCCGCTTATTCCCGGTGGGCGGGCAAGTCGTTGCCGACGGAAGCCGAGTGGGAATATGCCGCATGGGGCGGCTCCAAGGATTGCGAATTCGCCTGGGGCGATGAGCTTCAGCCCGGCAGAGAGCATCGAGCCAATGTGTGGCAGGGCAATTTTCCCTGGCAAAATTCATGCGCCGACGGGTTCGCCCGAACGTCTCCAGTCGGAAGCTATGCACCCAACGGCTTCGGCTTGTTCGACATGATCGGGAATGTATGGGAATGGACCGAGGACTGGTTCACCGCCCGTCACCCCGAAAATTCCAGCAAGCCGTGCTGCGTGATTTCCAATCCGCGTGGAGGGCCCAAATCAGGCAGTCACGACCGCGGTGGCGGACCACCGATTCCACGCAAGGTGATCAAAGGCGGATCGCATTTGTGCGCGCCCAGCTATTGCCGGCGTTACCGCCCAGCCGCCCGTCATGCCCATCCGATCGACAGCTCGACGAGCCATATCGGTTTCCGCTGCGTGAAACGCCGTACGAAGTAATTGCGCAGGTACGGCGAACTTAACCGGCGGGAACATCGCGGGTCGCGGCGTTTGGACCATTGGAAGAAAACCCAAGGCGGGGCGATCAATTGCTGGTGCCGGATGCAGGATTCGAACCCGCGACCTTCGGTTTACAAAACCGCTGCTCTACCAACTGAGCTAATCCGGCCCGCAAAACGGTGCGTGCCCGGCCCTCTGCTTCATAGCACGCCGAAGGTCCAGCCTTCGGTTTGCGCTATATGGGGAGTAAGGCCCTCGGGGTCGAACGCACCGGGCTCGGACAAGGCCAGCGCGCGCATGCCGGCTGCCGTCACGAGCGCGTCGGTCTGGTGGTCGTTGGGCTCAAACCTGAGGCGGGCGGGCGGGCTGCCCAGGCCTTTCAGCGCCTGGTTCAGTTCGAATCGGCTTCGGAGCTTTGTACCGCTGAGTCCAGCGCGTCGGAGATAGATGCGGGTGTAGATCTCGACGACCGCGCTGCCGTTTCTGGGGAACGGGTCCATCGGCCAGATCGCGACCTTTCCGTCGAGATGCCGTAGGAACCGCATGCCTGAAAAGCTTGCCTTGGCGACCTGAGCCGCGCCGATTGCGTCATAGGCGCTGGCCGTCTTTCGGCCGCCCTGGGCATTGAGGCGCGCGTCGCACTGGCGGAAGCGCACGAAGTCGGCCTTAACGCCATCGGCGATCCCGAAATAGAAATGCCTGCGGTGCGTCTCTTCAAGAAAGCTTGCGGCGCCCAAATCTTCGTCGTCGCACCTGTCATCGACATAAGCCCAGAACTCGCGCGCAGTTCGCGGGACGCCGAGTTCGCCTGGGAGATAGTCGCCTCGCTCGATGATCGGCGGGGCAAAGCTGAAGTCGAAACCGAACAAGGTCGGCTCTTTCCCAGCACGCGTCAGAAGCCAATCCAACACCTCTTCGCGCGCCCAGGCATGGCCCGCGCGCACGAGCCGAGGCGCCGCATCGCCTCGCGCCTCAGCGATTGCGATGCCCTTGTGCCTTTTGCCCTTCGCGCCGGACCAGTCGATCGCGACGTAGGCTGCGAAGCGCTTCACTTACGCTTGCGCGGACGAGGCTTCGGCTTGGCAGCAACCCAGTCGCGCGAACGCCGGATCACGTCCCGCACACGTTCCTCGTCGCCGCTATCGTAGCGGATCAGCATGCCCTCCCAGCCGACGTAATGCGGGGTTTGCCAAAAAGTCCCGGGATCGGTTTCCTTGAGGATCTCGATCGTATCGAGGTCGATCGCGACGCCGAAGGAGGTGTCGGGCTCATGACTTGGGAATAGAAAGGCGCGGCCATTGGACGAGACCTTCACAGCCGGCTTGCCGTAGCTGGTCCCGCGCTCCGTATCGGGCAGGGTCAAGGCGTAGGCGACAGCCTCGTTGAAGGTCATCGTCCTAGACGAGCGGCGGCTGGGCGTCGTCGGGGCCGGTATGTCCTCCGCCGCGGATTCGGCGAGGCGGAGCGGGGCGCGCAGGCGGCCCGGTGTCGGCCCAACGATCCAGCACCCGCGCGGCGGCGTCGCGTCCGCCGAGGCCGAAGGCGATTGCCGTCGCCACTGCGGCCGAGCCGAGGATCAGCCCGAACGCCATCATCACGATGGCGTCGGCAAGCCCCATGAAAGTCAGGCCGATTGCCGTGAACAAGGCGATGATCGCGTAGCGGACCAGGGTCTGCGCGAAGCCTCCTTCGCCCGTTCCACTGCCGACGAGGTTGGAAACGATCCGGGCAAGGAAAATGCCGACGACGATGATCAACGTTCCGAAGATCACCTTGCCCCCAAGCGCGGTAACCTGGGCGAGGAAGATTGCGATCTGGTCCCCGCCGAGCTGCCGGGCTGCTTCGATCGATGCGGCAAGGATGATCGCGATCATGGCGATATTGGCGACGATGCGCGACGGGAAAGCGCTTGTCGGCAGCACGCCGGTCGAGCGGACTGCATCGTCGAACCCGGTTGGCGGAAGGATCGCCTCGATAATCGTCTTCAGGAACCGTGCAGCCACGAAGGCGATCCCGATCCACAGCGCCGCGGCGAGGACGCGCGGAATGGCCGCAAGGATCTCGTTGAGCATGGCGATGGCCGGACCGGAGATCGCCTCGATTCCGAGCACCTGCAGCGCCGCAATCGCAACCGGGATAATGATGAGGGCATAGACGAGGACGCCGGCTGCACGCGCCAGGCTCGCCCGAGTGGTACCCGGGATTGCTCCCGGAGGAACGGCTTCGGGAGCCGTACGCACAGTTCCTTCGGTGGAGCCGATGCCCGCCTTCGCCAGCAAACCGTCGACGTTGGCGGCGATCAACACCGTCTCCGTCAGGCGCCGGACGATGCGGGCGACAATCAATCCGATGAAGAAGATGAGCCCTGCGCCGATCAACTTCGGAAGGAAGGCGAAGATCTCGGTAACCAGCTCATTGATCGGGGCCAGGATCTGGCCGATGCCGAGGAACTGGAGCGCAGCCATGATGCCGACCAGCCAGATGACCAGCTTGGCGATGGTGCCGAGCTGGTGCCCGACTGTCTCGTCAGGCGATCCGGTCATATGTCTCTTGAGCGCCGGTGTACGATCGATCGCCTTCTGCAGGACCCATTTGACCGCTCGGGCAACAATCCAGGTGGCGATCAGGATCAGGACCGCGATGAGGATCTTCGGGCCCCAGTTCATCAACTGGGCCTGCCAATATGCGCTCGTATCGTACATGGCTCTCGCTTTCTCCTGGCTCTGAGCGGCTTAACCCGCCTTATCCTTGCTTTGTTGCAGCTGTTTGCGCCGCTCGTTCCAATAGTCCAGCCGTTCCCGGACACGCGCTTCAAAGCCGCGATCGGTCGGCTCGTAAAAAGCCTGCGCCGTCATTTCCTCAGGCCAATAATCCTGGCCGGAAAATCCCTCGTCGGCGTCATGGTCGTACGCATAATCCTTGCCGTAGCCGACATTCTTCATGAGCTTCGTCGGAGCGTTGAGGATGTGCATCGGCGGCATTAGCGAGCCCGTTTCCTTCGCCGAAGACCAGGCCCTCTTTTGCGCCATATAGGCCGCGTTCGATTTGGGGGCGGTCGCCAGATAGATGCAGGCCTGGACAATTCCGATCTCTCCCTCTGGCGAGCCGAGGAAATCGTACATGTCCTTCGCAGCGAGGCACTGGAGGAGCGCATTCGGGTCGGCCATCCCGATGTCTTCGACCGCTGCCCGTGTGAGACGCCTCAGCAAATAGAGCGGCTCTTCACCGGCAACGAGCATCCGGGCGAGATAGTAAAGCGCGGCTTGCGGATCGGACCCGCGGATCGACTTATGGAGGGCCGAGATGAGGTTGTAATGACCCTCGCGGTCCTTGTCGTAGACCGGCACCCGCCGGTGGAGCAGGTCCGAAAGCTCGCTTGGACCAAGCGGCTGATCGAGCTCGACCGAAAACAATGTCTCGACCTGGTTGAGGAGGAACCGCCCGTCACCGTCGGCGCTGGCAATCAACGCTTCCCGGGCCTCTCCGGTCACCGGCAGCTTGCGGCCCTCAAGCTCTTCGGCACGTCGAACCAGCTCCTCCAGGGCGTCATGGTCGAGGCGCCTCAGGATCAGCACCTGGCAGCGCGAGAGGAGCGCAGCATTGATCTCGAAACTGGGATTTTCGGTTGTGGCACCTACGAGTGTGACCGTGCCGTCTTCGACGAAGGGCAGGAATCCGTCCTGCTGCGCGCGATTGAAGCGGTGGATCTCGTCCACGAACAAAAGCGTCTGCTGGCCGGCGCGGGCAGCGGTCCGCGCCTCCGCGAACACCTTCTTCAAGTCTGCGACGCCTGAGAAGACGGCAGAGATCGCGACGAACCGCATCCCGACCGCCCCGGCGAGAAGACGCGCGATCGTTGTCTTCCCGGTCCCCGGAGGTCCCCACAGGATCATCGAGGCGAGCCGCCCGGCGGACACCATCCGCCCGATTGCACCCTCGGGGCCGGTCAAATGCTCCTGGCCGACCACCTCATCGAGCGTCTTCGGCCGGAGTCGATCGGCAAGCGGCGCGTTCGCCGGCGCCGCTTCGGGCTCCCGAGTCGGAATCTGTTGGTCGGCGAACAGGTCGGCCATCTCTAAACTCTCATAATGCGAGAGGAGGAAAATGCACGACCGGGCTTGTCGGAGATGTTACTAAGATATATCTTAGCTACATCGAAAGGAGGAGTCGATGACTGACGGAAATCATGGATGCGGGCCGCGCGGGCGTTTCGAGGTCAGGGTACCCGAGGCGCTGCTTGCAATGCGCGGCGGCCGGGGCTGGCATGGCAGCTGGGGCCCCTTCCACTTTGACTTTGAAGGGTCGGAAGGCTGGGGCGGCGGGCGCCGCGGACGGCGGGCGCGGCGCATGTTCGAGGGCGGCGAACTTCGGCTCGTCCTTCTGAAGCTGATCGCGGACGAACCGCGCCACGGTTACGACCTCATTCGCGCCATCGAAGACCTGACGGGCGGCGAATATGCCCCTAGTCCCGGCGTGGTCTACCCCACCCTGACCCTTCTTCAGGACATGGGCCTGATCGAGGAAGCTGCGGTTGAGGGACCGCGCAAACCGTTCCAGGTGACCAACGAAGGCCGGGCTCATCTCGAAGAACGAGCCGAGGAGGTCGCAGCGCTGTTCGAACGACTGGAGGAGATCAAGCCGCGCAATGAAAATATGGCCGGGTCGTCAATCGGCCGCGCGGTCAAGAATCTGATGACTGCGCTAAGCCATCGCGTCGGACGCGAGGGACTGAACGACGAATTGCTTCACGAGATCGCGGCGATTCTCGATGAGGCGGCTCAGAAGATCGAACGGATCAAATAAACTATCGACCGATCATCCGCGCCAGCCGTTCGCGTTTCACGATCGCGTGCCGGTAGGAGCGGATCACCGCTGAGTTGATCGTGTCCCAATCCATTCGCTTGGCGAGTTCCAGCCCGGCCTCGCCATGGAGCTGCCGAAGGCTTGGATCGCGAGCATAGGCCGCGAGAATTTCAGCGAATTCGTCCGGGTCGGTCCCGTCGACCAGCATGCCGGTCACTCCGGCACGCACGAGGTTGGTCGCTCCAGTCGCTTCGGCCGCAATGACAGGAAGAGCGCAGGCCATGGCTTCGAGCGTGACGTTACCGAAGGCTTCGGTCATCGAGGGGTTAAGAAAAACGTCCGCACTGGCGAATGCCCGGGCGAGCTCATCACCGGTCAGCTGTCCGGTAAATATTGCGTCCGGAATCTGCTCTTCGAACCAGGGCCGGGCGGGCCCTTCGCCGATCACCAGCACGCGATATTTGAGGCCGAATGTCGCAAATGCATGAATTGCGTCGGAGAAAACGTCGAGTCCCTTCTCCATGACGATTCTTCCGAGGAAGGCGATGACCATTTCATCGTCGGCGATGCCGACCGACCGGCGCCAATCCATGTCGCGGCGTTCCGGATTGAACTGGTCGCGATCGACGCCGCGTCCCCAGATGGCGATGTCGCGGTTCATGCGCTGTGCCCGAAGAATTGCGCCGGTCGATTCAGCCGGCGCAAGAACGATCTCGCAGCGATGGTAGAATCGCCGCATGATCCCGCGCGCCAGCGGTTCGAGCGCCTGCAGGTGATAATAAGCAAGATAGGTATCGAACCGCGTATGGACCGACGCCACCACCGCGATCTTGTGTCGCCGTGCCCAGCTCACGGCGCGGTGCCCGACGATGTCCGGGCTCGAGACGTGGACAATGTTCGGATTGAATCGCTCAAGGTCGCGGCGAACTCGCAAGGGCACAGCGATCGGCAGCCGATATTCGGAGCGCCCGGGGATGGGGATCGCCGGCACGTCGACCAGATCGCCGGTAGCAGGAAATGCCGGATTCTCGACGGTCGGCGAATAGACGCGCACCTGCACGCCCTGTCGAAGCAGATATTCCACCAGCCGGTTCAGCGCCTGGTTGGCGCCATCGCGCACATAATTGTAATTGCCCGAAAACAGGGCCACGCGAAGGTCGGTCGGTTTCACGGGGCAGGGCTGTAGGGGTTTCTTTGTGAGCGTCAAAGCCGGTTTGCCGCCGATCGCCCGCCCGGATGCCCGACTGTTCCTGCTCGGAAGCCTGCCCGGAGACGCCTCGCTTGCGGCGAGCCGATATTATGCGCACCCGACGAACCAGTTCTGGCGACTGCTAGGCCTCGCGGTGAACGAAGAGCTTCATGAGCTCGAATATGACGCTCGTCTCAGGCGGCTTGCGGAGCGGCGCATCGGTCTGTGGGATGTAATCGCATCGGCAAGCCGGCGCGGAAGCCTTGATCAAGCGATCAGGGACGCCCAGCATAATCGCATCGAGCATTTGCTCCGGGACTTCCCCGACTTGCGCGCAATCGCCTTCAACGGCTCGACCGCATCTTCGATCGGCAGAAAACTCATTGGTGAGCCGCCGGCCGGCTTGACCCTGATCGACCTGCCGTCATCGAGCGCCGCAAACACGAAAAGCCTGGCGGAAAAGGCGGCATCCTGGTCGCGTCTCAGGGAATTGGTTGAGCCATAGGAGCCTTTCGCTTGCGCGAAGCGTAGTTCGCGCCATGATCGCCACGATGGACCCAACCGACGAACAAGAGGCCGACAGCGACAAGCAGCTGTCGATGGTGGACGAGGCGCTGGTCGCCGGAACGATTGCCAATACCAACGGGCTGCTGGTGATCCTGGCCAAGCTTGTCGCCAAGGGAGTGTTCGATCGAAACGACCTCCAGGCTTTCTCCGACAGCTATTCGAAACCGCTCGACCATGTCGGAATGCGCGAGAATGAGCTGGTGACTCAGATGCAGGACCAGATGGAATCCACGCTCGCCGAGCTGATGCGCTATCTTAGCGAGCGGGATAAAGACTGAACGCTTGTGATGAGCCTCGCCGGGACTTAAATCACCGGTCGTGCAATTGCTTTCCCGACTGATCCTGATGATGGCCGTGCTGGTCATGCCGTTGACCATGTCCCCGGCTCAGGCAAATTCGGCGCATCATGCATCGACCGTTGATATGCCGATGGGGAATTGTCCGGACCAGAACAGCCAACATGACGGCAAGGGCGGCTTTGCCGAGTGCACGATGGCGTGCGCGGCATCGCTACCCGCGGTGAATGGGCCCGACGTTGGCCCGCTCATCATCATATGCGATCCGGTAATGCCTGCGTCGGTGCAGCGGCTTTCCGGCCTGCACCCCGACACTGCAACGCCGCCTCCAAGGCGCTCCTGAGATTCGAACTGCAATTTTTCGAATTCGGGAGAATGACCATGATAATGTTGATTGCAGCGGCGGCTGTTGCCGCTGCCCAGCCGGCCGCGCCGGCTCCAGCTCAGCCGATTGCCCAGCAGGGCGGCCCTTCCGGGCACAAGGACATGGATTGCTGCAAGGACTGCTGCAAGGACATGGCCAAAATGCACGAAGGCCATGCGGAGCATGAGGGTCACAAGACCCGATAGCTGAAACAAGGAACTGGAGGAGGCGCCGTTTCAAGCGGCGCCTCCTCCTGGAGATTGAGCTCGTGAAATTTGGTTTGCTTGTTGCTGCGAGCGCGCTTGCGCTTGCCGGCATTTCCGCGCCCTCAAAGGCGCAAATGAACATGCCAGGCATGCAAATGCCGATGCCGCAAAAAAATAATGTGAAAACTCCAGCCAGAAAGCCGGTCGCCATCCAGAAGGCGTCGCCCGCAAAGAAGGTTCCTCGGCCCGCGCCGCCCCGAGAAGCCGAGCCGGCTCACATGCAGGGAATGGCGGTGCCTGCAGCGCCCGCCCCTGCGGCGCCGACCCATCAGCACATGGACATGCCGGGGATAACGGGCGCGCCTGCCGGCCATGAGATGGTGATGAACGGCGCGCTGGGCAGTTACCCCATGGTCCGCGAATCTTCAGGCACGGCATGGCAGCCTGATTCGTCCGAGCATGCAGGCCTGCACGTCGTGAGCGGCGACTGGATGTTGATGGCGCACGGCGTCGTGAACCTGGTCTATGACCACCAGTCGGGCCGCCGGGGTGACAACAAGGCCTTTGCCTCCGGCATGATGATGGGCATGGCGAGGCGGCCGATTGGGAACGGTACGTTGCAACTGAAAGCCATGGTCAGCCCTGATCCTCTGATGGGCAGGAGGGGCTATCCACTACTCCTCGCGAGCGGCGAAACGGCGAACGGACGCGATCGGCTCATCGACCGGCCGCATCCGCACGATTTCTTCATGGAGCTGTCCGCATCCGTGTCGCAGGACATCGGCAGCAACGGCAGCGTCTTCGTCTACGCCGGCCTGCCGGGCGAGCCCGCGTTCGGTCCGCCGGCCTTCATGCATCGAGAGGCGATCATGGATTCGCCCGAGGCGCCGATCAGCCATCACTGGCTGGATTCGACCCACATCAGCTTCGGGGTTGTAACCGGCGGGGTGGTCGTCGGCCGGTTCAAGATCGAAGCCAGCCGCTTCAATGGCCGTGAGCCCGACCAGCATCGCTGGGGCATCGAGACCGCGCCGCTGGATTCGACTTCAGTCCGCTTGTCCTGGAACCCGACCAGGGCGCTCGCGCTGCAGGGGAGCTGGGGGCATTTCCAAGATCCGGAGCAGCTGGAACCCGGAGTCGACCAGAAGCGCTGGTCTGCGAGCCTGCTTTATGCGCGCGAGGTGGCGCCGGGATGGAAGCTTGCCGGGACGCTCGCCTGGGGCCGCAAGACCGCGGAAGGGCACAGTGATGAAGCCTTTGTCGCCGAGGCGTCGGTAAAGCATCGCGGCTGGACGGCATTCGGCCGCGGCGAAATGACCGAGAACCGCGAGTTGGTCGACCTGTCGGAGCAGGGCCCGGCTTTCCGTGTGGGCAAGGTCTCGCTCGGCCTGCTCCGCGACTTTCGAATCGCGGACCATTGGTCGATTGGCACCGGCGGCCTGGTCGCGCTGAACTTCGTGCCCGCCGCGCTTGCCCCTGACTACGGAGGGAGTCACCCGGTCGGGACAATGGCGTTCGTCAGGCTAAAGCTAGGCTGATTGACTAGCGGGCCTTGAGCCCACATATGGCCGCCTCGCTTTCGCGCTGGCCCCTTCGTCTAGCGGTCTAGGACGTCGCCCTCTCACGGCGAAAACACGGGTTCGAGTCCCGTAGGGGTCACCAGAACTGCCGCAACCGATCGCGTGAGCGCCGCTCCGATCATCGGCTCGCCGCAGTCGACGCAAAGCCGAGTGTGTGGCCGGTATCGGCCTCCCACTTGGCATAGAGCGGCGAAAGCTGCCGCGCGCGGAAGTTCGGGACGACATGAAATCCGCTGCTGTCGACGACCAACGGTGAGGCCGTGCCTGCTGTGACCGGCGTCCACTCGGGGAGGCCCGGGCCGTTGGGATTGCCGTTCCTGACGTAGTTCAGAAGATATTGCTGCAGGGTCGCCGAGACCCTCTGGTCCTCGGCGCTTGGGTTCTGCAGCTGGCCGAACCAATAGCCCATGTCCTCGCAATGGCTCGCGCCCGGCACCGTCCCGCGCCGTGCGCTGTTCACATAGTCGAAATGATACGACCATGCCGTGTCGCCGCTGCGCGCGGCGAGTTGCGTCATCCCCATCGACGACGCGGTAAAGATGAAGTCCGTCTGGACCTGGCGGAGGAACTCGGCGGAGGGGAGCGGTCCGTAGGCCGGCTCCAGAGCGGCAAAGTTCAGGTTGAATCGCTTCTCGAGAGTCTCGCGACCGAACCCCATCAGACCGAAGACGCTCGCCTCGTTGCTGGTCGATCCGGTCATCAGTGGAACATGGGAAAATTGTCCGCGCGCCAATGAAACGGAGATCGGCGCTTCCAGCCAGGTACCGTCGACGACGGCTCCGAAGTCGGGAGCGCCCTTATCGCCGCCAAGCACATCAGCGACGCTGAGCTTTCGGAGCCGGGAAAGGCCTGTCGCGCTTGTATCGATAACGCCGACCCGCTTCGCGAATGCAATTCCCTGTTCCTCGGCCTGAGCAAGTGGGCGGTTGGCATTGAACAGGCCGCCGCCCGAATGGACGCTGGCACGGGCGAACAATTCTCGCGCTTCAGGCGAGGCGACCAGGGCATTGACGCTCGACCCTCCGGCCGAACAGCCGATGATGGTTACGTTGTTCGGGTCGCCGCCGAACCGAGCGATATTTCGGCGAACCCAATTCAGGGCCGCGACCTGATCCATCAGCCAATAGTTGGAGTTGGCCTTCTTCGCTTCATTCGTAAGCGCTGGATGCGAGAAGAAGCCCAACCTGCCGAGCCGATAATTGGGCGCAACCAGGACGACTCCTTTGCTGACGATCGGGGGAACGCCGAGTGCAAAAAGCTCTTTTCCCGATCCGACGAAATAGGCGCCGCCGTGGATGGAAACGAGGACAGGTAAGTTCCTGGCATTCGTGCTGGGGGTCGCGACATTGAGGGTCAGGCAATCCTCGCTCTGCGGACCCGCCTCCCGGCCATCGCGAGCGGGTTGGGGGCAGTCCGGGCCCGACGTTGAAGCGTCCCTCGCAGTCTTCCACGGCGCAGGAGCCACGGGAGCTCGCCAGCGCCCGGATCCAACGGGCGGGGCGGCGTAGGGAATCCCGCCAAAGAAGGCGACGCCGTGACGCTGGGTTCCGCGCACGGCACCATAGTCCGTCCTGACCAGCAGGGGACCCGCGCCCTGTGCAAAAGCGCCTCCGGTCATCAAAGCGCCAACCATGAACGCGGCGGCGATCTTCCTCATCCCCTGTCCCTCCAATCAGCT
>Ga0207706_10001490_pt1 | contig 23259 bp, 17 predicted proteins | sample KBSC53metaG_FD_184318 | JGI IMG/M metagenome (GOLD analysis project Ga0207706, IMG submission 184318) | Corn rhizosphere microbial communities from Kellogg Biological Station, Michigan, USA - KBS C5-3 metaG (SPAdes) (version 2) | ecosystem: Host-associated > Plants > Roots > Rhizosphere > Soil ... | reverse complement strand
CAAGGCCCTGCGGCTGGCGAGCGACAGGGACCGCAACCAGTCGAAGGACCTCGACCGGCTGAACGAAGACACTCGTCGCAAGGCGATGGAGCGGGTACGCGCCAACGGACTCGGCATGAAGCTGTCAGACGCCGAATGGCAGTGGGATCGCAAAAAGCTGACTCTGTATTTCACCGCCGACAAGCGCGTTGACTTCCGCAATCTGGTCCGAGATCTCGCCTCTCTGTTCCGCACCCGCATCGAGCTCAAGCAGATTGGAGTCCGCGACGAGGCGAAGCGCCTCGATGGCATTGGGCGCTGCGGCCGGCGTTACTGCTCGGCCTCGTGGCTGCCCGAGCTCCGGCCGGTAAACCTCGGAGTCGCCAAGGATCAGCGCCTGTCGCTGAATCCATCCCAGATCTCAGGAGCTTGCGGCCGCCTGATGTGCTGTTTGCGTTACGAGCACGAGTTTTATGTGCAGAGCCGGAAACGATTTCCGAAAGAAGGGAAAATTGTCGCAACGGCGGCCGGCGAAGCGAAGGTGATCTCAGTCGATATCTTTCGCGAGCGAATCACGCTGCGCGGTGTGGAGGGCGACCTCCGCACCATCGGGCTCGCTGACTTCAAGCGCGAGACGGGCCAGGCGGATATCGGCGCAATCGCCGCCACTGTTATCGAGGATGAGGATTTCGGGACCGAGGGCATCAGCCCGGACGAGATTTCCCCCGAGCTGCAGTACACCGCCGAACATCCGGTTTTCGTGCCGCCTGGCGCGGGAGGCGGGAGGCGGGAAGCGGGAAGCGAAGTTCCGACGTCGCGGCCTGCTTCCAGTGACGTCGCACCGGGCACGAACGGCCGCCAGGGCGGGAGCGCCGGCAAGAGGCGGCGTGGCAGGCGTGGCGGGCGCCGTGGACGCGGCGGAGAAGAACCAGGCACTCAAGGCGGCCAGTAATTGGCCAAGTACTTCCTCACCACGGCGATCGACTACGCGACTGCTGATCCCCATCAGGGACACGCATTCGAGAAGATCGGGGCCGATGCGATCGCCCGCTACCACAGGCTCAAAGGCGACGACGTTCACTTTCTCGTCGGGATGGACGAGCACGGGCAAAAAGTCGCGCAGACGGCCGCGGAGCGGAAAGTCTCACCGCAGGAGCTCGTCGACGCCGTGGCCGAGAGCACGCGCGAAGTATGGGCGATGCTGGGCATCTCGTACGATCAGTTCATTCGCACCAGCGATCCCGCGCACAAGGCGGGGGTCAAGCGTCTGCTGGAGCAGGTCTTTGAGAACTCTCCGGATGACTTTTACGAGAAATCATACGAGGGCTGGTACTGCGTCGGCTGCGAATCGTTCAAACAGGATGACGAGATCGTCGACGGAAAATGTATCATCCACCCGACGCGCACCCTGGAATGGGTGGAGGAAAAAAACTGGTTCTTCCGGCTCAGCGCGTACACCGATCGGGTGAGGAAGCTGGTCGCGAGCGAGGAATTCCTGCAGCCCAGGTCGCGGCGCAATGAGATTCTGTCCCTGATCGATTCAGGGCTCGAGGATGTCTCCGCCTCGAGAAGTCGTTTCTCGTGGGGAGTTCCCTTCCCGCGCAAAGGCAGCGGCGGCGACGTACAAACGACCTACGTGTGGTTCGATGCCCTGCCGAACTATCTCACGGCGACCGGCTTTCCCAATCCCGATTACGAGCAGCTGTGGCCGGCGGACCTGCACGTAATCGGAAAAGACATTACCCGCTTTCACGCAGTGATCTGGCCGGCCCTGTTGATGGCTGCCGGCATCGAGGTCCCTAAGCGCATTTGGGTGCACGGCTGGGTGCTCGTCGGCGGATCGCGCGTCAGCAAGTCCGCCGGCGGCAATCTGGATTTGCGCGATGCCGTTGGCCGATACGGCCCCGACGCACTCCGTTATTTCCTGCTCCGCGAAGTGCCCTTCGACGCCGATGGAAACTTTTCCTGGGAGAGATTTGAGGATCGCTACAACGCGGACCTGGCCAACGCCCTCGGCAATCTGGCGAGCCGCAGCATCTCGATGATCGAGCGCTATTGCGATGGAGTCGTGCCGCGCGGCGAGCCAAACGAGATCGATGCTGCCGACGCCTCCGACCTGGAGAACTACCACGCATCATTCGGCGAGCGCGGATTCCTTCTCCATGAGGCCCTGAAGGCGGTCTGGCAGACGATTTCCCGCGCCAACGAGTACGTAGACCATCAGGCGCCGTGGAAGCTGGCCAAGGACCCAGCGAGTCGGGCCGCTCTAGAGGCGACGCTGGCGTCGTTGGCGAGACAGCTCGCGCGTCACGCTGTCTATCTCTTCCCGTTCATGCCGTGGAAGGCGGAGGAGCTCTGGAAGTCGCTTGGCGCGCCTGGGTCGGTCAGCGGAATGAGATTCGATCGCCTGGCAAAGCTGGATCCGACCGGCTGGCAGGTACAAAAAACGGCGCCGCTCTTTCCGAAGAAGGAGCCGGCGCCGGCTGCCTGAGCAGTGCGCTACTGCCGGGTGGTGATCGCAATTACTCCGCTGACATTCTGCGATCCGTACTTCAAGTTCGCCTCCGACACCCGATACAACCTGATCGTGGAAATATTTCCCGCCGGGATGCTGGAGAGCGTGCTGATCGGACCGAATTCCTGATCGTCAACGTAGACCGTCGGATACGGGCTTGTTTGACTCGCTCTCAAACTTGTCGCACCTCGGCTGGTGAGGAAGTTCGCGCGCAGCTTCTTGATAACCTCGAACGCGTTGTTAGCCCGGGATGCAATTATCTCCTCCTCGGTTATCACCGAAGAGTTCGCGATCTCGCCGGGCCCTAGGCGCGGTGGGGTACAGCCGAACGCTAATGCGGGAAGAATAGCGACAAGCAAGCGCGCGCTAACCATAAGCTGCCTCCGTGGAGCCCTGACCTAATATTCAACCAGGTACACGCGCAGTCCAGCATATCCAAAGCCATAAAAAAAAGCCGGCTCGGGAACGCTTCCCGAGCCGGCTTTGGATAGATCTAACTGGTCGTTACGGAGTGCACGCCGGGTTCGACGAGATTCCTCGAGCATCGAGCTCCGGACGCGGCAGCGGCAACGCCGCGTTGTACGGATCCGTCGGCAGCTCCTTGCGCAGGTAGGTCGCGTTGAGGCGGCCATACTCGCGCAGGTCGTCCACACGGCTCCAGCCCTCGAAGAGCAGCGAGTAGCGCTTCTCGTAGAGGACCGCATCGATCGCGGCCGTCTTGCTGGCGAACGGGGCGTACGGAGCCAAGCCGTAGTTGGTGCGAACGCTGTTGATGTCCAGCAGCGCGTTGGCCAGCTGACCGGCCTCGATGTACGCCTGTGCTCTGAGGAGAACGAGCTCCTCGTCGCGAATCATCGGCAGCGGGAGCGCCTGGTTCGCAGTGCTCGCCACGGCGCCCGTGTAGGTCCAGGTGGTGGAGATACCGTTACCACTGAGCACCGACCGCGCGACGATCTTGTTTCCACGCGTGTCGCCCGCCTGAACGCTGTCATGAGCCAACGGGTTGAGCCCAATCTTGGCATCGGAGATCAGGTTCGGCTGGTTCTCGGAACCACCCGGCACCATCACGTACCAGACACCCTTCTGGAAATCCGCAGCCGCAACAGCGCCTGGAGCCGCGCCGCCGAGAGCCTGAGTCAGCTCGGTGATTGCCGTCGGGAACAGCGCGGCGTTGTACGCCTTGCGATCGAGGCCACGATAGAAATCGACCTTGCCCTTCCAGGCGCGATTGAACCGGATCAGGTTGCTGACGACGGAGTAATCGCGGCCGAAAGCGGTAAATCCGCTCGGCAGCTTGACCGGTAGCACCGTGGTCGCCGGAACGCTGGCGAAATCGGCGTTCGCGCTGTCGAGCAGCGCCGCGATGTAGTTCAGGACTGCCGTCTTGCAGCGAACGTCCGTCACTTCCGCCGGATCGTCCGTCTGAATCGGAGTACCGACAGTGTCGCGCGTCTCGATCAGACGCCAGTACTCCATCGCCTTCATCGTGCGGATGAATCCCCGGTGCGCGGTGATCTCCGCTGGAGTGAAGATCGTCGTGGGTGCCGTTGCGAGGGCGAGAAGAATGTTGCTCTCAGCGCGAATCGCCGTATAGAAACCGGCAAAGCCTCGGCCGCCGGCGAAGCTTCCCGGATCCGGGTTGCCGCCCAGCGTCTCAGTCACGTAGCGGGGTTCCGACGCATCGATGCGGTAGACATCGCGCCCAAAAATTCCGCCCTCGATCGCGAACTGGACGTCATTGATCGTCGTTCTGTCCTGCGCCAGCGCACCGATGGTGATCTGGAGCAGGGACGTACGGGTAAGACTACCCGTCAGCTGGTCAACGGTTGGCGCATCGATCGGATTCGCCACCGGATTGTCCTTGCATGCGCCGAGCGCCAACGCGCCGATCGCGAGTGCAATGGTTGTATATCGCTTCATTGAGTTATCGCTCGGTTTAGAAAGTGGCATTGAGACTGATGAAGAACGTCTTGCTCGGAGGATACGGCGTCACGTCCTGGAACCTGCCGAGAGGCTGGTTACCAAAGTTGGAAACCTCTGGATCGAGACCTGTATACTTCGTCCAGGTCGCCAGGTTCCTTCCGCCGATCTCGAGGCGAGCAGCGCTCGCGTGGCCGTTGAACATTTTGCCCGTCATGGCCATTGGAAGCTCGTAACCAAGGCTAAGCTCGCGGAGCTTGACGAAGCCGCTGTTTTCAACGTAGACCGCCTTACCCTGCGCGAACGCAAGCGCGCGCGCCGCGGCAGCCGTCGTATCACCCGACAGCGAGCAGTTGACCGTACTTCCGCACTGTGCGGTGGTCAGGTCGAAGTAGTTGTTCGTCAGGTTGACGCCCAGTCCACCCTTACGCCAGTCGAACAGCGAGAAGACCTTGAACTGTCCGAAGATGAGGTCGTTGCTGAAGCCCATCGTGTAGTCAGGCGCCGAGTTACCCATGAAGGTCAGGACACGGTTGGCCGACGGGCAGGAGGTTCCGGTGGAGTTCAGCGCGGTGCAGCCGTTGATTGCCTGCAGCACTGTGACCAACTGACCCTGCTGCGTGAAAGCGTTGCCAAAACGGGTTCCAAAGGATCCCGACGCCGGGATGAAGCCCGGAACCGGTAGACGCGTCACCTTGCCCTTGTTGCTGGCGTAGGTGGTGCCCGAGATCCACGAGAAGTTCCCCGTCTGGATCGGCGTGATGTTGAGCTCGATTTCAGTTCCGTGCGTCACGATCTGACCACCGTTGATGGTCTGGGTCGAGAAGCCCGTCGACGGCGCAACCGACGCCGACAGAATCAGGTTGTCGATCTGCTTTCTGAACTGCGTGAATGACAGACGCGCGCGTCCGGTCAGGAAGGTGAGGTCGAAACCACCTTCGGTCTCGCTGGCGGTTTCGGGCTTGATGTTCGGCTCGCCCTTGATGGTCGAGGCGCGGAATCCGGTCACGCCCTCTTCGATAAGATTCGTGAGGAAGGTGTACTTACCGGTAAGCGGCTGGTTGCCCGCGCGGCCGTACGCCAGGCGGAGCTTGAGCTCGTCGATTGCGTCCGGAGTCGGCATGCGGTACGACGCCGAGAACTTCGGATATGCGTAGTACTTCTGGGCGTCACCGTTGTTGCTGGTCCGCTCGCTGTTCACACCAGCCGTCAGCAGCAGGCGCTCAGCGAGGGTGAGGAACTCTTCCTGAATGAACCAGGAGCTGGACTTGGTGAGTACCTGATTCTGGCTGGTGAAGATCTGCGTCGCGCTGGCAACGTTGGTCACGCCAGGGAAAACGCCGCGCCCGGTGTTGGTGAGCACGTCGACGTTGCGGCGGACCTGTCCATAACCGAACGAAGTCGTCGCGGCAAAAGCGTCGCGGATCAGGTGGTGATTGAACGAAGCGTTGAGTGTTGCGTTGGCTACGTTGCCGTTGCCAACGAAGACCGTGCCCGGCAGAGCGTTGACTTGCTCCACATACGCCGTTGCCGGCGAGATGATCTCGGAATGGTCTGAGTAGGTGTCCAGACCTCCGGTCAGGTTGAAGTCCAGAGTCTGCCGCTCGCGAGCCATCAGGTTATAGATACCCTGCGCGTTGGCGAGAAGACGATAGACCTCGGACGGCGTCTTGATCAGCTCTGCGTTCTGGAACGGGTTGCTGTTGCCGACGGAGTTGATCGGGTTGCGCGGGAACGTTCCGTCCGGCTGGCGACGCAGCTCGATAAAGGACGGGGTCTGCGAGAAAGTCGTGTAAGGATTGATACCCGTGTTGTCGTTTCCGCTGATGCCGCGCGCGGTCAGGGTGTGGATCCCTTCGAGGTTGGCGCGAGCGTGAAAGCGCGAGCCGAACCCCTGGCCGAGGTTCACGCGCAGCGACTGCTTGTTGTAGTTGTCGTTGCGGGTAAGACCACCGTCGTGCTGCACGGTGCCGGAGATGAAGTACGCAGTTCCCGCCGCCGTGCCGCCACGGAGTGAAGCGAGCGTCTGGTAGTTGAGCGGGTGCTCACCGTACAGCTCCTGCTCGTAGTCGTGGCACTTGACGGTCGCGGCGCCGTAGCCGGTCGAGTCGTAGCCCGCGTCGACCACTTCCTGCGCCGAGCTGAAGCAGCGGAGTCCGAGCTTGTTCGCCAGCCTTGCGGTGCCGAAACGCTGCACGATGTCGAAGCTCGGCTTGCCGCCAACCGCGCCCTGCTTGGTGGTGATGATGATTACGCCGTTGGTGCCGCGCGATCCGTAGATCGAGCTAGCCGAAGGACCCTTGAGGACCTGGACGCTCTCGATGTCATTCGGGTTGATGTCGGAAGCACGGTTGACGTCCTGGTCCTGCGACGAGGAGAAGTTCGTCCGGCTGGCCTGGCTGATGACGTTGAGCCCGCTGCCGATCGTCGAGTTGTCGACGATGACGCCGTCAATGACGTACAGAGGCTGGAAGCCGGCGTTGAGCGTGGAAACTCCGCGCAGCTGGATCTGGGTGCCGCCGCCCGGAGCGCCGTTGTTCTGGGTAATCAAGGCTCCCGGAACTTTACCCTGGAGCGCATAGTCGACGGTCTGCGCGGGAACGCGGTTCAGCTTCTCACCAGAGACGACAGTGACCGCATTCGCAGCGTTGACGCTGGAGACAGTCGTGGCGGTGCCGGTGATGACCTGCGTCTCGAGCTGCAGGACGTCGCGCGCCATGCTGATGTTGAGATCGGTCTGGCCCGCTGGTACGAGGAGCGTTTTCTGGGTGTAGCCGATGCGGCGCACGCGGAGGGTGGACGACGCTTCGGGAACATTGAGCGAGAACCTGCCCTGATCGTCGGTATACGTGCCCAACGCGGTTCCGACCACGTTGACACTGGCGGCGACTAGCGGTTCACCGCTTCCTTCTACAGTTACGCGTCCCGTAAGACGGCGCGTCTGAGCGAAGGCGCTGGCGCTGACGAACGACAGCAACAGCAACGACAAAACTGACGAGCGTACTATTTTCATGCCTGTCTCCAGCTTGGATGGGTGAGGCTTGCGGCACAGGCGCAGCAAGCCCGGCGGAGTAGTAGGGACTCCGCGGGGTGATTCTGGTGGCAGGTATTTAGGGGGGAACACCGGAGGTGTCAAGAGACATCAACCCACAAAAGGATTCCTTAACACCCCTTTCTTATCCATTCGCCATCCAGTCCCAGGTATACAAATGGCGCCGGACTGTGTCCGGCGCCTCTGTAGCTGGGTCAACTCGTTCCTTTTTCTCTACTAGCGACGTGAAATCGGGTTACGGGGCCCTCGCAGGGGTCGCGGATGCCGTCGGTGCGCGCGTCCCAAAGTCTACCGTTGGCGCTACTTCGCTTCCGGGAGCGGCCTCGTAATAAGTACGCGCCTTCGCACCGGTCACTTTGGCGGTGATCGCCTGGGGGAAGGTTCTTATGTAAGTGTTGTACGTCTGAACCGCCTGATTATAGTCGCCGCGCGCGGTCGCGATCCTGTTCTCGGTTCCCGCTAGCTCGTCCTGAAGTCGCAGAAAGCCCTGGTCCGCCTTGAGCTGGGGATAAGCTTCAGAGATCGCGATCAGTCTCCCGAGGGCCGCAGTCAGCCCGGCATTGGCAGTCGCCATCTGCTGCGGATCGCCGGTCTGGATCGCGCCAGCGAGACCGGCGCGCGCCTGCGCGACCTGCGTGAAGACCGCTTCCTCGTGCTGCGCATAACCCTTCACAGTGTTGACGAGATTCGGAACCAGATCCGCTCGCCGCTGCAGCTGCACCGAAATCTGCTGCTTGGCCTGCGCTGCATTCTCATCATATGTCTGGATCTGATTGTACCCGCAGCCCCCGACTCCGAGCAGCAACGGAGTGAGAGCTAGCACCATGCGACGCTTCATGTTTTCCTCTGAGTGAGATTGACGACACCCTTCGCCGCCAAAACCATCCCTGCGCGCGAAGCTGTGGACAAAGCCCACAGAAATTTAGCCCTTGTATTCGTCCAGATATTCCACCAGCCGTTCCATCGCCGCCAGATATCCCTCCAGAATTCCGGCTGCGTTCTCACGAGCGATCTTCTCGGTTCCCCGCACGTGCCTGATCACGGTCACGAAAGGGTCCGCGGGAAAGCTGGCGCGTCGCGCAAGTGATTGCGCCAGTTGCTCGTAGTCCTGCGAGGGTACTTCGCCAACCAATCGCGACACCCCGCGAAAAATCACCATCAGCGTGCTGAGACTCTTCTCGAGCAGCTCGAGCTGCAGCTTGCCGTCGCCGCCCGCGCCCATCGTCGACTGACGAAGCTGGAGCAGCTTACCCATCGTCTGCTGCTCGACCTGCAGACGCAGATCGGCGGGCGAGACTGTAATCCCATTGAACGGCGGTGCGCCGAAAAGAACGCGGTGGCGCTCGAGGATGTCAGCGTACTCCATTGGAAAAATGTCGGACGACGACTGCCACTCGCTCGCCGTGAACGTCATCGGCGGCGGGTTCCCGTCTTCTGCCCACGCTTTCGCGACGGCGGCTGCCGCGCGCAGACGGTCGAGCGGCAGTGCGTCGACGATCACCAGCACGTTGTAATCGGACTTCTTCGGATTGTGCTCGCCAGCAACGGCGGAGCCAAACAGCACAACCGACTGGAGGCCGTCGCCGTAGGCCAGCTTAAGCTGTCGTACCAACTCGTCGAGTTGCATCATCTAATTTCCTCGGTCATCAAACCCGCTTCTCGCGTTCCGCCTTCCGCCTTCCGCCTCACCAGCTCGATCCTCCACCACCACCGCTGAATCCGCCACCACCACCGAAACCGCCAAAGCCACCTCCTCCGCCGCCGCCCCAGCCGCCACCACCGCCCCACCCGCCGCCGCCCCAGCCGCTGCGGCGTCCACCGCCGAAACTGCCGGGCGGAATAATGATTGGCAGCGGCATGCATCCCGGACCACAGCCACCCCTCCTGCTGCGCCTCATGTTGCTGAGCACGAAGACGATGACGATGAAGATGAGCAGCAGCGCCGTCGGTGAAATTCCGCCGCCGCCACGACCGCTCGGCAGCTGAACCTCGGGACTGGCTATGGGGGGTGGAGCAAGCGCGGTATCCAGAGCGAAGTTGAACTCCTTCGCGAACGCCTGCGCGGTGCGCAAGGTGACGAGCTCGAGCCCGCTGCTATAGTCTCGTTCCCGAAACGCGGGAGTCGCTTCGCGACAAATGTCACCCGCGTCGGCATCGGTGATGAATCCTTCGGTGCCGGCGCCGGTCGAGATGAAGCAATGACCGCGTCCGTCCTTGCTCGTTTCTTTCGGAACGAGGAGTATGACCGCGCCAGCGTTGCGCGTCGGATCGCCGGGATTGCCGATCTTGCCGACTTTCCATTGCCTGCCGATCTGGAGCGAGACTTCCTGCACATCGCGGTTGCCGATGTCCGCCATCGTCACGACCGCAATCTCGCCCCGTGATTTCGCGCGCACGTCTTCGGCGATCCGCTCCATGCGCTGCACAGCTTCGGGCTGGAGGACGTGCGCGAAGTCGTTCACCAGCCCGGTGGGCGGCGGGATCTGGATGCCTTGTTGGAGGAGGAGGAGCCACGCGGCTCGCAGCACGGCGAACATCGTCGCCGTCGAAGGGAAGCCGATCAGAACCGAAGTAAGTATCTAGTCTCCAATCGTTTGAGTAGACACCCGCTCTCCCTTGATTTCATAGCTTGGCAGGAGGTCTATTTAGCAGATGCCTGAACCCCAAGTCAACCGCATCCGCGCCATTGTCGCGCTGCTTCTTATCTCCGCGTGTACACCTGCAAATAACACGCGACAAGGGTCGGAGAGCACGGCCGTCACGCGCACCGACACTGCAACCATCGCGCATGCGGCAACGGACTCCATCATTACGCGCGCGGATCTCGCCAGGATTCAGGGCAGCGCGACCGCGCCGGTCTGGGTAATCGAAGTCAGCGACTTCCAGTGCCCATACTGCAAGGAGTGGCACGACCAGACTTATGCCGCGCTACGTGACCAGTACGTGAAGACCGGCAAGGTTCGGCTGGCCTACGTCAACTTCCCGCTCAACATCCACCCGCACGCGTTCCCGGCTGCTGAAGCGGCGATGTGCGCCGGCGCACAGGACAGATTCTGGCAGATGCACGACGCGCTCTTCACAGCGCAGGGTCGCTGGCAGGGCGAGGCCAATCCAGCGGCAGTTTTTGATTCGCTGGCGCAGGCCAACGGCGTCGAAATGCGTCGCTGGCGGGAATGTGTGAGCTCCGGCAAGATGCGTCCGCTCATCGAAGCCGATCACGAGCGAGCAATGCGGGCGGGAGCGACGGCAACGCCCACCTTCATGATCGGAGACAAACTGCTGGCCGGCGCCCAGTCCCTTGACGAGCTGAAGCAGGCAATCGATTTGGCAACGGTGAAGAATCCAACGCAGTGAATTCGCTGCTGCGAATTCCTTACGCTTTCGCCGGAGCGGTCGCTGAAGGACTTGTCCGGATAACTCCCGCCGGCAGAACCAAATTCCAGCGCGCACTGAGTGCCCGGCGCGATGTCATCAGCCGCTTCCATCGCTGGGCGGCGACAAACCGCGACGAAGAGCGGCCGCTCATCTGGTTCCACGCTCCTTCCGTTGGGGAGGGATTGCAGGCTCTCCCAGTCGTTGACCTTGTGCGTCAGCGGAAGCCCGAAGCGCAGATCGTCTACACCTTTTACTCACCGAGCGCCGAGCAGTTTGCGAAGTCGGTGAAAGCCGACATTGCCGACTACCTGCCCTTCGACACAGTCTCCCACGCGCGAGGAATGATCTCCGCGCTGCGGCCCAACGCTCTCATCTTCAGCAAGCTCGACATCTGGCCCGCGCTCACCGAGCAAGTCGCCCACTCCGGAATACCAGTCGGGGTGATAAGCGCAACTCTCCCCGAATCCTCCGGGCGGCGCGGCCTTCTCGCGCGCGCCTTTCTCGCCGACGCCTACGGCGCGATCGCCCGCGTTGGTGCGATCGATCAGGCGGATGCGGATCGCCTGCGCCAGCAAGGTGTACGCGCGGAACGAATCAGCGTGACTGGCGATACGCGTTACGATCAGGTCTGGGCTCGCGCGCAGCGGACTCCTTCTCAGCTCACTCAATCGCTCCGTTCATCGCGCCCGACCCTCGTTGCCGGCTCTACCTGGCCCTCCGACGAGGAGCACCTGCTTTCAGCCTGGATGCGGATCCGCAACAAGATTCCCGATGGGCGGCTCATCATCGCGCCGCACGAGCTGAGTGACGCCCACCTTCGCAACATCGAGCACTGGGCCCGTGGCAAGACTCTCAAGTTCGCCAGACTCGACACGCTCGATGCTCCGCACGCCGATGTTCTCCTCATCGACCGCTTCGGCGTGCTCGGCGATCTCTACACGCTGGCTGACGTCGCGTATGTCGGGGGCGGCTTTCATTCCGCCGGACTGCATTCGGTGCTCGAGCCGGCGGCGTTCGGCGCGCCGGTGCTCTTTGGGCCCCGCAACGAAAATAGCCGCGATCCTGCGAAGCTGATCGAGGCGGGAGGTGGCGCCCAAGTGAGCGGCGATGTCGAGCTATCGATTCGTCTCGGCGACTGGCTTGGCTCGCCGTCGGCTCGAGCCGCAGCTGGTGCGGCAGCGCGGGCGGTGGTGCAGAACGGACTGGGCGCGGCCGAGCGCTCCTACGAGCTCGTTTCTACTTTGCTCCTTCAGCGAGCGCCGGCGCGGGCTGTATCGGCGGCCGGTAGGTAACGGCGTTCGAGCTCGGCTTGTGAACGAAGAAGCCCTGCACGAGATGCACGCCGAGTGACTTCACCATCTCGAATTCTTCCTTTCGCTCAACACCCTCAGCGATCACCATTGCGCCGTGCTCGTTGGCAAAGCGCACCATCGTCTCCACCAGGTTCTGCTTGATGAAGTTCTGGTCGATGCAATTGATGAGCGACATATCGAGCTTGATGAAGTCCGGCTCGAGGTTGGCGATCGAGCCGAGCCCGGCGTAGCCACTGCCGGCGTCGTCGACGGCGAAACGGTAGCCCTTGTCGCGAAATTCCTTGAGACGTCCGCGGAATTTGGGGTAGTCCTTGATCGCGGTACGCTCGGTAATCTCGATCACGACTCGGGTTGGATCCTTGACGTTGAGCGCGTTGACGTCGAACGAGGGATCGGCGAAGTCTGCCGGGTCGACGTTCATGAAGAGCAGCTCGCCGTCCTTGAGCAGCTTCGTCATTCCCTCGATGGCGCGATCGCGACAGAGGCGGCTGAGATCCCAGATCAAATCCGACTGGGCAGCGATCTCGAACATCACCTCCGGGCTGCGCATGCTGCGCAGCGAGCCGCGGGCCAGCGCTTCGTAGCCAAAGACCTTCAGGCTGTCGGTGATGACGATCGGGTGGTATTCGATGTACAGACCACGGCTGCGCAACGTCTCGCGCAGATCCCCCACTTTCTTCGCCTGCTCGCGGTGCTCGAGGCTCTTCGATGCGTTGGCCGCCTCACGAATGCCGCGATAGATCTGCCGCTCGAGCCTGAGCTTCGGATTATAGATCACGAGCGATCTGCCCACGAAGATGTCGAACAGCGACGCGATATCCTCGCCGTGTACTCTTTCGATCTGCGACGAGACTGCTTCCTTCAGGCCCGCCGTCAACTCGGTGATTTCTGTGTCGGTGGCGGCCGGGGTGTCGTCTTTCGGGACGTGGAAGAAAATGAAGTCGTCGTCGTTGGGAAAGGCGACCATCAGCTTGGATGACCCGAGCGGGCTCTTTGTCAGAAACTCCCGCATCGCTTCGCCGGTAGTCTCCAGGACGCTATCGAGCTTTTCCCAGCCGTAAACTTCCTCGACTTTCGAGTATCGATCGAAGTTGAAATAGAGGATGACGACTTCGCCGCGGTCCTGGACGGCCTTTCGGATGCTGTCGATGGTGGCGGCGACAGTGGGCAGCCGCGTCAGCGAGTCGCGAAGTAGCTGATGGTAATCCACGCTCAGCGGCTGGTGGCAGGCGAGCCGCCCGCAGCGGCGTTGGTGCTTAGAAGCTTGACGTTTCGCTCGACGGTCGAAGCGAGTTTCGACAGCTCGAACGGTTTTTCCACGAAGTCGTCGGCGCCCGTCTGCAGTGCCTGTCGCTTGTTGACCCAGTCGTCCAGCGCGGTGACCATGACGACGCGAACACCGCGACCGAGAGTCGGGTGCTGCTTCATCTCGCGGCAGACCTGCCAGCCGTCGCGGCCCGGCATCATGACGTCGAGCAGTACGAGAGAGGGTTTGACTTCCTCGAACGCCTTGAGGGCGTCGTCGCCGTTATAGGCGACGGTGATCGGAAACCCACGCGCTTCGAGGTAATCACGGATGATGTGCGCGTTGTCAGGGTTATCATCGACCACCAGTATCGGTGGGTGTGCTGAATCTGCCATAAGCGATTGTCTGAAATGATGTTATGGCCATTTCGCGGGCAATTCGCAAGCCACGTGCAGGTCGAGCTGGGTGTCCTCTTTCGGGATTTCGGGTGTCTAAGTTTCAAGCTTGACAATCCCAAGCACCTCGCCCACGCTACTAGAAGTGTAATCGATGTCAGGAGTCAGTTAATGGCGCATATCAGATTTTTCCTTCCGGCTCTTGCCCTGCTCGCCGCTACCGGCCTGGAGGCGCAACAGGCCGCGCCCGCGGGCGCGGGCCCTAGAATCGCTGGAATTGTGAAAGACGCCGCCGGAGCTCCGGTGCCCGACGTGGAAGTCGGGGTGCTCAAAGACAACAGGGTGCAGCAGTACGTGAATACCGGGAGCGACGGAGCGTTCCTGCTGACGGGATTCACGCCAGGTACTGTTCCACTCCGGTTCCGGCGCATCGGCTACGCGATGCAGTTCCTCGACATCGACTCTCGATCACCCGCTTCCTCGGGCCTGGAAATAATTCTCCAGACGGTTGCGTCGGAGCTCGAGGGAGTGACCGTCGAGGGAAACGATCTTGTGAAGCTTCACCAGTTTTTCCAGCACAAGGAGCAGCGCGGATCGTTCGGCGTTTTTCTGGTGCAGGATGAAATCCGCAAGCTTGGGCCGACACAGCCCAGCGATCTGTTCCGCACCGTTCCGGGAGTGGTAGTCAGCACGGGATCGGGGGGGAACGTGTTAAGAATCCGCGGCTGTCAGCCAATGGTGTGGATCGACGGCACACGCGTGCCCGGCGCCGAGCTCGACGAAGTAATTCATCCTTCTGAGATCGCTGCGATCGAGTTCTATCCTTCGAATGCCGGCGCGCCGCCCCAGTACATGGAGCGGCAGAATCGGCTTTGCGGCACTTTCCTCGTCTGGACGAAGACGAGGTAACCGGCGCCCACAGCCACTCGCTCGACGCCGAAACACTCGCTCGACGCCGAAACACTCGCTCGACCCACAAACAAAAAGGCCTCCCGGTTTCCCGGGAGGCCTTTTCGTCGTTATCGACTCTACGGGCGAACGCCGCAGGTGGCGCCGGGATAAGTCGGCGCCGCCGTCGGGCTCTTGTCCCAATACATTCTGGTCTCGAACTGGTCCGCGCCCTGACGTGCTACCGCGGCGTCCATGTTGGCGGAATTCACCGAGTGCTCACGGATCGGGTACGGGTAACGACGCGGTACGGTTCCGATAACTGCGGCCGGTCCCGGCACGACTGTCTCCGGCACGCAGGTGCGGCGCCATTCGGCCCACGCTTCAACACCATCGGTGTAAAGCGCAATCCACTTCTGCAGCGCGATCTGCCGCAATCCGGCAGTTCCTGGCGTGTAAGCAACCCCTGGCTGCGCGAGGTACGCAGCAATCGCCGCTGCGTTAGTAACTCCCCACTGTGCCATCGATGCCTGAATACCGTTGGTGTAGAACGTTGCAGCGCTACCCGGGATCCAACCGCGCTCAGCCGCCTCGGCCAGCGTGAACTGCACCTCGGCATAGGTCAGCACGAAGTCCGGAAATTTCGATCCAGTAAGTCCCGTGCATCCGTTGCAGAACCGGGTAGTGTTGTAGAAGACAGCTCCCGGACGCGACGACGTAAGTGAGTAAGTCGCAGCCTCCGTCGCGGTGAGCCCATTCGGCATTCCCGCATACTTGGGCGGCGTTGCAGGGCAGCCCGTTGCGCTTGGATTCTGGAAGCAGAGCGTCGGCTGCGCGAATACTGCCACCCGCGGATCGTTGTATGGAAGCATCTGGTTAAGCATGGTCTGCGACATCCGGTGGTCATCGCGCGTGCGATTGTTGACCGCCCACGGGTTGTCGTAGATGCCGTCGCCCGGCCAGTTCATCTGGGCATTATCCGCGTTCGACTGCAAAACTCCGCCAGGTGCGGCGAGCGCAGCCGTGATCTGCGCCTGGGCAGTCGTCGGATCGACGTTAGCCAGACGCATGGCATGCCGCAGCCGAAGTGAGTTCGCGAACCGCTCCCACTTGGTTGTGCTGCCGCCGTAAATAGGATCGGCTGTGCCCAGAGTGATGGCACCGCCGCCCGCCATTGCGGTGACTGCTTCGTTCAAATCGTTGAATATTCCTGCGTAGATGTCCTTTTGCGCATCGTATGCAGGCTGAATGACGGCATCAGACGCGTCTCCCTGAAGGGCTTCGCTGTAAGGCACATCGCCCCAGACGTCGGTTACGTACCCGAAAATCAGGCTGCGCATGATCTGCGCAGGGCCCCAGAGAAGCGGTTCGTCCGCCGATTTGCCAGCGTTGATTACCGCCTGGTAATTCTTCAGCTCCTGTGCGTAGGTGTTGATGAAGCTGGCATCCACCACCGCAGCATCGAGCCGCGCGTACTGGTCCTCGTCCGGGTACTGCACCTGGGCGAGTTGCTGCGCGGTCAGCACTGGACCGCGCATGTTCGTTGGATTGCTCCCGAACCAGCGCGCCATTGCAACTCGCGTCGCATAGGTGAACACCGCCTGCGGCGGCGCCGATGTCGGGTTGTTCGGATCTTCGTTAACCTTGGTCAGCTCATCGGTTTTGCAGGCGCTCAATCCGAGCAGCACCATCGCACCGAGGCTGGCGATTTTTTTATACGTCATAGTCATCGTAGCTCCAGTGTGTATGCGTCAGGGAACGATGCGGAAGTTGAACCCGATGCTGCGCGGATTCGGCGACATGTTCACTTCGATTCCCTGATCATTCCGGCTGCTGTAGGCGAATTCCGGATCGATGTTTGGAACGTTCTTCCACATGTGCAGATTGCGCCCGGTCAGCGAAATGCTTGCGCCGTGCGCGCCCATGAACCAGCTCGCCCAGCTCGTGGGCAGGTTATACGAGAGCCGCAGCTCACGCAGCTTCACGTAGCTGGCGTCATAAACGTACCGCTCGGTGGCGCCGAACTGGCCGTGATAATAAAGCTCGGCAGTGACCGGCGTGTCGTTGGCCTGGCCGGTATCGATGTCGATTCCATCGACAACAATTCCCGGGTCGTTCCAGTCGTTCTCGCGTCCCTTGACGGTGTTGGCAAGCACGCCGGCATACTCGCCGAACATGTTCGTCACGCTGTACAGCTTACCACCGCGCTTGATGTCGAGAAGCGTGTTGAGCGACCAGCTGCCTAATGTGAACTGGTTGGCCCAGCCACCGGTGAAGCGTGGCTGAATGTTGCCGAGTACCGAGAGCGTATCCTCGAGCACCGGCAAACCGCCGCTGGTGAGCATGCGGCCCTGGTCATCGCGCGCGTATCTGAAGCCGCGGATCGCGCCGTAGGGCTGACCCTTTCTGGCCTCGACCACTACGTCTCCGAAGCCGCCCGTCCCGAGTACGACGGTTTCCACGTCGGGAGCGAGATCGACGACCTTGCTGCGGTTCTGTGCGTAGTTCAACGTCGTCGTCCAGCCAAACTTGCCCGGCGTCTGCACCAGGTACAGCGTCAGCAACGTCTCGATGCCCTTGTTGTTGATCTCGCCGGCGTTGACCCACTTGCGATCAAAGCCGCTCGCTCCCGAGATCTCGACGTCGAAGATCTGGTTGCGCGTTGATTTGTTGTAGAAGCTCGCATCGACCACTGCGCGGTTGTTGAAGAACGCTGCCTCCGCGCCAACTTCGTTGGAGTGCGTGATCTCGGGCTTCAGGTTCGCGTTCGCCAATCTGGTGTCCAGCCTGTACTGCGGCTGGCCGGCGAACCTCTGCGATTCACCGAGGAAAACCGGGACCAGCGAATACACTGGTGCATCGCTTCCGACGCGCGCGGTTGCCGCGCGAAGCTTCAACGAGCTGAGGAACGTGCTCTGCAAAGCCGGGAAAGCGTCCGTCAAAAGAAGCGAGACGTTGGCCGACGGATAGAAGTACGAATTCGCTCCCGAGGGAAGCGTCGACGACCAGTCGTTGCGCGCCGTTCCTTCCACCGTGAACCAGTTCTTGATCGTAAACAGCGCCGAACCGTAGATACCCTGCACCTGGCGGCGCTCGATCGTCTGGGTGATCGAAGGCGCGACCGCGGCGTTCGACGGATTGTACACGAACGGAACAGTCAAACCGGTGGTCTGCTGGCTGTTCGTGTTGTAGTACTCCCGGCGGTAGTTGGCGCCGGCGACTGCACTAAGGGCCACCGCGCTCGAGAGTTGCCGATCGGCGGTCAAAGTGAAGTCAGTGTTGTTGTCGTTTCGGTAGTCGCTGACGAAGCGGAAGCCACCGTTGTACGCGAGATTGATGAACTCCTCAGCGCCGGGAGCATACAGCTGCTGAATGCCCAGGCGGTAGAGGTCCGAGCCCGTCTTCAGGTTCGCATTGATGCCTTCGGCGAGCTGATAGTTCACCGCCACCGAGCCGATCAACCGGTCGCGATCGTCGGTCTGCGGGTTCTCGGACATCACCCAGTACGGGTTGTTGTGATAGCTGTAGTTCCAGTTGAATTCACGGCCGACCGGGCCACCATTGCTGGCGCCACCTTTCGCGAAGTCCTGTAACGCGTGGGTGTCGACCTGGCGGCCAAACCAGTTGAACATCGACTGAAGCGGGTTGCGACCCGAGTAGCCGACGCCAGGACGATTGCGTCCGCCGTTCTTGATGTACTGCACCGAGCCATCCGCGGTCCATTTCGAGCCGGCCTTGAAGGTTCCGCTCAGCGAGACGGTTCGACGCTGGAAGTTGTTGTTCGGAAATACACCGTTGACGTTATCTCCACCGAGCGACAAACGGCCGTAAGCACGATCGTTTCCGCCCGCGACGCCAACCGTTGTCGCTGCCGTCACACCGGTCTGGAAGAAATCCTTCACGTTATCGGGGTGTGCGACCCATGGAGTCGGCGTGCAATTGTCGGTGCCGGCACCGGGGCTTGTGAACTGACAGATCAGCCGGCCATCCAGCCTCGGACCCCAGCTCTCGTCGACGCCATCGTTCACGCCACCGTAATTGCCGTCGAACCACTCGAACTCACCGCCGGAGCCCTGTCCGTACGAGTTCTGGAAATCGGGCAGAAGCGCAGGATTTTCCCAGGTCACGTTGGCGTTGAACTCGGTTTGCATACGGCCACCCATCCCGGCACCCTTGCGGGTGGTGATGAGGATGACGCCGTTCGCAGCGCGCGAGCCGTAGATCGCCGCAGCGTTGGGGCCCTTCAACACGCTCAACGAAGCAATGTCATCGGGGTTGATGTCATTGAGCGCGTTGCCGTAGTCGAAGTTGGTGTTGCTGCCCACGAACGGCGCGCCGCCACGATTCGCGTTGGAAACCGGAACGCCATCCACGATGAACAGGGGCTGGTTGTTGCCTGTTATCGAGTTCTGGCCGCGAATGATGATGTTGGTCGAGCCGCCCTGCGTACCGGGTGAGCTGATATTCACACCGGCAACCTTGCCTTCCAGCTGCTGAACGACGCTTTGTGCTCTCGTCTCGTTCAGCTCGGCGGCGCTCACCTGCTGTTGCGCCGTTCCCAGTCGGCTCTTCTCCATCGACCGCCCCAGTGCTGTCACGACGACGCCCTGTAGCTCGGTCGCGGCGGTGGAGAGACTGAAGTTCTGGACCACGGGTGCGCCACTCAGCGTTACCTGCGCAGAGCTCGGCTGAAAGCCAAGTCGACGCGCCGTAACTGTGACGGTGGTCCCATTTGCGCTCGCTGGCGCGGTGAAAGTGAACCGGCCCTGATCGTCGGTGAACCCACCGACCTGGAGCGTAGGAATGCTCACGCTCGCTCCGACCACCGGTGCTCCGCCAGAGCCAGTCACCTGGCCGCTGACGGTCGTCCCCTGCGCCTGAGCGAATACGGGTGCAAACCCGAATACGCTCGCGATCGCAAGGAGACGAGAGATCTTACCAGTCGTTCCCATACACACCTCGCAGAAAGTGAAGGGATGACACGCGTCGCGAGCAGGAGAGACGGGTTATCAGTCCGGCCGCGACTATGTTGGCTGCACCTGTGTGACCGGTTTTCAGCCGGTCCAGCGCAAGCGCAGAAGGCAATACCCATTGACCCCCCAGCCCGGAGGTTCGTTGGGATTGCCTGATATGATCCTAACTTAGAGAGTCTGCGCCGAGGATGTCAACAAACACACCCCCGTAATGTCAGGGCGGGCCGGCCGGCGCCGGCCCCGGCAGATGCGTCGGGACCGACTTATTGACCGCAAAAAGTGACCGCTGGAAGGCTGGGCACAAAAAAGGGCGGAGCCAAGGCTCCGCCCTTTGAATGTCGCGCCGCAGAATCTCACGCGGCCTGCGCTTTCTCCGTCACCACACGAACCTGGTCGTTCAGCACCTGCATGAATCCGCCGCTGACCTTGAACCGGCGGCCTCCACCGAGGCGCAGCTCCCCGTTGCCGAGCAGCGCCATCAGCGGCGCATGTCCGGTCAGAATGCCGACCTCTCCATCGTACGCCGGAGCGACGACGGAGTCGGCCTCGCCCTCGAAGAGAACTGCCTCTGGGGAGATTACGGAGACTTTGAGCATTACGAGTTCGAGAGCCTGTTGGCAGTCTCGACGACGCCGTCGATGCCGCCCTGCATGAAGAAAGCCTGCTCGGGATACTGGTCGAACTCGCCGGCGACGAGCCGCTCGAACGACGAGATCGTCTCCTCGAGCTTCACGTACTGGCCCTTGATGCCGGTGAACTGCTCCGCGACCGCGAACGGCTGCGACATGAAGCGCTGGATTCTGCGCGCACGGCCGACAACGAGCTTGTCCTCTTCAGAGAGCTCGTCCATGCCCAGGATCGCGATGATGTCCTGCAGCTCCTTGTAACGCTGAAGAATGCGCTGAACGTCGGTCGCTACCTTATAGTGGCGATCACCGATGAACTGCGCATCGAGGATACGCGACGATGAAGCGAGCGGATCGACCGCGGGATAGATACCGAGCTCGGTGATCGCGCGGGACAACACGACCGTCGCATCGAGGTGCGCGAATGCCGTTGCCGGCGCGGGATCGGTGATGTCGTCCGCGGGGACGTAGATCGCCTGCACCGAGGTGATCGATCCGTTCTTGGTCGAGGTGATGCGCTCCTGTAGATCGCCCATCTCCGTCGCCAGCGTCGGCTGATACCCCACCGCGCTCGGCATACGACCCAGTAGCGCCGAGACTTCGGAGCCCGCCTGGGTAAAGCGGAAGATGTTGTCGATGAAAACGAGCACGTCCGAGTTCTCGACGTCGCGGAAATACTCTGCCACGGTCAGACCGCTGAGGCCGACGCGGAGACGAGCTCCCGGCGGCTCGTTCATCTGCCCATAGATCAACGCGGCGGAGTTGATGACGCCCGACTCCTTCATTTCCAGATAAAGATCGTTTCCTTCGCGCGTGCGCTCACCCACGCCGCAGAACACCGACTTACCACCGTGTCCCTTGGCGACGTTGTTGATCAGCTCCATGATCACGACCGTCTTGCCGACACCGGCGCCGCCGAAAAGTCCGATCTTTCCGCCCTTCACGAACGGAGCGATGAGATCGACGACCTTGATTCCGGTCTCGAAGATCTCGGTCTTGGGCTCGAGGTTCGCGAACTCGGGCGCGGCACGGTGAATCGGCCAGCGTTCCACGTCGGCCGGGATCGCCGGACCATTGTCGACCGGATTCCCGAGCACGTTGAGGATTCTGCCGAGCGCTGCTTCGCCGACCGGAACCGTGATCGGACCGCCGGTGTCCTCGACGTTCATTCCGCGCACCACGGCGTCGGTCGACGACATCGCGACGGCTCGGACCTGATTGCGTCCGATGTGCTGCTGGACTTCGACCGTTACGTCGATGTCAGCGCCGGAATCCGACTTCTCGCGGATGCGCAGGGCGTTGTAAAGCTCCGGCAGGTGTTCCGACTCGAACTCGACGTCGAGAACCGGTCCGATGACCTGCACGACCTTGCCGATATTGTGCTTGGCCTTGGTCCCGTCCTCGGTCTTGGCGGCCTTTTTTCTCTCGGTGCGGACAGCTGTTGCCATGATTAACCCTCTAAAGCGGCGGAGCCACCGACGATCTCGGCGATCTCCTGCGTGATCTGCGCCTGGCGGGCGCGGTTGAATGTGCGGCGGAGAACGTTGAGCATGTCGCCAGCGTTGTCGGTGGCGTTCTTCATCGCCGTGCGTTGAGCGCTCTGGAAACCAGCCTCGTTTTCGACGAGGGCGCGATAAACCGAATTGCGCACGTACGACGGCAGAAGCTGGGTCAGGATCACTTCGGCCGACGGCATCAGAATGTAGTCGGGCTGCGGACCCTTTCTCTCGGGCGGCGTCACCGGCAACACGAGCTGTGAAGTCGGCGGCGTCGACAGAGCGGAATTGAACTTCGAGTAGATGACGTAAACCGCGTCGATGTCGCCCGACGCAAATCTTTCGATGAGACCGTCGACGAGCTCGGCGGCGTTGGCGCCGGTGGGCTGGCCGGTGATGTCGGTGCGGCTGGACGCCACTTCGCGGCCGACGTAGCGGAAGTAGCCCAGTCCCTTCTTGCCGACGACGTGGAGCTCCTGCTCCACTCCCTGCTCCGTCAGCTTCGCCAGCAGATTGCGCGCTTCCTTGAGCAGGTTCGCATTGAACGCGCCCGCCAGTCCGCGGTTGCTGGTGAGTAGGAGGATTGCCGCCTTCTTGATGGCAGCCGGCTGCCGCATCAGCGGAAACTTCTCCGCCAATTCCGGCGTGTAGAGATTGGCGATGACCTCGGTCAGCGAGTTCGCGTAAGGACGCGCCGCGACGACTCGATCCTGCGCGCGCTTCATCTTGGACGTGGCCACCATCTCCATCGTCCGGGTGATTTTCCGCGTGTTCTCGACGGACTTGATCCGCCCCTTCAGCTCACGACCCTTCGCCATGCTTTAGCGCTTCGCCTGGGTGAACTGCTGGTTGAAAGCCTCGATGCCTCTCTTGAGATCCGCTTCGGTCTCCTTCGAGAGAACCTTGTCGGAGCGAATCTTCTGCGGCACCTGCGGGAACTGCTTCGCGACGAATTCGAGGAAGCTCTTCTCCCAATCCTTGAGCTGATTTACGGGGATCTGATCGAGGAAGCCGTTGGTGACAGCGTAAATCACCATCACCTGCTGCTCGACCGCCATCGGCTGGTACTGCGGCTGCTTGAGAACTTCCACCGTGCGCGCACCGCGCTCGAGCTGCTTCTTGGTGGCGGCATCGAGATCCGACGCAAAGGAGGAGAATGCTTCGAGCTCTCGGTACTGGGCGAGGTCGAGACGGAGTCTGCCCGCGACTGACCGCATCGCCTTCACCTGCGCCGAACCTCCCACGCGAGAAACGGAGATACCGACGTTCACCGCGGGACGAACACCGGCGAAGAAGAGATCTGCTTCCAGGAAGATCTGTCCATCGGTGATCGAGATGACGTTGGTCGGGATGTAGGCCGAGACGTCGCCGGCCTGGGTTTCGATGATCGGAAGCGCCGTCAGCGAGCCACCTGCCTTCTTGATGGTCGTGCCGTCGACGATCGAAGCGTCTTCGCTCAGCTTCGCCGCTCTCTCCAGCAG
>Ga0207706_10001482_pt1 | contig 23411 bp, 22 predicted proteins | sample KBSC53metaG_FD_184318 | JGI IMG/M metagenome (GOLD analysis project Ga0207706, IMG submission 184318) | Corn rhizosphere microbial communities from Kellogg Biological Station, Michigan, USA - KBS C5-3 metaG (SPAdes) (version 2) | ecosystem: Host-associated > Plants > Roots > Rhizosphere > Soil ... | reverse complement strand
CGGGTGGAGATCCAGGAGGTCAGCGACTACCTGGGCGACTCGCTGGGGCTGTCGCAAGAGGCCGCGCGCACCGACGCCGACGTGATCGTGTTCTGCGGCGTGCACTTCATGGCCGAGACCGCCAAGATCCTGTCGCCCGAAAAGACGGTGCTGATGCCCGACCTGCGCGCCGGCTGCCCCATGGCCGACTTCGTGACGGCCGACGCGCTGCGCCGGCTGAAGGCGCGCTACCCGGACGCCGTCGTCGTCGCGTACGTCAACTCCACCGCCGAGGTGAAGGCGGAGAGCGACATCTGCTGCACGTCGGCGAATGCCGTGCAGGTGGTGAACACCGTCCCGGCGGAGCGCACCATCCTCTTCGTCCCCGACCGCAACCTGGCGAAGTACGCGGCGGAGCGGAGCGGGCGCCCCTACGTGGTGGCGGGACGCGAGGACGGCGGCGAGGTGAGGGCGGGGACGATCGTGGCCTGGGACGGCTACTGCTACGTGCACGACGACCTGGTGCTGGACGAACTCGCCCAGGCGAAGCAGAAGCACCCGCGCGCGCTGGTGGTGATCCACCCCGAGGCGCGGTCGGACCTGCTGGCCCACGCCGACGTGATCGCGTCGACGGCGAAGATGGTGGACATCGCCGAGCGGAACGACGAGGTGATCTTCGGCACCGAGCGTGGGATCGTGGACCGGCTGAAGGCGCGCTTCCCCGAGAAGACGCTGGTGCCGCTCAGCGGCGCGGCGATCTGCGGGAACATGAAGGTGAACACGCTGGCCAAGCTGGCCTGGTGCCTGGACCACGGGCAGTACGAGGTGAAGCTGGACGAGGAGGTGCGCGCCCGCGCCGAACGGTCGCTGCGCCGCATGCTGGAGCTGAACGATGGCTGGCTGGCCCCCAGCGAGGAGGAGCTGGCGCTGGAAGAGGCCGGCCTGCGCAAGAGCGGCTGCGGCTGCGCCTGAAGATCTCGGCGGATGCGTGGCGAGCGTCATTCCGCGATTGACGCGAGGGCCGAAACCCTACAACTGGTTGCCCTTGATCCATCGAAGTGTGGAGGGAGGCGGAGGACGACAGGTCGGGTGGCGCGGAATGCATGGGATTTCCCGATCGAGCAGGGGGGCAGAGGAATGCTGCCGCGGGGCATCTTTCCGGTCACGTGAGCCGCGTGGGCGCCGGGACGAAGTATCGAATTTTTTTAAAGTGGACACCTGCAGTCGGGCGGGGTAACCGGGTGAGTCGGAAACGGCAGCCACCTGTCTCGCATCGATCCCCCTGATGACGCCGTTGCAGTTCTCGGTGCGTGCTTCCGCAGGTGTGACGAGTGGAGCAGCCCCGCCGGAGGTGAGGCTGATACGCGTTCCGCCGCATCTCCCATTGCCACAACGGCCAATCTGCTCCATCATCCAGTCACAGAATGACCACGACGGTTGATGGAGACCACCCGATGCCCGCCACCCTGCCACCGATCGAGGCACCGCGGACGCAGCCGGCGCTCACGCTGACGCTGCTGGCCGAAACGTTCGCCGTGTGCCGGCTGGACGCGGGCGCGGTGGTGCCCGAGTGGGCGTGGACGGGCGAGGTGGCGTGCGTCACCCGCACCCGCGACGAGCTTTCCGTCGTCTGCCGGGCCGACCTGGTGCCCGAAGAGGTGCGGCGCGAGGCGGGATGGCGGTGCCTGAAGGTGAGGGGGCCGCTGGACTTTTCGCTCACCGGTGTGTTCGCGCGGATCGCCCAGCCGCTGGCCGACGCGGGGATCAGCCTGTTCGCGGTGATGACCTACGACACCGACTACGTGATGGTGAAGGAGGAGCGCCTCCGCGACGCCGCGGCCGCACTGATGGCCGCCGGCCACGCGGTGGAGGCGCGGGTGGGGGACTGACGAGACGCCCTCTCGCGCTCCGCCGCGGAGGGCCCGCACCCTGGCGTCCGGGCGCGACTGCGTCGCGCCCAGAACGCCGGTCCCTCTCCCAAGAACAGCCTGGGAGAGGGACCGGGGGGCGCTTCGCGCGGCTACTTCGAGCGCGGGGAGGGATCGTCCAGTTCCCCAGGCTGTTCCACGAGTTTCTACAAGGTTGATACAACCTCGCCCGTCCACGCATACCCGTTGCACCCGCTGGGCGCCGATGCGAATTTGTGCGGCGTGACCCACCCTCCTTGACACACCCGGAGCCACAGCATGGCCGAAGAGCTGCTTCCCGTGGGCGCGCGGGCGCCCGAGTTCGACGCGAGCACCACCGACGGCGGACGCGTGTCGCTGGCGCACTTCCGCGGAAAGAAGTCGGTGCTGCTGATGTTCTATCCCAAGGACGACACCCCCGGCTGCACGCGCCAGATGTGCGCCGCCCGCGACGAGCGCGACGACTACGAGGCCGCCGGGGTGCGCCGCTTCGGGGTGAACCCGGGAAACATGGACAGCCACCGGAAGTTCGCCGACAAGTACATGCTCGACTTTCCGCTGATCGTGGACGAGGGGAGCCGCATCGCAGCGGCGTACGGCGTGCTGAAGGAGAACGGCGGGGTGGCGCGCGCCACCTACCTGATCGACCCCGAGGGCCGCATCGCCTACGCGGCGGCGGGCGCGCACGGGGCCGACGAGGTGCTGGGGGCGGTGCGTGGCTGAGCCGCGCGGCGACGTGGTGGTGCGCTCGTTCACCGGCGGCGCGTTCGCGGAGAACAGCTACCTGCTGGTGTGCGCCGCCACCCGCGCCGCCATCGTGGTGGACCCCGGCGCCGCCACGCCGCAGCTGCTGGCCGAGGCGCGCCGCCTGGGCGCCAGGGTGGAGCGCATCGTGCTCACCCACGCCCACGTGGACCACGTGGAAGGGCTGTCCGCGGCCAGGGAGGAGACCGGCGCGCCGGTCTACCTCCACCCGGCCGACACCGAGCTGTACCGTAACGCGCCGCTGCAGGCGCAGATGTTCGGGCTGCGCATGGACCCGCTCCCGCCGGTGGACCACCCGCTGGCCGAGGGTGACGCGGTGCGCTTCGGCGAGTGCGAGCTGGCGGTGCGCTTCGCGCCGGGGCACGCGCCGGGGCACGTGATCCTGGTGGGCGACGGGGTGGCGATGGTGGGCGACGTGATCTTCAACGGCTCCATCGGCCGCACCGACCTGCCCGGCGGCGACCTGGCCACGCTGATGCGCTCGATCCGCGAGCAGGTGCTCACCCTTCCCGACGCCACCACGCTGCACACCGGCCACGGCCCCGACACCACCGTGGGCCACGAGCGCGTCTCCAACCCCTTCATCACCGGCACCTTCGGCGGCAGCCGCTTCGCCTGAGCACCGCGGACGGAATGGACGCGACGAGGGCCCCGCCACGCCGGCGGGGCCCTCGTCTCATCCCTGCGGCTCCGGCTCGATCACGGCCCGAAGCGGAGGGGGAGGATCTGGGCGCGGCCACGGGCCACGCGCTCGGCGTACTGGTCGGTGATCACGCGGATCATCGAGCCGCCGGAGTACGATTCCACGATGTACAGCTCCGCCGGGCGCAGGTTGAGCAGGTCCACCAGCCCGCCGTTGGCCCGCTGCTCGTCGATGTAGACCACCGGCCGCCGCAGGTTGCCGCGGATGTAGGCGCAAGCCACGTCGCCCGCGTCGCCGTTGCTGGGGCCCGAGCCCACGCGCGTGCGGTTGCCGGCGTTGCGGTTGGGCTCGCCGCCGTTCTGGCTGTTGCCGCCGTCGCCCGTGTTGTTCTGGCGGCGGGCCAGCTGCTCGGTGGGGCAGGGCACCGGCGCCACCCCCAGGTGGTCGTGCACCAGCTCGAAGGCGCTGGGCGCGGCGGTCATCCGCAAGGTGGTCTTTTCGAGGGTCTGCACCGCGACGCCCGAATTGGCCCGCCGCTGGCTGAGCTGGCTGGCCACGGCGGTGATCCCCTCCAGCACCTGGGGGCGGGCCAGCAGCGCGATGCCGAACTCGTCGCCGTCCTCCACCTCGGTGCTCTCGTCCCATTTCGCGTAGCCGATGCGCGAGATCACCCACTCGTGCGAGCCCGGCGGCACGCGCTGGAAGGTGAATTCGCCCGCCGAGTCGGCGTAGGCGCGCAGCCCCAGGTCGCGCAGCTCGATCAGCGCGCCGGGCACCGGGGCGCCCGAGAGGGCGTCGGTCACGTGCCCGTGCACCGCCGCGGGCGCGGAGGTGCCGGCCTGCCCCGCGAGCGCGGCGGGAAGGAGCAGGCAGGGAAGGAAGAGGGCGAATCTCTGGCGCATGGGCGTCCAGCGGCGAAGGAGGCGGAGCACGTGGGATCGGTGATGGAACGCGCGAGCCGGCGCAATCCTGACCGGCCCGCCCAGGTTCCGCCGGATCCCGCCGCCGCATCGGGCGTGCCGGGGGAGCTGAACGGCGGGTCAGTGGAAGCGGGGGGCCGGGAGTGCGTGGGGACACATCCATCAAAGGAGAAACGGTTGATGGTGAAAATCAAGACCGGCGCGCCTCGGCGGGCAGCCGTCGGGGCCGCCCGCGCGGTTTGACGCTCTCCGGCGCCCGGCCTATCTTCCGGCCCACTTTTCCCGGACCGGAGCACACCTTTGCGCGAGCCCAGGCGCATCGCCGTACTCGCCAGCGGCGGCGGGACCAATCTCCAGGCGCTGATCGACCACTTCAACCCCGCGCCCGCGCCCGCCGCGCGCGTGGAGCTGGTGGTGGCCAGCCGCGCCGGGATCGGCGCGCTGGAGCGGGCGGCGCGCGCCGGGGTGGCCTCCGTGGTCCTGGACGCGCGCGAGACCGGCGCGGATGGGCTGGCGGCGCGGATGATGGGCGAGCTGGAGCATCACCGCATCGACCTGATCGTGCTCGCCGGCTACCTGCAGCTGGTGCCGGCCGAGGTGGTGCGGCGCTTCGAGGGGCGGATGCTGAACATCCACCCCGCGCTCCTTCCGGGCTTCGGCGGGCGGGGGATGTACGGGCTGCGCGTGCACCGCGCGGTGATCGAGAGCGGCGTGCGGGTGAGCGGCGCCACCGTCCACCTGGTCAGCGAGCGCTACGACGAGGGGCGGATCGTGGCGCAGTGGCCCGTCCCCGTGCTGGCCGGCGACACCCCCGAGTCGCTGGCCGAGCGCGTGCTGGCCGTGGAGCACCGCATCCTCCCGCTGGCCGTGGAGGCGCTGGCCCGCGGCGAGGGAGCGGCGGCGCTCCCATGCGGCCCCGTGTGCTTCGACCTGCTCGACGCCCCCGCGCCGCCGGAATCGTCCCTGCGGGCGACGCTGGCGGAGATGGGTCAATCGGGCGAATGAATTCGCGGCAACCACCACACAAAGTCCGCCTTCGCGGACTACTGGCGTCGGTGGAGTCGAGAGTCTGGTGCACGGAGGGGAGCTCCGTGGTTTAGCCTCGCGCGGTTTGCGAGGCTTCGCGTAGGACGGCGGGTTGAAACCCGCCGCTGAACCATCGGAAAGTCCGCCTTCGCGGACTGCACGCCTGCATCCACGCGCTTCGGCAACTGGATGCCGCGCCCACAGCCTCGCGCGGTTTGCGAGGCTTCCCGTGGTTGTTGCTGCGGCTTCAGCCGCCGGTGCTCGGGGGCGGCCGCCGCGCGAGGTGCGTCATCAAACCTTCTTCCAGATCGATCAAAGCATGCCCAGGGCGCTGCTGAGCGTGTCGGACAAGACGGGGCTGGTGGATTTCGCGCGCACGCTGGTGGAGCGCGGGTGGACGCTCCTTTCCACCGGCGGCACCGCGCGGGCGCTGCGCGAGGCCGGCGTGCCGGTGATGGACGTGAGCGAGGCCACCGGCCACCCGGAGATGATGGACGGCCGCGTGAAGACGCTGCACCCCGCCATCCACGCCGGCCTCCTCGCCCGCCGCGCCAACGAGGACGACGTGGCCCAGATGCGCGAGCAGGGCTACTCGCCCATCGACCTGGTCGCCGTGAACCTCTACCCCTTCGTGCAGACGGTCTCGCGCCCCGGCGTCACCGTCGGCGAGGCGATCGAGAACATCGACATCGGCGGGCCGTCCATGCTGCGCTCGGCGGCCAAGAACCACGAGAGCGTCTGGGTGGTGGTCGATCCGGCCGACTACGCGCGCGTCCTGGCCGGCCTGGACGCGGACGACGCGGACGCGCGCGCGCTCCGCCGCGAGCTGGCCACCAAGGTGTACGCGCACACCTCGGCGTACGACGCGGCGATCGCGCGGTACCTCTCGACCGCCGGTGCCGAAGCGTCGCAGGATGAAGGGCAGGCGGAGTTCGCGCCGTCGATCACGCTGGAGCTGGAGAAGGTGCAGGACCTTCGTTACGGCGAGAATCCGGACCAGCCGGCCGCCTTCTACCGCGACCGCGCGGCACGCGGAGGTCTGCCGGAGATGCGGCAGCTGCACGGCAAGGAGCTGTCGTTCAACAACCTGATCGACGTGGACGCGGCGCTGCTGGCCGTGAGCGCGTGGGAGGGGACGGGGCTGGCGGCGTGCGCCATCATCAAGCACACCACGCCGTGCGGCATCGCCGTGGGCGCCGGCGCGGCCGAGGCGTACCGCAAGGCGCTGGCGACGGACCCCACCAGCGCGTTCGGCTCGGTGGTCGCCTTCAACACCGAGGTCGGCGAGCAGGCCGCCACCCTGCTGCGCCCCAACTTCGTGGAGGCGATCGTCGCGCCCGCATTGCACGAGCGCGCGCGGGCGATTTTGGGCGAAAAGAAGAACCTGCGGCTGATCGAGCTCCCCTTGGCCGCCGCGGACGGCGAGATCGACTTCAAGCGCGTGCGCGGGGGATTCGTGGCCCAGGCGCGGCTGTCGATGCGCTTTGCCGAAGACGGCTGGCGCGTGGTCACCCAGCGTCAGCCGACGGCCGGGGAGATGGACGACCTGCGCTTCGCCTGGCGCGCGGTGGCGACGGTGAAGTCGAACGCGATCCTGCTGGCGCGCGGCGGACAGGCGCTGGGGATCGGCGCGGGGCAGATGAGCCGCGTGGACAGCTCGCGCATCGCGGTGATGAAGGCGCGCGACAACGGCTTCGACCTGTCCGGCGCGGCGCTCGCCTCGGACGCCTTCTTCCCCTTCCGCGACGGGGTGGACGCGGCGGCCGAGGCGGGCGTGCGCGCCATCATCCAGCCCGGCGGCTCCGTCCGCGACCCCGAGGTGATCGCCGCCGCCGACGAGCACGGCATCGCGATGGTGTTCACCGGGCGGCGCCTGTTCCGGCACTGAGGTGCGGCGCTGGCGGCGGCGCGGGGACGGCGGCGCGGGACGGCGGCGTCGGGACGGCGGGTTGAAACCCGCCGCTGGAAAATCGGAAAGTCCGCCTTCGCGGACTGCGGGTCAGATGAACGGGAGCGGGGAGCGGGCCTTCGGGTCTGCTCCCCCAGTATTGTTGCGATCGATTCTCGGGATCCTGCCCCGCGCACCGCCGCTGCGTCTACACGAAAGCCGGTGGTCCGCGAAGGCGGACTTCGTGTAGTCGTGGCAGCGATTTCAATCGCCCTGTTCCTCCAATCCCTTGATCCCTTCTGTTCACCTTTCGAGTGGAGCCGATCCCAGTTCCGTACGGGCATGGACCCGTGCGGGCCCGCTGGCAGACAACTTGCCCGAACCGCTCCGCATGGACACGAAGAAACGACGGCCGTACTGGCTCGACGGCGGCACCGAAATCTGCGAGGTGTGCGAGCAGCCGTACGTGCTCCAGGCCGAGCACCGCTGCGCCGCGTGCGATGCGGCGGTGTGCGAGCACTGCATCGAGAACGCGGACACGGGCGAGGTGTTCTGCCACCCGTGCCGCGGCGAAGCCGGGGAGGGGTGATGGGCGCGCGCGCGATCTGGAAGGCGAACCTGGTGTTCGGCGGCGTGGAGGTGCCGGTGAGGATGTACTCGGCCGTGCAGGACCGCACCGTGCACTTCCGCATGCTCGACGCGAAGCGCCACGAGCCCGTCAAGCAGCACATGATCGACCCGGATACCGGGAAGGTGGTGGAGGGCGAGAAGATCCAGCGGGCGTTCGAGGGCGACGAGGGGCAGCTGGTGATCCTGGAACAGGCCGAGCTGGAGAAGGTGCTTCCCAAGCCCTCGCGCGAGATCGAGATCACCCGCTTCCTTCCGGACGACGCCATCTCGCACGAGTGGTACGACCGTCCGTACTACCTGGGGCCCGACGAGGAGGAGGCGCGCTACTTCGCCGTGGTTCAGGCGCTCCGGAAGCGGAAGGTGGAGGGGCTCGCGCGCTGGGTGATGCGCAACAAGGAGTACGCCGGCGCGCTGCGGGTGGAGGGCGGCTACCTGATGCTGATCACCCTGCGCCACGCCGGCGAGGTGATCCCCGCGAGCGCGCTCGAGGCGCCGTCCGGGCGCGAGCTGGACGCGCGCGAGATCGCCATGGCGCGGCAGCTGGTGGAGAGCATGGAAGACCGCTTCGACATCGCCGCCTGGCACGACGAGTACCGCGAGCGCGTGCGCGAGCTGGTGGAGGCGAAGGCGGCCGGCAAGGTGGTGAAGTTCCCCCGGGCGCCCAGGAAGAAGACCGAGCTGTCGCTGGCCGAGGTGCTGGAACGGAGCGTGGCCGCAACGCGGGAGAGGAAGCGTGCCTGAAACCGAATGGGACGAGGGAGCCGACGAGGCGCCCGTCACCCGCGCCTTCTGGTCGGGAACCATCACCTTCGGGCTGGTGAGCATCCCCGTGGCGCTGTACGCGGCCAACCGCCCGCAGGGGGTGCGGCTGCGGATGGTCTCTCCCGGCGGCACGCCCCTGCAGCGGCGCTACTTCGCCTCGAAGGACGACCGCGAGCTGGACGCCGACGACATCGTGCGCGGCTACGAGGTGGAGAAGGGGAAGTTCGTGACGGTGGACGACGACGAGCTGGAGCGGCTGGCCCCCGAGCGCACGCGCGACATCGACCTGCGCCAGTTCGTGAAGCTCGACGAGGTGGACCCCGCGTACTTCGAGCGGGCGTACTACCTCACCCCCGCCGGCGGCTCCAACAAGGCGTACCGGCTGCTCGCGAAGGTGATGGAGGAGACGGGCCGCGCCGGGATCGCCACCTTCGTCCTGCGCGCCAAGGAGTATCTGGTCGCCATCATCGCCGAGAACGGCATCCTGCGCGCCGAAACCCTCCGCTTCGCCGACGAGCTGCGCACCCCCGCCGACATCGGCCTGCCCGAGCCGGCGCAGCCCCCGGCGGCCGAGGTCAAGCGCATCGACCGGGAGATCGGCAAGCGGCTGGAATCCGGCGTCAGGCGCAACGAACTGGTGGACCACGCCTCGGAGCGCCTGCTCAAGCTCGCGCGCCAGAAGCTCCGCGCCGGCAAGGACGTGGTGCAACTCGACGAAGACGAGGAGTCGGAACACGGCCCCAGCACGGGCACTCCGGTGATCGACCTGATGGAGATCCTCAAGCAGCGCATGGCCGGCGTCGGCGGCGACGAGAACGAGGGCGCCACGTCCGACGCGGACGACGAGGACGCGCCCGCCGCCACCCGGTCTCGGCCGAAGCCGAAGTCCGCGTCCGGGACCAGGGCGAAATCGAAGCCGAAGACGAAATCGGCGTCGAAATCGAAAGCAAAGCCGAAAGCGAAGTCCAGGGCCAAGCCCAAATCCGCATCCCGGGCGAAGCCCCGGTCGCGCCGCGCGGCCTGACGCACGCCGAATCTCACGCGGCGGGACGGAGCAGCCGCACGGCTCCGTCCCGCCGTTCCCACCCGCCGGTGCGCCTGCGGTGACGCGACGGGGCGTGCGCATCTTCCCTCTCCGCCCGAACGGGGACAGATTTCTTCAAAGACCCACCCTTCCTCGCGGAGACACACGTGCGACCCCTGATCTTCTCCCTGGCGCTGGCCGTGGCCGCCGCCGTGCCCGCGGCCGCGCAGGGCGGCCCGCAGGAGCCCGCCGACAGCATGACGTACGAACTGGCCACCCATGCCGAGGTGCGCCCGCCCGTGCTGCGGAACCGCCAGCAGGTGGCGGCGTCGATGGCGCGCGAGTACCCGGCCGGCTACCGGCAGCAGGGCGTCACGGGCTCGGTGACGGTGCGCTTTCGGGTGGAGAAGAACGGCACGGTGGACGATTCGTCGATGAGCACGGTGGGTCAGGCGGACCCGCTGTTCGCCGAAGCCGCGATGTCGGTAGCGCGCAGGATGCGCTTCACCCCGGCGCGCGTGGACGATAAGCCGGTGCGCGTGTGGGTGGTGGTGCCGGTGACCTTCCAGCTCCTGCCAGGCACCCCTCGCCAGTACGATCCGCAGTGCGGTTCCGCGCAGTGGTGCCACTAGCAGCCCTGACGTGATCGCCACGGCTGGGTCCGGGAGACGCTCCGATCGTCGGCTGCCTGCCTGGACCTGGCCTGATCCGGGCCCGCGCTTGGCACGCGGATCTCGACCGCCCATCCGTCCCGGGGTAGATTCGGGGCGTGCATCCGCCCTGCACCGGCCTGAACATGTGACGGCGCCGTATCATCCGGGGGACGCCGCGCGACCGGCCCGGCGGACGTGCCGCGCGCGCGATGTGTATCACCGGCAAGGGATTGCGCGTTCTCGGCACGGTCTCGTCCGGCGCGGCGCCGATCGTGCCCGGGGTGTGGGCGTCGCTCGCGTGTCATGCACGTGACCACCCAGTCCGCACCGATCCATCGTCCACGCAGGGAAGCTCATGACGCCGCATTCGCAGCAGGTCCGTCCCGTTCGTCCCTCCATCCGCACGCGCTGGGTCGCCGTGCTGGCCGTGGCGCTGGTGCCGGCGCTGGTCCATCCGGCCGCCGCGCAGCAGCGCGACCGCGGCAGCATCTCCATCTTCCGCAACGACGCGCCCGAGACCGCGACGCGCGTGGCGTACCCGGCGGACGCGGTGTGGAAGGCGCTCACCGAGGTGTACGCCGAGATGGGCTTTCCGCTGGCGACCACGGCCAACGTGCGCGGGCGCGAGTTCCTCACGCCGTTCATGGACATCCGGGGCCAGCTGTTCGGGCGGCGCAACAGCGAGTTCTTCGCCTGCCAGCAGTTCGACATGGTGGGCGACCTGACCAACACGGGGCAGCTCAGCTTTGCGGTGCGCACCCGCCTGGAGGCCACGCCTGACGGCGCCACCATCCTGCACACGCAGGTGGACGCCCGCGCCCGCCGCCGCAGCACCAACGCGAGCGCGGTCGAGTGCAACACCTCCGGCAAGCTGGAGCAGGCGCTGGCGCAGGCCGTGGAGCAGCGCCTGCCGCAGCCCGCCGCGGAGCCCCAGCCCAGGTAGCCGGAGCGGTGTGTGACGCCTGAGCCGCCGCTTCCGACCTCGCGATTGGTCGACCGCTACCGGCGTGCCCCGGTTTGGGCCGGGCGAATGAATTCGCGGCAACGACCACACGAAGTCCGCCTTCGCGGACTACCGGAGCTGGTGTAGCCGCGGATCTGGTGCGCGGAAGAAGCGTTGGCCCCGCGTTCGAAGTAGCCGCGCGAAGCGCCCCCGGGTCCCTCTCCCAGCAGTTTGGGAGAGGGACAGGCGTTTCCGGACGCGACGCAGTCGCGCGCCGGGAACGCCAGGGTGAGGGCCTCCCGCCTCGCGCGCGATCCTCCTCCATCGCCTCCCACCCCGTACTCCGTACTCCGTACCTCGTACCTCGTACCTCGTACCTCGTACCTCGTACCTCGTACCTCGTACCTCGTACCTCGTACCTCGTACCTCGTACCTCGTACCTCGTACCTCCGCACCTCCGCACCTCCGCACCCCCGCACCATCTGTCAGACTCCCGCCCCTTCGCGCGTTTGACGAGGACCCGGCGCCGGGGTAGTTTGCGCGGCCTCTAACCCGAACGGATGCGAGCGTTGCGCGGACTGATCTTCGATCCCTTCGCCGGGATCAGCGGCGACATGACCATCGCCGCGCTGCTGGACCTGGGGCTGCCGCTGGAGTGGCTGCAGTCGTTCGTGGCCGGGCTGCAGCTGGGCGACGTGCGCATCGGCGCCGAGCGGGTGAGCCGCAAGGGGATCGCCGCCACCCGCCTGCTGCTGGAACTGCCCCACGAGCACGCGCACCGCCACCTGCACCACGTGGTGAAGATCATCGACGGCACCGGGGTGGCCGCCGAGGTGCGCGACCGCGCGGTGCACGCCTTCACCCTGCTCGCCGAGGCCGAAGCCGCGGTGCACGGCACCACCGTGGAGCGCGTCCACTTTCACGAGGTGGGCGCGCTCGACGCCATCATCGACATCCTCTGCGCCGTGGCCGGCTGCGCCGAGCTGGGCGTCACCGAGTACTACACGCGTCCGGTCGCCCTCGGCCGCGGCTGGGTGGACATGGAGCACGGGCACTTTCCCGTACCCCCTCCGGCGGTGCTCAAGTTGTTGCACGGCATGGAGGTAACGGACCCTTCGTTCGAAGGGGAGTGTACCACGCCCACCGGTGCCGCGCTGCTGGCCGCGCTCACCGGCGGGCGCGCCGCGCCCGCCGCGTACACGCCGCTGTCCAGCGGCTTCGGCGCCGGCACGCGTGACCCGCAAGACCGCCCCAACGTCCTCCGTCTCGTGCTGATCGAGCCGTCAGAGGATGCCGCGGACGGATCGCAGGTCGTGGTGGTCCAGTGCGACGTGGACGACCTGCCGCCCGAGTACGTGCCGCCGCTGATGGACGCGGTGCTGGCCGCGGGCGCGCTGGACTGCACCGCCACGCCGCTGCTGATGAAGAAGGGCCGGCCCGGCCTGCGGGTGGAGGCGCTCGCCGAGCCGGGGTCGCTCGACGCGGTGGCGAACGCGCTCTTCCACGCGGGCTCGTCGATCGGGGTGCGGCACTGGGCGGCGGCACGCACGGTGCTGCCACGCCGCGTGGAGACGGTGAGCTGGCGGGGGGTGGAGGTGCGGGTGAAGCGCTCGTCGCTCCCGGGCGGGGGCGAGCGGGCCAAGCCCGAGTTCGAGGACGTGGCGCGCGCCGCCCAGCGGCTGGGGATCACCCCGCTGGCGGCGTACCGCGCCATGCTGTCGGACGGCGTGGCGGCCGAGGGGTAGCCGGCGCGCCGGGAACTGCGTTTTCACGGCCGCCCGCGGCGCGGGCGGGGAACAACACCCACCAGGGGGGAACACAGGATGAACACCAGGAACGGGCTGCTGTTCGCGCTGTGCGCGGCCGCGGTGGCCACCACGCTGGCCGGCACCGATGCCGCCGCGCAGCGCGGCGGCCGCAGCAGCTTCCAGACGACCTGCGCCAGCGGCGCGCGCCCCAGCAACCAGGCCAACCAGGCGCAGGGCGTGCTGAACCGCGCCATGCTCCCCATGATCCCGGCGGCGCAGAAGCCGGGGATGTACCAGCAGGCCTACGACCAGGCCATGCAGGGGATGACCGCCGACGCGAACAACCCGTACAACTACTACGTGGCCGCGCAGGCCGCAGCCGGGCTGAACCAGGTGGCGCGCGCCGACTCGCTGTACCGCAAGACGGTGGAGCTGTGCCCCGAGTTCGCCGGCGAGGTGACCCCTGCGCGGCAGCAGCTGGTGGGCGCGGCGCTGGAGGCGGCCCGCGTGGCCATCGCCGAGCGCCACGACACCACCGCCGCCATCACCAACTGGGAGCTGGCGTCGCAGCTCGACCCTAACAACGCCGACGCCCCCTTCTACGTGGGCTACTTCAGCTTCCTGCGCGGCGACCAGACGCGGGCGCTCCCCGTCTTCCGGCGCCTGCTGGCCATGCCGGCCCCGGCCCCGGCCGACACCGACGCGGTGCAGCGGCGCATGGCGGCGCTCGGCGGCCTGCTCGACGCGTCGGCGCGGATGCTGAACGCCAACCAGAACCAGCAGGCGGCGGATCTGCTGCAGGCCGTGATCCAAGCCGACCCCAACAACCGCAACGCCCTGTACTACCAGTCGCTGGCGTACTACAAGATGCAGCGCTGGGCCGACCTGCTCCCCGTCGCCGAGCGCGTGATGCGCATCGACCCGCTGAACGGGAACGAGGCGCTGGTGATGTTCGCGGCGCACCGCGCGCTGGCCGACCAGGCCAAGGCGCAGGGCAACACCACGTCCGAGACGCAGCACCGCAACGCCGCGCTGCGCCTGCCCAACCCGGACAGCATGCAGGTGACGGTGGACAACGTGAACATGACCACCGAGGGCACCACCACCACCATCCGCGGCCAGGTGAAGGGCGCCGCCGCGCGCGCCGGCGCGCCGGTGCGGCTGGAGTTCACGCTCACCAGCCCCGGCGGCGACGTGGGCACCGGCACCGTGACCGTGGCCGCCCCCGTGCGCGACGCCACCGCGAACTTCGAGGCGCAGATCCCCACCACCGGCTTCCCCAGCAGCTTCCGCTACCGGCTGCTCCCGTAGCGGCGGGGCTGGACGGAGGTGACGGGCGAGGGGCGGCTCCGGGCTGGGAGCCGCCCCTCGCGGCATCTTCACCAGGCGAGAAAGGGCGGCGGAGGACGCGCGAAGGAAGGCGCCGGCCGAGCCGTTCGGCTCTTTTTGGGAGAGGGACAGGCGTCCAGGACTTGGGCGCAGTCGCGCCTGGACGCCCGGGCGGGGTCCCGCGGCGCAGGCGCACGCACGGTCGCCTCCGCATGGATCTTGCGCAAACCACGGCCGAAGCGAACGTTTTCCCGGCGCAACGCCAACCATCTGCTCGAACGGACCGGAGCCCGCTTGTCTGAAACCACGGAAGCCGAAACCACTTTCACCTGCCCGCGCTGCGACACGCAGTACGCGGAGGGCGACAGCTGTCCCGCGTGCGGCGCGCTGCAGGCGCCCGTGCCCTGCGACGACGACCCCGCGCGCCAGGCGCACTCGCGCTGCGTGATCTGCGGCCGCGCCGTGTGCGGCGACGTGCCGGGCGAGCGCCAGGCCGCGCTCTGCGACCTGCACCGCACCATCCCGGTGATCGAAGGGTTCGCGCAGGTGTACAGCGACAACAGCGAGCTCTCGGCGCGGCTGCTGGTGGACAACCTGCGCGCCGAGGGGCTCGACGCCGCGCTCTACTCGCAGAGCGACCGCTCGTTCCCCATGGACCTGGGGGAGCTGAGCATCGCGCGGGTGCTGGTGCCCACCTTCCAGGCCGAGCAGGCGCTGGAGCTGATCGCCGACTACATGGACACCGAGGGCGAGGTGACCTTCGCCTGCCCCGGCTGCGGCGAGGTGTACGAGCCCGGCCAGGAGACCTGCGCCAGCTGCGGCGCCCAGCTGGCCGGCTGACCGGGTTCCGCCGCCGGCACCGAGCGGCTCACGGGCTGACCCCTGGGCCGCTCGCGCCGTTTTCATGGTGCGGAGGTGCGGGGGTGCGGGGGTGCGGAAACAGGTGCGTGAGTGCGCAAGTGCGCGAGTGCGTCTGGCCGCGGGCGTTCGGATGTTTGCTCCGAGGCACGGGATTGCGTCCGCGCCGGCTCCTGTAGTCCGCGAATTCGCCCGGCCCAATCCCGGGATGCGCGGCGGTTGATCTGATTCTCATCGCCCTCGTCGGTCGGGGGCGGTTTACCCTGGCAGGGACGTGATCGGGTGAAGCTTCCGGTGGTGGCCGTGGTCGGACGGCCGAACGTGGGGAAATCGACCTTCTTCAACCGCGTGCTGGGGCAGCGCGTGGCCATCGTGGAAGACTGGCCCGGGGTGACGCGCGACCGCAACTTCGCCCGCGCCGAGTGGAACGGGCGGCAGTTCTACCTGGTGGACACCGGCGGGATGGTGGAGGGGAGCGACGAGCCCATGGACCGCCTGATCCGCGAGCAGGTGCTCACCGCCCTGGGCGAGGCCGACGTGCTGCTCCTGCTGGTGGACGGCAAGGCGGGGCCGCACCCGCTGGACTACGCCATCGCCGAGCACCTGCGCCGCACGCAGAAGCCCACCATCCTGGCCGTCAACAAGGTCGACAACCTGGGCGCGCCCACCGCGGTGGCCCACCACGACTTCTGGGACCTGGGCCTCGGCGAGCCGTACCCCGTGTCGGCCACCAGCGGCAAGGGGAGCGGCGACCTGCTCGACCAGATCGTCTGGCACCTTCCCGACGTGGAGGGCGAGGAGCCCGAGGCGCTGCGCGTGGCGGTGATCGGCAAGCCCAACGTGGGGAAGAGCAGCTTCGTCAACCGGCTGCTGGGCGAGGAACGGCTGGTGGTGAGCGACGTGGCGGGGACCACCCGCGACGCCATCGACACGCCCATGCAGTACCACGGGCAGACGCTGATCTTCGTGGACACCGCGGGGCTGCGCCGGCAGAGCAAGATCGAGGAGGGGGTCGAGTTCTACTCCTCGATCCGCACCGAGCGCGCCATCGACCGCGCCGACGTGTGCCTCCTCCTGGTCGACGCGACCGAGGAGGCGCTCACCGTGCAGGACCTGAAGGTGGCCGAGAAGGCGTGGGACCGGGGGTGCGGCCTCATCATCATCGTCAACAAGTGGGACCTGGTGGAGAAGGAGACGATGACCGCGCCCGACTTCGAGAAGAAGATCCGCGAGCGGGCGCCGTACCTGAAGTGGGTGCCGATCCTGTTCGCCAGCGCCAGGACGGGGCAGCGCGTGCACCGGGTGCTGGAGCTGATCACGCAGGTGCAGGAGCAGCGCCTGCGCCGCGTGGCCACGCACGAGGTGAACGAGGTGATGCGCGCGCTGGTGACCCGCGCCAAGCCGCCCGCGTACCAGAACCACCCGGTCAAGCTGCTGTACGCCACGCAGGTGGCCGTCGCTCCCCCTACCTTCGTGATCTTCTCCAACGCGCCCGAGGGGATCCCCGAGAGCTACCAGCGCTACCTGCAGAACGGCTTCCGCGACGCGTGGGGGTTCGAGGGAGTGCCGCTGCGCATCAACCTGCGGCACCGGGGGGATGACGAGGATTGAGCGAGGGCGCTGGGGATCGTCGCTTCGGCCGCCGTCGCACCGGCGGCTGAAGCCGCAGCTACAACGGGAAGCCTCGCAAACCGCGCGAGGCTGCGGCCGCGGCGCCGGCGCGATTGGCTGATGCCACCCGGGATCATTCTTGAAGTGCTCCCTCTCCCCCCAGGCTGTTTTGGGGGGAGAGGGCCGGGGAGAGGGGGGCCGACGGGGCCCGGCCGGCGCCGGCTTTCCGCCACGGTTCCCGATTCGCAGCCAGAGGCAATTCCACACCCGCCGGAGCCGGTATGACCCGCGCGCTGCTCTTCGTGGTCCTTTCCTACCTGTGGGGCGCGATCCCGGCCAGCTACATCGCCGGGCGGATGCGCGGCATCGACCTGCGCCGGCACGGCAGCGGCAACCTGGGCGCCACCAACACCTTCCGCGTCCTGGGCGCCAGGGTCGCCGCCCCGGTGATGGTGTTCGACATCCTCAAGGGCTTCCTCCCCGTCTACCTCTTCTACCAGCGCGGCTTGGGGTGGGACGGCTCGGGCGACTGGCGCTGGGGGCTGGCGTACGGCGCCGCGGCCATCGTGGGCCACGTCTTCCCGCTCTACATGGGCTTCAGGGGCGGCAAGGGGGTGGCGACGTCCGCTGGCGTCTTCCTGGCGCTGGCGCCGATGGCGGTGGGGGTCGGGCTGCTCACCTGGCTCATCGTGCTGCGCACCACGCGCATGGTCTCCGCCGGCTCGGTGAGCGCCGCCCTCGTGGTCCTGGCGATGCTGCTGATGCCGTTCTCGCACGTGCCGGCGGAGGTGAAGATCCTGGGCAGCGCCATCTGCCTGTTCGTGATCTTCGCGCACCGGTCCAACCTCAAGCGGATCATGGACGGCACCGAGAGCCGCTTCGGGAGCGGGAAGCAGGCGGACGAGGCCGCCGTGGGCGCCGCCGCCGCCACCGCCGACGCCGAGGAGCCGCGATGAGCCGCGCCGCCGTGATCGGCGCCGGGAGCTGGGGAACGGCGCTGGCCAACCTCCTGGCCAAGAAGGGGACCCACACCACGCTCTGGAGCTACGAGCCCGACGTGGCGGAGGGGATCGAGCGCGAGCACCGCAACCCCCGCTACCTGGAGGGCGTGGAGCTCGCGCCCTCGCTCCGCGCCACCAGCGACATGGCGCAGGCGCTGGACGGCGCGGAGCTGGTCGTCTCCGTCTCGCCCAGCCACGTGGTGCGCGGGGTGATGGCGCAGGCGGCGGAGCACATGCGGCCCGGGGCGCTCGTCGTGAGCGCCAGCAAGGGGATCGAGAACGAGTCGCTGAAGACGATGGACGAGGTGCTGGCCGACGTCCTGCCGCCCTCTCTCGGCGCCGCGTGCACCTACCTGTCGGGCCCCAGCTTCGCGCTGGAGGTGGGGCTGGAGCACCCCACCGCCGTCACCATCGCTGCGACGGACGAGGACGCGGCCCGGCGGGCGCAGGAGGCGTTCCAGACGCCGTACTTCCGCGTCTACACCAGCAGCGACGTGCGCGGCGTGGAACTGGGCGGGTCGCTGAAGAACGTGATCGCGATCGCGGCGGGGATCGTGGACGGGCTGGGCTTCGGCAACAACTCGCGCGCGGCGCTGATCACCCGCGGCCTGGCGGAGATGACGCGCCTCGGCGTCGCCGCGGGGGCGGAGGCGCGGACCTTCGCGGGTCTGGCGGGGATGGGCGACCTGATCCTGACCTGCACCGGCGCGCTCTCGCGCAACCGCAGCGTGGGCGTGGAACTGGGCCGCGGCCGCAAGCTGGACGACATCCTGGGCGGGATGGTGATGGTGGCCGAGGGCGTCCGCACCGCCCGCAGCGCCCACGACCTGGCGCTCAGGCTGGGGATCGAGATGCCGATCGTCGACGCGATGCACGCCATCCTCTTCGAGGGCCTGAACCCCCGCGAGGCGCTGGTCACGCTGATGACGCGCGAGCCCAAGGCCGAGGTGTGGGGGTGAAAGATCGTCGCGCGGGCGGCATCGTTCCAGGCGGATGAATCCGCGGCAACCACGGCCCGAAGTCCGCCTTCGCGGACTCCCACGCGAGCATCGGTGTGAGGGGTGACGCACCGACGTGGCCGCGGGGCACAGCGAGCCCGGGTCCCTCTCCCGGCAGTTCGGGAGAGGGACAGGCGGGGCGGGTCCGGCGGGACGCCGGCCCGCCAGGGTGAGGGCCGCCGGGCTCTACCGCTCGGGCTTCTTCGCCGGCTTCTTCTCCGCCGCTCCATGGCAGAGCTGGACCGGGTAGGTGCAGTGGGTCCCCGTGCAGGGGCCGCCCACCGAGGCGGGCTCCGTCTGCAGCGCCAGCACCGTCCCCGCGCCGTCGAGGGCCGTGTGCGTCTGGAACGTGGCGACGCGCAGGTCGTCCACGCTCAGCCTGAGCTTCCGCATGACACACCTCCGGGCTGATGGGCCGGAGCGCCGCTCCCGGGCCGGGTGGCACCGGGTGTGTGGCCGCTCTCCTGGGGCCGGTGGGTGCCTAGATTCCTTGCATTGCGGTCGATGTGGCGCTCCGCTGGAATCCGCCGCATACGCCGTTCCCGCGCGGCGTTGCGCGAGACGGGCCGGAGATCGACATTGCGCCCGGCCGGACGGTGACGGAGTCCGAGGCGGGAGAGGGAGCCGTGGAGATCGGACGGCGGGAGTTCCTGGCGGGGATGGCGGCGTTCGCGCTCGCCGGCCCGTCCGCGCCGAGCGCAGAGCGGAGGACACCGGGGATGTACGGGCTGATCGGGAAGATGCGCACGGTGGCGGGGAAGCGCGACGAGCTGGTGGCGATCCTGCTGGAGGGGACCGGGAGCATGCCCGGGTGCCTGAGCTACGTCGTGGCCACCGACCCCGCCGACCCGGACGCGATCTGGATCACCGAGGTGTGGGAGAGCGAGGCCAGCCACCGCGCCTCGCTCCAGCTCCCCGCCGTGCGCGACGCCATCGGTCGCGGCCGGCCGCTGATCGCCGGGTTCGACTCGCAGACGGTGACCACGCCGGTGGGTGGAGTGGGCCTGCCCGCGCGCGGCTGAATCTTCGCCGTGCGCCCGGGAGATGGAATCCGCGGTAGCGACGGCTGTTCCCTGTCCCCCTGTAACCTGTCCCCTGGTCTGATGAAACGGCCGCAGCGGGAGTTCTATTCGATCGGCGAGGTGTGCGAGCTGTTCGCGGTGAAGCCGCACGTGCTGCGCTACTGGGAAACGCAGTTCCCGGCGCTCAGCCCGCCCAAGAACCGCGCCGGCAACCGCGTCTACCGCCAGAAGGACCTGGAGCTGATCGCCCTGATCCAGCACCTGGTGCGCGACGAACGCTACACCCTGGAGGGCGCCCGCGCGCGCATCGAGGAGCTGCGCAAGGAAGGCGCGGCCTCCGAGATCGCGGGCCGCGCGCTGGAGCAGAGCTTCGTGCGCGCGCTGCGCGGCGAGCTGGAGGAGCTGCTCGAGATCCTGACCCCGCCCTCGTCCGGTTGATTCGCCCCGCCCCCGGCGATACGTTGCCGCCCGTCCGCCAGCCGGTGGACGGGCGGCTTGTTTTCGTGCCCGAGGCATCTCCCATTGGCGGCTGAAGCCACGGCTACAACCACAGGAAGCCTCGCAAACCGCGCGAGGCTGCGGACGCGTCTTCCGCGCGGATGGCCGCCGCTCGCGCGGATGCACGTGTGGGAGTCCGCGAAGGCGGACTTCGGGCCGTGGTCGCCTCGGGTTTCAACCCGGGGTGATGGGCGGACGCGCAGCAGGATTTCCATGATTTTTTCGAGCGAGTAGATGCTGATTCTCTGCACCAACGACGACGGGTACCTGGCACGCGGGCTGAAGGTGCTGTCCACCGCCGCGCGCGCGCTGGGCGAGGTGCACGTCGTTGCGCCCGACCGCGAGCAGAGCGCCACCAGCCACTCGCTCACCATGCACGTCCCCATCCGCGCCCGCGGCGTGGGCGAGCGGACGCACAGCGTGACCGGCACGCCCACCGACTGCGTGTTCCTGGCGGTGCAGGAGCTGCTCCCGCGCCGCCCCGACTTCGTGCTGAGCGGCGTGAACCACGGGATGAACATGGGCGAGGACGTGCTCTACTCGGGCACCGTGAGCGCCGCCATGGAGGCCACGGTGTTCGGCATCCCGGCCATCGCCCTCAGCTACACGGGGCGCGACTCGGAGCACCTGGAGGCGTACGGCGCGCTCCTGGAGCGCCTCCTCCCCCAGATCGTGCGTCCCGGCGCCTTCCCGCGCGAGACGCTGCTGAACGTGAACCTCCCGCCCGTCCACCCGGACCAGGTGAAGGGCGTGCAGGTGACGCGGCTGGGGCGGCGCGTGTTCAGCGACAGCTACATGAAGGGGCAGGACCCCAGCGGCCGGCCGTACTACTGGATCGGCGGCGGCACCATCGAGTGGGCGGCCGAGGAGGGGACCGACTTCCACGCGGTGGACAACGGCTACGTCTCGGTCACCCCGCTGCACCTGGACCTGACCAACCACGCGCTGATCGCCGACGTGGCCGGCTGGGGCCTGCGCGCATGAGCGACCGGTTCGTGGCGCAGCGGCGCGCGCTGATCAACCGCCTGCAGGAGCGCGGCATCCGCGACCTGAGCGTGCTGCAGGCGTTCGACCGCGTCCCCCGCCACCTCTTCGTGCCCCAGGCCGTGGGCCACCGCGCCTACGAGGATTCGCCGCTCCCCATCGGCTTCGGGCAGACGGCCAGCCAGCCCAGTCTCCAGGCGCTGTACATGCAGCTGCTGGAGATCGGCCACAACGACAAAGTCCTGGAGATCGGCACCGGCTCGGGGTTCCAGACCGCGGTGCTGGCGCTGCTGGCCGACCGCGTCTATTCCGTGGAACGGATCCGCGAGCTCTCCACCCGCGCCCGCGAGGTGCTGGACGGGCTGCGGATGTCGAACGTGGCGCTGCTGGTGGGCGACGGGACGATCGGGTGGAGCCGCTACGCCCCGTACGACGCGATCCTGGTGGCCGCCGGCGGCCCCGACATCCCGCAGCCGCTGCTGGAGCAGATGGCCGACGGCGGGCGCATGCTCGTCCCGGTCGGCACCCGCGAGGCGCAGCGGCTCGTCCTGGTCCGCCGCCACGGCGCACACTTCGGCTACGAGGACGTGCTCGACTGCACCTTCGTCCCCCTCCTCGGCCGCTTCGGCTGGGCCGATGAGCGGGGGTGATGCCGCGGGAATCCAGACGCTTTGACGGTTCGACTCCGCGGTCGGTCCGAATCCCCCGGCTCGATGTCATCCCGAGGCAGCGACCGCCACGGGAAGCCTCGCAAACGGCGCGAGGCTGCGGCGTCTGCTTCCGCGCGGACGCGACCGTTCGCGCGAGGGCGTGCGTGGGAGTCCGCGAAGGCGGACTCGGGGCCGTTGTAGCCTCGGATTTCAATCCGGGGTGGCTGGCGCGGCGCCCTCGTCTCGCGGAGGATGGGGCGCGGGAAGGTGCGCCCGAGCCCGTCCCAAAGCGTCCCGATGCGGGCGCAAAAGGCTCGAATTCGTTGACTTCCACGCGTTTGCGCCGTACGTTCCCGGGGAAATCCCCATCGCGCCCATCTGTTTTCCTGCCCTGGCGACCCTGCTGATGAGCGACCAGCCCGGCATTCCGGCGATCACCGTCTTCCCGCCGTTCAACCCCGCGCCGCGCCTCGAAGAGCCCGCGAGTGTGCCCGAGCCGGCGCGCGACCAGGCCCCGCCCGCGGCCGGGCAGCAGCCGGAGCCCGCGGCCGATCCGCTCCCCGCCACCAGCTGGGACGCCGCGCCCCCCGCGCAGCCGATGCCGTGGGACTTCGAGGCGCCGCCGCCCGAGCCCGAGCCGCAGGCCCCGGCGGCCGACGCGGGAGAGATGCAGATCGGCGACGAGGACGACGACCTTCCCTGGCTGGAGGTGCCCACCCCGCGCGAGGCGGGCGCGGATGCGTCCGGCCAGGAGATCAAGGCGGAAGACACGCCCAACTTCGCCGACTGGATGCGGACGGAAGACCAGCCACCCGCCGCCGAGAGCCACGGCGACGCCGACGAGGAGGATTCCGGCGCGCCGCCGATCGGCGACTTCGTGGCCGACGCGCAGCCCTGGGCGCCCGAGGTGGAGAACGCCGCCGACGACTGGGTTCCCGAGACCCCCGCCGAGCCGTGGAAGGCGCCCGATACCCAGGGTGAGGAAGCCTGGAAGGCCCCGGAGTCCACTACCGACGAGCCCTGGAAGGCGCCGCAGGACGAGCCCGCCGCGGATGCCTGGGAAGCCCCGTCGTCCGGCCTGCCGTCCGAAGCGCCCGCCGAGGAGCCGGGGTGGGACGCGCCCGAGCCGCCCGCATCGGCGGCGTGGGACGCGCCGGCCGGGGTGGACGTGCCCGAGCCCGAACTGTACGACATCCCCGACGTCCCCCCCAGCCGCCCGGCCGCGCCCTGGACCGACGCCGAGGCGCCGCTGTTCGAGGCCGACGCCGCCGCCGAGCCCGAGCCCGCCTGGGAGCTGCCCGCCGACACCGCGGGCCCCGACGCGCGCCCCGAGTGGGAGTCGTTCGCCTCCACTCCGACCCATCAGGACGCGGCCGGTGCCGAGCCCGCGTGGACCGGGCCCGAGGGCACGCTGGAGCCCACCCCCGCCGCCCGGCCCGCCGCGCCCGAGGCGGGCGAGCCCCGCGCCGACGTCAGCGCCGCGTTCGCGCAGGTGGCCGACCGGCTGCAGGCGATCGCCGCGGCGCTGCGCAGCGACCCGGCGGGTTTCGTGGCCGGCGCGCAGGGCGGGGG
>Ga0207706_10001481_pt1 | contig 23413 bp, 22 predicted proteins | sample KBSC53metaG_FD_184318 | JGI IMG/M metagenome (GOLD analysis project Ga0207706, IMG submission 184318) | Corn rhizosphere microbial communities from Kellogg Biological Station, Michigan, USA - KBS C5-3 metaG (SPAdes) (version 2) | ecosystem: Host-associated > Plants > Roots > Rhizosphere > Soil ... | reverse complement strand
CTGCTTTGGTGCCGGCGATTGCACAAGAATACCGTGAATGCTGGGATCGCGATTCAATTCCTCGACGCGAGCGAGCAGTTCAGGTTGGGTAGTTGATACCGGCAGCTCGAGCTTCACCGAATGCAAACCGAGAGCGCGACACATCTTGTCCTTCGAGCGCACATAGGTCCGCGAGGCCGGATTGTCGCCAACCAGAACGACAGCGAGACCCGGAGTATTGCCTTTCGATTTTAATTCCGCGATCTCGCGGCGAAGATCGACGTACACATTTTCCGCGATTGCGCGTCCATCGATGAGCTTTGCCATGCGCCGAACCGTAAATGAGTCAGCGCATTTCAACCAGCGCCATCATCGCATCTTGCAGACGCACGCGTTCGGCTTCGAATTCTTCGGGAGTGATTGTCGATTTCACGCGGTGCAACGGGCCGAAGATGACGCGCACTTTCGAAAACGGGCGTGGCAAGATGAATCGGTCCCAACTTTTGACGCGCCAGCAACTGGAGAACTCCATGTTGATCGGTTGGATTGGCGAGCCCGATTTTTGGGCAAGCAGAATAATTCCGGGTCCAAGTTCATAGACGGGCCCGCGCGGGCCATCAGGTGTTAACAAGACATCGCGCCCCGCTGCAAGGACTCCAACCAGCTCGAGCATCCCGGTTGCACCCAGGCGCGAACTGGATCCGCGCACGACCTGAAATCCGAAGCGCTCTACCAGCGGCGCAATCAAATCTCCGTCACGGCTCGCGCTAATCAATCCTGCACCGGGCCGGTGCGGTGCAAATCTTTTCAAGACATAGGAAATAAGCAGAAGCCGATTGTGCCAGAGCCCGCCGATATAGTTTTCAGTCACCGGCGCGCTCGTTAAGTTCGAGCGATCATCGATATCGTAACGCAGCGTCCGCGCCCACGAGTCGAGCAGCCTGAATCCAAACGCGATCAACCATCGCGCGCGCCAACCCTCGATCTTCAATGTCTGCGGGATGGTTTCGCCGCGTCATCGCCCCAGCGGTATGCGCTCGGGCTGGGCAGTCCGATTTGATCGAGGATGCGCCAGACAACTGTGTCAACCACGGCGGTGGCGGAATCTGGCCGGCTGTAAAAAGATGGGATCGCAGGCAAAACAATCGCGCCTGCTTCAAGCAGGGCCACGACATTGCGCGCGTGAATTAAGTTCCAAGGCGTCTCCCGCGGGACGAGAATTAATTTCCGGCGTTCCTTTAGAAACACGTCTGCGGCGCGCAGCAAAGCGCTATCGCTCGAGCCGGACGCGATCCGGCCAAGCGTAGCCATTGAGCAGGGGACAATGACCATTGCATCGAACCGTGCCGAGCCGCTGACGAATGGAACGTTGAGATCGTTCTCAGAATGCTGGGCGATTGCTTTGGGTATTTTGAGAATGCCGAGCTCCTGCTTTGCCACTTGTTTGGCGTACCCGCTCATGATCAGGTGCACCTCGTGCGCGGCATAATCAATCTGCTCGAGTAGCCTTTGCAGATAGACCGTTCCGCTTGCGCCTGTCGCGGCAATGACAAGTTTCATCGTGGGAAATTTATCCTGAAGTTTGAATTTAATCCGGTATGGGAGCAATAAGATACCGTATGGTCAAAAAACTCCTACACACCCGGTATCGGGTGAGCGATCTGGAAAAGACGATCTCATTTTATAAAGATGTCCTCGGTCTCGAAGAGGTTCGCCGTCAGACGTCCGGTCGCGGTTCGCAGCTCGTGTTTTTGAAAGCGCCCGATAGCGACGTGGAAATTGAGATCTGCAAATTCGACGCGGCCGGGCCGGTTGTGGTTGGGCCTGACCTGACGCATCTGGCCTTCGAAGTGGACGACCTGGATGAGTTCGCGAAGGCGGCGGCGGCGAAAGGTTATCCGCTATCTGACGGGCCACATTCGACTGGCAGCGGTAGAATTGCGTTCATCGACGCGCCGGAAGGCTACGAAATCGAATTGATTGAACGCGGAGCGAAGTCATAGGTCCAAAATTCCCGCCGGCTCTAAGGACTTGCAATGGCCAAAATCTTACCACTAATTTTCCGCTCATGAAATTGTGGCGCGATCGGCTTTTGCTCCTTTGTGTCTTGATTTCGATCAACGCGTTGAGCGTTTCGGGTCAGGACATCGATGTCGAAGGGGTGCGGCCGAGCGGTATTTCCGGGCCTGTCCGTAAAGCGCAGCCAGTCGAATCGATCTCCGATTCAACCGACGAAGAGTCGGTACCTGCAGCCAGTCCAGCCCGGAAAGCTTCAGCTGCTAAATCGACTTCTGCTCGTTCACGCAAGACCCGCGCGAAGGCGAAACGAAGCGCTGCATCAACGCCAGCGTCCATCGAGTACACATCGGACGGGATCCCAAAGACCGGCGCGGCTTCGGTGATTGTGGTGGACGCGAATACGGGTCAAACCTTGTACGAAAAAAACGCGGACCAAACCCGCGCCGCGGCGAGCACGCAGAAGTTGCTGACGGGTCTGATCGTAGCCGAGCGCGGTTTTTTGGATCAGCCCGTTACGGTCCAACAAATCGATACGATGGCCGAACCGGTGAAGCTGAACATAAAACCGGGCGACACTTATCAGAGGATCGATCTGCTGCGAGCGCTGCTCGTGAAAAGCCCCAACGATGTCGCCCGATGTCTGGCGCGGGATAATGCCGGCAGTGTGGAAGCATTTGCCGAGGTGATGAACCGACGTGCGCGCGAACTCGGAGCCGTGCATTCGCATTTCGTTAATCCAAACGGCTTGCCGATGCCGGGCCAATACTCGACAGCCCGCGACCTTTCGCTCATCGCTCGTGCCGCGTACGCCAATTCGACGATCCGATCAATCGTTTGCCTTCCGCAGCTTGTTTTTCGGTATGCCAATGGTCGCACGCGGGAGCTTCAAAATACTAACAAAGTCCTCAGAAGCCTTCCTTATTGCAACGGAATGAAGACCGGTTATACCGAAGCTGCCGGTCACTGCTTGATCAGCAGCGCATCGCGAGGCGGCCGCGACATCATCGTGGTCGTTCTCGGTGACAGCAAGGCCAGAGTGTGGCGCGATTCGTCCGCGTTGCTTTCATGGGGTCTTTGGATGTAGTGTAGGTAGGGACGGCTCTCAGAGCCGTCCGAATTCCCGTGCGCAGTTTTTTCGAAGCGGAGTTGCAAGCGCTTCGGGCACGTTCCTTAGATCGACATCTTCGGGAAAATAGTAGCGCGCAGGGACCGGAAATCGAAATCGGCAGTCGTCGTCTGATCAATTTTTCCTCAAACGATTACCTCGGTCTGGCCACCGATCCTCGATTGCGGGAGGCAGCCATCGGCGCAATCGGCGACTTCGGGGTTGGCGCCGGAGCTTCGCGCCTGATTAGCGGAACGCAATCGCCTCATTTGCGTTTGGAACAAGCGTTGGCGAAATGGAAGGGAACAGAAGCCGCGCTTTGTTTTAGCAGCGGATACGCAGCGGCGCTCGGGACCATGCCGGCCTTGGTTTCCAAAGGTGATGTCGTTCTGCTCGACAAACTCTGCCACGCCTCGCTAATTGACGGGGCAAAATTGAGCGGCGCGGTCCTGCGCGTATTTCCGCACAATCATCTGGGAAAACTGGAGAGTCATTTGGAATGGGCCCGGCGCGAACATCCGGGCAAACGCATTCTGATCGTGACCGAGTCGGTGTTCTCGATGGATGGCGATTGCGCGCCAGTGCGCGAGGTAGTTGAATTAAAAAAACGTTTTGGCGCGCTCCTGATGCTCGATGAAGCGCACGCCGTCGGAGTAATTGGCGCAAACGGGCGGGGGTTGGCTGCGGCGGAGAACTTGAATCAAGCCGTCGATGTTCAGATGGGAACCTTGAGTAAGGCGCTCGGCGCAAGCGGTGGTTACATCTGCGGCTCGCGCAATCTCATTGAATGGCTGATCAATCGGGCGCGTTCCTTCATCTATTCGACCGCGCCGCCGCCGGGCATCGTCGCTGCGGCGCTGGCTGCAGTCGATTTTCTTTCGTCCACGGAAGGCGAGGAACGGAGGGGTTTGCTGTGGGAAAGGATCGACTCGATGCGCGATCACCTCTCACTTGTCACCTCTCACTTCTCACCACGTAATGTGATCCCCAGCAGCGCCATCTTTCCGTGGATTGTCGGCGACGAGCAGGCAGCGCTGGATTTGGCCAGAGCGCTCCGAGGTGAAGGATTCCTCGTTCCAGCAATTCGGTATCCAACCGTGGCAAAAGGCGCCGCGCGGTTGCGCATAGCTGTGACCGCTTCACACGACGAAAATCAAATCCGGTCGCTTTGCGAAGCGATCAAAAGAAACTCGCTGTAGCCACCGGCCAGTGGCCGGTCGGACCAGAGGAGCCCCTCGGGAAAGGTTTTTGAAGGCCCGCAGGGCCGTGGCTACAGAAACCGTTCCAAAATCGGCTTTAATTTTTCGATCGTTGTCGGGGGCCAAAGCTTGCGGTCGGTAACCAAGGCTGAATCCAACGCCAGATGTTCCGGCCAATTCGGCTCCGTCGGGATCCGTGGAATTACGTCCAGAATCACTTTCCTCGCCGTTTCCGCATTCGCCATTAAATGACCGAGGACCGTTTGCGCCGAGACCGGTTCCTCTTCCACTTTCCAGCAATCGTAATCGGTGATCATAGCCATCGTCGCAAAGGCGATCTCTGCTTCACGAGCCAATTTCGCTTCTGGAAGATTTGTCATCGCGATGACGTCAAAGCCGTTGCGACGGTTGAATTCCGATTCGGCGCGGGTGGAAAACGCCGGGCCGTCCATGCTCACATAGGTGCCGCCATTATGCACTGTGATACCAAGAGATCTGGTCGATTCTGCCAGAAGATTTCGCAGTTTCGTGCTGACCGGCTCTGCGAACGCGATGTGCGCGACTATGCCTTCGCCAAAAAACGTATGAGCCGCACGGTTGCTCGTGCGGTCGTAAAACTGCGATGGCAGCAGCACATCCAGCGGCGCATATTTTTCCTGCAGACTGCCCACAGCCGCCACGGAGATAATCCAGCGGACATCAAGCGAGCGCAGCGCGTAGATATTGGCCCGGTGATTTATCTCATGCGGCAAAATCCTATGACCGCGGCCGTGTCGCGGCAAAAAATAAACCTGACGCCCGCTTAAAGTTCCCCCAACTAGCGTGTCCGAAGGCGATCCGAACGGCGTCTCGATCTTATGCTCGGTCGCGTCGTGTAATTCCTTCATCTGGTAGAGGCCGCTGCCACCGATGACGCCAATTGCTGGAGGTTCGCTTTTCACGATCGGCATGCCGGGATTTAATCTTAAACATCGTCTCGATGAAAAGCGCATAATCTCTTCGTGGCGAACGCGACTCGGCACGTGTATTGTTTTCGCCCTTCCATGCCGAAATTTTTTGTTAAGACTTACGGTTGCCAGATGAACGAGCGCGACTCGGAACAGGTCGCGCATTCGCTATTGGCGCGCGGCTACGAGCGCGTCGCGCACGAAGCGGAAGCTGACGTCGTGCTCCTGAACACTTGCAGCGTGCGCGACATGGCGGATCAGAAAGCGCTGGGGAAAATGGGAATGCTGGGACGGATGGCGAAAGAGCGGCCACATATGGTGTTTGGGTTCCTTGGTTGCATGGCTCAGGCTCGCGGAGGCGAACTGCTGAAAGGGTTGCCGCATGTCGATCTGGTCGTCGGGACACAGAAATTTCATCGAGTGGCCGATTACGTGGAAGAATTGCTCGCACGGAAAGCGGCGCGCCTCCATTCGACTTCGCTCAGGGCAGGCTCGGTCGCGCCCTACCAACTTTCGAATCGGGCGATGGACGATTTGAGGTTTTCGATTGTCGATGTTGCGGAGGAGGCAGGGTCGCAATCGACGATCCGCGAACAGCAACTTGCGCTAAGGCAAGCGACGGCGTTCGTGTCGATTATGCAGGGATGCAACATGCACTGCACTTTTTGCATCGTTCCGCAGACGCGCGGCGCGGAACGCAGCCGTTCTATCAACGAAATTGTAAGCGAAGTGCGCGATCTCGTTTCGCGCGGCGTCAAAGAAATCACGCTACTGGGACAAATCGTGAACCTCTATGGTCGCCACGAATTTCCGAGGACCGACAATAAATCTCCGTTTGTGCAATTGCTCGAAGCCGTTCACGAGGTCGAAGGCCTCGAGCGATTGCGTTTCACTTCGCCCCATCCGATCGGCTTCCGCGACGACTTAATCGACGCGATCTCACGTTTGCCGAAACTCGCCGAGCACGTTCATCTGCCGTTGCAATCTGGCTCCAACAGAATTCTCAAAGCGATGCATCGCGCATATACGGCGGAAAAATACGTCGATCTTGTCCGGCGAATCCGGCAGGCGCGCGATGGCATAGCGATTACCACGGACATCATCGTGGGATTCCCGGGCGAGACCGACAATGATTACAAGAAAACTCGTGATCTCGTGACCGAAATCCAATTCGACAATGCGTTCGTCTTTCGTTATTCGCCGCGGCGCGACACTTCGGCCGCGGAAATGCCGGATCAAATCGACGAGGGCGTTAAAGAAGAGCGCAACCAGGATTTACTCTGTGTCGTCAATGAATCAACGCGCCGCGCGGGCGAGCGGTTGGTCGGCTGTACTGTGAAAGTTCTTTGCGAAGGGCCGAGCAAAACGAACCGGACACGATTAATGGGCCGCACGTGGACGAACAAGGTTGTCGTGTTCCCGCCTTCGGTCGGCTACTCCGAAAGTCTTCGCGAGCGGGCAGGGGTCGCAGGCGAACGCAGCGATGAGATGGTCGGAGAACTCGTCGATGTCCGAATCGAGCGAGCCAACGGATTCAGCTTGTACGGCACGCCGGTTAGGGTAGCGCATGCTACTGTGGCAACTTTTTGAGTTGCGCCTGCTCAAGCGACAGCTGAAAATTCGCCGCCGCACCGTGGGACGAATCCGCCGTAGCGGACTTGCGCCACCAATGATCTACAATCTCTCCTTGCAAACCGCGGGCATCATGGCGGGCGCGTTCCTCATTTTCATCAGCCTGCCCGGCCTGGTGAAGCCGGACCTCGCTAAGGTCGCGCAACGGTTCCCCCGGTCCCATGTCGCGGGAATTGTTCTGCTGACCATCTGCCTTGCCTGGACGTTTTGGCTGCTGGCGACGATCCAGATGGGCGAATTCTCATCTTTTCGCCGACCCCTGCTCTTTGCGCTGCCGATCGGTTACGTTCTCGCCCTTCGTTTTGTTGACGAATTTCTCGCCGTGCGCGCGCTTGGAATTCTTTGCTTGCTGGCCGCCGAACCATTGCTAGATGCCGCGTTTCTGCGCCACGAAATGAGCCGGTTGCTCGTTACGGTATTCGCTTATGTGTTGATCGTCGCGGGACTGTTTTGGGTCGCGATCCCATATGTGCTTCGCAATCAAATTAACTGGAGTACGCGGAGCGTTTTCCGCTGGCGTTTCCTGCACGCTATTGCGTTCATCTATGGCTGCGTGATTCTCACATTGGCATTTACGCGATATTGAAGACCTGTAGTGGCGGTCTGCGACCGCCGGCCGAATAAACGCGACGCCCAAAGAGCGCGGCTACAGTAGCGTATGAACCGGATTCTCGTGATCCGCGGCGGCGCAATCGGCGATTTCATTCTCACTTTGCCGGCGCTTAAGGCGCTGCGTGACGCCTGCCCGCATTCGCAGATCGAGATTCTTGGTTACAAGCACATTGCGGCGCTTGCGGAGAACCGATTTTACGCGCAAGCAGTGCGCTCAATCGAATACGGGCCACTCTCGAGCTTTTTTGCCAAGAATTCGGAATTGCCAGCCGAGTTGGCAAATTATTTCGCGAGTTTCGATTTGATTCTTAGTTATCTGTACGATCCGGACCGGATCTTTGAAAACAACTTGCACCGCTGTGGTGTTGAAAATTTGCTTTGTGGGGCGTCGAAGATCGTAGGGAGCGGTGAGCATGCCGCGCGCCAGCTTGCGCGTCCGATCGAAGGGATGGGAATCAGAGTCGGCGATCTGACTGAAAAGGTTTTCCCCTCAATGGACGATCGACAATTCGCCCGGGAGTTTCTTCAGACTTTACAACTACCGATTTTCGCCATTCATCCGGGAAGCGGGAGCAAGGAAAAGAACTGGCCGCTGGAAAACTGGATCGCGTTGTTTTCAAGAAGCGGCGATTTTCCACTCGCCGAAGACAAAGGTGGACAGGTGGGAAGCTTTTCCTCCCTGGTCGTCATCTCAGGCGAGGCGGACAAAGCAGAGACGGAGGCATTGGAGCGCGCGTGGAAAAATCGAGAGGTCCGTTTTGCCAAGAATTTGTCGCTGCCTCACCTGGCCGCCGTGCTTGAGCACTCGATCTTCATTGGACACGACAGCGGAATCTCGCACCTCGCCGCGGCGGCGGGCGCAAAATGCATTTTGCTTTTTGGTCCGACGAATCCGGATATTTGGGCGCCGACGAATGAGAATGTGCGCGTGATATGGGGAGCCAATGGCGATATGCGACAATTGGATGTCGATGTTGTGCGCCACGCCGTGCGAGGCGCGACTGGGATCACGTGACGCAGACAATCCTGTCTCGCGGCTGGGCATGAAGCATTCGCGGGCAGGATTGCCCGCGTCACTACGAGCTGATCCGCATCGGCATCAGGACATAGAGAAACGGCGTCTGAATTTTCAGGATGCCGGGACTCATCTCGTCGATCAGATCGAGGAAGACTTCGTCTTCGCTGAGATTGCGCAACGGCGCCATGAGGAATTCTGGATTAAAAGCAATGGAAAAATCGCGCCCTTTGTACTGAACGGCGAGCGATTCCTTCGCTTCGCCTACTTCTGGCGTATTAGCGGTGATGTCGATGTTGTTCTTGCTGAAATTCAGCTTGATCGAATTCGATTTGTCGCTGGCCAGCAGCGAAACCCGTCGCAGTGAATTTAGAAACGTTTCGCGCTCCATTTTCACCCGCTCTTTTGTTTCGGCCGGAATGACCTGGCGATAGTTTGGATAATTGCCTTCGATCAATTTCGAAACGAGCAGCGTCCTGCTTAGATCGAACGCGATCTGACCGCTGCCCATGCTTACTTTCACGTCGCCGTCATCGCTAAGCAGACGCTGCAGTTCGGTAACTGCTTTTGTTGGAACAACAATGTCCATTTCATGACTGCGCGGGAATTCCAGTTCGATTTCGACCATGGCCAGCCGCCGGCCGTCTGTTGCCACCAGGGTGAGCTTGTTGTCCTTGAAACTGAAAAGGACGCCGTTCAGCACGTAACGGGTTTCGTCCGTCGATATGGCATAGGAAGTTTTCCGCAAACCGTCTCGCAAATCTTTTTGCCGAATGGTGACGACTTTCGCGTCCTCAAATTTGGGCAGCGGCGGGAACTCTTCCTCGGGCAATCCGAGAATTTTGAAAAAGCTTTGCCCGCTCCGGATCGACGCCGCGTTCTTCCCATCGACATCGAACTGGATTTCGCTGGAGGGCAGCTCACGAACGATGTTGAAAAGGCGGCGGGCTGGGAGTGTGGTAGCGCCTTCCTTGTCCACTTGTGCTTCGCAACTGCCGCGCACCCCGACATCGAGATCGGTTGTGGTTAGGTGGATTTCGTTACCGTCGGCCTGCAACAGAACGTTGGAAAGAATAGGAAGAGTCGTGCGCGTGCTGACTACGTTTTGGACCTGTTGCAAGCCTTCAAGCAGTTTTTCTTTCGTGACACTGAATTTCATGATGGAAAGGAGCGCTTAAGATGTAAGGCTTTCGATTTTGTTCGGCAACCGCAAAGTCGCTCTTGCCTTTTTTGCTGTCTGTGACCGCCGCACTTACCGTTGCTCTTGTTCTGGTCAAGAAATTAATGCGAAGTCATTCTGACATGTGGCCGCCCGAGTCAGTGATCAGCGCTGCAGCGAACTGTCGATGAAGGAAATCGTCTGACGCAGGTTGTCCTGCTCAGTCATACGCTTTTTTACCAGTTTACAAGCGTGCAGAACGGTGCCGTGATCGCGTCCGCCAAATGCATCCCCAATTTCGTTGAGGGACGCCTTGGTAAGCTCACGCGCCAGATACATCGCCACCTGCCGCGGAAAAGCGATGCTGGCAGGACGACGTTTGCTAGTCATATCCGCCACACGCACATCAAAGTGTTCCGCTACGCGGCGCTGGATTTGCTCGATCGTAATGGAATGGCGTGCTTCTTCCTGCAGGATATCCTTCAGCAGATGCTCGACGACTTCCTGGGTCAGCTCCTTTCCGCTGAGTGACGCAAAGGAGGCTACACGCATCAGCGCGCCCTCGAGGCGACGCACGTTCGTGCGAATGCGACTGGCGAGAAATTGGAAAATGTCATCGTGCAATTTGATCTGCATGGTGCGCGCTTTTTTTCGCAGAATCGCCAGGCGAGTCTCGATGTCTGGCGGCTGAAGCTCGGCGGTGAGTCCCCATTCAAAGCGGGAAACGAGGCGGTGCTCCAGGTTGGCGATCTCCGAGGCAGGCCGGTCGCTGGAGAGCACGATCTGTTTGTGCCCGTCGAAGAGGGTGTTGAACGTGTGAAAAAATTCTTCCTGCGAACGCTCCTTGCCGCCAAGAAACTGGATGTCGTCGATCAAAAGGAGATCAGCCTGGCGATAGCGCTTTCGGAACTTGACCAGATTGCTGTGCTGGATTGCATCGATAAACTCGTTGATGAAGAGCTCACTGGAGAGGTACATCACCTTCGTGTTTTTTTTCTTCGCCCACACGTACTGACCAATCGCCTGCATCAGGTGGGTCTTGCCGAGGCCGACTCCGCCGTAAATAAAGAGTGGATTGTAAGTGCGCGCGGGTGATTGCGCGACAGCGAGACTGGCGGCATGCGCAATCTCGTTGTTCGGGCCGACCACAAAAGATTCGAAAGTATTTCGTGGATTGAGCCCGAGCAGGCCCGCGCCTGTTTTTGTGTCACCTTGTAACTCTGGCGAAATCTCCTTTAAGGTGACGGCATCCTCCAAAGGCGTTTGCCCCGCAGATCCGGAAGGAGAGGAAAACCTTACGGCACGCGGAGCGCCAAGTGAGGTGATGACGGCGCTCTGCAATGCCGTCATATAGTTACTTTCGATCCAAAACTGATAGATGTTATTTGGGACTCGAAAGGTGAGCGATTTATCATTAGCTTGGACCAATTCGACCGCGGAAAACCAACGTTTGAAGCTATCAGCGCTGATCTGCGGTTTGAGGGCAGCGGATAATCGCTCCCATACCTGCGCACATTTCTTGTCCATAGCCAACTTGTTAACAGTGTTACACGATCGCCACAGAGGGTGATACAAGGGGAAATTCCCCTGCGTGCCCGGGGCGAGATTGGGCTGATCTCCACCAGAGCTTCCCAAGGAAGCGCTCGGAAAAAACGCCCAAAATGCATAAATACGAGGGGAGATTACGCTTTATGTAATTTAACACCGAACGAATTGCGGCGAGAGAGTAATGCCCAGAAGATCGTTTGTTTTGTGGAGGTGCGGTGCCGTTCATTCTCGCTGCCAAAAGTTTCTAAGGAATGTTCACATCTTATTCACAACTGCTCCGTCTCTGCCCTGCCAGCGGGCTTGAGATTAGAAACGAGCGTTAAAATCGACAAGAAAAAAACTGAACTTTATTTTTCGTCACAGAAAAAAAAATTCTTGACTGCAAAAAGAATCGCGCGTGTCCCCGGGGAAACGACAGAACGGGCGCTCTCGAAGCGTATTGAGCTTTAGAATTTTGGTTTATTCCTATGGATCAATTGTCCTCCCAGGTTTCGCCAGTCGTCTGCGTACGGTTACTGGGAGATGAATCGTAAGTTGACCAAACTGAAGAGCCTGCGCATTTTGCCGATTCCGGGATGCCAAGGATGGCAATGCCCTGCGAATCGAAAACGCAGGCAACCCAATCGAACTGGAAAATGAACTGCGTCGTCAACCTGAATTGGTCCTGGCAAATCCGAGGACTTCTTTCAGCCGGTTTGATCGCGTTCTCTCTCTCTATGTCATGTGCCCCGAAAGCTTTTGGCGCTGCCGAAGAACTGTTGCCGCCGTTTGGATTTCGTTGGAACGACTCCATGGCGCGGGTGGAGGCTGTGCTGCATGGAGCAAAGGCGAAAATTGTATCGCGGGAAAAAAAGGAGAACCGGGAGATTTGGACAGTGGAAGGCCTCGTTCACCCCGGATTGAAGCGCACTATCTTTACTTTTAAGGAGCGATCCCTCCTCGAAGTAGAACTGCAGTATGAGTATCCCGACCGCACGATCGAATGGTACAACCAGCGGATGGGAGAAATTCGTAAGTACTTCGACGAGAAGTACGGAATAGGAAAACTAGTCTCGCGGTCCCGCGACACTGACACCGATGTCATCCAGACGCTCGTCGGCTATCAATGGATGGTCGGCGCGACGATGCTTGAACTTTTTTATTTCTCCGCCCAGCATGATACCCTAGTTTACCGCACGATTTCGGTTGATTACAAAGCGCTCTGATCTGCGGTCGCAGTGATACGGCTACAACGTTGTCTCGGTCACGAGCGATTCTTCCTCTTCCGGGCGAATGCGCTTGCCGCGTTTCGTTTGCTTTTGCAAGCGTTTCAAGCGACTCGACAAAGCGGCCTTTGCCGCTGAATTCATGCGATCGATAAAAAGAATTCCATTAAGATGATCGACTTCGTGCTGGATCGCGCGCGCCAGCAAGCCACTGGCAACGATTTCGATTTTGTCACCTTCCAAATTTCGCGCACGGGCCATTGTGAATTCTGCGCGCTCGATTTGTCCGGTAATTTCCGGAAAGCTCAAACATCCTTCGATTCCAACCTCTGTTTCGCCGCCGAGTTCGATCTCTGGATTAATTAACACAAGGGGCATCGACGTCGTTGGATCGACGTCGCTGCCATTTAGGTTCAGACCGCTGGGCCGATCCTCGATTTGCGAAATGTCCAGGACGGCGAGCTGCAAAGCTTCGCCCACCTGCTGTGCCGCCAGGCCGATGCCGTTGGCGGCATGCATTGTCTCGATCATGTTGGCGGCCAGTGCGCGAATGTAATCGTCGATCTTCTCGATTTGTTTGCCCTTCGCCCGCAGAATCGGATCCCCGTATTGCATGATCGACAAGATCATTTTTGTTCGTTTGTAAAGGCCGGCAAATTTCTCACGCCCGCCAGCTTTAGCGCGTCCATCACTTTGATGATCGTGCCGAAGGAAGCTTTCTTGTCCGCTTGCAGGGCGAGCGTGGACTTTCGGGCCTCGGGCAAGTCGCGCACTGCGCCCTCCAGTTCGTCCACGCCCATCCCTCGTCCGTCCAGTTTGATCTCGTCATTTTCATCGATGCTTACGATCGCGTGTTCGAGTTCAGCCGCCTGCTTCTTCGCAGTCTTCGACTCAGGCAGATTAATTTGAACTTCTGGCTGATCCTTCTTAAAAGTGGTGGAGACGACAAAAAAGATCAGCAGGATGATGAGAATATCGACGAGCGAGACGATGATAATGAGAGGCGCTCGCCGTTTTCGCACCGCGAAGTTCATGGCGTGAAATGCGCTGCGCGTTTCACGCGACCGGTGTCGGAATCGATACGGACCCAACGGGCGGGGCTTTTGCTGGCTCGAATTCGCGCGAGGAACGGCCGTAATAGCATTTGTTGATTAACTCGACGACTAGCGTTTCCATCTCTACTGACATCACTTCTACTTTTCTCGAAAAATAGCTGAAGCCGATCAGCGTCGGCACGGCTATCGAAAGTCCGAAAACGGTTGCATTGAGCGCTTCGGCGATGCCGAGTGCGATCCGGCGCGTGTCGGATGCGCCCGAGCTCAATCCGAGATTGGAAAAGACATGCACCAGTCCCGAAACCGCGCCGATCAAACCGAGCAGTGGCGCAATGCCTATGATCACTTCGAGAACGATGAGACCTTTTTCAAGACGCACCATCTCGTGACGCGCCCGTGTTTGAACCACCTCCACGGTTTCCGAACGCGGCCCGCGCAAATATTGAAGCGCGACACGCGTGATCCGCGCCAGGGAGGAGGGATCATGATACACGATGCGTGAGAGGCGCTCAGTGCTTCCGCCCGGCACCAAAAGTTCAATTTCGCCCTCGATTGCTGGTGGCATCACGTTTTTCTCTCTCAAGGCGAGGCCGCGCAAAATCATTGTCGTCACGGAGACAATCGAGCAGGCCAGCAGCGGCCACATGAACAGGCCGCCCCTCGTAAAAAACCCGATGACCGTGTTCATGGCCCCTGGCGTTTCGGCAAGTATCCAGGCAGCGATCATTAGTTCGCAAAAATCGTGAATGGAATGTCCATGTCCAACCCCTCGGCAGGCAGCGTGTCCGCTAAATCATCCGGTATCGGAGGCAATTGCGCCTCCTGAATCGATTGAATGCAGACGTTGGCGGAAGCCTCGTTTGCTGTGTTTTCGACGACCTTGAGATTGTTCACGCGTCCACTTCGGTCAACTACAAATACAACGCGAGTAGTGCCGATGTTGATCAAGTCCCTTTTTTGCTCGAGAAATGCGTACCAACGGGAGCCAACCGAATCCAGGAGAATCTTCATATAACGACCAAGGGGCGTGCCCAGCGCATTAACGGAAGAGATCCCGCGGTTTGTGATCCGGCCGGAGACACGAGTTCGTTCCTTGTAGGCCCGATATGCGGATTGTATTGAGGCCGGCTTGGTAGAGGGATCAACCTCCGGCTTAGGTTTTGCGGTCAGCATCGCAAATTGCTCCGCTGCCGTAAGCGGCGGTGGTTGCAGGGTCGGCTGCGACGCGGAAGGTTTCGGATTCTCTTGTGGTGCCGCACTGGGCTGCGGTTGCGCCCCATTCATTTGAAGGGAGTGCGAATGGGTCTCTAAATCCACCATCGGTCGATCTTTTCCCGCCTGCGACGGCAAGGGCGCTTCGCCATCAGCGGGAAGCTCGCTCGCCGCGATGGAATTGGCGTTCGATTCAAATGTTTTCTCCGCTGGGGGTTCGACCGATTTTTTGGACTCGTCTGTCTCCATGAAGGCAGAATTCTTCGGAACCAGAGGGGCTGGCGAAAGGTCGACAAACGTGAGCTCGACCGGCTTTTCTTCGATTGGAAGCGCCGGCGAGAAGACACCGCCCAGCACGGCGAGCAGGTAGGCGAGCAGCAAATGAATGAAGATCGCCGCCAGCAGTGCCCACAAAACTTTGCGAGCGTCGTGTTCGCGATCGATCGTTCCGTCGCCCGGTTGGGCGAACATGATCTCGGCCGTCATCATGAGAGGGGTCTGTTAAGTAATAAAGAAAGGATCCAGGCTGAGAGTTCCCTCAGTTTTAGCGCTTGAACATTATCCCAGCCCACGGGCGCTGACAACTTGCCCTCCTGCCCGGCTGCTGTTTCTACGTTAGGCCTATTCTTATTTGTGCTCTTGCTTCCGCTCATTTTCTCATTCCAAGTCCCCGAAAGTTTTGCGGTCGACGAATCCCTTAGCTCTTCTGACGTCCGTAAAGCTGTCCGCGCGTCTCTTTCTTGTCATTCCGAGCGGAGCGAAGCCTAGTAGAGGAATCTCTTGGCGCTCCTGACTTCCATAAAGCTGTGCGCGCATAATGAAACAAATATTGCTGCGCATAACCGCCATGTTCGCCAAAATAGGTTTCGGAGAATTCACGCAGCTCCTGTGCCGTCATTTTCCTTCGATGCGGAAAATAACGCAGTCTCAAAACCCTTTCGATCCAGACATCGATCGGGAAGGCCTGCAGACGTTCGTAACCAAATAGCATGACACAATTAGCGATCTTTGCCCCCACACCTGGCAATGCGCAGAGTTTTGCTCGAAGATCGGCATCCGAAAGCGCCGACCAGGCCTCGAGGTCCGCTTCGGCTGAGCCGACGAGCCGTGCGGTTGCAAGAAGATTCTCCGCGCGGTAACCGAGCGCGCATTGTCGCAGTTCGCTCTCGGAACTTTGAGCGAGGCGCCGCGCGGAAGGAAACGCATGAGCCACGTGACGATCGATCTTACGCGGGACACCGAATCGTTCGCGCAACGCTTTCGAAATTTGCCGGATGTGCGCTACTTGTTTCACCGAAGAACAGATGAACGTGGCCAGGCATTCCCATTTTGGCTGCCGAATGATCCGCAGCCCGCGACAAAAATCACGGGCAGCATTCATCGCCGGGTCATCGGGAAACGAAGCGCAAATGGCCGCGAGCGGATGATCGAGAGCGAAATAATGTGCGATGATTCTGGGGAGCGCACGCGCCTCGCCATCGCGGACTTTCAACGCCTCGCCACGCTGTTCCACGTAAACCGCGACGTCCCCGATCGTCCCCGCAAATCCGTTGTCGATTTTGTCCCAATGAAAGACCTGCCCCGAGTTGAGCGTCATCGCGAGATCGAAGTCAGGCGCGTGAATTTCCGTCAATTTCATTTCTCGCCACAGATTAACACAGATGAAACAGGGATTTCTTTACCTGTGTAAACCTGTGTTCATGGATTGGACTAGCGCTCACCACGACATCTGTGGCTAACTATGCGCCGACATGGATGCGCGCCTTGCTATCGATAGCGCAGTTCTCCTTCTCTATTTTGTTCTCATCATTTCCATCGGCCTTTACATGGGCCGGAAGGAGGAAGACCTCAAGGACTTCGCGCTCGGCGGTCGCAGAATTCCGTGGTGGGCTGTGCTCGCTTCCATCATTGCCGCAGAAACGAGCGCGGGCACATTTTTCGGGACGCCAGGCGAAGGCTTTGCATTACGCAATTACACTTACCTGCAACTCGCCCTCGGCACGATCCTCGCGCGCATCCTGGTCAGTTACATTTTCATCAAACCCTATTACGACTACAACGTTTATTCGATCTACGAGTATCTCACCGCTCGGTTCGGAGTGCCGACGAAGAACGCGGCCTCAGCCGTTTTCATATTTACAAGGCTGCTCGCCTCCGGCGCGCGCTTGTATGTGGCGGCGATCGCGCTCGCCCTGGCCTATGAAATGATTCGCGGTGTTCAGCCCGGTCAAAGGGAAACGCTTTACATTTATATCGGGTCAACAGTTGTCATCGTCATTTTGACGGCGATCTACACAACATTGGGCGGAATCAAGGCCGTGATCTGGACCGACTTCATTCAGGCGTCGATCATGATGGGCAGCGCGCTGATTGCGCTCGGGTTGCTTTACTCCGCAATCCCGGGTGGCTGGAACGAAATCGTCCAACGCCACGGCGGTTTCGGAATCTCAGATTTTCTCACTACCGGTCTCGACCCGGCGAAACACGGCTGGGACAAAATTAAAGGAATGTTTGAGGTCGAGTACACGATTTTCGCCGGCCTGATCGGATCGACATTCATCACCATGTCCACGCACGGCACCGATCAGGACATGGTGCAACGTATGTTGACCGCGCCCGATATTCGCCGGAGCCGGCGTTCGCTCATTATGTCCGGGCTGGCCGATATCCCGATTGTGCTCACTTTTCTGAGCATCGGCTTGTTGCTGTGGGTTTATTACCAGGTCCATCCCGATCCGACTCTGCCCAAAACGCCTAACGAAACGTTTTGCCATTTCATTTTGTACCAGATGCCGGTCGGCCTCCGCGGACTCTTGATCGCGGGAATCTTTGCGACCGCGATGGGATCGCTCAGCACCGCGATTAACGCGCTGGCCACCAGCTTTACCCGCGATTGGTACGAACCCTACATCAACCCAGAATCGACCGCAGAACAGAGTCTGCGCGCCGTCCGATGGGCCACCGTTTGGTTCTCCATCCTGATGATCGTGGTCGCATCGACAACGTCTTATCTCGTCATCGTCCACCCAAACGTCCGGATCATCCCCATCGTCTTGAGCGTTTTTGCTTACACGTACGGGCCATTGCTTGGGGTTTTCCTCTGCGGAATTTTTACCAAACAACGCGGCAATAACGCCGGAAATGTTGTTGCCATGATCACCGGCTTTCTTTTTGTCGCGCTCATCAGCAATTTGTTCAATGCGATTGCCGGAATTTTCGGGCAGGTCGCCTACATCAAGCCAGCCTGGCTTCCGGCGGTCGAGTGGCCGTGGTGGATCTGCTTCGGGACCATCGTCACGTTTTCCGTGGCGATTCTTTTCAAGACCGGACGCGAGCATCACCCAGGTCTCGCTTAACGCTGGTGATAAAGTAGGAATTTGACTCGCGACGGGTCGCTAATTACTCGTAACGGCAGTCTTTTTACGCAACTCTTAACCATTGAAATCCCATGGCCCATATCGTCACGGAAAAATGTAACGGCTGTAAGTTCACCGACTGTGTAGAAGTCTGCCCGGTCGCGTGCTTCTACGAAATGGACAACCAGGTGGTCATTCATCCGGATGAATGCATCGATTGCATGGCATGTGTGGAGGTATGCCCGGTGCACGCCATCTATGCCGACATGGATCTTCCTCCCGAATTCGCAAAAGACGTCGAGTTCAATGACGTCCAGTCGAAGCAGATCAAGGAATCCGGCGCGGAGGCGATCACAGCCCGCAAAGATCCTCTGCCCACAGCGACGGAGCGAAAGGCGGCCCTGGGATATTGACCCCGAAAGCGTTCGGGGTTGAGTGGCTAACCTGCACCGACCTTTAACCGCCGGGATAATCCCGCTTCTCTCATTTCTTTTCCGCAGGCAGCGTGAGCGACAAATCGCGTAGTTGGCGTGGATCAACGTCGGCGGGCGACTGCGTCATCAAATCCATCCCGCGATTATTTTTCGGGAAGGCCATCACGTCGCGAATGCCCTGTTCCTCACAAATCAACATGACGATTCGATCGAGCCCCGGCGCGATACCGCCGTGCGGAGGCGCGCCGAGACGCAATGCGCGCAGCAAATGGCCGAAGAGTGATTGTCGATCTTCCGGGCTAATACCGAGCGTTTCGAACATTTTTTCCTGCAATTCTGGCTCGTGAATTCGAATGCTGCCCCCGCCGATCTCGACACCGTTGAGCACAACATCATAGGCCTCGGCGCGAATCTCCGGAAATTTCTTCGCCTCAAATAACGGCATGTCCTCCGCTTTCGGGCGGGTAAAGGGATGATGCATGGCATTCCATTTATTTTCCTCCGGACTCCATTGAAAGAGCGGAAAATCTGTGACCCAGAGGAAATCCCATTTCGGCATGCCCGGCGGTCGTGCCCCACCAAGTAAATCTTGGATTTCTGCGATGCGCAGTCGCAGGCGCCCAAGAACTTCACAAGCGATTTCCCACTTGTCGGCGGCGAAGAAGATACAGTCGCCCTCCTCGATTCCTAATTTCGATTGGAGCGCCGCTTTCTCCGCTTCCGAGAAGAATTTCACGATGGGCGATTTCCATTCGCCGTTCTCGATTTTGATGAAGGCAAGTCCCTTTGCGCCGTACAACTTCGCGATTTCAGTTAGTTCATCGGCTTGTCCGATGGTAATGTCGGCGAAACCTTTCCCGTTGATCGCTTTCACCACACCGCCCGCGTCGAGTGCACCACGGAAAACCTTGAAACCGCTCTCGCGAAAAATTTCTCCAAGATCGACCAGCTCCATTCCAAAACGTCGATCCGGTTTATCGCTGCCATAGCGACCGACCGCCTCGCGATAAGTCAGCCGATCGAAGGGCGTTTTGATATCGATGTTGCGCGCGGACTTGAAAATGGCGGTGAGCATTCCTTCAGTCAGCGCGAAGATGTCGTCAGCCGTCACGAACGAGGCTTCGATGTCGATCTGCGTAAATTCCGGTTGCCGATCCGCGCGCAAATCTTCGTCGCGAAAGCATTTTGCGATCTGGAAATATTTTTCCACTCCAGCCACCATGAGCAGTTGCTTGTATTGCTGCGGAGCCTGGGGCAACGCGTAAAATTTTCCCGGGTTCAATCGGCTCGGCACTAAAAAATCGCGTGCGCCTTCAGGCGTGCTCTTGGACAATATCGGCGTCTCAACTTCGACGTAGCCCTGTCCGTCGAGATAATCGCGCGTCGCTTTCACGATCCGATGGCGCAAGCGAAGATTGCGGGCCATCCTCGGCCGGCGGAGGTCGAAATACCGGTACGTCATTCGCAAATCTTCATTCTGCGGCTCGGCATCTATCGGGAAGGGCAGTGTGTCTGCCCGATTCAGAATTTTCAGATCGCTCGGAATGATTTCGATGTCGCCTGTGGCGAGGTTCGGGTTTTCTGTACCCGGCAGCCGCGCGGCAACGCGACCCGAAACCTGAATTACGTCTTCGCTGCGCAATGTATGAGCTTGCGTCGCAAGTTGCGCATTTTCTTCGGGGCGAAAAACAATTTGGGTCAGCCCTTCGCGGTCGCGCAGATCGATGAAGATCACACCGCCGTGATCGCGTGTGACATTCACCCAGCCAGCAAGCGTGACCTCCTTGCCGATATCGCTTTTGCGAAGTGAATTGCAGTTGTGAGTGCGGTACATGCGATGCCAAAAAGTAGCGTCTCATTCTGGGCAAAGCGAAAAATCTCGCAAGCGATTACGTTCTGGGGAGCAGAGGCTGCCGGCCTGTTCTTTTCGGCAACCTGCCGAAAAGCTCTTTTCAACGTGCCGCTCGATACGGATTTGCAACGCGCTGTGATTGGTCGGCAAGCTGCCGACCACGACAGGCTGGCAGCCTGTGCTCCCCAGAGCTGCGCGGCCTAGCGCAGGATAGATTCAATGCGTGTTGTGAAGTTGTCTTTTGCGACGAGCTGCTGCTCGCCGGTGGTCATGTCTTTTATTTTCAATTGTGGCCATTCGTCTCCGAACAAGACCGCAACACGGGCGCCGAGCTGCTCGCCGGTTTGGAATTGCTTGCCGACCTTTTCGCTCGTCAACGGGTAATCGACGCGGTAGCCGCGGTCGCGGAGATGCTGAATTTGCCTGAGCGCGTCGGCGCGGCGTTCTTCTTTCGCGATCACAATGTAGATGTCGATTTTCCTGTCGCTCGTGATCGCTTTCTGCATCGCTTCACGGGGGCTCGTGATTTCGTTGATCAATTCGCCGAGGACGACATCGCCCATCGCGAAACCGAGCGCAGGCAGTGAGACGGCGCCGTCACTAAGTTGCGCGATTAAGTTGTCGTAACGACCGCCGCCGGCAATGGCGCGAAATTTTCCGGCACGGTCGAACACCTCAAACACGATCCCGGTGTAGTAAGCAAGCCCGCGAACAATCCCGATATCGATAGTCACAAAATCCGCCAATCCGCGCCCTCGCAGAGCATCGACCAGCTTGCCGAGTTTCTCGCTTTTGCCGTCGCTTTTTAAAGTCGCAAAGACAGACTCGGCGAGTTTGCCGAGTTTCTCCGCTGTCTTCTCGGGCGGTTCGCGCCCAAATTTGTCAATGGCCTGCAGGAGTCCGTCCCAGCGATCTGCCGAAACATCTTTTTCGCGCAGAAAATCTGTCCAAAACTCGCGGTCGCTGATTCGGACGACGAAATCTTTTTCCGTGAATCCGAGCGCACGCAGGACATCGATGCAAAGCGCAACCAGCTCGATATCGGCGGCGAGATCCGATTCACCGATGACGTCGCAGTTTAACTGAAAATGCTCCCGGAGTCGACCGCGCTGCTGTTTTTCATAGCGGAAGAATTGGCCGATCGAAAACCATTTGAGCGGTTTCTTGAATTCGCGTTCGCGCGCGGCGATGACGCGAGCAAGCGTGGGCGTCAGCTCGGGACGCAACGCGACTTCGCGTTCACCCTTGTCCGTGAAATTGAAAAGTTGATCAACAATTTCTGCGCCGCTCTTTTTTTTGTATAACTCGGTGGGTTCGAGAACGGGACCCTCCCATTCCAGAAAGCCGTAGCGACGCGCGACTTCGCGCCAGCGCGCAAAGATATAATTTCGCGCCGCGCATTGATCGGGCAGAAAATCACGAAAACCAGGTAAAGCCTGCATACAGATCACGTTACATTGGTGCAGGAAAGCGATTACGACCTGGGATGCGACCACGCGAGGCGGAAATTACGATATCAGGGCGTAGCTGAAGAAACTCCGGTGCTAACGAGCCGGAGAAGTGAACGATGGAGAACATCCATTCAATCAAAGCAGAGGGACAAATATGAAACAAACGAGATTAACAAAAATATTGGTCGCGGCAGTGGCCTGCGCGGCGACGCTTGGCATAGCGCTGGCGCAGGAGACGACAACGACGACGACCACAACGGACCCGGTGACTCGCACAACCCAGCAGACCACCGTTACGAGCGCAGGTACGATTGCGGCTTACACGCCGGATTCGGATTATATCATGTTCCGCACCTCAGCGGAGGCCGCCCCGGTGCGGTATTACTACACAAAGGAGACGACCCTTCTGGATCCAGAAGGGCATACCGTAACCTGGTCAGCCGTTCGCCCGGATACGCCAGCTACCGTGTATTACACGAATGTTGGTGATCGCGTAGTGGTTCGTAAAATCGTGTTGGCCCAGCCGACCGCGATTTACAAAAAAGACACAACGACCACAACAACGACAAAAGAGCCGTAAGGCAAATTTGTTGCGGAGTTGAATTCAAAGGCGCCCGCCCACAGCGGGCGCTTTTTTCTTGTAACTTGGGACCAGCGAATCCGCAAGCCAGAGGCATGCGCTAGTTTAATCTCCGTAGCCATTCGGGAATTTGTGGTGCCATGTCCAGGCACTTTCGATGATCTCGTCAAGTGACTGGAACTGTGGTCGCCATCCGAGCTCACTTTTGATCTTTTCCGAAGAAGCGATCAGCCGTGGAGGATCGCCAGGGCGACGCGTCTTTTCCACGGTGTCGATCGTTTTGCCAGTTATCTTGCTGCATGCGTCGATCACTTCACGAACGCTGGCGCCACCGCCGGTACCGAGATTGTAGACTTCGCTTCTGGCTGCGCCCAGCGCCAGAATATGAGCCCGCGCAAGGTCGATAATGTGGATGTAGTCGCGAATGCAGGTGCCATCCGGAGTTTCATAATCGGTGCCAAAAATCTCCGCGTGCGGTTTTTGGCCAAGCGCGACCTTGAGCACATTTGGGATCAAATGCGTCTCGAACCGGTGATCTTCGCCAAAGTTCGCGCTGGCGCCGGCCGCATTGAAATAACGCAGGGAAACGAACTTCAACCTGTGAATCTCGTCATACCAGCGCAGAATCTTTTCAAAGGCTAGTTTTGATTCGCCGTACGGATTGATCGGACGGGTGGGGGCAGTTTCGCGAATTGGCAGCCGCTCTGGCGGCCCGAAAATCGCGCAGGTTGAGGAAAAAACAATCCGCTCGACGTCTGTTGTCACCATCGCATCCAGCAGATTGAGTCCGTTGGAAATGTTGTTGCGAAAATATTTGGATGGATCGCGCATAGATTCAGCAACAAGGGCGCTTGCGGCGAAATGCATCACTGCCTCCGGGCGGGCCATGGCCAGCGCGGAATCGATCGCTTGTCGATCCTTCAGGTCGCCTTCGATGAATCGCGCCCGCGGATCGACAGCGCCGCGATGGCCCTCGCTAAGATTATCGAAAACCGCGATCTCGTGGCCTTGATCGAGAAGCAGTTCTGCGCAGATGCTGCCGATATAACCGCC
>Ga0207706_10001478_pt1 | contig 23440 bp, 22 predicted proteins | sample KBSC53metaG_FD_184318 | JGI IMG/M metagenome (GOLD analysis project Ga0207706, IMG submission 184318) | Corn rhizosphere microbial communities from Kellogg Biological Station, Michigan, USA - KBS C5-3 metaG (SPAdes) (version 2) | ecosystem: Host-associated > Plants > Roots > Rhizosphere > Soil ... | reverse complement strand
AGCGTGCCGTCAACCCTGGCCTCGAAGCGGGAGTCTGTTGGATTGTCGACAACCGTCACACTCACCTTGCCCACTGTGCCAGATGGCCTCGCTGTACGCGGTCAGGGCAGGCCGTTGACTGCCGCCTGCCGCGTCGTGCCATCCGTCGTTCACCGCTTCTTAACGGGCGACACACAAGGGCACTTGGGCGACCGAGCAACCAGATGACACGTCGCCTTGATACCGGCACGTGCCTCTACGTTGGGCTCAGTTCTTGAGGCTGGTCCCTCTCCATGTGTGCGGTTATCGCTTCGAGGTCGTCGGGGTGTCGGGTGGTTTGTACGACCAATACGTTGCAGACGGCTTTGCGCACCACTTCGGCCGGCACCGAGCCGAGCATGTGTCCTTCTTCTGCCTCGAGGCCGCGGTTGCCGACGACGATGAGGTTCTTGGGGTTGTTTCCGGCTGTGTCTAGCAGCGCCTGCGCTGGCCGGCCTGCTACGGCACGTTCGTCGAAGGATTTGATGTGGTGGTCTCCGGCTTCGGTGACGACGTCGATCGAGGCGCGTAGGGCGGCCTCGGCGGCTGATCTGCCGTGTACCAGCTGGCGACCTGAGGTGCCTTCGGTCTTTGGCTCTTCGTCGTAGGCGGTGACCACAACGAGGTGGGCTTCGGCGGCGTGGGCGACGCCGGCGGCGTGACCGACCGTCACCAGAGATGCAGGCGTTCCGTCGGTGCCGACGATCACGTTGTCGTACACGTGCTGGATGTGTCGTGGCGCACCCAGCGGGATGATCGTCGATTCCTCGTCCTCCGGCGGCGGGTTGACCCACAGCATCGCCAATGCGCCGATTGCCATGAGCGCACCGGCGAGGGTGATTGCATTGGAGCCTTTGCTGTCGAGCAGGTGCTTGAAGATCCAACCGAAGGTGACCGTCTCGACCAGCATCGGGATCACGATCATCATGTTGAGGATCCCCATGTAGACGCCCGTGCGTTTGGCTGGAACCATGCTGGCGACCATCAGATAAGGGATACCGACCGCGCTTGCCCAGAAGATGCCAAGCCCAATCATCGGCACGAGTGCTAGGTACTGGTTAGAAATTTGAGCTAGCCAGATCAGTGCGACAGCGGCCAGGCCGAGAGCAATTGCATGCACGCGTTTGGCACCCATCCTGCGGGCGAACCCCACGAGGAACAACGCCGAAACCATGCACACGAAGTTGTAGGTGGCGTTCTGTAGACCACTCCACGCGATTGCCTGATCCCAGGCCGGTCCGCCCTCCTCGGGCGTTGCGTTGAACACCGTCTCACCGAGACTGACCGCCAGGAACTGCCAGTAGATGAACATCGCGTACCACTGGAAGATGAAGACCACACCGATCTTGTGCATTGCGACCGGCATTGTCCTGACAGCGTCCCTAATCTCGCTGACAAACCCCCCGAGACCCTTCGGGGCCGACCGCATCTCCTCGAGCTCGTCATCGGAAGGAGTCAGCTCCTTGGTGCGCGCCATCGCGATCAGCACGGTCACTAGAATGCACACGGTGCCGATCATGAAACAGACATACATCCAATAGGGCACCCCGTTGCCGGCGGTCTTCTGTAGTGCCGGCACCTTCTGCAGGATGAACAACGACAGGTTCGCGAGCACCGCTCCGGCTCCGGTGAACATGCTCTGCGTCAAGAATCCGCGCGCCAGTTGCGACCGAGGCAACCGGTCGGAGATAAATGCCCGGTACGGCTCCATGGAGGTGTTGTTGCCAGCGTCGAGGAGCCAGAAGCAGACCACGGCCAGCCAGAGGATGCCGACGAACGGGAAGGCGAACAAGATGATCGAACAGAGAATCGCGCCAGCAGTGATGAAGGGTCGTCGCCTGCCCCACCGAGGGCTCCAGGTCCGGTCGCTGGCCGCGCCGATCAGCGGCTGTATCACCAGTCCGGTAATCGGTCCGGCCAGGTTCAAGATCGGGAGCTGATCGGGATCTGCGCCGATCAAAAGGAAGAGCGGGTTCACCGCCGACTGGGTGAGGCCAAAGCTGAACTGGACCCCGAAGAACCCGAGGTTCATCATCAAGATGGCAGTGCCCGACATCAGTGGCTTGTGCTCGCCCACCAGGGTCGCATCTACAGTGGTCGTGGTGGTGGTCGGAGTGGACTCGGTAGTGGCCATGGGAACGCTCCGGTGAGTGAAAAGAGTCACATTATGGCGAGGACGCTACTCTTTTGCCGAATTCTCAGCAATGCCCTAGGGAAACATATCTTCGCGAGGCAGCATGCGCCGCGCAGACAGGCGCAGTGTGCAGATCGGAATCGCACAGGCCAATCGGAATATTCCGGCAAGTTTCGAAATTGATCTGTATAAAATCGCGAAATCTACGCGAAATCCACGCGAAATAAAATCGCGAAATCCATGCGAACGAAAATTTTCTCTTTATGCCGGGTCGCCACTGCGGCGTGATCTTCCACCAATCGCTAGCTGAGGCTCGCGATCTGGGTACCGCAGCTATGCTGCCGACCAGGACCAGCATCAGGAGTTCTCGCGAGCGGAGTGGCGTGAAATACAACGAAGGAGCCGAGCTCGATCCGTCGCAGATGGGTGGCGGCGGTCGTGGAAATGGCGGCAAGATCGCGGTGGGCGGAGGGGCCGGGCTGATCGTCTTGCTGCTCGCCCTGCTGTTCGGTCTGAATCCGGGCGACATCCTCGGCGGCGCGCCGCAGGCGGGACCGGAGCCGTCGGGCAACGCCAGTCCGTTCGCTCAGTGCACTCGCGGTTCGGACATCAACCAAAATCGGGACTGCCGGTTCGTCGCGTACACGAATTCAATTCAGAACTATTGGAACGACACTCTGCAGGGTTATCAGAAGATTCAGGTCAAGACCTTTTCCGGCAGCATCAACACGGCGTGCGGAAATGCGACCTCCGCGGTCGGACCCTTCTACTGCCCAGCCGATACCACCGTGTACCTCGATCTCGGATTCTTTGATCAGCTAACCGGCCAGCTCGGCGCGCAAGGCGGTGACGCTGCCGAGGCGTACGTGTTGGCCCACGAGTTCGGTCATCACATCCAGAATCAGCTTGGCACGATGCGGCGTGTCCAAAGCAGTGGGCAGGGGACTGGGCCCACCTCACCGGGGGTGCGGCTCGAGCTACAGGCCGACTGTTATGCGGGGGTGTGGTTCAGACACGCGACGGAGGATCCCGAAAGTCCAATCAGCGAGGTCACCAAAGAAGATCTCAACCGCGCAGTGGACGCCGCGCAAGCCGTCGGTGACGACCGGATCCAGTCGAAGATGCAGGGCCAGGTCAGGCCGGAAACCTGGACGCACGGTTCAGCAGCAATGCGGCGGCAATGGCTTGCCCAAGGTTTCAACACCGGCGACCCGAACAAGTGCGACACCTTCGCCCGAAACGCTCTCAACTGAGCCTTGTCACACCCAAAACGAGCAGGAGAATGGCGCATGGCGCAGCGCACTGTCGTCGTGACGGGCGCTTCGACCGGTATCGGCCGTGCAACCGTCGTGGAGTTGGTCAGTGCTGGGTACCAGGTCTTCGCTACCGTACGCAGAGACGCTGATGCGGAGAGCTTGCGCCAGCAGGTCCCAGAGCTCGTCACGCCGGTGATCATGGATCTTCTCGATGAGGACTCCGTACGTGCTGCGGGCGAGGTGATCAATTCTGCGGGACCGCTGTATGGTCTGGTCAATAACGCGGGCGCCGCCTTGCCAGGACCACTGGAGACTATGCCGATCGAGGTCTTCCGCCGTCAGATCGAAATCAATCTGACGGCGCAGCTGCTCGTTACCCAGGTGATGTTGCCCGCCCTGCATCGCTCCGCCGAGCAGATCGGCGATGCACGGATCATCATGATCGGATCCATTGGCGGTCGGCTCTCCGGCCCCATACTTGGCGGCTACGGTGCCGCCAAGCATGGGCTGGTCGGCCTCAGTTCCTCGCTGCGCGCCGAACTTGCGCCGTTCAACATCAAGGTTTTGCTGATCGAGCCTGGCGCGATCGCAACGCCGATCTGGGACCGCGGCCAGGCTGCGGGGGACGAACTGCAATCGCGCGATTCCGGGGCCAACGCCCGCTATGCCGATCAAATCGAAGCGGCAACGAAGATGGCCAAACGGCTCGGTCAGTCCGGGCCTGATCCTTCTGTGCCGGCCAAGATCATCCTCCACGCGCTGCAGAACAAGAACCCGCCGCCACGACAGGTAGTCGGCCGAGAGGCCAAAGTCGTGGCGGCCATGGTCCGGGTGCTGCCTTTTCGCACCCTTTATAGGCTCACCGGAGCACGACGACGCTGAGCACCGCTCAGTTGCACGTCACTCCCGTGGCATGCACCGGGCAGTAGCCGAAGGGGTTTTTGTCCAGGTACTGCTGGTGGTAGTCCTCGGCGTAATAGAAGTCGGCGGCCGGGGCGATCTCGGTAGTGATCCGCCCGTAACCCGCACGAGTGAACTCGGCCTGGAACTGATCCCGCACTCGCTGGGCAGTTTCCAGCTGCTCCGGCGAGGTCGTGATAATCGCCGATCGGTACTGGGTGCCGACGTCGTTGCCTTGCCGCATCCCCTGGGTAGGGTCATGGTTCTCAAAGAAGATCTTGAGCAGCTTCTCGTAGCTGATCATGGCCGGGTCGTAGCTCACTTTCACGATCTCGGTGTGCCCGGTACGAGCGCTGCAGACCTCTTGGTACGTCGGATTCGGGGTGAAGCCACCCGCATATCCGACGGCGGTGTTGGTGACTCCCGGCGTGTTCCAGAACAGTTTCTCGGCGCCCCAGAAGCAACCGAGAGCGAAGTAGGCAACCTCAGAACCTTCTGGCACCTTCTGCACGGGAATGCCAAAGATGTCATGGAAAGTTGGATTGACCAGGACCGATGTGGTTCGGCCTTTGAGTGCCTGATCGGGCTCGACCAGGTTGGTCTTCGTCCGTGAGAACAGCATGTGATTCAGTCTGCCTTCCTGCGCCACCGTTCGGAACGATGGCTGCACTTACGCAACGCTGACCGAGCCTCGACATGTTCCAGTTCGGCACAGGCTCATTGCAGATGCGCCCTGAGCCCTTCGACGAGCTCAAGACGCCGCCCGTCGGAGGGCGTCTCATCGGCGCTCTGACATGCCGCGCGGGCGTACGCTGGCCACTTGTGACAGTCACACAAGGCTTCTCGACCCGCGCCATCCATGCCGGACAGGATCCGGATTCTGCCGTCGGCTCGGTGGTCCCACCGATCTACGCCACCTCGACCTTCATCCAGGACAAGGTCGGCGAAGCGCGCGGGGGCTACGAGTACTCGCGTTCCTCAAACCCGACACGTACCGCGCTCGAAGAGTGCATGGCAGCTCTGGAGGGAGGCAAGCACGGATTGGCGTTTGCCAGCGGCTTGGCAGCGGAAGACACCTTGCTCCGCACGATTGCTTCACCAGGGAGTCATTTCGTGGTCCCGGACGACGCATACGGGGGCACCTATCGGCTGTTTGCCCGAGTTCATCAACGCTGGGGGGTTGCGGCCGATCCGGCCCACCTTTCCAATCTCGACTCGGTTGCATCGGCGATTACGCCCGGGGAGACCACGGCGGTCTGGATCGAGACGCCCACCAATCCACTGCTCAACATCGCTGACATCGCCGCCATCGTCGACCTGGCGCATGCCGCAGACGCACTAGTGATCGTCGACAACACGTTTGCCACGCCGTATCTTCAGCAGCCGCTGGAGCTCGGTGCCGACGTCGTCGTGCACTCCACGACGAAGTACTGCGGTGGGCACTCCGACATCGTCGGCGGAGCGCTCGTCGTCAATGACGACGACTTGGCCGAGCAATTGACGTTCCATCAGAATGCGATCGGCGGAGTGGCCAGCCCATTTGACTGCTGGCTGGTGCTGCGCGGCTTGCGGACGCTGGCCGTACGGATGGATCGGCACTGCGACAACGCCGAGCAAGTCGCGGCCTTTCTGAATGATCATCCGCAGGTTGCCGAGGTGTACTTTCCAGGCCTGGACGCCCATCCGGGTCATGATCTGGCCAAGCGACAGATGCGTCGCTACGGCGGCATGATCAGTTTTCGTGTGGCGGGTGGTGAGCCGGCGGCGTTGCAGGTCTGCGAAGGCACGTCAGTGATCATCTTGGGGGAGTCACTCGGCGGCGTGGAGTCCTTGATCGAGCATCCGCACACGATGACTCACGCATCCGTGGCAGGCACTCGGCTTGAAGTTCCTGGCGATCTCATTCGGCTGAGTGTCGGCATCGAAGACATCGAGGATCTGATCACCGACCTCGACCGGGCACTCGGCTAAGCCTCAGAGACGTCATGAAGGCGTTAGGAGGCGGCGCGGCGCGGCTTCACGGGCCGAGGGGGCGGAGCGATCTTGCCGGATCGCCGTAACAGCAGGTAGGCGCCGGCGGCGCCGATCGCGTACGCCACAAGGACGGCTGGCCAGATCCACAGGCCGGCACCCGCTAGCACGCAGATGACGACCGTGACGAGCCCGAGGCTCGAAGCGATCACATTGATCGTCGATCCCAGGTAGCCCACCATCGTCCCCTTTCGCCTTACTGATAAGCGCGAATCTCGCGGAAGGGCTTGGTCAGCCGCACACCCGTCGCCGTGAACACTCGGCCGCCGGTGCGGCCGGCAACCTGGCCGAGCGTCTTGGCGTCGGCCGGCCCCACCTTCACAGCGAACGTCGGCACCGTCTGGGTGGCCTGCGGAAGCTTGCGGTAGAACGCACTGAACTCACCGAACTTGATGCCCCGGTTAGTCTCACCGTCGGTCATCAGCACTACCGACGTCAATGCTCCCGGGTTCGAGGCGATCTGCTGATCGGCGAGCCGGTACGCTTCGCGCAGGGCCGAGAAAGTTGCCGTGTTGCCATTGTCGGTGTCGAGTTTGCGGGCCGCTGCGCGGATCTGTGCCAAGTCCTTGTCCGGGTTCTTGGCCGAGATCGTGAACACCTTCGGTGAACGGACCCGGCTGGAGTAGCCGATGATGGTGACTCGTTCGCGCTGCCGGAAGACCGCGTACCCACTGGAGCTGATCGACCGAGTACCACCGGCCAACGAGATCAACGCCCGGCGCAGCGCCTGAATGCGCTCTCCCTTCATCGAGCCGGACAAGTCGAGCACATAGATGGACTGGGTGGCCCGGCGGATCGAGTTGAGGTATGACGTCAACAACCGGTCGAGAACGGCCCGCTGAGCGGGGAACGGCAGCTCGACGAGCACCCGGTCGCCGAATTTCGGGTCGGGCTTCACTCCCGGAGCGGCCGGCCGCCGATTTGTCTTGTCCATGATCAGCTGTTGACCGGCCGGCGAGCGCAACCAGTCGAGCAACACCGCGTACGCCGACTTGATGTCAGGATTCGCCCCGTTGAGGAGGGCGAATGGGAAGTCAGCTGAGATCACCCCGTCGGCCGGGATCACGACGGTCAACGGCTTGGCGAGTTTGCCGGAGGCGTTGAGTGCGATCAACTTGGATTCGTAGTTGACGATCCCGTCCGGATTGCCCGGCTTCCCGGCTTGGGCAAGGAACTTGTCGGCGAGGTCACTGGCCGACTCCGCCGTCATCTTCTGAGCGGCGAAGAAGCGGCGCAGCTGCGGAGCGACCGCGTCTACCTCAGAGGTCTTCAGGACCTCGCCACCCCCTGAGAGGGCGGCGGCGATGTTGGCCAGCGAACTGAAGGCGGCGTTGGAGACGGAGGGGTCACTCATCCCAAAGGTGAACTTCTTCGCACTCGCGGCGCGCGCGATCTCGGCCCACGTGGGTGACTTGCGGTCCCAGCCGAGGCGTTTCGCCACGTCGGTGTCCAACCCGAAGGAGACAGGTGAGGTCATGATCTTGGTCGAAGTCGCCACCTTGTCGATCGCGCCCGGCTGGAGCGGCAAGTACGCGTTAGAGGCAAACCACAGTGCGTCGAACTTGCCGTCGGTCTGGCCGGCGGCGACCATCTGTGCTCCGACCGGTGACCCGACGTAGCTGATCTCGACCTTGACGTTGGTCGCGCGTGAGGCCTCGGCCATCACCTCCTCCATGTCCTTGAGGTCAGTGCTGCCGAGGATCCGCAGAGTGACGGTCTTGTCCAGGGGCTGTACGGGCGCTGCCGCAGCAGGTGGACTGGTCTTGGTGGGCGATGGACCACGCGAGCTCTGACCCCGCTGATCGGACGCGGGAGAGCAGGCGACAGCAACAGCTACAACCAGCGTCAGGCCGAGGGCGACCGCAAGGGACCGCCAGGGCTTAGCAGACTTCACCTTCTCCTCACTCCTCAGTAGAGCTTCGCCAGGCGGTTGATCATCGACTCGAGGATTTCGTACCGTGGTGGATCGATCACCTGCGACAGCTGGGCCGGCGGGGTCCGGCCTGACCCTGCGGTCATCTCGGCAAATACGCTGGGATTGACCGTGCGGAAGCCGTGCTTGGCGGCAAGCCGCTGCATTTCGGGGTCGTTCTGGAGTGCCTCACCGAGCCGCACCCCACCCGGAGTCAGATTGACCATAACGTGCTTGGATTGCACTTCAGGCACCGGATACAGCAACACCATGTCCGGCTTGAGGGAGCCGTCTTTGCGCAACTGATACTCCAGGAACTGCGACTCATAAGTCAGCAGCATCGGGCTCTTGCCGATGCCGAGCGCGAGGTAGTCCTCAAAAGATGACTCGCTCCAGGATTCGGAGTAGCCCTGCCCAAGGAACAGCTGGCCGATGGCCGGCATCACCTTGTTGATCTCCGCTTGGTTGCTGACCGGCTTGTTGCCGTTGGCGACGTAGCTGCCGATCGCAAGATACATCGCCGCGGCATTCGAGCTGCGCACATCGTTAGTGGAGACCAGCACCGCTTTTCTTGCGGGATAGCTCGCGTTACCTGGCAGCTGGTCCCAACGAGTGCCCTTACTCGCCAGCTTCAGATATGCGGCGACGTCGAACGACTGATAACCCGCGATATTCGGCCTGGTCACGTTCATCGATCTCAATACGTCGACGATCGGTTGAAAGGTGGCGATCGCTATGGGCGAGTAGAACGGCGCATTGGTGCTAATCGGCTTGTCCGCGCGAATTATCTTGTCGGCGACCGGCGCAGACGATGGGAAGGCGAAGTCGTAGTCCTTGAGGTTCTTGGTCGCAGCCATCTGACGCGACCCCGCAGTGTCGACGTTGACTGTCAAACCGAAGGCGGCCAGCCGCTGCTTGACCTGTGGATCGGCGAAGAAGGGACCCTTTTCGGTGCCGACGATGCCACTGATCGTTATGGGGTCTGCAGCAAGGTTGGTCGACGGCTCGGCCGCGATTCCCCGGCTGACTGCCTGCGAGGCGCCGACTGCGATCAGGCTTGCGACGAGCAGTGATGACAGCGCTACGCCGATCATGCGATTCACGAGCCGAGTCCCCCGGGACGTTGGTCCGCAACGACCTGCGCACTGCCGTCGAGGCGGACGCCAAACGATGTTCGCGACTATAGACGCCTTAGCGACCGAATCGTGGGCTCCGCGTAAAACCCTTCGCGAGCGCGCGAGATTAGATGGGTCCTTGCTCCCCAGCGATACGTCCGGCTGCCGCGACGTAAGGCGACAAAATCATCTGCGGCCGGTCGCATATTGCACATCGGGCTTCGATTCGAGCGCCCAGTCGACGGGCTCACCACCAGCTTCAGCGAGGAGCTCATTTGCGCGACTGAAGGGACGTGACCCAAAGAAGCCGGCCGAGGCGGACAGCGGCGAGGGATGAGCGCTCGCCACGTGGGGGACTGAGCCAAGCATGGGAACGAGCGACTGCGCGTCACGCCCCCACAAGATGGCGACCAACGGTCCGCCGCGACTGACCAGGGCCTCGATGGCCCGCTGCGTGACCTGCTCCCAGCCCTTGCCCCGATGTGATCCCGAACGTCCCGGTTGTACGGTCAGCACGCGATTGAGCAGCAGCACACCTTGGGCGAACCACGGCGTCAGGTCGCCGCTGGCAGCCGGCTTGATGCCAAGATCTGCGTGCAGTTCGGAATAGATGTTTTGCAAGGAGCGCGGGATGGGGCGTACGTGCGATGCCACAGAGAAGGACAGGCCTACCGGATGGCCGGGTGTCGGATAGGGATCTTGCCCGACGATCAAGATCTTCACTTGGCCAAGCGGCCGGCTGAAGGCTCGCAGCACATTCTCCCCGGCTGGCAGATACTGGCGGCCGGCCGCTAGCTCGGCACGCAAGAACGCACCCATTGCTGTGATCGTCCCAGCGACTGGCTGCAGCGCCTCTGCCCAGTCTGGGCTGACCAGCTCACTCAGTGGCCGTGGACTCATGCATCTCCCCTTTCGACGGACCGCCTCGAGACCGCCCTCTTTTCGGCGACAGCCGCTGATCTCGCGGCATCCGCCACGACAGTGCCGCCGCGACGAGCATCAGAATCGCTCCGGCACCGAACGCGGCCGCGTAGGACAATGTGTCTGCGAGCAGACCCGCCACGAGCGGTCCGATGATCGCTCCGATATCAGCGCACATCGAGAAGACCGCGACTGCAGTGCCACTTCGACTTCCCGCCGCATCGCCAACCGCTGCAGCGGGCGCGGTGCCGAGGAAAGCCGACGCGACGCCATACACGCAGAGCACCACGATCAACAGCCAGATGTTCGGTGCGAGCGGGACCGCCATGATCGATGCCGCCGCGACGGTGCCACCGAGAATCATGGCAGGGCGGCGTCCAACTGTGTCGGTAAATCGACCAGCTGGTCCGACCGCGATGGTCTGCACGACGGCAGCGCACGCGAAGGCGATGCCGGTCCACGAGGCTGGCCGGTGCAGCAGCTCCACGACGAGTACGGGCACCAGCGAGGACCGGACTCCAAATGACGTCCAGCCCTGTGCGAGGTTGGTGACGCAAGCAGCCTGATAGCGAGCGTCGCCTACCACGGCACGAAACGAGACAGGTTCGACGGTGTCTGTTGGCTCCGGGCTCCGACGGCGCAGCAGCAGCAGACCGACCGTCCCTGCAATAACCAGCGTTCCTGCGTAGAAGAAGAACGGTGCTGTCAGCGAGATCGCCGCTAACACTCCACCTACGGCGGGCCCCGTGATTCCCCCAATCAGGAAGCCGGCTTGGAAAAACCCGGCCGCACGGCCGCGTACGCCGGCTTCTACCGAGGTCAGCAACAGGGTGAACGCGGATACGGTGAACATCGCAGAGCCGATGCCGCCGACTCCGCGGAGGGCGAGCAGCTGCAGATAGCTGCGGGAGATCCCGGCCAAGCCACTCGAGATAGCCACAATGAAAATGCCCGTAGCCATGATGATCCGCTCGCTGAAGATCTTGATCAGCCAACCGCAGAAAGGGCTGGAGATCAGGCGCATGAGTGCGAATGCCGAGATGACGGCTCCGACTTCGGTATTTCCGACTCCGAAGCTTCGGGCGAAAACCGGCAGCACGGGGACGAGGACCCCGAAGCCCACGGCGACGCAGAACGCCACCAGGCCGAGCACGTAAACCTCACGGGGGAGCGAACTTCGCGCGCCAATCCAGGTCCGCGCGGCCCCCAGCCTGCCCACCGGCACAGTCTGCCAGGGCGACTAGGGTTAAGGGCCTTGAGAGCAAACGCGGGAGGCTCCAATGGCATCATCGGCTCGGAACGGGTCACGGCACTCTGCACGTGAGACCCGCCGCACCATCCCGGTGCTCCCCGCCACGTCAACCATCGATGATCACACGGACTCGCGAGCTACCGAGGAGGCGCCGCCAGCCGACCCGGCCATCGCGGCCAACAACGTCGCTGAGGTAAACGCCGTCGTGCCTCGCGGCCTGCAAGTTGCCGCGGCATGGTCGTGGCGAGCTATCTTGGTGGCCGCTTTGCTCTGGGGGATCGTCTGGTTGGCGCGGTACCTCTCCGAGGTATTGATTCCGGTGGCGGTCGCCATCTTGCTGACTGCACTGATGTTGCCGGTGGCCAGAATGCTCCGGAAATGGGGTTTGCCGAAAGCCCTGGCGACTGCCATTACCGTACTGGGTGCAGTCGCCTCAATTGTCGGCGTTCTGATTGTGATCGGCGGACAGATCGCCGGTCAGGGCCCGGAGCTGTCGACAAACGTGGTGAGTGGCTTCAACAAGCTGAGCGACTGGCTCAGCAATGGCCCACTGACCAACTGGCTGCGCAATGGCCCACTGCATATAAACGCGACCTGGCTCGATTCCTCGACGTGGGTAACCAAGGTCACCGATTTCCTGAAAGCAAGCGGCAGCACAATAGCGACCTATGCGGCCGAATTCGGGGCCTCAGTCGGTCACTTTTTCGCCGGTCTCGCCCTCGCTCTCTTCTCGCTCTTCTATTTCATTTACGACGGCCGCGGCATTTTCAGTTTTCTGCTGAACTTCATCCCGCGGGCTTCACGGGATCGCGTGGATCAAGCGGCGCTGCGGGGCTGGCGGTCGCTCGCATCGTATGTCCGGGCGACCATTCTGGTGGCGCTGACCGACAGCCTCGGCGTGCTCATCGTGGCGCTCATCCTCGGCGTACCGGTTGCCCCCGCACTGGCCGCACTGGTCTTCCTCGGTGCCTTCGTCCCCATCGTCGGTGCGCTTGTCTCGGGCTCAGTTGCCGTCCTGGTCGCCCTCGTCGCTCTCGGCTGGCCCCAAGCGTTGATCATGCTTGGCGGCGTGATCTTGGTGATGCAGATCGAGGGACACGTACTCCAGCCCTTCCTGCTGGGACGCGCCGTGAAGTTGCACCCGCTGGCCGTATTGCTCGCAATCGCGATCGGCATCATCACTGCAGGGATTGTGGGAGCGCTGTTGGCCGTACCGCTGCTCGCCTTCACCAAGTCGTTCGTTGTGTCACTGGCAGGCGGGTCGGAGCCACCGTTGGGAAGAACGCACCCGCCGGCGCTGCCCTTGCATCGGCCGCATCTGTCGCGGACTGCCCGAGCCAGCAAGCCCTAGAGCGCGGAACCTTTCTTGTATGTGGCGTAGGACAGGTTCCAGTCGCCGTAACCGTTGCCGGGCTCCATGCCGCGGCTGCTGCCAGTCGTGATGACGGGATCGCCGATCAAGACTCGGTTGAACAACCAGGCTGCGTTCCCCGTGCTCATTCCCGTGCATCCGTGACTGGCGTTGCGACGGCCGAAGTTTCCGGCATTCCACGGTGCGGCATGCAGGAACTCGCCCGATGAGGTAATCCGCATCGCGTATCGCACCCTCAGGCTGTAATGCTCGCGAGCCCCGATCATCGTATTGGTCATCCGGTGGACGTAGTTCTTATCCATGATCAGCTTGACGCCACTGCGGGTCTGCCAACCAGGCTTGCCACCGCTGACATAGATGGTGCGGACGCGCTTGCCGTTGCGATACACCCGCGCAACGTCGGAGGATAAATTGATCTTGGTGATCAGCGACCGGCCGACAGTGAAGTTCGTCTTGGTCGAGTTCTGCCCATAGATGCCGTTGCCGGCATTGACGCCGTTGAGGTTGGCGGTTACGGCGACCTTGGTGCCCGGCTTCCAGTACTTCGCGGGCCGGTACCGCACCTCTTTGCTGGAGTACCAATGCCAGGAGCCCAGCTGAGCTGGCGAAGACTTGACGTGCAGGTTTTTCTCGAACTCTTTCTTGTTCTTGACCGGCACATCGAAAGTCAGGACCACAGGCATGCCGACACCGACATGGCTGCCTTTGAGCGGGTAGATCTGCGGAAAGGTCTGCCGAGACAAGGCCAGGTTCTGGGTGCGGAAGCTGGTCGCGACGCTCTGAGCTTGGTTGACGGTGTTCTTGCCCGCGGAGGTCAACTTGTACGCGGTAGCAGGATCAAGTCGCGCGTTCGCGGTCCACTTCAGACGGTCTTTGCTCATCGTCCCGGAGACGACGCCGTGCTGCGTACGACCCTGTCGGTTTTTATTGGTGTAGCTCAGCTTCACCTTGGTCAAGGTGCCCGCGGTTGCCGCGACGGTGACCACGGTGTCGACCTTGACACCGGTCGCGCCGTTCTTGACGTTGGGCTTGAACGTGACGGGGTCTGGCGTCGGGCTTGGTGCCGGCGAGGTCTCGCCAGGAGCGGACGCGGCGGGCGACTGCGGGCCAGTCCCACCTGGAGCAGTCGGAGTGCCTCCGCATGCGGCCAGGGTGGTTGCCAGCAAGACCGCCCCAGCGGCCAAGGACAGCCTGTGCATACTCCTGGTTGGCATCAACATCCCTATGTCCGGGGGGAACACGGTTGGCGCATCGCCTAAGTAACAAATGTGCCATCCGTGGGTGAGTTCTCATAATCGACCTCAACGTGCCATTGAGGCGAGTTCAGAGTCCTGCGACGCGCCGGCCGTTGCAGAATCGGAATGCTGACTGCGGCCTTTGAGCGGCTTTTCGCGCATGGTAACGGCAATGACAAGGGCCACGACCATGAACGGCACCGCCACGAGGAACACATCGTCCATGGCGCGGGTGAATGCCTCGAGCACCCAACTCTTGATCGGCTCTGGCAGTGCCCTGATAGCCGTCACATCGTTGGTCTGAATGGGTCCGGCCGGTCCACGACCCTGCGCGGCGCCAACGATGTCGTTGAGGTGATGGGCGAGCCGGATGTTCAAGATGGCACCGAGCAACGCCGTACCGATAGCGCCGCCCATCGAGCGGAAGAAGGTCACCGAGGCAGTAGCCACGCCCATGTGTCGCCGATCGACGCTGTTTTGCACTGCCGTCACGACAACCTGCATGGTGAAACCCAAACCTGAGCCGAACGCGTACATGATCAAGGCGATGACGTAGTACGGCGTATTTACCTCGAGTCTGGAGAACGCGAAGAGCGCCGCGCCCACGACGGCTGCGCCGGTGATGGGCATCCATTTGTAGCGCCCGGTGCGCGCCATGATCTGACCGCCGCCAATCGAGGTCGTAAAGATGCCGACGACGAGAGGCAACATGGCCAGACCGGAGTGGGTCGCGCTGAAGCCCCTCACCGCCTGCAGGTAGATCGGCAGGAAGATCAGCCCGCCGAACATGCCGATGCCCATGATCATCGCAAAGCTGATGTTCGAGGTGAACGTCCAGTGCTTGAAGAGTTCCAGCGGAATGATCGGCTCTTTTGCCTTGGACTCCGCGAGCACGAACAGTGCGATGAGTACCACCGTGGCAACGACTAACCCCATCCCGGTCGTCGAGAGCCATCCCTCGGTCGGACCTGCCCAACTCAGATAGAGCACCAGGCTGGTCACCGCACCAACGATGGTTGCTGCGCCAAGGTAGTCGACCGAGACTGAGCGGCGGACGTGATGCAGCTTCAGCGCCATCGACGTGACGATCAGCGCGGCGACACCGATCGGAATGTTGATGAAGAAGATCCATTCCCAGCCGAGGTGGTCAGTGAACCAGCCACCCAGCAGCGGGCCGGCTACCGAGGAGACACCGAAGACGGCGGCGAACATTCCCTGGTATTTGCCTCGCTCCCGGGGCGGGATCACGTCACCGATGACGGCCAGAGCAAGGGCCATCAGGCCACCGCCGCCAAGGCCCTGGACGGCACGGCCGGCGATCATGACGTTGATTCCGGGGACGTTGAGGAAATCGGCAATCTCAGGCGAAAAGCCGCAGATCAGGGAGCCGATGAGAAAGACAACGATCGCTGCCTGGAACATCGGCCGCCGCCCACGTATGTCGGAGATCTTGCCCCAGAGCGGGGTGGCGGCGGTCGAGGTCAGCAGGTACGCCGTGACCACCCAGGAGAGTTTGTCGAGGCCGCCCAACTCGGAGGTGATGCGGGGCAGAGCAACACCAACGATGCTCTGGTCCAAGGCGGCAAGGAACATGCCGGCCATCAACCCGCTCAGCACCACGAGAATCTGGCGATGACTCAGATAGTCACCGCTTGGGCCGGGGGCGATGTTCGGCGAGTCAGACACCCCTTCCCGCACTGTGGGCTCCGCTCTCCTCGCTGGGGACGCTGGGGACGCCGATCCTGCCGAGGACTCCTCCTCGCGCAGAGCGCGGCGCGGCTCAGGGCCTGTCATGCCTTCTCCACTTTCTGGGTGAGAGCCTCGATGTCGGCGGCGAAGCGGGTCAGTAGCCGGTCAAGTTCCTCGAGATCGCGGGCCTCCCATGACTCGAGGCACTTCTCGAGGAGGGCTCGCCGAGAGCGCAGCGCTGCTTTGATCTTCTGGGCTCCTAGAGGGGTCAACTTCACGCGCTGGGCGCGACCATCCACCGGATCTGGTGTCCGCTCGATCAGGCCAGCGCTATCGAGCTGAGCAACATGGCGGGAAACAGTGGAAGCGTCCAAGTTGGCGCATGCGGCGAGATCGGTGACGCGTAGCGGCCCCGACGTGGCGAGGGCCTTTAGTAGCCAAAAAGACCCGGTGTCGAGCGTCTCGCCTTGACCTCGTTGTCGCATGAGCCGGGAGATGCCTAGCAACGCGTGCATCAGCGACTCAACAGATGTCGTTCGTGTCACAGCTGGCGCCTCCGTCGAAACTTGCATTCAACAACTATATAACTAGTTGTATGCTGCACGCAGATTCTTGTTCAGAACCGCGTCCTTGGACCGTCTCGCGATCAGGGATGAGCCCCAGCCAGCCCTGAGAATGGAAAGCAAAACTTCTTTTCTGTAAAGATTCGGTTTACATTCGGTGGTATGACCACTCCAGACATGACCCCAATTCTTGAAGACCTTGCTGCAGGACGCATTGATGCTGCTGAAGCGGCCCGCCGCATCGACGCCTTGAAGGCGTCACAGACGACATCAGAAGACTCGCCCTCTGAACCAACCAATGAGCAGCTATCGGGCGGGACGGCAGACTCAGATCCCTGGGCCGCCGTCACCGATCAGCCCCAGGCCGGCTACACGTCTGGAGCGCCAAAGCAGGAGTCTTCCGACGAGGAGCCAGTTCGGGCGAAGCAAGTCAATACCGGCGGCGTGGAACGCATCTCCGTCCGGGCGATCGGCCGCAGAGTGCGCATCATCGGCGAGAGCTCGGTAGCAACGCTGTCCGCCGACGGGCCACATGTGCTGCGGCGTAACGGATCCGTGCTCGAGGTCTCCAGCGATGGTGAGCTGGGCGCCTCGATCGATGGGTTCAGCATTCTGCGGGGTGCTACGCGCAGCCTCGATGACTTCCGCTCACTGGGCCTCGGCAAGGAGCTGTTTCTCCGCGTCAATCCCAACGTGATTGTCGATGTCGAGGTGACAGCAGGCAGTTTGAACACCGAGCGGGTGCCGCATTTGGGCAAAGTACGGGTCACTGCCGGAGCAGCCAAGTTGCTCGACGTCACCGAGATCAACGACGTTCTTGTGCAGGCTGGGCAGGCAACGATCAAGGGCACGATCGCGACAGGTCGTAACCGGATCCGAGCCGAGTCCGGAAGTTTGTCCATCTCATTGACCGATGATTCCAACGTCACCGTGACGGGTGAATCTCAGCTCGGCAAGATCAGCTGGGTCGGCGGCCACAACGGCGCTGGCGATGAGGTTGTCATGGGCAACGGCAGCGCAAAGCTTGAAATCGAGGTCGTGATGGCTCACGCGCAGGTCCGGGTTGGCTCCGACGTGAACAGCGAGGCCGGTGTCGTATGACGGAGCGGTCTCACCGGCCGCAGGAGCGAATTGAGCACCGCGCACCGAGCGACTGCCCGGTGTGCGGTGCTGAGCTTGCCATCATTCGGCTGGGGTGTGCGTCCTGCGGAACCGAACTTGCTGGGGTGTTTCGACCATGTGAGTTCTGCGCCCTCAACGACAAGGAAACAGAGATGCTCCGCGTCTTTCTCTCCTCACGAGGCAATCTCCGCGAGGTCGAGAAGCATCTTGGTGTCTCGTATCCCACTGCTCGGCTGCGTTTTGCCGACTTACTGGCGAAGCTGGGTCTCGGCGAGGCGGCCGAGCCAGAGTCGGGCCTCAGCCGCGAGCAGATCCTGTCCGAGGTCGCTTCAGGGGCACTGAGTCCGGCAGAGGCGAAAGAGATGATCAGCCGGCTTTGAACCGGACGGTTTGGACCGAATGTGATCAGGTCCGGAAGGCCTCGACCTTCACAACCGTGACGTTGATCGAGTTGCCGTTCGGGGCGACGTAGGACACCGCGTCGCCTGTCTTCTTGCCAAGAATTGCCGAGCCCAAGGGCGACTGCGGGCTGTAGACGTTCGTGACATCGACGCTGTTGTCGAGCCCGAGCAATTCTCGCGACCCGAGCAGGAACGTATCCGTATCCGATTCATCTCCGTCGAAGGCGATCGTCACCCGGGTTCCGGGGGCAACCTGGTCGGCGTTCGCCGGAGCTTCGCCCACCTCCGCCCGGTTCAACATGTCGGTGAGCTGACGAATCCGGGCCTCCTGATGAGCCTGCTCCTCACGCGCGGCGTGGTAGCCCCCGTTCTCGCTGAGGTCGCCTTCTTCACGCGCCGCCGCGATCTTCGCAGACACCGCGGCACGCCCTGGCCCGGAGAGGTGATCGAGCTCGAGCTTGAGCTTGTCGTACGCCTCCTGGGTCAGCCAGATTATCTGGGCGGAGTTTTCAGACATCCCACAAGGCTATCAAGGGTGGGCCAATTCGAAGCTCACGCGATAGCACACCCTTTGACGACGACCGCGGCCGCTCGTCGCAGGGTGGTGAACGCGGCGGTCACCTCGACTACACGGTCGGAAGCGGCCGCCACCGGCACCTGCTGCTCGCCTACGGGCTGGAAATCTGACGCTTGCGCCAACACACGGCAGGTCACCGGTAGGGAAGGATCGCGACGCTCAACAGCGATTGTGACTGAAACCGAGCTGTTAGATGTGATCTCAAACGACTGAATGTGACCCGCCGCGATCGGCCGCGAGTGGAGCAACGCCGTCCAGACCAGCCAGGTCAAGCCGATGACGACGCCGACGCTGATCAAGCCCACCATCAGCGGACGCGGCACCCGCGGCTTGGGGTAGCGGCGGCGCAACCGCTCAGCGGCATCTGTCACGCCAGTAATCTATTTCGAGCTTGTCGCATATGCCGTTACAGATCTGCTCGAGATGCTGCGAGCGTAGGGAATCGCGCGCCCGCCGTGCTGAGGAGGAAAGAGCAGAGGCGTTCTTTCCTCTGCGAGTGACGACGAAGTAGGCGGATCCAAAGCGCGCGATGCGCGAGCAGCAAGGCCAAAACAAAAGCCATCTCGGCAACCGGGCAGCGGGCGGCGCAATCGAGACACGAAGTGGCAGCATGACGATCATGCTTCGTCCCGCACTCCGTGTCGACGCCAAGGGCGAGCGCTTGAGGCTGCTGGAAGTGCATGCGCATCCCGACGACGAGTCGAGTCGGGGCGCTGCGACGACGGCCAAGTACGTGGCTGAAGGCGTCGATGTCATCGTCGCGACCTGCACCGGTGGCGAGCGCGGTTCGATCCTCAACCCAGCAATGGACCGGCCCGACATCCTGGCCAACATCGCCGACATTCGGCGCCAAGAGATGGACCGCGCGAGGGAAATCCTCGGCGTACGACAGGTCTGGCTCGGCTTTGTGGACTCCGGGCTGCCGGAAGGGGAGAATCCGCCCCCGCTGCCCGAAGGTAGTTTTGCGCGTACCGACCTCTCCGAGGCGGTCGCGCCCCTGGTCAAGGTGATTCGGTCGTTCCAACCGCATGTGATGACCACCTACAACGAGAGCGATGGGGGCTACCGGCACCCCGACCACATCATGTGTCACAAGATCAGCGTCGCTGCCTTCGAACGGGCCGCCGACCCTGATGCGTATCCCGAGCTTGGCGCAATCTGGCAGCCGCTGAAGTTGTATTACTCCTTTACCTTTCATCGCGAGCGGACTGCGGCTCTCGATCGAGCAATGGTTGCGCGCGGTCTCGAGTCGCCGTACGCAGAGCGCCTTCGGCAGTGGCCCGAAGACGCCCAGCACGCGGCGCGAATTACGACGCGGATTGCCTGCGCCGACTATTTCTCCGTACGCGACCGGGCGCTGCTTGCCCACTCCACCCAGGTCGATCCCGACGGGCCATGGTTCGCTATACCGCTCGAGGTGCACAAGTCCGCGTGGCCGACCGAGGAGTGGGAGTTGGCGCGGAGCTTGGTCGAGACGAGCGTCCCCGAGGACGATCTGTTCGCGGGAATCGCAGAGTCGGCGGCGAGTAGAGTTCCAGCATGATCCTCCTCGACGTAGACCCCAACTGGGTTAGGCCGGGTTGGACGCCGTTGTTCGTCACGCTGCTGCTGGCTGCAGCCATGGTGTTCTTGTACTTCAGCATGCGGAAGCAATTTCGAAAGATCCGTACCCCAGACGACATCGCGAGGGAGGCGGAGGACGCCGCACGCGACGGCAATGACTCTGCCGCCTCAGCAGAGGAGTCGGCGTCAGAGCGCCCGCCCGGTAACTCCGGCTGAGTCCGCATAGCGGATGACTGAATGACTGGCCGCAACCGCCTCGCTTCGGCGACCAGCCCCTACCTGCTGCAGCACGCCGAGAATCCGGTGCACTGGTGGCAGTGGTCGGATGATGCCTTTGACGAGGCAACCGAACGTCAAGTGCCGGTGTTCCTCTCGGTCGGGTACGCGGCGTGCCATTGGTGCCACGTAATGGCGCATGAGTCCTTCGAAGATCAGCAAACTGCGTCCATGATCAATGATCACTTCGTGCCGATCAAGGTGGACCGCGAGGAACGTCCCGATGTCGATGCGGTCTACATGCAAGCCACCCAGGCGCTGACCGGGCAAGGCGGTTGGCCGATGAGCGTTTTTCTCACCCCGGACCGGAAGCCGTTCTACGCCGGGACCTACTTCCCGCCTACCGCGCGACATGGCCTGCCATCGTTCGCGCAGGTATTGCAGGCCATCAGCGAGGCTTGGCAGGATCGGCGATCAGAGCTGCTGATGAGTGCATCCGAGATCGTTCGCCAGCTGTCGACGCAACCGAAGCTGGCTGATTCGGAGAATCTGACCGCGGAGGACTGCGAGAAGGCTCTGTTCACGCTGCAACAGGAGTTCGACCCGTCCTACGGCGGCTTCGGGCGGGCGCCCAAGTTTCCACCATCAATGGTGCTCGAGGCGTTGCTTCGCGACGGCGGCGAGTCAGCGATGCTGATGGCTGGTCAGACTCTCGAAGCGATGGCGCGAGGCGGGATATATGACCAGATCGGCGGCGGATTCGCCCGCTACAGCGTTGACGCCGCGTGGGTAGTGCCGCACTTCGAGAAAATGTTGTACGACAATGCTTTGCTGCTCGGCGCGTACACGCACTGGTGGCGTCGCAGCCGTAACCCGCTGGCCGAGCGTGTTGTCAGCGAGACTGTGGCCTGGCTGGTAGCCGAGATGCGCACCGAGCAGGGCGCTTTTGCGGCCAGCCTTGATGCGGACTCGAAAGATGATCATGGTGAGCTACGCGAAGGCGCCTACTACGTGTGGGACCGTGATCAACTCCGGGCCGCACTCGGTGAGGAGGACGCAACGTGGGCAGCCGAGACCCTCGCAGTGACGGCGACGGGCACTTTCGAGCATGGCGCCTCGACCTTGCAGCTGCCGTCCGACCATGATCAGCTTCGGCTCGCCGACGTTCGTGAACGGCTCCGGATAGCACGTGATCAACGCTCTCGCCCAGGACTAGACGACAAGGTCGTCGCTGCCTGGAACGGGTGGCTAGTTGACGCGCTCGCGGAGGCGGCGATGATTTTCGGTCGTCCTGACTGGCTGGCGGTGGCTACCGAGGCGGCCGAGTACCTCTGGCAGATCCACTGGCGAGACGGCCGATTGTGGCGCACATCTCGCGATGGCCGGGTAGGCGCAGCTGCCGGCATCTTGGAGGACTATGCGGCGTTCGCCCTGACAGCAGTGCGGCTGGCTGCGGTTCATGCGGCTCCGGCCTGGCTTTCTCGTGCTGAGCAGTTGCTCGAGATGATCATGGATCAGTTCGATGACGCCGCTGGCGGCCTATTCGACACGGCTGCAGATGCCGAGCAGCTGTACGCTCGCCCGCAGGATCCCACTGACAACGCCACCCCATCCGGGCTGAGTACTACAGTCCATGCCTTGCGAGCCATGGCGGAGCTGACAGGAGAGGAGCGCTACTCGGCCCGGGCCGACCGGGCGGCTGCCAGCGCGGCCGAACTGGTTCGGCAGGCGCCACGGTTTGCCGGCTGGCTGCTCGCCGACGCGATCAGCCAGACGCCGACACCGAGACCGGTCCAGGTAGCCGTCGTCGGGCGGGACGATCAGGCTCGGGCAGAGCTGGCGCTCGTTGCTCACCAGCTCGCGCCTGCCGGATCGGTTGTCGTTGCCGGCGAGCCAGACCAGCCTGGAATAGCGCTGCTCGCTGACCGGCCGTTGATCAACGATCAGGCGACGGCTTACGTCTGTCGACAGTTCGTCTGCAGGCTTCCGGTGACTTCGGCCAAAGACCTAGCCAGTCAGCTTGCGACGCCGAAGTAGGCGGGCTGCCCGCGCGATTGCGCGAGCAGCTCAAATTAAAAGGTGATCATCGAAATGGCCACGTAGTGGCATATGAAGCCGCCGATGGTCCCGATGTGAAAGATCTCATGGAAGCCGAACCAGCTGGGTGAGGGGTTAGGACGCTTTCGGGCGTAGACCACTGCACCGAGGGTGTAGCAGACGCCGCCGGCCACGAGCAAGATCAGCACTGCCAGGCCAGCCGTGTGGTAGAAGACTTGGAGCCATCCAACGGCTGCCCAGCCCATCACGAGGTAGAGCACGGTGTAGAGCCACCGCGGCGCTGACAACCAGATGAGGCGAAAGAGCAGACCACCTATCGCGGCAGACCAGATGAGCACGAGCAAGATCACTTGCGATGTCCCGTGGAGCAAGATCAGCGCCAGCGGCGTATAGGTTGCCGCGATAAAAAGGTAGATGTTGGAGTGATCCATCCTGCGGAGGATTGCCTGGCCGCGCACGCCCCAGGTTCCCCGGTGATACACGCCGCTGGTGCCAAACAACAGAACGGACGCAGCCAAGAAGATGGCCCCTCCGACGACGCCAGCAGGGGTGGCAGCCAGACAGATGAGCACGACGCCGGCGGCCAGAGCGAGGGGAGCCATCCCGGCATGCAACCAACCACGAAGTCGCGGCTTGACGGCTTCTGCGACCTCCGCCAGTCCAGTGTCGGCACCGGCTTTACCGGTCGATGCCACGGGTGGGTCTTCGCCGAGATGAATTGCTGGCACGGCGCACCCTTCAGACGGCAATGGCGGCAAGCCGGCTTGCCGGCGGTTACCACCCAGTAGCTTCAGCGTACGGAATGGGATCGTGTTGACCAATCGCTGCGCGGCCGGCGATGAGGAGATCGCAGCGGGATACGCTGCCATTTGTGGCACGTCTCGATCGGCTGCGCGAGTTCGTGGATCGGCTGCACCCGTCGGGGCTGCTGTACGCGACCTATGAGCATCGGCTGATCGCCGAGCTCGACACCGAAAGGCTGCCGCGCCACGTCGCCGTACTCGCCGATGGAAACCGCCGCTGGGCGCGCACCAATGCGCCGGAGCAACCTCTCGTTGCGGGTTACCAGGCAGGCGCCGACAAACTGAAGGAATTCGTCGGGTGG
>Ga0207706_10001470_pt1 | contig 23543 bp, 25 predicted proteins | sample KBSC53metaG_FD_184318 | JGI IMG/M metagenome (GOLD analysis project Ga0207706, IMG submission 184318) | Corn rhizosphere microbial communities from Kellogg Biological Station, Michigan, USA - KBS C5-3 metaG (SPAdes) (version 2) | ecosystem: Host-associated > Plants > Roots > Rhizosphere > Soil ... | reverse complement strand
CGCACCGTCCTCACAATCGGTCCCGTACTCTGACGCAACCAGCACAACCCCAAAGTGCGCGCCTACCGCAAACGTCCGCGGAAACATCCCAAGGACCACATCCGGCGTCGCCGAAGTCGCAACGTCGTAGTCTTCCGGCTCGCGGCCCAGCAGCAGGTCCCTCACACATCCCCCGGCGAGATAAGCCTCATGCCCCGCCGCACGCAAGGCATGAACGATTTCGAGAGCCGCTTCGAATTGGCGTCTTGTCGTCAAAACAGATTCGCTACTCTTTCGTTGCAGGTTTGTGATTGGATCCGCGTTTGCGATGCGCTTCGAAATAAACGTTGCACACCGAAAACACAATCTTGTCCTTTCCCTTGAACAGAACCGTATCCCCGGGAAGTTCAGCCGCATCGTTGATCGGCTCTATCTCTGGGTGCGTAAGAACAACCAGCGTCGTTGCAGCAGACCGAATCCCCAATTGTTTCAAGGTGACCTGCGAACCCGCTGACCCGCCGCCCGAGTATTCGCGCTGAAACTGTTCCGCGGTCATCGACGAAACCGCAACCTGGGGATCGCGCGCCACCCTGTCCTTCCACCGCAGCGAATCAGCTGAATACTCGATCTCCGTCCCGATCAGTTGTTTCGCTTCCTTGCTGCCCCAGCACGAGATCGTCTTGGTCGGAATCTCTCGCGTGACCTTCCACTTCCCTTGCAACTCCGCGGGAATGTCCTTAGCCGCACTGCTCGCGATCAAAACCGCGAACACGCAAACGTTGATGAGCATTCTCGCCATTCCTGCAATTGTCGCGCATCCCAGGCCCTCCAGCACGGCAGCCGAGTCCGCAACCCAGCACGTTCACCCGGATAAACTACCAGTAGATGTCCCGCGGCCTCATTCTCGGCATTGAAAGCTCCTGCGACGAAACCGCCGCTGCTGTCGTCGAACGCGGCTCGCGCACACTCTCCTCCGTTGTTGCCTCGCAAATCGCAACCCACGCCCGCTATGGCGGAGTAGTCCCCGAGCTGGCCAGCCGCGAACATCTTCGCGCCATCGTTCCAGTCGTCCGCGCCGCCGTCGAGCAGGCCAGCGTCTCCCTCGACGATCTCGATGCCATCGCCGTTACCTCCGGTCCCGGCCTGGCCGGGGCTTTGCTCGTGGGCATCACCTATGCCAAGGCGCTGGCCTTTGCCCTCGGCTTGCCCCTCATCGCCGTCAATCATCTCGAAGGGCACATCCATGCAGTTCTGCTTGAAGAGCGCCAAAAGCCGGGCGGCGCCGAAAAAACCGACGAGCCTGCCCTGGCGCTAGTCGTCTCCGGCGGACACACTCACCTTTACCTGGCTCAACCTGCAAATGGCTCCTGGCATTACACCATCGTCGGCCGCACCCTCGACGATGCCGCCGGCGAGGCATATGACAAGGTGGCCAAGCTCCTCGGCCTCGGCTACCCAGGCGGACCATGGATCGACTCTCTCGCCCTTCACGGAAATCCCCACGCCGTGCCCTTCGCCTTTTCCCAGATCAAAACAAAGGTCCATCTCGGCGGCAAGGTTCCGCGCACCAAGGCCGCGAAAACTGCTCCCATCGCCGCTCTCGATCCGCACTTTCTCTTCTCTTTTTCGGGAATCAAGACTGCGGTCCTGCGCTACGTCGAACTCCACAACCTGCGCCCCGAGGCCGAAGCCCGCCGCGAAGCTCTCTTCACCGGTCCAGACGCCCCCGCGCGTCCCACCATAGAACAGGCGCTCGCAACCTGCGATCCAACCACTCTGGACCTGATCGCCAGCTTTCAATACGCCGTAATCGGCGACCTCATGAAGAAGACCTTTGCGGCCGCCGAATCACTCGGCGCTACCCGCATTCTGGTCACCGGCGGAGTCGCCGCCAACCGCGAACTCCGTTCCCGATTCACAACAGAAGCAAATCGTCGCGGCCTCGACCTCGCCTTTCCCACCCTGGCCCTCTCCACCGACAACGCCGCAATGATTGCCGCGGCAGCGTGGCCTCGTTTCCAGGCCGGAGAGTTTGCTGACACGGAACTGACCGCAAACCCCTCGCTCGCACTGGGAGCTTAAGCAACCCATTTCGGGGCACAAGCAACTATTCGATAGTCCGTGCCGCCGTCCGGGTTTAATTAGCCGTCTATATAAACCGTTTTATTCCTTCATAGAAGTAAACTTTACAAATCCGTGAAGAAACGACACTGTGAATAACCGGTCCCTGTTATCTCTGACAGGCATATAGCGCTCCATTTCAAGCAGTTGCTTTTATCCCTCGATTTGGCCTTAAAAATGCTGCATTTAGGGTCGGTTTTCGCTCTCCATCGGACATTCAATCTGGGGGAAACAAGCGGGAACAGAAATATGGGATATCAAGATTGGTTCCAATTCCGAGTTCAATGTGTTCAATCGGAACGTTTTACAGATAAAACTCTAGGCAGATTAAAACCCTAGACAGAAAGGAACGTAATGGCCAGCCAGGCTCTCGATCAGTTTGAATTTGAAATTTCAAAGTCCACGCTGCGATTCACTGAGATCTACTCGGGCCCCCTGCTGCCAGCGTCCATGTGTAACGTCCCGGCCCTTCCGAGGCTGGCGGACGGTCTCAAAATATCAAGAACCAAAGCCCTTGAAGGTGCAAAAGGTGTCATGGCAGCGATTGGCTTTGAGGGTGCCATCGCAGTCGCACTCTACGGTATCTGGCAACTATTAAAATAATCAAACTTTGATCGTTTCACACGAAGTGATCAGCTCACGGTTTGCGGAAGGTCAAACAATACATCTTCCCATTGCAAATCGCTCGTGCCTTGACCTCCAACATTTCTTCTGGAATCAGATCAATCGGGCAACGCACTTGCTCACTCCCCGTCTCACCTTGTTCGCGGACCGTGGCGGGCTGGGATGCTGCTTTGCCCCCCTTCTCGATCTCGTCGACGATCACGATCTTTGTGCCCGACTTGGCTACCCAGATCATCTCCTTGATAGCCCTTAATTTATCTGTAAAGAAATTGATCCCGCGCATGTGATAGACGCAGTCAAAAGCCTCCACCTTGAATGGCAACCGCTCCGCTTCGCCGTGAAATAAGTGCGCCTTTCGGTCCCAGTGGCTCAGGTTCCGTTGACACTTCCGCAGCATCCCCCACGACAGGTCCAACCCATAAAAATCGATGCCGTCAGGCAAATGTCTGATGTTCGCACCGGTCCCAACAGCGACTTCAAGCACTCGATCGCCGCGCTTGATTTCGAGTTCCTTGACCAACTCGCCCCGACAATTCGATCTGCCTCTGGTCCAGTTGAATAACCGTCCAGCAACGTCATACCCCGGCGCAATGTAGTCGTACATCGTCTGGTATTTGAGATTTGGTCCCTTCACCGTGCTCACAAACAGGGGGATCTCGTCGCGAATGGGATAGATGCGACCGGTCGCTGTATTGCGCAGATTGTTCCCCGTCATCTCCAGTGGATAACGAGTGTCCGGATCGCACAGCAGCGACAGCACATGTCTTTCCATATCTTGTGGCCGAGCTTTTGCTAGCGACCTGTAGCAAGAATACGATGACGCCGCGATGCGGGTTCCTCTATCTTGCCCCGGCGCATCTCGCCCGTAATCCTCACTGTTACAATCGGAAAGACCAAATCGCTCCCGATTTTGGCCGAAATCATGAGCCAGAAATCCGTCCCAGCCTTAATGCCTATTCGCCTCTTCAACACTTTGACCGGAGAAGTCGACCTGCTCGTCCCCTCGGATGGCGCATCTCTGCGCATGTACGCCTGCGGACCCACGGTTTATGACTACGGCCACATCGGCAACTTCCGCACCTTCCTCCAGATTGACGTCCTTCGCCGTTTCCTCAAGCTCTCAGGTATGCAGGTTCGCCACGTCATGAACATCACCGACGTGGATGACAAAATCATCCGGAACTCGTCCGCTGCCGGCCTTTCCATCGGCGAATATTCGGCACGCTATGTCGAAGCCTTCTTCGAAGATATCGAATCTCTTCGCATCCAGAAGCCGGAACAGATTGCGCGAGCCACCGAGCACATTCCGCGGATGGTCGACCTCGTGCAAAAGCTTTCCGACATCGGCGCAGCCTATAAAACAGACGACGGATCCTGGTACTTCCGCCTGGCGGCGTTTCCCGAGTACGGCAAGCTCAGCAAGAAAGACCTGAGCGGCATGGAGGATGGCGCTCGCGTCGATGTCGATGAATACGAAAAGGACTCCGCTCGCGACTTTGCGCTCTGGAAGGCGGCGAAACCCGGTGAAACTTCGTGGGATACCGCCATCGGCTGCGGACGCCCCGGCTGGCACATCGAATGCTCTGCCATGTCCATGGAATATCTGGGCGACACGTTTGACCTGCACGCGGGCGGCGAAGATCTGATGTTTCCGCATCACGAAAACGAAATTGCGCAAAGCGAGAGCGTAACCCACAAGCCGTTGGCACTTCACTGGATGCACGTTCGTTTCCTGCTGGTCGACGGGCGCAAAATGTCAAAGAGCGAGGGGAACTTTTACACCCTGCGCGACCTCCTTCTCAAAGGCTACAAGGCCTCTGCTATCCGCCTCGCGTTGATTTCCGTTCCCTACCGCCATCAACTCAACTTCACCTTCGAGGGACTCACCGAAGCCACCAACGCCATTGAGCGTCTTCGCAATTTCAATGACCGGCTTGCAAAGGGCGCCTTTCCCGCAGGCGAGAATCCCGAAATTCAAACCGCCGCAACAGAGGCGCAGGCCAAATATCTCGCCGCGCTGGCCAACGACCTCAACACCGCCGAAGCCCGCGCGCCGATCTTTGACTTGATCCGCACTTCCAACACCGCCATCGACCAGGGCCGCTTTTTTGAGAATGATCGCGTCGCCGTTCTCGCCGTCCTCGCCTCTTTTGACGCCGTCTTCGACGTCATCGAGGATCGCGATGCCGAGCCCACTAAACGTGCCATCGCGTGGGCTGAGCAGTCCGGCCGCCAGGCCGACGTCGCGCCAGAGCTGTTCGCCCGGCAGTCGCTCTCCGATGAGGCGATCGACACGCTGGTGGCGGAGCGCACAACCGCTAAGAAGCATCGCAACTTCGCCCGTGCCGATCAGATTCGCAACGAATTGATTGAAAAGGGCGTCATTATCGAAGACTCGAAAGACGGCGTACGCTGGAAGCGCAAATAGCGTCGCGTCCCAACCTTTGACAACCCCGAGGTCATTCCCCCAATGGAAGTTAACGAAGCTCACGAACTACGGGAACATGCCGAGCACGGCGCGCACGAGTCTGCAATGCGTCCGGTTGCCTTCACAATGAGTCTGCTCGCCGTGATGGTGGCCGTTACGACAGTTCTCGGCCATCGCACCCACACCGAGGCCGTCCTCTACCAGAACAAAGCTACGGACCAGTGGAATCTCTATCAGGCAAAAAAGATCCGCTCCAACGACACCGCACTCGTGTCCGATCTTCTCACCGCCGTGACGATTGCAGACAAAGAGGCTGCCGCGAAGATCTCCAAGGCCTATGCTGACCACCAGGCAAAGTGGGCCGACGACTTGAAAGAAGAGCAGGAGAAAGCCGAAGCTCTCGAACTCAGAGTCGAGCATGCCGAAGCGCGTGCCGACCGCTTCGATCTTGCCGAGGCGCTTCTGGAAATCGGTCTCGTCATCACCTCGGTCACGCTGCTCACGAGAAGCCGAATCTACTGGTACCTCGGCATGGTGTTCTCGGTTCTTGGCATTGTGTCGGCACTTTCAGTCCTGATTCCTAAATAGCAACGCGTGACCGGACCCGTCGAGTTCCGCCCAGACGTCACCGTGGTAGACTTGCCGCGAAATGAATACCCGATCTCTCATAACCGCACTCATCCTTTGCTGCACGCCCCTGCTGTCGCAAACACCAGCGCCGCCCGCTGTCCATACCAACGATCTCGGCTTCAGCTACAGTGTCCCGTCGGATTGGGAAACCACCGATGTCCAGCAGAGTCTTGCCGGAGTTCAGCAGGAAGCAACCAAGTCCGCAGCGAGTGAGGAAGAAAAGAAGGGGATCGCCTGCGTTCAGGTCGCGCTCACCGCGCGTCACGGCAACCCTACATCGGTGATGGTGATTGTTGCTTTGCCATTCGATTGCTTCGGTCAGAGCATGTCTGACAAGGATTTGCCGGGCTTTGCACGAGGTGCGTCCGAAGGCCTCAAGTCTTCCTTCGACATCTCCGAGCCGGAGTTTGGCGCCTACTCGCTCGGCAGCCACAACATGTGGATCGAGCGAACCAAGGGAAGCCCCAAAGGCCATCCCGAATTGAAGTACCACGTCGAGATCACCTGCGGGCTGCTCAAGAAGACCGCCGTATGCTGGATGGCGATGGCCGCCGACGAAAATGCTCTCCACCTCTTTGAGAACGGCGCGGTGGCATTGGACGGCGACTCCTTCGCGGCCCTGATTCCCCCCACAGCCTTCGACAAAAAGCCAGCCAGTTAAAGTTCCCATTCGCCGCTGCATATCTTGAGAAAAATCAAAAAGCGCTTTGTCATGTTGAGCGCAGCGAAGCGGAGTCGAAACATCTCCAGTTATCCTGCGCGAGGCTTCCAGCCACACAATTCGGCGCTTCGAGGTTCATCACAGCAGCGGGTGACACCGATCACTTCCCAAGCCAATCGTTGAGCATACAAGACTTGCGGGCGTACGCCTCCTGGCCTTGCGGACACCGGCGCTGATCCCGCACATCGCAACGCTATCTCTCCCAGGCGCTCGCCGGACGAATGGGCAAGGAGTGCTTGGGTTCGCTGCTCAACAATCCGAGCGACCGACCCGAGAGGAGAGTGCAATGATCTTGAAATTCGTTTGGAAGGCGTGCCGTGGCGTCGTGTGCCTCGCTCTTCTCAGCCTGCCGAACCGCGCCGCGGGTCAGGCGCAGTTCGTGCCGGTTTCGCCTGCGAATACTCAAGCGAATTCGCCATGGTGGGTGTCAGGGGAGTTCGGTGAAGGACAACTGAAGCTTAGTTCCGATCAGCAGCAGGGAGATGCTGTACCGACTTTCGCTCTTGGCTTTGCGGGAGGCCGTCAGATCAACAATCTCGCACGCGTAGGAGTGAAGTTGAACGGCTGGCTGTTGCAGGCCTCCGATCTGAACGATCCAACTGTGGGCGAGAGCGTGAGCAACGTGATGGGCATAATCGATGTCTTTCCACTACGGCGCAGCCGATTGTTCGTAAGGGGAGGATGGGGCTGGGCGTCGTACACAAACAATCAGCCCACCGGATCGAACGGCAATGGGATGGGCTGGGAGACGGGTGCGGGATACGAAATTCCGCTGCGAGGGCAGCTCCGCCTTGCGCCGACAGTGGAATACGCCGCAGGCAGTCTTGGGGATGCTTTCGATCCCGTTGCGCCACAGACGCAGCGCAGGTACTCAGTGATTGAGTTCAAGTTGGCGGTCGTGTTTCGCTTCGGCGGCCACGGTGGATGACGGGCTTCGAACCAGTTGAGGACGCGTTACTCTCCCGGCATCTGTTCCAACTCCTCCGCGGTCCTCGGCTTCGCCTTCACTTGCGCCGTCGTCAGCAGAAAGACAGCCACCACAACGCCCGCCATACCCACAAATTCCGCCGCCACAGGCCGCTCGTGCAGCAGAAAGAAACCCAGCAAAACCGCAACAACCGGATTGACGTACGCATATGAAGAAACCTTGGCAACCGGCACATGCTGGATAAGGTAGATGAATGCCGTGTAGCCCACCAGCGAGCCGCCCGTGATGAGATAGGTCAGCGAGCCAACGGCCGCTCGATTGAGATGGAACTGCGGCCACTGGTTTAGCACGGTGCCGATCGCAGTGTTCACGATGCCTGCCGCAAGCATCTGCCATGCCGCCGCTACAAGGCTGTTCACAGGCAACCTCGTACGCCGCGAAAGCAGGCTTCCAATGGTCCACGAAAGGCCACCGGCCAGAAGAGCGGCAAGGGCAATCAACCGCGACGCATCCCCCGAGAAACCCGTGCGAAGCGAGGGCCCCAGCAACGCGGCGAGCCCGGCAAAGCCAAGCGCCATGCCTAGCCAGCCGCGCGCCGGCAAAGGCTCCCCTCCCGGCAGGAACATCTCAATCAAAGCCACATACAGCGGAATAACCGCGAGTACCAGCGAAGCCAGTCCGCTTGGAATCGTCTTCTCGGCATAGACCAGCCCGACATTTCCTCCGCCCAGTAGAAACAGGCCAATCAAACCCAGCAGGAGCATCGTCCTGGCTGGGAAAACCAGCCGCAGTCCGCGCCATCGGCACCACGCCAGCAAAATCGCGCCCGCGATCAGAAATCGCGTTCCCGCCAGCAAAAACGCAGGCATCTCCGCCGACCCGACGCGGATCGCCGTATAAGTGGATCCCCAGAAAAAGTAGACCGCCGCAAAGGCCAGCACGATCGAAGCGGTCGATGCCGCTGCTTTCCGCGTTCCCGTCGGTTCAATCGTGGAGTTGGTCACGTCTTCTTCCATCGTATCGCTCGATAGAACCTTGATAGAGGACGACAGTCCATCCCCAACGAAACGACCCAATGAAATGAGCAGTTTCGACGGCCTCGATCCGAGGAGTACGCAAAGATCATGCCAACTTTATCAAGCCCGTGCTATCCTCTGGCCAGCGGGGCTCCCCAATGCAAAAGCTATATTCCAGCGCATTACCGACCATTCCAGCCACCAAACGCTGGTCGCGGTCGCGCGCGCGTTGCATCTGCCCCCGGCGCCATTTGCGCGTGCTGCCCATTCGCACTCGACCTAGTCTCTTCGGCGGCGACTAGCACCGGTCCGCCGAAGGTCCTCGCCTGCTCTTTCTGACCAGACCAGGTCCGATCAACCGCACGGCCCTTTTCAGGGTCCGTGGCTGTGCTCTATCTCCAGCCACAGTAACTATCTGCCGAGGAGACAAAAAAAAATGACCAAGCAAGAAATGCATGCTCAATTCGGACCAAAGCTGGTTTGTCCCCTGCCTGGTCCCAGGGCGAAGGCCGCTGTCGACGCCGACAGCCGGCTCATTTCGCCCAGCTACACTCGCTCCTATCCGCTTGTCGCTCGACGGGGGCTCGGCGTTCGCGTTGAAGACGTAGACGGCAATGAGTTCCTCGATTTCGCTGCTGGCATTGCCGTGAATTCAACCGGACATTGCCACCCCGAAGTCGTCGCCGCCATTCAGAAGCAGGCGGCTGAGCTGATTCACATCTCGGGCACCGACTTCTATAACGAGCCATTGACGGATCTTGCCGCAAGGCTCTCCGCAATCGCGCCAATGCCTGGCCCACATCGCTTCTTTTATGGAAACTCCGGCGCTGAGGCGATTGAATGTGCGCTCAAGCTGGCGCGTTACCACACCGGCCGTCAGCACATCATCGCGTTCCTTGGTGCATTTCACGGCAGAACCATGGGAGCGCTTTCGCTCACCGCGTCAAAGCCCCAGCAGAAGCGCCGCTTCTCACCGTTGGTTCCAGGCGTCACTCATATCCGTTACCCCTATGCGTATCGCGGCTGCACCGGAGGCCCCCAGGAAGAAGAAGCGTTCAGCATGGGCTGCGCGCGCTATATCGAAGAGAAGCTCTTCAAGACCATCCTCGCACCTGAAGAGGTAGCCGCAATTTTTGTCGAGCCGATTCAGGGTGAAGGCGGCTACGTCGTTGCGCCCGATAACTTCATGCGCGAACTGCGCGCCGTTTGCGATCGACACGGCATCCTGCTCGTTGCCGACGAAGTGCAATCGGGCGCTGGTCGCACCGGAAAGTGGTGGGCCATCGAGCACTCCGGCGTTGAGCCCGACATCGTCTGCATGGCTAAGGGAATTGCGAGCGGAATGCCTCTCGGCATTTGCATGAGCCGCGCCGAGATCATGGATTGGGTTCCTGGCTCCCACGCTTCCACCTTTGGCGGCAACCCTATCTCCATTGCCGCTGCGCTTGCGACAATCGACATTCTCGAGCGCGAGGGCATCGCCAACGCCGCACGCGTCGGCGCCAAGATGCTCGAGCGCCTCAATGGATGGAAGAAAAGTCATCCACTCGTGGGCGATGTTCGCGGTCGCGGATTGATGATCGGCGTCGAACTCGTCAAGGACAAGTCCACTCGCGAACCTGTAAATGCTCTGCGCAATCGCGTTGAGACGCTGGCCTTCGAGCGCGGATTGATGATTCTCGGCTGCGGCGAAACCTCTATCCGCCTTTGCCCGCCGCTCATCGTCACCGAGCAGGAAGCCACGGTCGCTCTCGACATTCTCGACGATGCCCTAACGCAGGCAGAGAAAGAGCACGCCCACGCTGGCGAGTTGGCAACGGCAACAGCCTGAAGCAAAGTAAACAAGAACGCCGCGTTGTTCCTGAATCCCAGGCAGCGCGGCGTTGCTATTGGGTGAATACTCTCGAGGGATTATCCTTCACCCACGGGCGCCAATTGCGAGATTTCTCGCGCCACTTGGCACCGCGCCGGTCCAGACTAGTAGATCTCGCATGATGGAGGCTTTTTACCAATGATTGACGCGCCGGTAGTCGCAAAAGGGACAGAGGAACTCTCGCTTCTTCCTGGAATGTCGAATCGCCATGGCCTGGTCGCAGGTGCAACCGGAACCGGAAAGACCGTTACCCTGCAGGTCATGGCTGAAGCGATCAGCAGCATCGGCGTTCCCGTTTTTGCTGCCGATGTCAAAGGCGATCTCTCCGGCATCAGCCAGCCCGGTAAAAGCTCTCCCAAACTCGATGAGCGCCTGCACCTCCTCAGTCTCAGCGACTGGAAGTTCTCCGGCTGCCCGGTCGTCTTCTGGGATGTCTTCGGCAAACAGGGCCATCCCGTGCGCTCCACGGTCAGTGAAATGGGCCCGCTGCTCCTGAGCCGCATTTTGAATCTCAACGACACGCAAACCGGCGTGCTGACCCTCGTCTTCAAGATCGCCGACGATCAGGGACTTCTTCTGCTCGACATGAAAGACCTGCAGGCCATGCTGCAGCACGTCGCAACCGGAGCAAAGGACTACCAGACCGAGTACGGAAACATCTCCGCCGCAAGCATCGGCGCGATTCAGCGCGGACTCGTTGCGCTCCAGCAGCAGGGAGGCGACCAGTTCTTTGGGGAACCCGCGCTCAATATCGAAGACCTCCTGCAGGTCGACAGCAGCGGCCGCGGTGTCGTGAACATCCTCGCCGCCGACCAGTTGCTCCAGTCTCCGCAACTCTACGCAACGTTTCTTCTCTGGCTCATGAGCGAACTCTTCGAGAAGCTGCCCGAAGTTGGCGATCCTGAAAAACCGAAGTTGGTCTTCTTCTTCGACGAAGCGCATCTCCTCTTCAACGATCTGCCCTCCGTGTTGCAGTCGAGAATTGAGCAGGTCGTGCGACTCATTCGCTCCAAGGGCGTCGGCGTCTTCTTCGTTACTCAAAATCCCATCGACGTGCCCGAAACCGTACTGGGCCAGCTCGGCAACCGCGTACAGCACGCGCTGCGTGCCTTCTCTCCACGCGATCAGAAGGCCGTCAAAGCCGCCGCGCAGACCTTTCGCGCCAATCCGAAGATTAATGTCGAAGAGGTCATTACGCAGCTTGGCGTCGGCGAGGCGCTCGTATCGTTTCTCGATGAGAAGGGAATTCCGTATGTGGTGGAACGCGCGATGATTTTTCCGCCCCACAGCCAGATCGGGCCCATCACGCCGGAGCAGCGAGCCCAGATCATCCGCAGCTCCGTCATCGCCGGAGTATACGAGCAGGCCGTCGATCGGGATTCGGCCTACGAGAAGCTCAAAGGCAAAGTCGCAGCATCTGCGACCGCCGCCAGTGCCCCTGCCGCCGCCGTTCAGCAAACCGCTGAGCATACACCTGCTGCTCAGGCTCCCGCCGCGGGCCAGACAGACTGGCTCCAGGCGGCTGGCTCGGTTCTTGGCAACGTCCTCGGCAGCGGCACCAGCCGGCGCGAGACCGCGGCGCAGGCCATGATGAAAAGCGCCGCACGCTCCATCGGCAGCACCGTCGGCCGCCAGCTCGTGCGCGGCGTGCTGGGATCCCTCCTCGGCAGCAGCTCACGAAGATAAGTTGAAAAAGTGCGGGTGGGTTGCGCTGCACTCTAAACAGCAGTGCTAAAAAACTGCAGTGTTGAGAGCAGAAAGCCAATGGTGGGTGCCCCAGGTCTCATTTCTGAGACCTGGGAGAGCACGAAACTCAATCGTCCTTATCCTTTGGCGGCTTCCCACATCGCGGCTCCTGTGGAGCTATCAATGCAGCGCGATATTGATCTGATCATCAGAACAACTGATGGGCAATATTCCGGGCATTCATATCGACCAGTTGAAGGTCACACATTTCGGAGACGATGATGGTCTATGGTTCATCAACATCCAAAATCAAAATTACTCTTCCCTTGCTTCGGGAGACAATGCCTTCGACTCTTCCGCTTCACGTCTTTTGGCTTGTACTGACGCGGCAACGAGCACGACGAATACAATAGGGAAGATCAGGAGAACGGGGAGCAGGATCAGCAAGACTTCCACGTTATTAGGCCCTTTGGGAGACATTTAACCACGCGGATCAACAACAGCTCTTTCGCTGTCCTCGCTGAACGGGATTTCTCTCGTTACGTCCCCGATACGCAAATTACTCGTTCGCATTCTATTACGTAAAAGGTAACTTCCGAAATAAACGTTATCCAACCGCGACGCTCTATCAGTTTGCCAGCCGAAGTTTACGTCAGACGGTTCCTGCGGACCTGGCCGTACAATCGAAGCTGCCCAAGACAGCAAAATGAAGATTCTAACTGAAAGGTCTCAAATGAACCTTCGCCTCGCATCCGTGGCTATCGCGCTGGTTTTGTCGACAATGTTACTCGGAGCCAGCGTTTATCAAAGCGTTGTGGACGCCCCAAATTACCTCGGTGGTCCGGTTGCTTTGGAACATGCTCGCGGCTTTTATCATGCGGTGAACCCCGGAGTGTTTTTCAGAACAGTAGCACCCGCTTCGCAACTTCTCCTTCTGATGGCGATCGTGTGCAACTGGAAGCCAACTCCCATCACGCGATGGAGGTTGGTTGCAGGCTTGGCGCTTCTGATTTTTGCCGACGTGGTCACATTCCGTTTTCACTATCCGCGGAATGGCATCTTGTTCGTTGCTCCGCTGACGAATACGTCGGCATTCTACGATAGGGTTGCTACAGAATGGGCAACAGGAAACTACGTTCGCAGCGCCTTGATTTTGATCACGGTTGTGCTGCTGATCATGACGATAATACGCATCGCTCGCGAGACCGCTCCGGACAACAAAGCTTGATTTGACGTCCCGGTTACACGCGTACTCTTCTCCGAGCGGGGTGGCCTGCTCGGAAATCGAGTTCAACCAGAGAGCCAAAGTCGTTTTGCAGTGGGTCAAAAGTCCTTTGGCTCCTCGGGGCTGGGCATGCACTATCGGCCGTTCTAAAGCTTCATTTCCTTGTCCAGGACAAACGTCTTCACAGTTTCGCGCTTGACGCCGTCAAAGGTCATGGCTTCTACCGTCGCCTGCGACTCCATGGCTTGCTTAAACGACGCCAGGTTCTCTGGCTCCATGCAAATCGTGACTTCATTCCCAGTGATCGCGAAATTGACCGGTGAGCTGAGGGTGTATTTCCGGAACAGGTCGCCATGCGTCCGGAAGCCTGCTTCCCACTTCACAGGGTCCTTAACCTGCGCTGTGACGATTACCTTAGGCATATCTGTCTCCTTTGAACCTGGGATAGCCGAACTCTCAAACAGGTCGATAACTATAACACTTGACCACCGTGTCGCATTTGTGCGCCCTGTCCACAGCTAGGCTCGGAGGAATTTTGGAAGAGGCGTGGCAATCGGACATAATCCACATTTCGAGTAGTGTCCGGTTAGACGGTTACACACCAGCTACCGTGCATTTCCCGGTATCATTTGGCCGTGAGCAACCGTTATAACCTCGATACTCGCGATGGGCCGGGCTCGCTGTTCGCGATGATGCGCACTTTCGCCTCGGATCGGAGCCACATCGCATTCGAGGGCAATCTGGCCAGAACTGAATTGTTTCAGCTCGATGAGGCTTCTCACGACGAAAGATGCACCCTCTACGCTTGCGGAGCCAATCCCACTACATCGCTACTATCGAAACATGCAACTAGGGGCCGACACTGCTGCGCTGCGGGCCAAGAGCTTCGGTATTGAATGAGTTGGCACGATTGAATCCACCGCTCATTGCAGCCAGCACTTCAGATGGGAACTTTCTCCGGGGCCGATTGTCGGATTCGCGGAACGGCGGCAGGTTCGGGTCGTTGGCGCATGCGCGTAAATATTCTCTCTTCGTGACCTGCTTGTTGTTCACCCAGTACCGTGGATAACCGCGTCTCAAACGGCCTTCGTTGTTCCAGCTTCTTTGCACACCGTGCTGTAGATTCTCCCAGAAGTGGTGTTCGTCGTAGACGCTCTTCTGATCCTCATTGAGCCACCATTCAAAGCCGTGCCGTTTGCCTTCTTTGATGTGGCGCGCCTCTGCCAAGAAAACCCGTTTGTTGCCCCAAGTCTTCTTGCAGCGCCACAAATCAAGACCTGTTCCATGTTTCATTGTGTAGGTGCCAATGAGTTGGCCATCGTAAGACCACTGTTTTGCGACCCCATGCGCAAAACCGTTTCGAAATGGTTCAGCAGAGGTCACAACACCATCGTCGCAACTATAGAGCGTACCGTGAAGCACTCCATTCTTCATGGGGCGTTCAAGTTCGAGTTGGCCGTTCTTGTCGAACTGTCGCACCCCGACAATTTCTCCGTTAAGGAGATACTCCGCCTTGTATTTCTGAGGTCCAGTTCCGTGCGTGGCAAGAACACGCTCCTTCGCTGTTTTCGGGATGGATGAACGGTAATGCTTCATAGTCAATTGTAGTTCTCGGCAAACCGGCTCCGGGCCGGTCGTGGCCATCCCGGAAGGTATCTCATAGTACACAGCTGATCGTAGGAGCCAGCCGGCGTTCGCTGAATCTCGGCCAACTTTTGCTTGAAACATTCGAAAATTTGAAAACAGGCAAGTGGCCGATACATCGCTGTTCTGTCAGCAGCGGCGTTGCTGTTTGCGCCATCCACGCCTTGCGGCAGACAATGGTTGGCGTGCAGTTTCTAGGCCGAATGAAGATCGATCTGCTTGAGCGCACGCTCGCCGGTTTCGCCATCGTTGCCCGCATGCGCAGCCGCGCAGACAAACTGCCCGCTCATCTTTCCGTGGGAATCGCGGGAGAGGACGCCGTCTTCTTCTACCTGCGGCGCAAGGGATATACGGTCGTGGCGCGGCGGTGGTCTTCAGGCGACGTGCCAGGTGACGTCGATCTGATCGCCTGGCAGGGATCGATACTCTGCTTCGTTGAAGTCAAGACACGCACAGCCCACGACCTGACTCCCGCCGAGATCGCCGTCGATGAGCACAAACGCAAAGTTCTTCGCCGGCTGGCGCGGAGATACGTCCAGCAACTCCCGCAGAAGACGGCACCGCCGGTTCGCTTCGACGTCGTCAGCGTGTATCTCGTGCCTGGACAGGAAAGCGAATTCCAGCACTTTGAAGGATCGTTCGGCTTGGACGACAACTGGCGTTCGTAGTCACAGGCATGTCCAGGCTTTTCGGCTCGCATCGAAAGTCAAGCTTCTCTTCTGACCTCTGCATCCAAGACCTTCAATTTCAAACAGAAACCTCCTCCGCGCGTTTGCACATAATTTCCTCTCGTTAGCGCACAATGAGATTGGGCTCGACAGCCCGCGCTATAATGAGCGGCACCACCACGCGGGTGCCCCGTATCTCGATTTTTTGAGATGTGGGGTTTCCACGGGCAGCACCTAAGTCCTTTGTTGAGAGGATTCTGCGGCTAAGTCGAACTCCGGGAGGACTTTGGCGCCACGCCTGTCTGTAACTCATTGCAAGAAGGGAATTTGCTCCCAGAGTCCGGGTGGGGGTACACCGAGGTTGATGTCGATGGATGCGGTCGGTGCTCTCCGTCAGCCCTTCGCGTCTTCGAACTCTTCCTGCCACGCCATCTGAATCGCCTCCAGGCGCGACTCGTTAGACTTCGCCGGATCGTCCGAGAAGCCCTCAAGCTCCGTGACATAGCGGTGCAGATCGGTAAAACGCACCGTCAGCGGATCAACCTCTGGAAATTTCTCTTGCAGCTGAATGCCGATCTCTTCCGAATCGGTCCACATGATTTCGCGTGGCATCTAAACCGCTCCTTACTTTCCTTCCGCCATGGCAAGTGGCTTGCCCTCGGATGTGTAGTTGCGATTCCACTTGGGAATTTCGACCACGTAGTTACCCGGCTTCGTAATCACGGCCTGGCACCCGAGTCGCGAGTTCAATTGTTGATCCGCTGCCATATCCATCCGGTCAAGTTCATCGTCGTCCGCTTCGCTGATGCCCTGTTGATCCTTGATCCACAAATGGCAGGTCGTGCAGGCGCAGACCCCGCCGCACGCATGATCAAGAAAGATGCCGAAGTTCTCCGCCACATCGAGAAACGACATGGGTTTGCCGTGATGCTCATACGGCATCGTGCCAAATTCGAATTCGACCGTCTTGCCTTCGGGAAGGAACGTGACCCGCACCAGCTTCTCTGGCGGAATGGCCTTTCCAGTTGTCTCGCTCATTGTGTCCTTCCTTAGTAGCTCTATGCTATTTGAATTCCGCCGGCGCCATCGGATGCGGCGCCGTGACTTCATCACCCATCTCTTCGCCGGCCGCGTCCATCGTTTTGCCGCGAATTGCCGTTGAAACCGCGGCCTCCATCATGATTTCTGCAAAGCGCCGCGTCGCCTGGTCCAGCGCCACTGTTGCTTTGCGAATTGCCTCGAGATCATCGCCCTGCTTGACGCTTGCGAGTTTGTCGCGCGCTGCCGTAATTTGCGCCTGTTCCTCACCGCGCAACTGCTGCCACGCATGATTCTCCGGCGCGCGCTCTACAGCGGAGAGGATCGTGTCCGCTTCATTCCGCGCCTCAATCAACAGGCGCTTGGCAAAGTCTTCTTCCGCGTGATCGAACGAGTCGAGAATCATGCTCTCGACCTGCTCATCGGTCAGTCCGTAAGTCGCCTTCACTTCAATCTGTGCAGCCTGCCCGCTGCGCTGCTCCCGTGCCGAAACCTGCAAAATCCCGTCCGCGTCGATAAGGAATTTCACTTCAATCCGCGGCAGCCCCGCACTCATCGGCGGAATGCCTTTCAAATCGAATCGCGCCAGCGAGCGGCAATCGGCAGCGAGTTCGCGCTCACCTTGAACAACGTGAATCGCAACATTCGTCTGCCCGTCCACGCCAGTCGTAAAGTGCTCGGTCGCCGACGCGGGAATCGTGGAGTTCCGCTGAATAATTCGCGCCACCGTTCCACCTAGCGCTTCAATCCCCAATGAAAGCGGCGTCACGTCCAGCAGCAACATCTCTTCCGTCGTCTTCGACGCTCCGGCCAGGATATCGGCTTGCACCGCTGCGCCAAGCGCCACCACCTCGTCTGGATTCAGTTCGATGTGTGGCTTCTTCACGCGCTCTGCGAGATGAAAGAGATCGTCGACCAGTTGCCGCACCGCAGGGATGCGCGTTGATCCGCCCACCAGCACCACTTCATCTATCTGCTCCGGCGTAAGACCGGCATCTTTGAGGGCCTGCTTGCACGGGCCCGCCGTACGATTGAGAACGGGCTCAATCAACTGCTCGAAGACTCCTCGTGGAATCTCTCGCTGATAGCGATCTCCATTTGGCAGTTCGATATCGAACTTCGCAACCTGCTCGTTCGAGAGCTGAATCTTCGCGTCAATGGCAGCTTTGCGCAATCCCTGCACAGCACTGGGATGCGCGCGAAGATCGATGCCGTGCTCCGAGTGAATCTCATCCAGAGCAATCGCAACCAGCAGGTTGTCAATGTCGTCGCCGCCAAGATGTGTGTCGCCGTTGGTAGACTGCACCTCGAAGATGCCATCGCGCAGCTTGAGGATGGAAATGTCAAACGTGCCGCCGCCAAGATCGTAAACGGCGATCGTGCCCACGTTGGCCCGGTCCAGTCCATAAGCAAGAGCAGCCGCCGTCGGTTCATTCACCAGCCGCAAAACGTCGAGCCCGGCCATGCGACCGGCGTCTTTCGTAGCCTGCCGCTGCGCATCGTTGAAATAAGCGGGTACCGTAATGACCGCCTGTGTGACAGGCGAGCCAAAGAATCGCTCCGCGTTGCGCTTGAGTTGGCGCAGGATATAGGCCGAAATCTCGGGAGGAGTGAACCGAAGCTCGCCCAGTTGGATGCGCGGCACCTCACCTGCCTCGACGTCCTCCGCCAGCCTGAAAGGAAAAAGACTCAATTCGCTCTGGATCTCTTCAAGCCCGCGCCCCATCAAGCGCTTCACGGAATAGATCACGCGCTCCGGCGTTTCGATCAGCGCTCTGCGCGCACTATTGCCGACTGTGACCGTAGGTCTGCCGCCCTCAGCCGGTATAGGATCGAGTGCCACTACTGACGGCACGAGATTAGAGCCGTCGACTCCGGGAATCACAACGGGCGCATCGCCCTGCATATAAGCGACAAGGGAATTCGTCGTTCCCAGGTCGATTCCAACTACGTGTCCTTCCGCCATGCTTATCTTTTAAGCTCCAAGAGTCTCGGTTACGTCGCGAACCAGGTTGTTGATATAACGCCGCCGGTCGAGCAGAGCCACCATCCTCTTTTGCGCAGCTGAGCGTGCTCCGGCATCACCTGCATCCCAAGTCTGCCACTCCGCACGCAGGTCGCGATCAACGTCATCCAGTAGTCCGTCAAACTTTCTTTTCGCCTGCTCGAGGCTCGCTTGCAAGTCCGGGTCGGCATCGCCCATCTTGCGGGCCATGCGCATTTCTTCCAGCTGCATATTGAGATCAAATGCTTCTTCAAGCAGATCAGCAGGAACCCTAGAGGGGTCCTTGCGATCCTTCCCGCTGTGCTCTTCGCCGATCTCGGCGCCATGCAGTTTGAGCAAATATTCCGTGCGTCGAATCGGATCTCTCAAAGTGCGGTAAGCATCATTGAGCAGGGCCGTGTCCGCGAGACTCCACTCCTTCTCGTTTTCCCTTGCGCGCGCAAAACGATCGGGATGAAGCTTACGGCTCAGCCGATGGAACTCGTGCTCCAATGAACCCAGATCCAAATCCAGTCGCGGCACTAATCCGAAGACTGAAAAATAATCGCCTCCCGGAGGAGGCTGAATCTTGCTGCAATGAGGGCAGAATAGCGTCGCGTCATTGTGCGCGACGGAACAAGACCAGCATGCAACCGGGACTGCAGAATCAAGAACCTTTAACATGATTGGACTCCGGCGAAGGGACTACTGAACTAAGAGAAAGAGGAACCGCAACCGCAGGAGCGCGAAGAGTTTGGATTTATAAAGTTGAATCCCTGCCGCATCAGTGTTTCTTCGTAGTCCAGCGTCATGCCGTGCAAGTATACAAACGACTTTGGGTCGACGAAGACACGCACGCCGTCGAATTCGTAAATACGGTCCCGTTCCCGTGGTCGAGTATCGAACTTGATGGAATAGGAAAGCCCGGAGCAACCGCCGCCCATTACTCCGAGACGTAGCCCTCCTTCTTCTGGCGAAACACCTTCCTTGGCCATCGCCACCCGGATGCGCTTGATGGCCCGCTCGGTGACCTGCAAGCCCTGCGCCGACGAACCCGCTGCCGGTTTGTTCTCGGCCTGCGCGGGAGCCGATGAGGCCCCCTGCGCCGGCTTCGATTCAATTGTCACCATGTTTGACATAATTCTCTTTCCCAATCGCCGTGCTGCCGATTCTGAGCGACTCAGACCCTCGGCTGCGTCAGCACATTCTTAGTGCGCTGCGGCAGCCGCTTGCGCACCTTCCGCAACGCCGTTCTTTTTCTTCCAGTCGCCGATTGCCGCTCGAATCGCATCCTCGGCCAATACAGAACAATGGATCTTGACTGGAGGCAACGACAATTCCTTCACGATGTCGGTGTTCTTGATTGCCAGTGCGTCTTCAACGGTGCGACCCTTGATCCACTCTGTGGCAAGCGAGGAGCTCGCAATTGCAGAACCGCAGCCAAAGGTCTTGAACTTGGCTTCCTCGATGACCTGGGTGTCTGGATTAACGCGGATCTGGAGCCGCATGACGTCGCCGCATTCGGGCGCGCCCACCAGACCCGTGCCCACTTCTGCCGAAGCCTTGTCGAGTGTGCCCACGTTGCGCGGGTTATTGTAGTGGTCTACGACCTTATCGCTGTATGCCATGTTCCTGTCTCCTCCCGCGGGGAAGCCGCGTACTTCTCTTTGATTCGGCAGGCATGCCCGCCGATGCTTCTTCCAACCCAGAAACGACGATCCGTCGCTGGTAGCCCCGGAAAGACCGGGGCACAAATCTCAATGTGCCTGCCATTCAATCTTCGTCAGGTCAATTCCCTCTTTCACCATTTCGTAAAGCGGTGAAAGTTCACGGAGTTTCTTTACAATGTCGATTACTTTCGCTGCGACATAATCCACTTCAGCCTGCGTATTGAATCGGCCAAGCCCGAAGCGAATCGAGCTGTGCGCAACATCGTCGCCCAATCCCAGCGCCTTGAGCACATACGATGGCTCCAAGGTTGCCGAGGTACAAGCGGAGCCGCTCGATACTGCCACGTCATTGATTCCCATCAGCAACGACTCACCCTCGACATACACAAAGCTGACGTTCAGATTGCCCGGCAAGCGATGCTCCATCGATCCATTCACGTGGATGTAGTCCAGTTCCGAGGTAAGCTTGTTGTTCAGCCTGTCACGCAGACCTCGTAGATAGGCCGCCTCGTTCTCCATATCACTGAGAGCAATCTCGCAGGCTTTGCCCAGTCCAACAATCCCTGGCACGTTCAGCGTGCCGGAACGCATGCCGCGCTCGTGGCCACCACCATCAATTTGCGCCGCAATCTGCACGCGCGGATTGCGCCGGCGAACGTAGAGGGCACCGACACCCTTTGGCCCATAGATCTTGTGACCGGAAAGCGAAAGCACATCGATGTTATCGGCCATCACGTTGACCGGCACCTTACCAACAGCCTGCACGGCGTCTGTGTGGAATATCACGCCCTTCTCATGACAGATCTTCCCGATCTCGCGAATCGGCTGCAGAACGCCGATTTCGTTGTTTGCTGCCATGATGCTTACGAGGATGGTCTTGTCGTCCATGGCGCGCTTCAAGTCTTCGAGATCGATAAGCCCATCAGCCTTCACCGGCAGATATGTAACACGGTACCCATACTTCTCAAGACGCTTGCATGTATCGAGAACGGCCTTGTGTTCGGTCACCTGCGTGATGATGTGGTTGCCGCGTTCCCGATACATCTCGGCGATTCCCTTGATAGCCAGATTGTTCGACTCGGTGGCTCCAGAGGTAAAAATGATCTCCTTCGCGGTAGCGCCGATGAGCTTTGCAATCTGCTCGCGGGCCGTCTCAACAGCCTGCTCCGCCTCCCAACCAAAGGAGTGATTGCGGCTGGCCGCGTTGCCAAATTTGCTGGTGAAAAATGGCATCATCGCTTCCAGCACTCGTGGGTCTAGCGGGCTGGTTGCGTGATTGTCCATATAGATCGGCAACGTCACACCTGCGGGGGCTTCGATCTGGCTGGCTACTGTACTCATCTGACCTCTCCATCCTGTTGCGGCTCCGCGTTGTAGCGGAGGAGATATCTCTCGTTAAATCGTTAAAGAAACCAGTCGACTTGATTGGGGTACTCGATCTGGTGGATGTTCGTGCTCGGCCAGATCCTGAATACTGATGCTCTTGAGTACTCCGGCGATGGTCTCATTGACGCGCGCAAGCGGTTCCTTGATCGTGCAACTGGGCGTGAGGTCACAGCCTTTGGCGCCCTTGGTGCACGAAGTGATAAAAAACGGGCCGTCGATCGCGAGAATAACTTCATAGGCCGAAATCGCCCGCGCCTCCCGCGAAAGCGCATAGCCGCCATTCATTCCTGCATGCGACTTGAGCAAACCCGACTTTGTAAGTTGCTGCAAAATCTTCGCCAGCAGCTGGGCCGGAATCCCGTAAGCGTCAGCAATGTCTTTGGCACTGAGCGCAGCCGTTTCCGGGTGCTCGGCAAGAAACTTGAGCGCCATCAACCCGTAATCCGCCTTTTTGGTCAGCTTAAGCATTGAATATGCGACTTCTTCGGTCCGCATTCAGTATACGACCGTTTGAGTCCGTATTTCAAGCTGGCTAGGACAATGTCGGTTTGCTTGGAATGCCCTCTGATCCCGAATGCAAAAGATTCACCAAAAAGCGGTTTGAAATTGCTTAAAAGGTCGCTACAATCTGCGGAAAGAGCATCGAAATTTCAAACCGATCAAAAAAATGGTTACCGCCTGCAAACATCCAAGGGTTCGAATTGTCTCCCGGCACGAAGACACCGAATATGTTGAGTGCCTGGAATGTGGCGATGTCTTTGATTCCGAAGAGTTTCATGACATGGCAATCGAAGAATCTGCAGCTCAGTCTGAAGATGACGCAGATGAGAATGAGGAGAGGCTGAAAGCGCGCAAGTAACTCCCCGCGAATCCTTTTCCTTAACCGGTCCACTCCCAACTCTTCGCAATTTGAAGGCCGGTTTCACGGCATTTGAGAAGTGTCGCTTGAGACGCGCGACTCACTGTGCGCTGAAAAAACCAGGAAGGCTCACTTGCCCGGATCGTTACCGGTCATCACGCGATGAGAGGCCAGCCAGGCATAGTGCAATCCCGAAGCCACCGTCAGTCCGACAGTGGCGTCCAGCGCAACATACCGCAGAATCACGACCCATGCTGAATTCGTGATCTGATGCAGCAAAACAACAGCTACGGCCGCTATTTGGGCCGCAGTATTAGCCTTGCCAAAGATGCTGGGGTAGAACTCCCGTCTGCCCACCGCCGCATAAAGAATTGCCGCCACCAGCAGGATGCCGACGTCCCGTCCCAGAACGAGCACCGTCACCGTCGCCGGAATGAGCCCTTTGAGCATCAAGACAACAAAGAGCGTGCTCAACAGTAGTTTGTCAGCCACCGGGTCCAGGTATTGACCAAGCACTGTCCTCTGCTGAAGAACTCGTGCCAATACGCCATCGAGCGCGTCAGTCAAACCGGCAGCTACGAATAAAGAGAAACCAAGCACGAAGTTGTCTTGCAGAATGGCAGCAACCAAAAACGGGGCGAGGCAGATGCGCAGCAGGGTTAGAAGGTTGGGCGCGGTCCGAAAAGGGTTCGTTCGTCGGTTCGAGATTTCTGTCATCACAGGTTCAAGGCAACCGGTCATTCAGGAGAGACGTGAACTAAGAATCATGTAATCATGCCTCGCGGCCATAAGTGACAGCAATCGCGGTCGTTGGAGGCTCTTCGCTTCGTGAGTCAATGATCGTACAGCATGGGGTGTGGATGCCAGACGTTCTTTCCCCTCTGCTCTTATCCTGATAGACTACTCTCTGTCGCAACAACGCAGGCGCGTAGCTCAGTTGGTTAGAGCGCTTCCTTGACACGGAAGAGGTCGCTGGTTCGAGTCCAGTCGTGCCTACCATTTCCCACTTAAAATCAGCTACTTACAGACTTGACCTCTTCTTTCTGTGGGTCATTTGGGTGCT
>Ga0207706_10001468_pt1 | contig 23557 bp, 22 predicted proteins | sample KBSC53metaG_FD_184318 | JGI IMG/M metagenome (GOLD analysis project Ga0207706, IMG submission 184318) | Corn rhizosphere microbial communities from Kellogg Biological Station, Michigan, USA - KBS C5-3 metaG (SPAdes) (version 2) | ecosystem: Host-associated > Plants > Roots > Rhizosphere > Soil ... | reverse complement strand
CGAGGCGGCGATCGCGCTTATCGACAACAAGCGGATGGAAGACCGCGACCTGCACCAGATCGTCAAGGGTCCCGACTTCCCGACTGGCGGCGTGCTGGTCGAGGATGAGGAAACAATCCTCAAGGCCTATGTCAGCGGCCGCGGCAGCTTCCGCGTCCGGGCGCAAATCGAGAAGGTGACCGAGAAGGGCGGCGGCTGGCACCTGGTCGTCCACCAGATCCCCTATGGCGTGCAGAAGGGCAAGCTGATCGAGGAGATCGCCGATCTGATCGCCAACAAGAAACTGCCGATCCTGGCCGATGTGCGCGACGAGAGCGCCGAGGACGTCAGGATCGTGCTGGAGCCGCGGTCGCGGACGGTCGACCCGGCGCTGCTGGAGGAGAGCCTCTACAAGCTGACCGAGCTGGAGACGCGCTTCCCGCTCAATTTGAACGTGCTCGACAAGAGCCGGACTCCGGGGGTGATGAGCCTCAAGGAAGCGCTGCTCGCCTGGCTCGACTTCCAGTTCGAGGTGCTGGTCAACCGCTCCAACCACCGTATCGGCAAGATCGACGACCGGCTGGAACTGGTCGACGGGTTCCTGGTCGCGTTCCTGAATCTCGACCGCGTGATCGAGATCATCCGCAATGAGGATGAGCCCAAGGCGGTGATGATCGCCGAGTTCGCGCTGACCGACCGGCAGGCCGAGGCGATCCTCAACATGCGGCTGCGCCAGTTGCGCAAGCTGGAGGAGATGGAGCTCAACAAGGAACGCGATGCGCTGGCGAGGGAACGCGAGGAGCTCGACAAGCTCGTCAAGGATCCCGTGCGGCAGAAGAAACGGCTGAAGAAGGACCTCGCGGCGATGAAGGACAAGTTCGGCGATGAGCGCCGGACCTTGCTCAAGCCGGTTGCCGGGTCGATGCGGGCCGAGATCGACTGGACCCAGATGATCGAGAGGGAGCCGATCACGGTAATTCTCTCGGAGCGCGGCTGGATCCGGGCGATGAAGGGCCATGTCGCACTTCACGAGATCGACGAACTGAAGTGGCGCGAGGGAGACGGGCCGCATCTCGCCTTTCACGCGCAGACCACCGACCGGCTGCTGGTCGCGGCCGACAATGGGCGGGTCTATACGGTTGGTGGCGACAAGCTGCCCGGCGGTCGCGGCTTCGGCGAGCCGATCCGATTGACCATCGACCTAGAGGCGGAGAGCGACATTGTGGCGATGTTTGTCGTCCGGCCGGAATCGCGGATGCTGGTCGCCTCATCCGACGGGCGCGGGTTCGTGACCACTGGCGAAGCTGTGCTGGCCGAAACGCGCAAAGGCAAGCAGCTGATGAACCTTCGGCCCAAGGCCAGGGTGGCGGTGGTGAAGCCGGTGCTGGCAAGCGCGGACTCAGTCGCGGTGATCGGCGAGAACCGCAAGATGCTGGTGTTCAAGCTCGACGAATTGCCGGAGCTTGGGCGCGGGTCGGGCGTGCAGTTGCAGCGTTATCGCGACGGCGGCCTCAGCGATGCGATAGCCTTCGTGCTGGCGGAGGGAATCAGCTGGCCGCTCGGCGGCGAGAGCGGGCGGGTCAGAAGCGAGATTGACCTCACTCCCTGGCGGGCGATCCGCGGCGCTTCGGGACGCATCGCGCCGAACGGATTTCCGCGAAGCAACCTGTTCGAGCCGGTGCCGATTGTTAAGGCGACAGAATAGAGTCGGGAACCCGACAAAAACTAACCTGTGATAATCGCTCTCGAAACCGACCATTAACCTGTCTCGTTTAACGCTGGCGGCATGCAGGCTGCGGCAAACCGCTCGGCCGCGCCCAACGGCGTGCGCTCTGCGGCCCAGAATGGTGAGGTTGGCATCCGTGCGTCGGCGGACGAGCAGGCCTTGCTCGCCGCCCTGCCGATCGCCGCAGCGGTAGTCGGACGTGACGCCGACGGAGCGATCCGGCTGCTCAACTGCAACAGCCGGTTCCGCGACGCAGCCGCCAATTCGTCCGACCCCAAGATCGCGGCCGGTGACCTGACCTCGCTGCGCGATGGCGCGCTGGGCGCGATGATCGAAACCTTTCTCGACGATCCGACCATGCCGGGCGAGCTTGATTTCCGCGATGGCGAGGGGCTCGGGGCGCGCTATTTCCGGACCACCCTGGCGCCGCTGCCGCACGTCGAGGGCACGAGTTCGCGCTGCCTGGTCAGCGTTGTCGACCGCACTGTCGAGGTGCAGGCGGAAAGGGCACTTCGGGCGGAGATGCTCCGCGATAGCCTGACCGGCCTGCCCAACCGTCTGAGCTTCACCGAGACGATCGAAAGCCGCGGCGCGGCCAATGCCCGCGACTGCGACCATGCCGTGCTGGTGGTCGACATGCTTCGGTTCAGCCGCATCAACGAGTCGATGGGCAGCCTGGCCGGCGATGAGTTGCTGATCACCTTTGCCCGCCGGCTGATTTCGGCGCTGCGCGGAGGCGACGTGCTGGCGCGGACCGGCGGCAATGAGTTCGGGATCCTGGTCGGGTTGAAGCGCGGCGTGACCGATGCACTGGCGGCCGCCGAGCGAATCCAGCAGGTGATAGCGACACCGTTCAAATTGAGCGAACTTGAAATAAGGGTCGAATGCGCGATCGGCGTCGCGCTGATGCACACTGGCCAGGATGCGGAAGAGCTGTTCCGCAATGCCCAGTTTGCGGTCAAGCAGGCCAAAGCCGCAGGCAAGCCGCAAGTCTATGAACCCAAGGAGGCGAGCGCGGCGCGGCGCCGCTTCTCGATCGAGACCGAACTTCGCCGGGCGCTCGACAAGGACCAGCTCAAGCTGTTCTACCAGCCGCTCATCGACCTGAAATCCGGCGAGGTCGCCGGCTTCGAGGCGCTCGCCCGCTGGACCCATGACGACCGGGGCGAGATCAGCCCATCGGAGTTCATTCCGGTCGCCGAAGAAAGCGGCCTGATCCTGCAGCTTGGCCGCTGGGCGATGGACAAGGCGGCCCAGACGGTGGCCGATTGGGACAGGCAGGTTGGCGAGCCGCTGCCGGTCTATGTCGGGGTCAATCTGAGCGCCATCCAGGTCGCTCGCGACAACATCGCCGAAGTAGTCGAGAGCGCACTCAAGGCTAGCGGCCTCAAGGGCAACCGCCTGACTCTTGAACTGACTGAGAGTTCGATCGTCCAGGACCCGGGCCGGGCGATGCGCGTGTTCGAAGCCTTGAAGGCATTGGATGCGACGGTGGCGATGGACGATTTCGGCACCGGCTATTCCAGCCTGGCCTATCTCCAGCGGCTGCCGATCGACGTGCTCAAGATCGACAAGAGCTTCGTCACGGGAATGATGCGAGATCCCGACGCCGTGGCCATTGTGCGCGCTGTGCTCAGCTTGGCCGATGCACTCGGCATGTCGACTACCGCCGAGGGGATCGAGACGGTGGAACTGGCGACGACGCTAGCGACGCTCGGCTGCGCTTCCGGCCAAGGTTATTATTTCGCCAGGCCGCTCGAGGCCGATTCGGCGCTCGAATATTGGAAGGGCCGTCGGAAGGCCGGGTAATGTTCGATAGCCGTTGGTGTTATCGCTTTCGATTTGGACTGAAACTTATCACATGTTAACGTAGCTGATTGTTGCGTTTGACAGGGGATGGGGATGAGGGAGCCTGGGCAAATCAAACGCGCACCGCGGGTTGATACGCGGTTTGAAGCCACGCTGATCGACAGTGATGGCGGCAAGCACATGGTGGTGGTCACGGACATCAGCCGTGAAGGTTGCCGGCTTGAAACCACTGAGATTCTCAAGATCGGCGAGAATGTGCAGCTCGAAGTCCCGAAATATGGAATGTATCCCGCGCAAATCCGCTGGGCGCTTGGAAATGAAGCGGGCGCCGTTTTTCTCGAGCCGGTGTTTCTGCCCTAGGCCAGCGCGGCATCGACCAACTGGTCGAACGCCCTCCCTTTAGGAAAGCCTGCGGCCTCCCAGCTATCCTCAATCCGCCGAAGCGTTCGTGCGACCTCGGGTCCTTGCGGTACGCCGCGCGCAATCAGATCGCCTCCCCCGATCGGAAGGCGCGGCGGCTTCCAACCCTTGATACTCGCTGCGTCATCGGAACGTCCGCCGAGCAGCAACCGGTCGATCGCACCTTCCGGTGACAGGCGGTAAGCAAGCGCTCGCGGATCGGATATGGGAGACGGATCGGCAGCGACGAAAATGCGCTTCTTGGCCTTGTTCGAAAGCTTCAGGCGCGCAGCAATTCGCTCCGCATTTTGAGGTTCCCGTGGCAGCAGTGCTGCCAAACGCCGCAATGGGTCCGGCTCGATGCCAGCTGCCCGCTCGGCAGCAACAAGTGCCTCGAGCGAGCGGCTGTTCCCGATTTCCGGTATCACCGGATTCAATATTCCGCGCTCGAGCATCAGCCCGACGGTCGGCGTGGGGTCGTCCAACGCCAGCAATTTCATAAGCTCGTCAGCAATCCGTTCCCGCGACAGGGCCATAAGATCGTTGGCCCGTGCAGTGCACGCTTCAAGCGCATGGGCGTCCGGCTCACCGTGGCCATATCGGGCGTGAAAACGGAAATAGCGGAGGATCCGCAAATGATCCTCTGCAATGCGTTGCAATGGCTCGCCGATAAAGCGCACGGTGCGATCTTTCAGGTCGTCCAGCCCGCCGAAATAGTCGAACAGTTCGCCGCTATGCGGGTCCGCGTAGAGCGCATTGATGGTGAAATCCCGCCGTCCTGCGTCCTGACTCCAGTCGCTGGTAAAAGCGACCGTTGCGCGGCGGCCGTCGGTAGAAACGTCGGAGCGAAGAGTGGTCACTTCGACGACGGTGCCGGAAGAGACAGCGGTGATCGTGCCATGGTCAATTCCAGTAGGGACCGCCTTGATGCCCTTGCTCTCGAGGCGGCGGATCACCTCGTCCGGCGCCAAGGTCGTCGCCAGGTCGAGATCTTCGTGAGGAACGTCGAGTAGCAAGTCGCGAACGGCGCCGCCGACAAACCGCGCCGTACCCTGCCTGGCGTCGAGTGCCTTCAACAGGCGCTTGATGCCTTGGCGCTTCAGGAAGACTTCGGGATCGATTTTCAAGCGATCCTCCGGCCGAGGTTGACCAGCATCGCCGCGGTCGCTCCCCAAATGCGGCGCCCCTCCCAGTCGATCTGATAATAGTGTCGCGTGCGGCCGCGGAATATTGCGCTCATCCGCTGCTGGTTGGCGGGATCGAGTACAAAATCAAGCGGCGCTTCGAACCAGCCCGATACTTCAGCCGGATTGGGCGTCAACGTGAGATCGGGCGGGACCAGGCCGACGACAGGCGTCACCTGGTAACCAGTTACGGTTCGGTACGGGTCAGCTTCGCCCAATACGGTCACTTCGTCAGGGTCGAGGCCAAGTTCCTCGCTGGTTTCGCGAAGCGCAGCCTGGCACGGCGTTTCGCCTGGGTCGATCCGTCCGCCAGGAAAGGCGACCTGGCCAGCGTGCGTCCGCAAATCGTCGTGACGAACGGTGAGAATTAGGCCCGGCTCTGGCCTGTCGGTGATTGCGACGAGGACGGCTGCCGGGCTTGGCTCGTTACCCTGTCCTTCCAATATGTCGCCGGGCAACAGATCATGCGGCGGGTCAGCCGTGAGCGAGCGAGCGATTCGGTCAATCAAGCTCACGGGACTAGCGGGAAAAAGGCGCCATTGGACCAGACGCCGGGAGGATCATGGGATTCCTCGAGGGCAATTTCCGCAAGCTCATAATAGAGCGGGCGCGCCAGCTCGGCTTCAAGGCCAAAGCGTACAGCAATCCGAGGGGATGGTCCGTCGGCAGCCTCGACGATCGAAAGTGCGTGGTCGGGGCCGACAATCAGCGCGTCGCCGCTATCGAGAGTTACCCCAATCTGGCGATGCTCGCGCTCGCCCGTCATGGTCATCTGGGTGGCGCGGAACGCCGTAGCTTCGACGTCGATCGCCAGCTTCTCGACCGGGGTAACCAGCACATGGCTGCCATCGGCTTCCCGCCTCAGGACCGAGGCGAACAGCCTGACCATTGCCGGCCGCTCAATCGGTGTACCGCGATAATACCAGGTCCCATCGCGCGCTATGCGCATGTCGGAATTGCCGCAGTGCGAAGGGTTCCAGCGATCGACCGGCGCCGGTCCGCCGCGCTCCTCGATCGCCGCGACGAGGTCGGCGAGGCTGAGGCCCTGGGCTTCGATCGGCGCGCGGCGTTCAGGCATTCGCAGCCCTGTAGGCGAGGGAGTGACAGGATGGTAGGGGCGCTGAATGAGCGAGCGGACAGCAATCGTCACGGGCGGCGGCAAGCGGGTCGGTGCAGCCATTGTGCGGGCGCTGCTCGATGACGGCTGGACGGTCGTTGCCCATGTCCATCATGACGGCGACCCGGTTGCACCGGGTGCGACCAAGGTCGTCGCTGACCTCGCGCAGCCCGATTGCGCCGGCCAGATCTTCGCCGCTGCGGTAGGCTCGCCGGTCCGGCTGCTGGTTAACAATGCGGCGCGGTTTGCGCTCGACAGCCTGGGATTTGCGAACGCTGCAGAATTCGACGCGCATATGGCCGTCAACGCGCGTGCGCCGATGTTGTTGATCGACGAGTTGGTACGCCGGCACGCGGGTGGGGAGGCGCTAGCGGTCAACCTGCTCGATGCCAAGCTTGCCGCGCCCAATCCCGATTTCCTGAGCTATACCTTGTCGAAATATGCGCTGAGCGGGCTGACCAATGTAGCGGCGCGAGCACTGGCGGGACGTGGCATCAGGGTCAATGCGATCGCTCCGGCGCTGATGCTGCCTTCCGGCGAACAGGATGAAGCGAACTTTGCATCGGTCCATGACCTCAACCCGCTGCGACGCGGAGTCGAGGTCGATGATGTCGTCGCGGCATTGCGCTTCCTGATTGATTCGACCGCCCTGACGGGCCAGACGCTGCTGATTGACGGCGGCCAACAGTTCATGAGGCTGCAGCGCGATGTCCAGTTCCTGGAGAATGAATGAGTAACGACGCGGTCAAACTTCAGGGAATAGTGCCGGACCATCTCAAGGTCCGGCAAAGCCGCATCCTGCTCGATTCGCTGGAAGTCATGACCGACATCGGCTTCCACGATTTCGAGGTCGGCGTTCCGCAGAGACTGCTCATCACGGTCGAACTTTGGCTCGAGGATGTCGACCCGCCTGCCGACGACGACCATCAGTCAGCCTGGAACTACGATTATCTCCGGACGGAAATCACTCGCATAGCCACGGCGCGGCGCTTCAACCTCCAGGAAACACTGGTTCATGCAATCTTCGAACGGGTCGCATCGTATCGGGGGGTCAAGGCGCTGAGAGTGAAAAGCGTCAAACCGGATATTTACGAGGATGCCAAAGGCGTCGGCGTCGAGATTGCGTCATTTGTCGAAAATCCCGCCGAATCGTAGGGGAATTCCGGGTTGCGCGCCGCGTTTCCGCCGGGCACTTGCCGTAATCGGAACAAAATTCGTTGCGCGGCCATTATCGCTTCATTAAGGGTGGCGCGTATCTGCCAATGATATGTTAGTACATTGGTAGTTTCACGACAGCTCGGGCCGCGTCGACATGGCACTCTCCGGGACGTCGTGAGCCCGACCATCGAGGAGATTTGCGGCTTAATGTCCTACGCCAATCGCAAACAGATGAGTTCCAACCGCACCGCGGCGATTATCATCGTGGCGCTCATCCACATTGCCCTCGGCTACGCCCTGGTGACGGGCCTTGCCTATAATGTCATCAAGAAGGCCGCCGAGGACCTGAAAACCTTCGACGTGGAGGAGGAGCCGCCGCCCCCGCCGGAAGAGCCGCCGCCCCCGCCGGATCAAAACACGCCGCCGCCGCCGCAGATTGTGGCGCCGCCGTCGATCGTGCCGCCGATGCTTCCGTCTCCGCAGATCAACACGATTCAGGAGGTAAGGCCCCAGCCGCCCATTACGCAAACGGCGCCGACCACCAAGTCCTGCCCGGGCGGCATGACCGTGGCCATCGCCCAGGCCTGCCCGCCGGTGGTTTCCCGGGCGGCCAAGGCCAAGGGCAATCTGCCTTCCCTGTTTTCGACCGACGATTATCCACAGTCGGCGATTCGCAATGAAGAGCAGGGCACCACGGCCGTGCGCCTGACCATCGGCACCGATGGACGCGTCGCCGACTGCACGGTCACTTCCTCGTCGGGATCGACCGCGCTCGATAATGCGACCTGCAACATCATTCGCCGCCGCGCCCGCTACACGCCGGCACAGGATCAGGCCGGCAATCCCGTTGCAGGTTCGGACAGCACCCGGATCCGCTGGGAACTCCCGGACGAATAAGATTCAAACGATTTAACAAACCCAAGAATTCAACACAGGAAAGTCAAACTTATGGCAGCTCCCACCACTCCTCCCGCCGGCGACAACCCGTACGGCCTGTTGCAGGCCCTGCAGGAAGGCGGCCTGATTTCGTGGACCGTGTTCATCATCCTGGTCGCGATGTCGATTTTCAGCTTCTACATCCTGTTCACCAAGCTGCTGCAGCAGCAGAAGATCATGAGCCAGGCGAACAAGGTGCGAGCCAGTTTCTGGAACTCGCCGAACCTGCGCGAGGCGGCCAACAAGCTCGAGCAGCGGAGCGCCTATCGCGCCATCGTCGAGGACGCGCTGGTTGCGCAGGAGCAGCACAGCAAGCTGACCGACCCGATCGACCAGCATGACTGGATGACCGGCTCGCTGTCCCGGTCGCAAGGTGCGATCACCAACCGCCTCGGTGAAGGCCTGGCCTTCCTCGCGACCGTCGGTTCGACCGCGCCGTTCATCGGCCTGTTCGGTACCGTCATCGGCATCTACCGCGCGCTGATCAAGATCGGTGCGTCGGGCCAAGCGTCGATTTCAACGGTCGCAGGCCCGGTCGGCGAAGCGCTGATCATGACCGCTCTCGGCCTGGTCGTCGCGGTGCCGGCGGTGCTTGCCTACAACTGGCTGATCCGTCGCAACAAGTCGATCTCGGAAGACCTCGCGGCCTTCACCAACGACGTCCACGGCTACATCATGTCGGGCGGCGCGGTGAAGCCGATCATGGCCAGCCCGAAGCAGCCGGCCCAGGTTGCCAAGCCGGCTCCGGCTCCGACGGCGGCACGCTAAGCGACAAGCCGGGCCGGCGGCCTTGGCGGCCGGCCCGGAACGAGTTGAACGAAGAAGGAATCACGCCTCATGGCAATGCAAGTAGGCGAGCACGACGCGGGCGAAGATGTCCCCATGTCGGACATCAACACCACGCCGCTCGTCGACGTGATGTTGGTTTTGCTGATCATCTTCCTGATCACGGTTCCCGTCGTGATCCAGTCCGTGCCGATCACCCTGCCGGACGTCCGCAATGAGCCGACCGAAACCAAGCCGGAGAACGTCTCGCTGACGGTTCGCGGCGGCCCCGGGGGAACGTGCGAGGTCTATTGGAACCTGACGAGGGTCACCAACGAGGAGTTGCTCGACCGCGGCGTCAAGGCTCTCGAGGAGCAGATCAAGCGCGTCGGCGGTGTTCAAAACATCAACGAAGAGAATATGCCCGAAGTGCACGTCCGCGGCGACATCAACACGCCGTACAAGTGCATCGGCGGCACCGTCTTCACCATGCAGCGCGCCGGTTTCCAGCGCGTCGGATTCATCTCGCAGCCGCCTCCTGGCGGCCATGTCGAGCGACTGTAATTTAAGGAGCTAGCCAACCATGGCGATGCAAACCACTGGTTCGAACGAATCTGGCGAGCCCATGATGGACATCAACACGACGCCGCTTATCGACGTCATGCTGGTGCTCCTCATCATGTTCATTATTACCATCCCGCCGCAGAGCCATGCCGTGAAGCTGGACCTGCCGCAAAATCAGAGCAACCAGCCGCCGCCGCCGATCGATCCGGTCAAGAACAAGGTGGTGGTTACCCAAGGCGGCGCCGTGCTTTGGAACGGTGCTCCGGTGAACCTGACGCAGCTGCGCCAGTTCCTCGATGTCACCCAGCAGATGGATCCGATTCCCGAGCTGCACCTTCAGCCGGAGCCGGACGCCCGCTACGAGCTGGTCGATCAGGTGCTGGCAGTGACCAAACAGGCCAAGGTCAGCAAGATGGGGTTCGTCGGCAACGAAGCCTATATGACGGTCTTCTAGGCCCAGGCGGCATCGAACGATTTAGGGCGGTCCCGAACGGGGCCGCCCTTTTTCGTGTCTTGCGCCAACACTACAATGATATATCATAGCATAATTAAGGCGAGGAGGCGGGCGATGGCTCAGGCAGTTTCTTCTACCGGCGGATGGGTGCGCGAAGCGACGCCGATGAGTGAGATGAACACCACGCCGTTGATCGACGTGATGCTGGTACTGCTGATCATGTTCATCATCACCGTCCCGAGTCAGACGCACCAGGTCGAAGTCGCTCTCCCGCAGGTTGCGCCACCCCCTCCGGACTGGGTTCGGCCGCTGCGCAACGACCTCACCCTGTCGGCGAACGGCAAGCTCAGTTGGAACCAACATGCCATTGGCGATGGCCAGTTGGTTGGCCTGCTGGCATCGGTTGCGGCATCCCCCAAGCCGCCGGAAGTGCATTTCCGGCCCGATCCTGCGGCGCGGTTCGAGCGCGTGGACGAGGTGCTGGCAATCGCCGCGCGGAGCGGAGCTTCGACGTTCGGGTTCGCGGGGAACGAGCAATATCGCGACAGTTTCTGAAGATCGTCGTAACCGCTTTTCAACCGGTCGGACGGTAACACGCCCGACATGGACATTATCGCGGCGCATCGTGACGGGCTGATCGAGCAGCTGGACCTGGAGGTGGCAGCGCTCGCCGGGCGCAGCCGTGACCATGCGCAGCGTGCCGTCGTGCTGCATCATTTGTTCGATCATTCACGCGGCAATCATCTATGGGCGCTGGCCGAGGCCAGGCGAACACTTCGAATGGCATCGGGGCTGGCACGACTTGGGCGGAGCCTGAATAAATGGGGCTGGCTGAGCGGTGGCCGGGACATGGCGCGGGAAGCTTTTGAGCAATTGGCCGACGCTCTATGCGAGTCAGATCGCAGCCGCACCATATCAGCCTATCGCGCTTACCGGGTGAGTTCCGCGCAAGCGCTGCGCGACGAAGCCGAGGATAGTCTCGACCCCGCCTTGCTCGGCCTGTTGGATGAATGTCATGCCGCCCGGCGGACCGGCACCGGCTTGTCGCCCGATGCGTGGGGAGAGCTTGCCAGGCTGAGCGAAGAACTTGCCAATGCCTCCGTTGACCATGATCGGTTGCGCGCCGCTTGGGAGGCGATCGAAGCGACCGGTCTAAAGCGGGCAGCTAAGAGACTGCTCGGCGACAAGGCGCTTACCCGCGAGGCGGCCAGAGATTTGCGGCGCGGGGCAATTCGGGTCGAGCGGGAGCTGCGGGCGGATCGGGCACTGCCGCCAGGCTTCAGGACCAATCCGGCGCAGCATTTCTATGCGCTTGTGCACCTCTTGCGGGAACGTCGCCGCCAGCAATGGCGCGAGGCTTGCGATCAGGAGCCCGACGCTTTCGAACTGGCTGCCTAGCCGAAGGTAAATGCGTAGGCCTCGGCGCCTGGATCAAAGAAGGTGATGGTGAACAGCCGCTCGCGGTTCGGCTCCTTTTGCCGCACCAGCTGATAGAGTCGCTGACCGGTCACCTGGCCCTTGCCGGCATCGTCAATGTCCATGCCATGGTCTGCGCCAGGCGCCTGGCCATCGATCGTGACGCGGAATCGGACCGGCTTGCCTGTCGAACTGCCAAGCACGAGATGGAGGTCGCGGGCGCGGAACCGGAAGGCGATGGTGGAGCCGCCCGCTGCTGACACCGCTCGCTGCGGCTCGACAGCCCAGCGGCCAGCCAGTGCCCAATCATTGAGCGCGAAGTCGTCGGGCAGGCGATAGTCGGCGGCGCCATCGTGTAGTCCGCCGGGTGAGGTGAAGCTCCGCGCGCGCGCGCTGCCGATATAGGTTTCCGGGCTGCCGATGGCGGCGAGATCCGCAGCGGCGGCGGCACCGGTGGCCGTGACGCTGGCAATATCGCCCAGCTTGGCGCCCTTCTCGGCCAGCAGCGCGCGGATCGCCGCTTCCGTTTCATCGGTGCTGCCCTCGCCGAAATGATGATATCGAAGCCGGCCCTGAGCGTCGGCGAGGTAATGTGCCGGCCAGTAGCGGTTGTTGAAGGCGCGCCAGATGACGAGGTTGTTGTCGAGAGCCACCGGGTAGCCGATGCCGAAGTCGGCGACGGCCTTTCGCACATTGGCTGGGTCGCGTTCGAAGGCGAACTCCGGCGCGTGGACGCCAATCACCACCAGGCCCTGGTCTCGATAACGCTCGGCCCAGGCACGGACGTAGGGCACGGACCGGATGCAGTTGATGCAGCTGTAGGTCCAGAAATCGATCAGCACGACCTTGCCCTTGAGCTGTTCTCGGGTCAGCGGCGGCGAATTGAGCCATTGCACGGCGCCGTCGAGCGGGGGCAGGGTGCCTTCGACCGGCAGCATTCCGCCTACCTTGGTGCCAAGCTCTTCCTCCTCCATGCCGAGCAGCTGGGCCAGCCGATGCTCGAAGCCGAAGGTTTGCGCGGTCGACAGTCGCGACAGGACGCGGGTGTCGAGGCCGAGCGCGATGGCGCCGACGCCTATGAGGATCAGGATGCCCAATGCCTTTCGCAAGCCTTCACCGGCGCCGATCGAGCGCTTCATCGCCGCGAACAATTTGCCGCCGACCACGAGTGCGCCTCCGAGGCTGGTGGCCGCGCCGAGCGCATAAGCCAGAAGCAAGCCAGCGGTGGTGGCGCTGGCGCCGGACAGGGCAGCGCCGGTCAGGATGATGCCGAGGATCGGCCCGGCGCAGGGAGCCCAAAGGAGGCCAGTGGCAACTCCGAGCAGCAGCGAACCACCGATCCGGTCCTCGCTGCCTTTGGCGGATAGTTTTTCGCCGAGGCCGACCAGCGGGCGCATTGCGCGGTCGGCGAGGTGCGGGAAGATCAGCAGCAGAGCGAAGGCGGCCAGCAGCACGATGGCGATCCAGCGACCGGCACTGTTGGCGGCAACGGCCCAGCCGCCGCCAACCGCTGCGAGCGTCGCAACACCGGCGAAGGTAATCGCCATGCCGGCGAGCAGGGGCAAGCCGTTGCGCAGGAAGGGACGGTCCGCCCTCGCGAACACAAATGGCAGCACCGGGAGAATGCAGGGACTCAGAATGGTGAGAATGCCGCCCAAATAGGCGAGGAGAAAGAGGATCATGCGGGCCGGAACGTCAGGCTGAGGCCATTGATGCAGTGGCGCTTGCCGGTTGGCGCCGGGCCGTCATCGAATAGATGGCCGAGGTGCCCGCCACATCGGCGGCAATGTTCCTCGGTGCGGGCCATGCCAAAGGTGGTATCCTGCCTGTAAGCTACGGCGTTGGGGAGCGCCTTCCAGAAGCTTGGCCAGCCGGTGCCGCTATCGAACTTCGTGGCCGAGCCGAACAAGGGCAGTGCGCATCCGGCGCAGGCGAACAAACCCTTTCGATGCTCGTTCAACAATGGGCTGGTGAATGGCGTCTCGGTGCCAGCTTCCCGGAGGATATGGAACCGCCGTTCGCCCAGACGCCTGCGCCAGTCAGCCGGGCTGCGCTGCACCTCGAAATTGGCGGCGTCAGCGGGCGACCCGCGGCCAAAAAGCATGACAGAAAGGCCCGCCACAGCGGTGGTGCCGACGAGGCCGAGTATGAAGCGGCGATCCTGATTCATGGGCGGACCCATATAACATGGGCAGATGAATGGACGCTGCCAAGACGGCATTGCCGCGATGTGCCGGCCAAGGAACTTCCCGCGCCAGATTGCTAAACGCTAGCCTTTGCCATCGGATCTTCTTGCCCGTCAGCCGTTGGGCAGGAAACCGCTCGCTCGCCGTGCAAGGCAAGGATCATCACGAGCATCGCAGACCTTCAGCGTCTTAAGCGCCTTTTGGACCATGGTCTTATCCGCGATCGTCATCGAACGGCGAAACGCGAAATGAACCGTCATCAAGTTAACGTCCCCTTGAATGAAAATGGCGGTAAGGCTCTCGGGTTTGCCAGTCCTCGGATCGACCGGGCATTGAAATACTGCTTTAAGCGCGGGCTTCCCATCGACCGTGCCTTTCGCCACGGTCTCGTTCGGGCCCGGGCAAGTGGTTCGATACCCGTCACGCCACATCGGGTAGAATTGATTGAGGGTCGCGCCTTCGCTGGCGTGCATGACGATCGCGACGGAGATCAGCTCGGACCAGTTGTCGACCGTCTCCGGAGGCCGGACCATTTCAATGAGATTCATCCGCCCATTATTGCTCCTATTGGCGACCACGAATGTGCTGGGGGCATCGACGCTCACTCCTTCTGTTTCCGCGGTCGGTGTATGAACTCCCTGCAACGCGACTGTGAGCATCGAGAATAAAGTGACTGGCAGATGCATCGGAACACTCCTCGATTGCGGTAACCTCGAATTGTCCGTGCCCAAGATTAACATCGCGTTCCCAGGCCGCCCAACTGCTGTTGAGCGGGCTAATGGCCGGAAATGGGTTGAAAGCGGACGTTAGCGGTGAGCGTAACTACCCCGCATTGTCGAATTTTCTAACCTCGACGGCGCTTTCATCGAAATCGTCGAGCAAGCGTGCATTGATGCCCATCTTCCCGAAGTCTTCCCCAAGGGTCTGCCAGTGGGTGCCGCAGCCGCAGGTTGGACAGTGGTGAATGCCGATCATTCGATCGCCCCAGACATAGGCCGTCGTCTCGCCTGAAATGCGTACCTGGTCCGGCGGGAAATAAGCGACACGCCATGCAAGCCGGCGACAGAGCGAGCAGTTACAGTCTGCAACCCATTCGGGCTTGCTTGGCACTTCGATCCGCACGTTGCCGCAGTGACAGCTTCCCTGAACGCCCATGGCGACTTGTAATGGCGATTTGGGACTGACGGCAATGGTCGAAAGCGGATATTCGCCGCGCCGTCGCTCCACATTCACTATGTCTGCAGGCAGACTATCTTTCCCGGCCGAGAGCACATAAATTACTGATATCGCCGGGTATCGCGTTTAGCACATCGGCGACCGAGAGACGTGTGTCGCGCTCCCGCTAGTTCATCAAGGGAAGCGTGCTTTGACGATACGGGTTTCTTTAGAGGATTTGCCGTCAAGGGCCGAGTATCGTCGTGGCCTGGCCAGTGAGCGAGCCAATGAACTCTGGCATTGGCACCCGGATTGCGTGTCATACCCGAGAAACGCCTATGAAATCCGGAAAGCACGGCCCTCAGCCGATTACCTTTGCGCCCGCTGTGACAGGCTCGTTGAAGACCTGAGGGCGAGGCCCATCGCATAGGCAACGCCAGCGTGCCAATTACCGCAATGGGTCGAAAGCGGTTATCAGAAAATCGGATCCTAAGCGGCGAGCCCGTCGAATTGAAGCCGGGCGAGGCGGGCATAGAGACCGCCCTGGGCGGTTAACGCTCCATGGTCGCCCTCTTCGACGATCCGGCCGTGATCCATGACAATGATCCGGTCCGCGGCGCGCACGGTCGCAAGCCGGTGGGCGATGACGATGGTTGTGCGATTGCCCATCAACCGGTCGAGCGCTTCCTGCACCAGCCGCTCGCTTTCGGCGTCGAGCGCCGAGGTGGCCTCGTCGAGCAACAGCAGCGGGGCGTCGCGGCGGAGCAGGGCGCGGGCGATGGCGATCCGCTGGCGCTGGCCGCCCGACAGGCGCGCGCCGCCTTCGCCCATAAAGGTGTCGAGGCCTTCAGGCAGCGCACGGAGGAAGGATTCGGCATTGGCGTCGCCGGCGGCCTGCCAAATCTCCTCCTCGGTTGCGTCCCAATTGCCGTAACGGAGATTATCCCGAGCGCTGGCTGCAAAGATCACCACCTCCTGCGGGACCATGGCAATGCGCTGGCGGACGTCGGCAGGGTCGGCGTCTTTGAGGTTGACGCCGTCAAGCAGCACGCGACCGCCCTCTGGATCGTAGAAGCGCTGGGCGAGCTGAAAGAGGGTGGTCTTTCCTGCGCCGGAGGGACCGACGACCGCCAGCCGCTCGTTGGGCCGTACCTCGAGGCTGAAGCCCTCCAGTGCCGACGTGTCCTTGCGGGTCGGGTAATGGAAGGTGACATTTTCGAACTTTAGCCGCCCTTCGGCAGGAAGCGGCAGGGTGGCCGGATTGGCGGGCGCCTTGATCTCGGGCTCCGCGGTCAGCAGCTGGTTCAGGCGTTCCGAAGCGCCCGCCGCGCGGAGCAGGTCGCCATAGACTTCCGACAGCGCTCCGAACGCCCCTGCCAAAAGCCCGCCATAGAGCACAAAGGCAGCGATTGTGCCGCCAGTCATCTGGCCCGCGGCGACGTCGACCGCGCCCTGCCAGATCACCCAGGTGATCGACGAAAAGACCAGCGAAATGATCAGGAAGGTCATCACCGCTCGCAACCCGATGCGCTTCCGGGCGGTACTGAACACCGCCTCGGTGGCGTCAGTGAACCGCTGTGTCTCGCGGCCTTGCTGGTTGAAGGCTTGCACGATCTTCATCGCGCCGAGCACTTCGGCGGTGATGGTGCCGACGTCGGCGATACGGTCCTGGCTTCGCTTCGAAATGGCCCGAACGCGCCGGCCGAGGATGGTGAGCGGCAGGACGATGAGGGCAATGCCGACCAGCATCATCGCCGCCAGCTTGGGCGCCAGCACGAACAGGATCACGGCGCAGGCGATGCCCATGACGACATTGCGCAGCGCGACCGAGACGGTGGTGCCGACCACCTGCTCGATGATGGTCGTATCGACCGTGATGCGGCTGGTGATCTCCGCCGGCCGATTCTCCTCGAAGAAACCGGGAGCAAGGCGCAGCAGGTTGCGGTGCACCGCCAGGCGGATGTCGGCCACCACCCGCTCGCCGAGCCAGCTGACGAAATAGAAGCGCACCGCCGTGGCGAGCGCCATGATCAGCACTAGGAACAGCAAATACTGGAACCACCGGGCGATATCCCCGCCGCCGCTAAATCCGCGATCGATGATGAGCTTGAAGGCGTAGGGAACGCCGGACGTTGCGGCCGCGGCAAACAGCAAGGCAGTGGCCGCGCCGGCTATATGGCCAGGATATTGGCGGGCAAACCGCCACACCATGCCAAGGTCGGAAAGAGACTTGCCCTTTGGGCGATCGGGGGCGGTTGCCATAGCCCAGTGGGTTAGCAGTGTGTCTGCTTTGCCTCAATTGCCGCAATGCGAGGAGTGCAACGCAGCAATTTGCTTGCCGTAAGGGCAATACGGCCCCACATTCAAATTTAACGTGCACCATTTTCCCAGGACATTTTGATGCTCTATGACGCCTATGAGGTGCAGCGCTCGCTGCTGACCAGCGCGAGCAAATTGGCAGGCCTCGGCGCCGGATGGCTCAACAACCCGACCAATCCGTTCGGCTATTCCTCGATGGGCCCGCTGGTTGCAGCGGGCCTTGAAGTTTTTGCCCATGCTTCGGCGCCGCGCGGCAAGCCGGAATTCGGCATCACCGAAGTCCAGGTCGGCAAGAAGCTGGTCCAGGTCGACGAGGATATCGAGCTGAGGAAGCCGTTCGGCCAGCTGAAGCATTTCCGCAAGGTCGATGCGGAGGGTGGCGAACCGCTGCTGATCGTTGCGCCGATGTCGGGCCACTACGCGACGCTGCTGCGCGGTACGGTGGCGCGGATGCTGCCGAAGCATGACGTGTTTATCACCGACTGGCGCGACGCCAAGCTCGTGCCAGTCAAGGACGGCAGCTTCGACCTCGACGACTACATCGATTATCTGATTGAATTCTCCCAAGCCATTTACGAACGGACCGGCAAGCGGCCGCACATGCTGGCGGTGTGCCAGCCATCCGTACCCGCCTATGCAGCGACCGCGATCATGAACGCCGCCAAACATCCCGCACGGCCGAAGACGCTGACGATGATGGGCGGGCCGGTCGATACGCGCAAAGCGCCGACCGCGGTCAACACGTTGGCGACGCAGCGCCCGCACGCCTGGTTCCAGCAGAATGTGGTTGCTACGGTGCCGCAGATTTACGCGGGCTCCGGACGGAAAGTTTACCCGGGATTCCTTCAGCTCGCCGGGTTCATGACCATGAACCTTGGATCGCACCTCGTCAGCCATTGGGAGATGTTCAAGCATCTGGTGGTGGGCGACGAAGAAGGTGCCGACGCGACGCGCGCTTTCTATGACGAATATCTGTCGGTGTGCGACATGACCGCCGAATTTTACCTTCAGACGGTCGATGTGGTGTTTCAGCGCCATTTGCTGCCGAAAGGCGAGCTCAAGCATCGTGGCAAGCCGGTCGATCCCAAAGCGATCAAGGACACGCCGCTGCTGGCGATCGAGGGCGAGCGGGACGATATTTCGGGCATCGGCCAGACCAAGGCCGGGCTCGACCTGGCGACCGCGCTACCGGCGGCGAAGAAGCAATATCTGCTCGCCAGGGACGTCGGCCACTACGGCATCTTCAACGGCCGCAAGTGGCGCGAAAAGATTGCTCCGGTGGTCGAAAAGTTCATCGCCGCCAACGCTTAGCGGTTCGCCGAATTCCCCTGTCTCGCCGCCATTCAGCGGCTATAGCCGAAGCGGCTAAAGACAGGAGATTGCGATGACGTTGGCTTTCGGAAGGCGCGAATTCCTCGGCGGCGTTGCGGCCGCGGGCCTCCTAAGCGGCTGCAAGGTTTCGAAGACGCCGAGCGGTGGCAGCGCGGCGACCGGCGACCTCGCCGCTCAGTTGCAGGGGATCGCCGAGCAACTCCTCGCAGAATATCCGCAAAATGCGACCATTCTCGGCATTGCCAAAGACAAGCTCGCGCCATTGGCCCACCAGTGGCAGGACCAGACTCCGGCTGGCGTTGCGGCCCGCAAGGAAGCCATCAACAAGCGGCTCGAAACGCTGCGCGCCCTTGATCTCGCCGACGTTTCAGACACCAACAAACTCAATGGCGCGGTCGCGCTGCAGGCGCACGAGCTGGCCCAGGAAGGCTACGCGTTCCCGTTCGGCGATCCGCTCGTGCTCGACCCGAACAACGGCTTTCGCAATACGCCCTATGTGGTGAACCAGCTGGGCAGCAGTTATGTCGACCTGCCCGACTTTCTTGAAAGTCGCCATTCGATAGCGAATGCCGAGGACGCACTCGCATTTGCCGATCGAGTGGACGCCTATGCCCGGAACGTCGACGGCGAGACCGAGCGGTTGAAGCATGACCGCGGAATCGGCGTGATCGCGCCGGATTTCACTCTCGACAAAACAATCGGGATCATCGGCGCCGGAGCTGGTGAAAGGCCGGACCAATCGGCGGTCGTTGCGACGCTCAAAAAGAAACTGGGCGAAGCGGGGCTCTCGGATGACAAGTTAGTCGAGCGCGTGGCGCAATCGATGGCCACCAAGGTCATCCCGGGGCTGCAGCGCCAGCTGGACGAGCTGAAGAAGCATCGCGCGGCGGCGACGTCCGATGCCGGCGTGTGGCACTTCAAGGACGGCGATGCCTATTACGCCTGGGCACTGAAGGCCGGGACAACGACCACCCGATCGCCGGACGATATCCATCAGCTCGGCCAGGAGCAGGTGAAGGCGATCCAGTCCCGCATGGAAGCGATCATGGCCAAGCAGGGCATGACCGGCGGCACGGTTGGAGAGCGGATGGCGGCGCTCGGCAAGGACCCGGCGCAGCTCTATCCCAACACGGCGGCCGGGCGCGAGCAGCTGCTGGCCTATTTGAACGGGCGGATCGCCGACATCCGCACCCGCCTGCCGCAGGCATTTGCGACGATGGTTCCAGGCAAGCTGGTGATCAAGCGTGTGCCCCCGGCGATCGAGGCCGGTGCACCGGGCGGCTATGCCGCGGCGGGATCGATCGACGGCAAGGTGCCGGGCCAATATTATATCAACCTCCGAAGCACCGACGAATGGCCCAAATTCTCTCTGCCAACCCTTTGTTATCATGAGGGAATTCCCGGCCACATCTGGCAGGGCGACTATGCCAACCGGATGGCGCTGATCCGTTCGATGCTGGCCTTCAACGCCTACTCCGAAGGCTGGGCGCTTTATGCCGAGCAACTGGCCGACGAGCTTGGCGTCTATGCCGACGATCCGATGGGCCAGCTCGGCTATCTTCAGTCGTCCAGCTTCCGCGCGTGCCGGCTGGTGGTCGACACCGGCCTCCACGCCAAGCGCTGGACCCGCGACCAGGCCATCGACTGGTTCGTCAAGACCAACGGCGACGATCGGGGATCGGTGACGGGCGAAGTCGACCGCTATTGCTCGATGCCCGGCCAGGCCTGCGGCTACAAGATCGGGCATCTCGAGATCCTGCGCCTGCGCGACAAGGCCAAGGCGGACCTCGGTGCGCGCTACGACCTGCGCACGTTCGACGATGCGATTGTCAAGGGCGGCAACACGCCGATGACCCTGCTCTCGACGGTGATCGATCAGTTCATCGCCAAAAGCAAAGGCTAGATCCGCTCCATCCTGAGCCAGCGCGGGTCGCCCATCCAGGCGCGGCCGAGCGCGGCCCTGGCCGCCGCCGCCTGGGCAGGTCGGCCTTGCGCCCGCTCGGCTTGGGAAAGGCCGTAAAGAGCCCAGCCATTGTTGGGATATTTGGCCAGCGCGGCGGTGAAGGCCTGGCGCGCTTCGTCATATTTGCCGGCCCGATAGAGCGCGGCGCCCAACGATTGGTTGACCGGATAATACCACCACGGCGGCTCCATGTAGGGGATCCGGTTCTCGATCGCGAGCGCCGCACGGAAATGGCCGATCGCCTGGTTGTGGCGCCCACGGAACGAAGCCTGCTTGCCGAGAGCGACATGCTCGGCCAGCGCCAGCAAATCGGGCGCGGGCATGCCCTGGTCGACCATCGGTTTCAGCGCGTCCGAACCCTGGATGCGCTTCAGTTCGGCCAGTTCATTGTCGAAGCCACGCTGGTTGTTTTGCTCGGCGTAAGCAACGGCACGGGCGTAATGGCGGATGCCCTGCACATATTGAAGCCGGGGGTCGGGCGCGGGCAGGGCCAACACCTCCGCCGGTGAGGCGAACTGTAAAGTCGCGAAATAGGGCGCGGCGTTGATCGCCTGGACCCAGGCCAGTTGCGACGCGGTGCCCGCGTCGACGATCGATGCCAGCCGCTTGGCTTCGTTGATCGCGGTCGGAAGGTCACCGCCCATCTGGGCCGACGTGACGATGAAATGGACGTTGTGGGGATAATAGCCGTAGCGGACGAAACCCTTGTCCCCGGACTCGCGGATGTATGCCTCGTCCTGGTGCGCGGCTTCGATATTGACGCGGATCGAATCCTTCCAGCGCCCGAGCCTGTAGTAGATGTGGGCCGGCATATGGACGAGGTGACCCGCGTCCCTGGCCAGCGACGATAGCCGGTCAGCGGCGGCTTCGGCACGCTTCGGGTCCGGCCCATTTTCCATCAGGTGGATGTAGAGGTGCGGTGCCTGCGGATGGTCGGGATTGCGCGCCAGCACCGTCTCGACCAGGCGGATCGCTTCGCCGAGGCGCGGCTTGGCACTCTGCTTGTCGGGCTCCCAATAATCCCACGGCAGCGTATCCATCGCCGCCTCGGCGGCCAGCAGCGAGATGTCGTCGTGTTGCGGGTAATAGCGGGCGACGGTCAGCATCGCGTCGGCAAAGGCGCCGTCGAGATCGGCACGCTTGGCGTTGGGATCAGGCGAGTAGCGCTTGGCCAGCGCCATGATTAGCGCCCGCTCGGGCGGCGTGACGCTTGCTGTGCGCTGCTGGGCTTCGGCAATCGACTTCAACGCGAGGTCATTGGCGTCGGGTGTCAGCGGAGCATTGATGTTGGGGCCATAGGCCAAGGATTCGCCCCAGAAGCACATGGCGCAGCCCGGATCGAGCCGCTGCGCCTCGCGGAACGAGGCGATCGCCGCGGCATGGTTGAAGCCATAGGCGAAACCCATGCCCTGGTCGAAATAGCGCTGCGCCTCCGGACTGGAGGTTGTGATCGGGAAGTGGACCTTGCCGAGGCCGTCATAGAGCCGAATTCCGGCCGGCGTTGCGGCCTGTGCAACGAAGGCCGCGGCCATGGCGATCCGGTCGTGCATGGCGGCAGCTTTGGGCCCGCCGCCGCACATTGCCGAAATCGCCCTCGTCGGATCGAGCAGAGCCAGTTGCTGGGGGGTGAATTCATAAGGGGCGCTGACGCCGAGCAACCCGGTCGATACCAGGGCCAATGACAGTCGCATGGTGCGATCCATTGCCGCCTCCCGCTGATTCGAAGACGGCGCCGTTTAGCAAAATTACGCCAGCGTGACGAACCTACTGACGCTGCGGCTCGGCGCGATCGAGTTGGGCGATCGCCGCTTCGACCATCCGCTGCCACGTGCCGAGATCGCCTGCGGCGGCCATGGCTTCATCTGGTTCCCTCATCGTGTGGAGGACGGCCGACGCCTGGTTGAGATGTTGGGGCCAAGCCATGTCGACCTTTTCCGCGGCGGACGGGTCGCTGCCTTCGGCATTGCTGCTCAGCGCTGCCCCAGCGAGCACCCGGGCGATGCGTTCGGCCAGCGGTCGATTGGATTCCGGCATGGAATTGCTCCTGTCTATTCGAAAGGCTCAACTCACTTGTCCCGGCTCCGGTTCATGCCGCTTCCATTTGCCGCCAAGGCCGAAGAAAGCCGCGACGCCGCCAAGCGCGGCGACAATCCCCATCACAACCAACGCCTTGGAGAAAGGCTCGAGCAGAGCATCGCCCTGTCCCATCAGTACCGCGCCCATGAGAGCGACGACGATCAGGCCGCCGAGCCGCGCCACCGCACTGTTGAAGCCCGAGGCCATGCCGGTCTGGTGCTTGTCGACCGCGGCAAGGACCGTGCTGGTCAGCGGCGCGACGGCGAGCGTCATGCCGATCGACATGATGAGGATCGCCGGAAAGGCGTTGGTCCAATAGGCCTGGTTCGAGGCGATCCGCGTCGCCAGCAGCAGTCCAGCGCCGACAATGATCGGGCCGAGGGTGAGAGGGATGCGCGGCCCGAGCCGGACGGCGAGCTTGCCCATCAGTGGGGACAGGCCGCCGAGGAGGATTGAAAGCGGAAGGAGCGAAAGGCCGGCCTGAATCGGCGAATAGCCGCCGGCCTCGATCAGGACATAGGGGATCAACAGCATCGCGCCGCCGAATGCGCCGTAGAGCAGGAACGTCATCAGGTTGAGCGACGAGAAGCAGCGATTTTCGAACAGCTGCAACGGCACCATCGCCCTGTCCTTCAGGTGCATCTCCCACAGCACGAACGCGATCAGCAGCGCTGCGCCGATGAAGAGGGTGATGGCCGAGACCTGGTTCAACTTGAAAGTCTGCGACCAGATGGTGAGCCCGTATGTCGCAGCGCCGAGGCCGAGAGTTGCCAGCGCTGCGCCGCCGAGGTCGAGCCGTGCCTTTTCCGGCTCCTTGACTTCCTCGACCCTGGTCAGCGCGACCGTGATGGCAGCCGCGACGAACGGCAGGTTGATGTAGAAAATGCTTGGCCAGCCAGCATGTTCGACCAGCCATCCGCCGATCAGCGGAGCGATGGCGGCGGAAATCGCGCCGGCAGCCGCCCAGGTGCCAATCGCACGGCCACGCGCTTCGCCTTCATAGGCGCCGTTGAGCAAGG
>Ga0207706_10001466_pt1 | contig 23574 bp, 21 predicted proteins | sample KBSC53metaG_FD_184318 | JGI IMG/M metagenome (GOLD analysis project Ga0207706, IMG submission 184318) | Corn rhizosphere microbial communities from Kellogg Biological Station, Michigan, USA - KBS C5-3 metaG (SPAdes) (version 2) | ecosystem: Host-associated > Plants > Roots > Rhizosphere > Soil ... | reverse complement strand
GCGGCGAGGCCAAGTCCGCCTAGCCCCCGCGGCAGCCCGCTCGCAGCCTTGCCGCTCTGCAACAAGAAACAACCTACTCCACAGGCGTCAATTTCGCCACACTCAACGCCAGCCACTTCATCCCGTGCCGCCCGAAGTTCACCTGCGCCCGTGCATCGGACCCAGACCCTTCGAGCGTCACGATCACACCCTCGCCGAACTTGGTGTGGAACACCGACTGTCCCGTGCGCAACCCATGTGAAGGCGTGGCCTTGGGCACATAAGGCGGTGGAGAAGGCGACTCCACACGCCCTGCCCCCACCACGGAGCCAAGACCCGACCCGCGGTTCCATGCGTTCTGGTACTCGCGCGCAAAGCCCGAGCCGAAGCCCTGGTTGCGCGGCGTGATCCACTTCAATGCGCTCTCCGGCAACTCGTCGAAGAAGCGGCTCTTGATGTGGTAGCGCGTCTGCCCGTGCAGCATGCGCGTCTGGCTGAAGCTCAGGTACAGCCGCTGCCGCGCGCGCGTGATCGCCACATACATCAGCCGGCGTTCTTCTTCCAGGCCGTCCATGTCGGACATCGAGTTCTCGTGCGGGAACAGGCCTTCTTCGAGGCCGGTGATGAACACCGCATCGAACTCCAGGCCCTTGGCGGAGTGGACGGTCATCAACTGGATCGCGTCCTGCCCGGCCTGCGCCTGGTTGTCGCCGGCCTCGAGCGCGGCATGCGTCAGAAAGGCCGCCAACGGCGAGACGATCTCGCCCGTCTCGGCGTCCGGCGTCAGGTCCACGGCGGCCACCGCCTCGGGCAGGCCCGGGGCGATGGCGCCGGGCGACAGGCGCTCGCTCGCATCCGCCGCCTCGTCCACCGGCAACGCCACCGCATCCTTGCCGAAGCCCTCCTGCGTGACGAACGCTTCCGCCGCGTTGACCAATTCGTCCAGGTTCTCCAGCCGCTCCTGGCCTTCCTTCTCGGTGCGATAGAAATCCGCAAGGCCCGAGGCCTGGATCACATGCTCGATGATCTCGCGCAGCGTGAGCCCGCGCGTCACCTCGCGCATCGCATCCACCAGCGCATTGAAAGCCTGCAGGTTGGCGCCGCCCTTGCCGGTGACAGCGCCGGTGCTCTGGTACAGGCTGCGCCCGGTGGCGCGCGCCACGTCCTGCAGTTGCTCGATGGTGCGCGCGCCGATGCCGCGGGTGGGGAAGTTCACGACCCGCAGGTAGCTGGTGTCGTCGTTCGGGTTCTCGATCAGGCGCAGGTAGGCGAGCGCATGCTTGATCTCGGCCCGCTCGAAGAAGCGCAGGCCGCCGTACACACGGTACGGGATGCCGGCATTGAACAGCGCCGATTCGATCACCCGCGACTGCGCATTGCTGCGGTAGAGCACCGCGATCTCGCTGCGCGCGATGCCGCCGCGGTGCAACTGCTGCGCCTCCTCGAGCAGCCATTGCGCCTCGGCATAGTCGCTGGTCGATTCGTACACGCGCACCGGCTCGCCGGGGCCGGCCTCGGTGCGCAGGTTCTTGCCCAGGCGCCGGCTGTTGCGGCTGATCAGCTCGTTGGCCGAATCGAGGATGTTGCCGAACGAGCGGTAGTTGCGCTCCAGCTTGATCACATGCTGCACGCCGTATTCGCGCTCGAACAAGGCCATGTTGCCGACCTGCGCGCCGCGGAAGGCGTAGATGCTCTGATCGTCGTCGCCCACCGCGAATACACCGCGCCCCGCACCCGGCGGCCCGAACATCTTGAGCCACGCGTACTGCAGCTTGTTGGTGTCCTGGAACTCGTCGACCAGCACATGGCGGAAGCGGCGCTGGTAGTGCTCGCGCACCGCATCGTTGTCGCGCATCAGCTCGTAGGTGCGCAGCATCAGCTCGGCGAAGTCGACCACGCCTTCGCGCTGGCACTGGTCTTCGTAGGCCTGGTACACCTCGGCCAGCTTGCGCGTGTGTTCGTCGCGCACGTCGATGTCGCGCGGGCGCAGGCCGTCTTCCTTGGAGCCGGCGATGAACCAGCTCACCTGCTTGGGCACGAAGCGCTCTTCATCGAGGTTCATCGCCTTGATCACGCGCTTGACGGCCGAGAGCGTGTCCTGCGCGTCGAGGATCTGGAAGCCCTGCGGCAGGTTGGCGAGCTTCCAGTGCGCGCGCAGGAAGCGGTTGCACAGGCCGTGGAAGGTGCCGATCCACATGCCGCGCACGTTGATCGGCAGCATCGCGCCCAGGCGTGTCAGCATCTCCTTGGCGGCCTTGTTCGTGAAGGTCACCGCCATCACGCCGCCCGGCGACACCTGGCCCGTCTGCAGCAGCCACGCGATGCGTGTGGTGAGCACGCGGGTCTTGCCCGAGCCGGCGCCCGCGAGGATCAGCGCGGGCTGCGCCGGCAAGGTGACGGCCGCGAGCTGCTCGGGGTTGAGCCCGCGCAGCAGCGGATCGGCCGGCGGCGGGGCAAAGGCGTCCATCTGCTGCGGCTCGCCGGCGTTGTCGTCAAAATGGTGACTGCTCATCCGGTCATTCTAGGAGGCGCATGAAGCGCATGTTCCCCGGCGCCACGCCGATGCTCGCGGCCTTGTCCACCCTTGCGGCCGCAGCCCATGCGGCACCGGCCTGCCCCGCCGCCGCACCGGCTCGACTGGTGGAGACCTTCATCTCGGCCGACTGCGCCACCTGCTGGGAGCAGCGCATCGATGTCGGTGCGAATGCGCTGCGGCTCGATTGGGTCGTGCCCGGTGAGCAGGGCGACGAAGCACCGCTCGCTGTCGCAGCGCTGGCCGAGGCGGGCGAGCGCCTGAAGGTGCCGCTCACGAAAGACGCTGCCAACGTGCAACCGCATCCGGCGACGCGCCGGCCTTCGGGCCTGAAGATCACCGCGCACAGCGGCCTCGCCTGGAACGGCTACATCGCGCTCGCGCTCGACCTCGAGCAGCGCCGTGCCAAGGCGCTCAGCCCGCAGGCCGCGGGCTGGGTCGCGCTGGTCGAGCGCGTGCCGGCCGGCGAAGACGGCTCGCCCGAAGACCGCCAGCTCGTGCGCAACGTGATCGGCCCGCTGCCGATGGCCCTGCCCTCCGGCCAGCATGCGCTGCGACACCTGCGCGCGGTGCGCCTGCCGGCGAATGTCAAGGTCGAGCGGCTCGGCGCGGTGGGCTGGATCGAGGACGGCGATCACATCGCCGCGCTGGCGCAGTCGGCCTCGGCAAACTGCACACCGGCAAGCCGGTAGGGATACGTCATCGCCGCATCACGCCGGGCACGCAGCCTGCGTGTCTGCACGCCGTTGCGTGCGCAAGGAGCGTGGTGTGCCGATGTTGTCGTTGTTGCGCCGCAGGTCGGTGCCGTTGGGCCTGGCGCTGCAAGGCGGTGGTGCGCACGGAGCCTTCACTTGGGGCGTGCTGGATGCGCTGCTCGAACACGGCCTCCACCCCATCCAGGCCATCAGCGGCACCAGCGCCGGCGCGATCAACGCGGTCGCGCTGGCTGGTGGCTGGCTCGAGGGCGGTGCGCAGGGCGCACGCGATGCGCTGCAGCGCTTCTGGCAAGCGGTGGGCACGCGGCTGCCCTTCGAATGGGTGACGGTGGGCAACGGCGAATCGCTGGGCCTCGCCCCAGCGGCGCGCGCAATGCTGCACTGGACGCGCTACCTCAGCCCCTACCAGTTCAACCCACTCGACCTGAACCCGCTGCGCGACCTGCTGCGCTCGCAGATCGATTTCGAGCGGCTGCGCCGCACATCGCCGGTGCAGCTGTTCATCGCCGCGACGCATGCCAACAGCGGCCGGCTGCGCGTGTTCCGCACGCACGAGCTGAGCGTGGAAGCGGTGCTCGCCTCGGCCTGCCTGCCGACGCTGCACCGCGCGATAGAGATCGACGGCCAGCCCTACTGGGACGGCGGCTACGCGGCCAACCCGGCGCTGTTTCCGCTGATCGTCGACGGCCGGCCGGCCGATCTGTTGATCGTGATGCTGAGCCCGCTGCAGCATGCGCACGCGCCGCGCAGCGCGCAGGAGATCCACGAGCGTGCGCTGGAGATCGCCTTCAACGCCACCTTCCTGCGCGAGGCGCGTCTGCTCGGCGAGGCGCAGGCGCTGGCCAGCCGCAGCTGGCTGCCGCTGGGCCGGCTCGAGCGCCGCGTGCGCCGCATGCGCTTCCACTTGATCGAGGCGCAGGACCTGCTCGGCGCGCTGCGCACCGAGACCAAGCTGATCGCGCACCTGCCCTTCCTCCTGCGGCTGCGCGACCACGGCCGCGAGCGGGCGCTGGCATGGCTGGCCGATGGCGGGCGCCACATGGGGCGGCGGTCGAGCGCCGACCTCGTGCGCCTGTTCGGCGGCCGCCCGCCTCAGGCGCGCAGCAGCCAGTCGGACGAGGATTTGTAGAGCAGGTTCACGCGCCGGATACCGACCTGGTGTTCGTCGAACGCAATCGGCAGGCCGCCGAGATCCAGCGTGCGGCCGCGCAGCGCCGCGGCAAGCGCCTCACGCGTGGGGCGCGGCCCCAGTGCGACGATCGCGCGCGTGAGCACCGTGCCGTACACGAAGCCCTCGAACGCCGAGAACGACCGCACCGCGTGGTCCAGATCCTTCGCCAGCATCGCCTCGCGGAATCGCACGGCGATCGCGGCGCGCGAGGTCAAAGGGTTGGCGAACGGGCTCGTCACCGCAAAGCCGGCATAGGCCGGCTGCCGCGTCGAGGCCAGTGCCGTGCACAGCACGTTCGACAGGCCGCACACCGGCGCGAGGAACGCATTGGCGCGCAGCCTCAGCTCCGCCATCGCGCCGGCGAGCACGTCGCCGTCGGCGAAGATCAGCACCGCCTGCACACCCGGCGCGTGGGCGGCTTCGCGCGCGGCGGCAGCGGCCCGCTCCTCGTGGGCCGTCGTCGACACGGCACGGACCACCTGGGCGCCTTGCGCTTGCAGCGCCTTCAGGGCGGCGCGCCCGAAGGCATTGTCGGCATGCACCACGCCCCAGCGCGTGTGTCCAGCGATCTTCATGGTCGCCAGCAGTGCAGCCACTTCATCGTCGAGGCCCGGCCGCAGATGGAACAGCAGCGAAGCCCGGCCGCTGCGCAGCTCGGCCGCATTCGAGCGCAGGCCCACCATCGGCAAGCCCGATGCCTCGAGCACCGGCTGCGCCGCGAGCGCCTGCTCGGTGGTCCACAAGCCGCTGGCGGCGATCACGTCCTGGCGCGCCAGGGTCTCGAGGTTGGTGCGCGCACGGTCCGGCTTGAACTCGTCGTCCATCGCCACCAGGCTGATCGGCAGGTGGTGCCGCTCGAGATCCACCGCCGCCTGGAACGCCGCGAGGAAATCCAGCGCGAGGTCGGGCGGCAGGTAGCTGACCAGCGCGCTCTCGCGCTGCGGCACACCCGACAGCGGCAGGCTCAGGCCGATGCGGATCGTCGGCTCGGCGCGCACGCCGACCCACGGCGCGGAGAGCGCCCCCGCCACGCCCGCCAGGCGCCGCAGCGCCTGGCGGCGCGGCCCCGCACAGGAGGTCTCCCATGTCCCAATGCCCATTCCTGTCTCCTGGTTCGACGCGCTCCGTGAAAGCGATTTCACAAAATGTAGCGATTCGCGGAACAAGGCCCTATCCGTGCTTTCCTGCATGTCTTTCCCGGCCGGGCAGCCGCGTAGAATCAATCACCGGGCCCAAATATTGGCGCCCGGTTTTTTGTGCCCGCACCGCCCTTGCCTGGCGGCTTTCGCGGACCGGCCGGACCCAACTCAAGCGCTCGCAGCCTTGCGGTCGCACTGCACCAACGCGACCGAGTTGCATGGGGCGCCCTTTGCCCCCGGAGCGAACTTCGAATGGATATCTTCGACTACGACAACGTGCTGCTGCTGCCGCGCAAATGCCGCGTGGAAAGCCGCAGCGAGTGCGACACCAGCACCGAATTCGGTGGCCGCCGCTTCAAGCTGCCGGTGGTGCCGGCCAACATGAAGACGGTGCTCGACGAGCGCATCGCCGAATGGCTGGCCACGCACGGCTACTTCTACGTGATGCACCGCTTCGACCTCGACGCCGTCGCGTTCGCGAAGGCGATGCGCGACAAGGGCCTGTTCGTCTCGATCAGCTCGGGCGTCAAGCCAACCGACATGGCGGTGATCGACCGCCTCGCGGCCGAAGGCGTCGGCGCCGACTACATCACGATCGACATCGCGCATGGGCACGCCGACAGCGTGCAACGCATGATCGGCCACATCAAGCAGAAGCTGCCGCAGAGCTTCGTGATCGCCGGCAACGTCGGCACGCCCGAGGCGGTGATCGACCTCGAGAACTGGGGCGCCGACGCCACCAAGGTCGGCATCGGCCCCGGCAAGGTCTGCATCACCCGGCTGAAGACGGGCTTCGGCACCGGCGGGTGGCAGCTTTCGGCGCTGAAGTGGTGCGCGCGTGTGGCCACGAAGCCGATCATTGCCGATGGCGGCATCCGCCATCACGGCGACATCGCCAAGAGCGTGCGCTTCGGCGCGGCGATGGTGATGATCGGCTCGCTGTTCGCCGGCCACGAGGAATCGCCGGGGCAGACCGTGGAGGTCGACGGCAAGCTCTACAAGGAGTACTACGGCTCGGCCTCGGATTTCAACAAGGGCGAGTACAAGCACGTGGAGGGCAAGCGGATCCTGGAGCCGATCAAGGGCACGCTGCCGGAGACCCTGCGCGAGATGCAGGAAGACCTGCAGAGCTCGATCTCCTATTCCGGAGGCCGGGCGCTGCAGGATCTGCGCAAGGTGAACTACGTGATCCTCGGCGGCGAGAACGCCGGCGAGCATCTGTTCATGTGAGGCGCGAAGCGCAGAGCGGTCAGCTCTTCGCGACTTCCTTCTTAGGCTCTTCCTTCGGCGCGTCGGCCTTCTTGGTCTCCTCGGCCTTGGGGGCCTCAGGCGCCGCGGGGATCTTGGCGGTCTTGCCCATGTCGACGTTGATCAGCTCGGGGTAGTCATAGGCGGCGCCGGTCGACATGTCGACGCCGGCACCGATGATGCCGCCGAAGAGGATGTTGCCGAAGGCCATGCCCTTGGTGCTCGACTTGACCACCGAGATGCCCGGATCGAGGCCGTCTACGGCACAGTTGACCGCGAGGTCGTTGAAGCTGCGGCGCACGGTCACGGAACCGGGCGTCGTCACGTACCAGGAGCCTTTGTCGTTGGTCAGCGAGCACTTGGCGCCGGCCACGTCGGAACCATTGTTCTTGGTGGTGACGGACAGGCTCTGGTTCTGACCGCTGACGATGGATGCACAGCCGGTGAACAGGCTCGAGACCGCCAGTGCAGCGACCAGCGCGGTGATGCGCAGCATGGGTTTCCTCCTCGATGGGAACGGAATGTCTTTGTCGATCCCGCCCCTCCCAGGACGGGGCCGCTGCACCTTGCAGCGGCGCGCCAATGTAACAGCGGAGTTACATGGTTCCGAGGAGTTTTTCCACAGCCACACACCCCCATTTGGGGGTCAGCGAAGGGTCATGCCGGAGCGATTGCCCTCGCTGTCCACTGCGGGCCGTTGCTTGCGTGGGCGCAACGACTGGATCTGCGCCTTGGCGCTGCCGGTGGGGCAGGCGCCGTAGAGCGCGTAGGTCCGGGCCGCCTCGAGCAGCGCCTCGTTCGACGCGCCGAGGGGATGATCGAGGTCGTCGGCCACCGCGCAGGTCGGCGCGAAGCCATCGAAGTAGCGGCCTTCGTTGCGCGCGTTCACTGCTTCGAAGTTCACCGCGTTGTAGGTGGTGCCGCAGCGGCTGATCGGCAGGAAGCCCACCGGCTTGCCGCAGGTGGTGTCGCCGATGACCACCACATCGACATAGGGCCGCAGGCCGTTGATCACCAGTTCGCTGGCCGAGCAGGTGCGTTGGCCGGCCAGCACGTAGACCCGATTGACACCCAGCGCGGAGGCGAGGCTGGCGAAACGCAGCGTCTGGTTCTGGTCGGCATGCTGGTCGTTGTAGAGCAGCGAGGCGAACGGCAGGTTGGCAGTGCGCGAGCCACCGACATACGAGGCCAGCGTGGTCGCGGTATTGACGAGGCCGCCGCCGTTGTAGCGCAGGTCCAGCACGAGGTCGTCGACGCCCTGGGCCTTGAACTGCTGGAACGCGCTCTCGAGCGCCGGCGCGGCCTGGCTGATGAAGTCTTTCACCAGCAGGTAGCCGGTGTGGCGGCCCGACGCTTCGGCATAGACCACCGGCGCGCCGACGGGCGTGAGGTCGTAGACCAAGGCCGTGAGCTGCGCGGTGTGCTGCGCATTGGAGGCGTCGCGCCAGGTCACCGTGACACGGTCGCCCGCAGCCTGTGCCGTCAGCACCGCGAAATCGCTGTTGGCCACCATGTCGGAGGCCGCGCGGCCGTTGACCCACAGGAGCTCGTCGCCACGGTGCAGCCCGGCTGCCGCCGCCGGCGACTGCGGCTCGAGGTAGCGCACGCGCAGCGGCCGCCCCGCCTGCCCCTGCACCTCCAGGCCGGCGACGAAGAGGCCGTAGCCCATCGTCCGGCCTTCGCCGAAGAACTGGTCGTGGCTGGTGGTGGATTCGGTGTAGCTCCAGCGGTCGGCCGGAAACGGCGACTGCGTGCCGGTGTAGAGCAGCGCCTGGAAATAGCTGTCGACCGACGAATAGGCGAAGGGGTTGGGATCGGGATGCGAGGCGTACCAGAAGTACCAGCTGTCCATGTAGTCGCGCAGCCAAGCCTGCTGATCGGCCAGCGAGCAGCTGGCCGGCGGATCGTTGCCGTCGTCTTCGTAGCTGGCGCCTCCGCCGCAGCCCGACAGCACGGCGGCGCAGGCCGCCACCATCGCCGTTGCGGCCCAGCGCCGCCAACCCGCCCTTGTTTGCATCACCGCCTCCTGGCACACATCGCACCGATGCCTCCTCCAATGCGGCCGCCGCGTGCAACGTTGACAGGGCAAGCGTGACCAGCTGTTGCCCGCCGGGGCCACCACCTACAATTCCGGCCTCATCCATCGCTCACGTCCAGCGCCCTCGCCGGGCCTGTCCTGCCGCGCATTTCCCACCATGACCGATCTCGCCAAGTCCTTCGAACCCGCTGCCATCGAGGCCCACTGGGCTCCTTTGTGGGAAAAGAGCGGCGTCTACACGCCGACGCTCGACGAGACCAAGCCCTCGTTCAGCATCCAGCTGCCGCCGCCCAACGTGACCGGCACGCTGCACATGGGCCACGCGTTCAACCAGACCATCATGGACTCGTTGACGCGCTACCACCGCATGAAGGGCTTCAACACGCTGTGGGTGCCCGGTACCGACCACGCCGGCATCGCCACCCAGATCGTCGTGGAACGCCAGCTGCAGGGCCAGGGGATCAGCCGCCACGACCTCGGCCGCAAGAATTTCGTCGCCCGCGTGTGGGAATGGAAGGAGCAGTCCGGCTCCACCATCACCAGCCAGATGCGCCGCCTCGGCGCCAGCGTCGACTGGCAGCACGAGTACTTCACGATGGACGAGAAGCTGTCGACCGTCGTCGTCGACACCTTCGTCAAGCTGTATGAAGAAGGCCTGATCTACCGCGGCAAGCGGCTGGTGAGCTGGGACCCGGTGCTGAAATCGGCGGTGTCCGACCTCGAGGTGGAAAGCGAAGAGGAAGACGGCTTCCTCTGGCACATCCGTTATCCGCTGGCCGACGGCTCCGGCAGCCTGGTGGTGGCCACCACCCGCCCGGAGACGATGCTGGGCGACACCGCGGTGATGGTGCATCCCGAGGACGAGCGCTACACCGCCTTCCATGGCAAGCAGGTGGTGCTGCCGCTCACCGGCCGCACGATCCCGGTGATCACCGATGCACACGTCGATCGCGAGTTCGGCACCGGCGTCGTCAAGGTCACGCCGGCCCACGACCAGAACGACTACCAAGTCGGCCTGCGCCACCAGCTGCCGATGATCAGCATCTTCACGCTCGACGCGAAGACGAACGACGAGGTGCCCGAGGCCTATCGCGGGCTCGACCGCTTCGTGGCGCGCAAGAAGGTCGTGGCCGACCTCGACGCGCAAGGTCTGCTGGTCGAGACCAAGAAGCACAAGCTGATGGTGCCGCGCTGCGCCCGCACCGGCCAGATCGTGGAACCCATGCTGACCGACCAGTGGTTCGTCGCCGTCAGCAAGCCCGGGCGCGACGGCAAGAGCATCGCCGAGAAGGCGATCGAGGTGGTGCAGGACGGTCGCGTGAAATTCGTGCCCGAGCAATGGGTCAACACCTACAACCAGTGGATGAACAACATCCAGGACTGGTGCATCTCGCGCCAGCTCTGGTGGGGCCACCAGATCCCCGCCTGGTACGGCACCGACGGCAGCGTGCACGTGGGCCGCGACGAGCGCGAGGCCGCGCAGAAGGCCAAGCTGGCCGGCTACGAAGGCCCGCTGACGCGCGACGAGGATGTGCTCGACACCTGGTATTCGTCGGCGCTGGTGCCCTTCTCCACCCTGGGTTGGCCCGAGGAGACGCCGGAACTCTCGATGTTCCTGCCGTCGTCGGTGCTGGTCACCGGCTACGAGATCATCTTCTTCTGGGTCGCGCGCATGATCATGATGACGACCCACTTCACCGGCAAGGTGCCGTTCGAGACGGTGTACATCCACGGGATGGTGCGCGACTCGGAAGGCAAGAAGATGAGCAAGTCCGAGGGCAACGTGATCGACCCGGTGGACCTGATCCAGGGTGTCGACCTCGACACGCTGGTGAAGAAGTCGACCGTCGGCCTGCGCAAGCCCGAGACGGCGCCCAAGGTCGCCGCCCGCGTGAAGAAGGAGTTCCCCGAGGGCATGCCGGCCTACGGTGCCGACGCGCTGCGCTTCACGATGGCCAGCTACGCCAGCCTCGGCCGCAACATCAACTTCGACACCAAGCGCTGCGAGGGCTACCGCAACTTCTGCAACAAGCTCTGGAACGCGACCAAGTTCGTGCTGATGAACACCGAGGGCCACGACTGCGGCCTGAAGGAACACACCAAGGAAGAGTGCCAACCCGGGGGCGCCTTCCACGGCTACATGAAGTTCAGCGCGGCCGACAAGTGGATCAGCAACGAGTTCCAGCGTGTCGCACAGGCGGTCGAACAAGGCTTTTCCGACTACCGGCTGGACCACGTGGCCAACGCGATCTACTCGTTCGTGTGGGACGAATACTGCGACTGGTACATCGAGATCGCGAAGGTGCAGATCGCCAATGGCGACGAAGCCCAGCAGCGCGCCACGCGCCGCACGCTGATCCGCACGCTGGAGCAGGTGCTGCGGCTGATGCATCCGATCATGCCGTTCATCACCGCCGAGCTGTGGGAGCGCGTTGCCGTGGTCGCGGGCCGCAAGGCCGCCGGTGCGAGCCAGAGCATCGTGACCGCGGCGTATCCCAAAGCCGACCTCGCCCGCATCGATGCCGAGGCCGATGCCTGGGTGGCCAAGCTCAAGAGCGCGGCAGCCGCCACGCGCAGCCTGCGCAGCGAGATGGGCCTGCAGCCCGGCGAGCGCGTGCCGCTGATCACGATCGGCGATGCCGCGTTCACCGAGGCTGCATCGCCGGTGCTGAAGGCGCTGGCCAAGCTCAGCGAGGTGCGCGTGCTGGGCGACGAGGCCGCGTTCGCCGAGGCCACCAAGGCATCACCCGTTGTCGTGGTCGGCGAAGCCCGCCTCGCGCTGCATGTGGAAATCGATGTCGCGGCCGAGACGCTGCGCCTCACGAAGGAGATCACCCGCCTCGAGGGCGAGATCGGCAAGGCCCACGCCAAGCTCGGCAACGAGAGCTTCGTCGCGCGAGCGCCGGCGGCGGTGGTCGAGCAGGAGAAGCAGCGCCTGGCCGATTTCAGCCAGACGCTGGCCCGGCTGCAAGATCAATTGCGGCGCCTGGGCCCGTCGGCTTGAAATCGCCACGCTGCGGCGGCGGGCCGCTGAGCAGCTCGTCAATGCGACGCGCCACGCCCCAGGCGCTGCGCAAGCGCGACTCGCGGGTGGTGCTCGCCACCCGCGGCGTCACCTGCAGCGCATCGATGTCGTAGAGCGGTCGGCCCGGGTCCAGTGCGCCGGGCTCGAGGCTGTCGAACCAGGCCGCGGCCATGCGGCCTTCGGCCAGCACCTGGGCCAGAGCCCGCTCGTCGAACAGGCTGGAGTGCGCAATGCTGACCAGCACCTGGTTCGGTTTGCAGACCGACAGCAGGCGCTCGCCCAGCAGGCGCTCGTAGCGGCTGAAGTAAGGCAGTTGCACGCAGACCGCGTCGCTGGATTCCATCAGCTCGCTGAGACTGACGGGCGCTACCTGCCAGCGCGACCACAACGGGTCGCGCGCGTGCATCGAAGGGTCGTAGCCGACCACCTGCGCGCCGAAGGCCTTCAACAACTGCGCCATCACCTGGACGACCGGCGCCATGCCGATCAGCCCCACCGTCGCCCCGCCCAGCTCCCGGCCGACCAGCAGGCCCTCGTGGCTGACCACCGGCACACGGCGCAGCATCGCGATCAGTGCGCCGATCATGAACTCGGCCTCGGCCGACGCGCTCGCGTTGAGGCTGCGCACCACCTCCACCCCCGCCCGGCTGCACGCCGGCAGGTCGATGTTCTCGGCTCCCGCGCTGACACGGCCCACGGCCCGCAGTACCGGCGCGTAGTGCAGCATCTGCGCATCGAGGGCCACCGAGGGCGGCAACACCAGCGCGCGCACGTTGAACAATGCCTGCCGCAAGCCGCGGACGTCGCGCGCCAGTTCGGGCGAATAGTGGACCGGATGCCGCTCCTCGAGCCAAGCCATCACGTCCGCTGCCAGCGGTTCGAGGATGAGTACGGACATTGCTAAGGGATGGTCGACGCGGTGTCACCGACTGGTGCCACAATCTTTCCCGTCACCCCTGAAGGATTGTAAGTAGATGTTAGTACAAAAGGCGATCTTTCCTGTCGCGGGTCTGGGCACCCGATTCCTGCCGGCGACCAAGGCGCAGCCCAAGGAAATGCTGCCGGTGGTCGACAAGCCGCTGATCCAGTACGCCGTCGAAGAAGCGTATTCGGCCGGTGTGCGGGAGATGATCTTCGTGACCGGGCGCCACAAGCGACCGATCGAAGACCATTTCGACATGACCTTCGAGCTCGAGGTCGCCCTCGAGCAGGCCGGCAAGAAGGAACTCCTCGATGTGGTGCGTTCGGTCAAACCGGACGACATGGAGTGCATCTATGTGCGCCAGCCGCAGGCGCTGGGCCTCGGCCACGCGGTGCTGTGCGCGCAGCGGCTCGTGGGCAACCATCCGTTCGCAGTGCTGCTCGCGGACGACCTGATGGTCGGCAGGCCGCCGGTGCTCAAGCAGATGGTCGAGCAGTTCGCTGACTGGCGCGCCTCCATCCTGGCGGTGCAGGAAGTGCCGGCCGAGCAGACCAACCGCTACGGCATCGTCGCCGGCTCGCAGGTCAACGACCGGCTGATGGACGTGACCCGCATCGTCGAGAAACCCAAGGCCGAGGATGCGCCGTCGCGACTTGGCGTGGCGGGCCGCTACATCCTGACGCCCGGTGTGTTCCACGAGATCGCCAACCAGCCGCGCGGCGTGGGCGGCGAGATCCAGCTGACCGACGGCATCGCCGGCCTGCTGCGCCGCGAGAAGGTCTTCGCCTACCGTTACGAAGGCAAGCGCTACGACTGCGGCAGCAAGGAAGGCTTCCTGCAGGCCAACGTCGAGCTGGCGCTCGACCACCCGGTGCTGGGTGCCGGCTTCCGCGAGTACCTGAAGGGCGTCGAGCTCTGAACGAGAGTCAGCGGCGACGCAGGTAGTGGATGAACTCACTGCCCTGCGTCAGCTGCTCGACGAGTTCGTTGCCGGTCTGGCGCGAGAAGGCCTGGAAGTCGCGCATCGACCCCGGGTCGGTGGCCACCACTTTCAGCACCTCCCCGCTCTGCATCTCGGCCAGCGCCTTCTTCGCCTTGAGGATGGGCAAGGGGCAGTTCATGCCCCGGGTGTCGAGTTCTTTGTGGGCATCCATTCGGCTCACTCCTGCGGCTTGCGGGGCCATTCGATGAAGCGCGGCTCGTGGCCGCGCGAGCGCAGCCAGTCGGCGAGCGCATAGCCGGTGCCGGCCGGCCAGCACATCACCTCGGCCGGCTCGTACAGCCGGTACTCCACCAGCTCGGGCGACAGCCGGACCTCGCCGCGGGCCACCGCGTGGTAGGCGATGATGATCTGGTTCATGCGCTGGAAGTCGTACACACCGATCAGCTTCAGCGCGTCGACCTGCAGCGAGGTTTCCTCGGCCACCTCCCGCCGGATGCCCTCTTCCGGGGTTTCGCCGGCTTCCATGAAGCCGGTGATCAGGCCGAAGGCGCTCTTGTTCGGCCAGGCCGCATTGCGCGCCAGCAGCACCCGTCCCTCGCGGTCGGCGCATTCGACCACCGCCGCCAGCACCGGCGTCGGGTTGTTCCAGTGCGTGAAGTCGCAAGCAGGGCAGCGCAGCCGCTCCTTCGCCCCGCCGTCTTCATCGAGCGTGATGCGCTGCAGCGGCGTCGCGCACTGCGGGCAGTAGCGGTATTCGTAGGCCATGCCGGTCGCCTCAGGCGGGGAACACACCGGTCGACAGGTAGCGGTCGCCGCGATCGCAGACCACGAAGACAATCGTCGCGTTCTCGACCTGCCGGGCCACCTGCAGCGCCGTCCAGCAGGCGCCGGCCGCGGAGATGCCGGCGAACAGGCCTTCTTCACGCGCGAGCCGGCGTGCCATCTCTTCCGCATCGACCTGGCTGACCGACACTGTCTCGTCGACAGTGCTGGGATCGTAGATCTTCGGCAGGTAGGCCGCGGGCCATTTGCGGATACCCGGGATGCGCGAGCCTTCGGAGGGCTGCGCACCGACGATGCGCACCGACGCCTTCTTTTCCTTCAGGAAACGCGAGACGCCGGTGATCGTGCCGGTGGTGCCCATCGCGCTGACGAAATGCGTGATGCGGCCCTCGGTGTCCTGCCAGATCTCGGGGCCGGTGGTCTCGTAGTGGATGCGCGGGTTGTCGGGGTTGGCGAACTGGTCGAGCACCCGGCCCTTGCCGTCGCGCACCATCTGCTCGGCGAGGTCGCGCGCGTATTCCATGCCGCCGGAGCGCGGGGTCAGCACCAGCTCGGCACCGAAGGCCTTCATCGTCTGTGCGCGCTCGACCGAGAGGTCCTCCGGCATGATCAGCACCATGCGGTAGCCGCGGATCGCAGCCGCCATCGCAAGCGCGATGCCAGTGTTGCCCGATGTGGCTTCGATCAAGGTGTCGCCGGGCTTGATCTCGCCGCGCTCCTCAGCGCGCCGGATCATGCTGATCGCCGGCCGGTCCTTCACGGAGCCGGCCGGATTGTTGCCCTCCAGCTTGGCCAGGATGACGTTGCCGCGGCGGTCGTTCTCTTCGCCGGGCAGGCGCTGCAGTCGCACGAGCGGCGTATGGCCGATCGCGTCTTCGAGGGTCTTGTACGAGGGCATGCGGATTCGAAACCTCCTGCGGCCGATTGTCGCAGCAGCCCGGGCGCCTCGCCGGGTGCATGCCATAATCCGCGCCCTGACAGCAGGTCGCGTGTCTGCCCGGCCGAAGTGGCGAAATCGGTAGACGCAGGGGACTCAAAATCCCCCGCCGCAAGGCGTGCCGGTTCGAGTCCGGCCTTCGGCACCATCCCAGACCACGACCTCCTGCTCGATCTCTTCCTCATGCCGCATCTGCCGCCTGTCACCAAGTTCCTGATGTTGGCCTGCACGGCGGTGTTCTGCCTGCAGTTCCTGGTTCCCCTCGACGCCTGGTTCGGCCTCTGGACGCTGAACAGCGGCCGTTTCATGCCCTGGCAGGTGGTGACCCATGCGTTCCTCCACCTGGGCGTCGCGCATCTGTTCTTCAACATGCTGGGCCTGTGGATGTTCGGCGCCGAGCTGGAGCAGCTGTGGGGCTCGCGCCGCTTTGGGCAGTACCTGCTCGCCAGCGTGCTGGTCGGTGCGGCGACCTTCCTGGTGACCGGCCTGGTGCTCAACGTGGGCGGCTACGCGATCGGCATCTCGGCCGGCCTGTACGGCCTGCTGCTCGCGACGGCGCTGCTGTTTCCCAACCGCACGATCATGCCGCTGTTCCCGCCGATCCCGATGAAGATGAAGGTCTTCGCGGTGGTGTTCGGCGCGATCACGCTGGTCTTTGCGATAGCGGGCCACAACCCCGCGGAATTCACGCACCTGGGCGGGGCGCTCGGCGGCTATCTGATGATCCGCTACTGGCGCGGCCAGCCGCCTTTCGGTGGCCGGGGCGGCAAGGGCGGAGGCTCGGGCGGCAAGAAGAACCACCTGCGCCGGGTCCACTGAGTCGACCAGCCGTTTGCAAAAAACCCCACCAGCGTGAATAACCCCGCTGGCCATCGGGTACGCCCAGTGCTATGCCTGTATCAACACGCGCATGCATTGGAGTCCGGCCATGCGTTCCTCGCACCGTTCCGCGTCCGTTTCCGCCTGGTGGATACGCTGGGCTCTTGCGTTGGTGGTCAGCCTGGGCAGTTTGAGCACCGGAGTTGCTCAGCCCACGGCCCCGCCTGACGAGGAAACAGAGGCGCAGTCGCGTGCCCTCGGGCGGGCGAGCGATGCGGTGGTCGGCGTACGCGCCATTGCGGTCGACAACGCGGTGTCCAGCGACACGCTGGGGCCGGCGCGACAGGGTTCCGGCGTCGTCATCGGCGGTGATGATCTGGTGCTGACCATCGGCTACCTGATCCTCGAGGCAGACCAGGTCCAGCTCGTGCTCGACGACGGCCGCGTGTTGCCGGCCCGGGTGGTGGCCTATGACCAGGCCACCGGCTTCGGCCTGGTGCAATCGCTGGCTCCGCTGCATCTCGAGCCGGTGCCGCTGGGTGAGGCCGGCCGGCTGAACGTCGACGATCCGCTGATGGTCGTCAGCGGCGGCGAGGAAGGCGGCATCAGCCTCGCCCGCCTGGTGTCGCACCGCGATTTCGCCGCCTATTGGGAATACCACGTCGAAGGCGCGCTGTTCACCGCGCCGGCGCGCACCGACCACAGCGGCGCTGCGCTGTTCAACGCCAGGGGCGAATTACTGGGCGTCGGAGCGCTGTTCGTGCACGACGCGCTGGGCAGCGAAGGCCCGCGCGTGCCGGGCAACATGTTCGTGCCGATCGACCTGCTGAAGCCCATCCTCGACGAGTTGCGCTCGCGTGGCACCACCGCACAGAGCCACCGCGCCTGGATCGGAGTCAACTGCATCGAGCTGGGCGGCAGCCTGCGGGTGGTGCGCGTCAACACCGACAGCCCGGCAGAGCGGGCCGGCGTGCGGCCAGGCGACCGCATCGTGCGCATCGACGGCAACGAGGTGAACGAACTCTCCGCGCTGTGGAAGCAGCTCTGGCAAGGCGGGCAGGCCGAACGCGTGGTGACGCTGGAGATCCGGCGCGGCGACGAGGCCAAGCAGCTGCGCATGCAGACGGTCGACCGCACCAGCACGTTCAAGCGTGCCGAGGGCATCTGACCTCAGCGGGGCATCAATCCTTCGGCCACCGTCGGATAGCGCAGCGTCACGCGCAGCTCGCGCTTCAGGCGCTGGTTGCGCAGCCGGCGCGATTCGCCCATGAAGCTCAGCCGGACCGGCGACATCTGCATCGCCGCCTCGGCCCGGCTCACGCGCGGTGGCCGCGGCAGGCCGCACAGGTCGGCCGCGAAGTCGAAGTAGTCACCCATGCGCAGCTCGGTGTCGTCGCTGGCATGCACCACGCGCTGCGGTGCCCCGCGATGCAGCGCCGCGATGCAGGCACGCGCCAGGTCGTCGGCGTGGATGTGGTTGGTGTAGACATCGTCCTCGGCGCGCAGCACCGGCGTGCCGGCCACGAGCCGCTCGCGCGGATGCCCGCCATCGCGGTCGGCTGCATAGATGCCGGGGATGCGCAGCAGGCTCACCCGCACGCCGTGCACACGCCCGAACCAGCGCAGCCGCGCTTCGGCATCGACCCGGCGGCGCGCCCTGTCGGTCAGCGGGTGCAACGCGCGCGTCTCGTCGATCCACGCACCACCGCAATCGCCGTAGACGCCAGTCGTGCTGCCGTAGACGATGCACCGCGGCGGCCGCCGGCGGCCGAGCGCCTGCAGCAGGTGTGCGGTGCGTGGGTCGGCGCTGCCTGCCGACGGCGGCGGCGCGAGGTGCAGCACCGCATCGGCGAGGCCGGCCAGGCGGCGCACGCTGGCCGGGTCATCGAGGTTGCCGACCAGCGGCAGCACACCCGCGGCGCGCAGCTCGGCGCAGCGCTGCGGGCTGGAGGTGAGCGCGATCACCCGGTAGCGGCCGCGCAGGGCGCGCGCCACGCGCAGCCCCACGTCGCCACAACCGACGATCAACAGACGAGGACGCTTGAAGAGCACAGGCGGCAAGGGGAGTCGATGATGCGGGCAAAATTGCGGTCCAGTTTACGAGCCCCCGCACCATGAGCTTCACCGTCACCGTCCAGCCGTCCGGCCGCACCTTCGAGGTCCAGCGCGACGAACCCATCCTCGTCGCTGCGATCCGTGCCGGCATCGGCCTGCCCTATGGCTGCAAGGACGGCGCCTGCGGCAGCTGCAAGAGCAAGCTGCTCGAAGGCCGCGTGATCCACGGCGTGCACCAGCAGAAGGCGCTGTCCGAGCAGGAAGAGGCCGCCGGCATGGTGCTGACCTGCTGTGCCGCGCCGCAGACCGACTGCGTGCTCGAAGCGCGCACCGTGCCGGGCGCCGGCGAGTTCCCCGTGCAGAAGATGCCGTGCCGCGTCAGCAGCATCGCGAAGCCCGCGCCCGATGTCGCGGTGCTGCGGCTGCAGCTGCCGGCCAACGTGGTGATGCAGTACCACGCCGGCCAGTACGTCGAGTTCATCCTGCGCGACGGTTCGCGCCGCAGCTATTCGATGGCCAACGCGCCGCACACGCAGAGCGAGACGCCCGGCATCGAGCTGCACATCCGCCACATGCCCGGCGGCAAGTTCACCGACCATGTGTTCGGCGCGATGAAGGAGAAGGAGATCCTGCGCATGGAAGGGCCGTTCGGCAGCTTCTTCCTGCGCGAAGACAGCGACAAGCCGATGGTGCTGCTGGCCAGCGGCACCGGCTTCGCGCCGCTGAAAGCGATCATCGAGCACCTGCGGCACAAGAACATCACGCGGCCGGCCGTGCTCTATTGGGGTTGCCGCAGCAAGGCCGACCTCTACCTGCACGACTGGGCCGAGCAGGCCGCGGCCCAGATGCCGAACCTGCGCTACGTGCCGGTGCTGAGCGAGCCCAAGCCGGAAGACGCCTGGACCGGCCGCACCGGCTTCGTCCACCAGGTGGTGATGGCCGACCTGCCCGATCTCTCCGGCCACCAGATCTATGCCTGCGGCGCGCCGGTGATGGTGGAATCGGCCAAGCGCGATTTCGTCGCGCAGTGCCGGTTGCCGGAAGACGAGTTCTACGCCGACAGCTTCACGTCGGAAGCCGACAAGCACTGAAGCGCTTCACGCGCCGGACGGCAGCACCACCTCGTCCTGCAGTTCGGCCGGCTGCGTATCGGTGGCCTCCACGTGCTCGGGCGGCGGCGCGGCGAGCACGGGCGGCACCGGCGGCATGGGCTTCACCGGTGCAGCGCGCGGCTTCGAGCGCAGCGCGCTGCGCTTGTGCGGCAACGGCGGCAGCGTCGTCTCCTTCCAGCCCTCCCAGCTGCCGTCGCGGTGCTGCTGCGGCACGACGCTCAGCTCCTCGAGGATGGTGCCCGCCCCATCGACCACCACGACACGGTGACCGCTGGTATTGCCCGCGATCGCGCGGCCGAAGCGGCGCACGTGGGCCAGGTCGCTGTGCCACACCTTGCCCTCCTCCTCGAGGCGGCCGTAGGGCGTTCTGACGACTTCGACCACACGGTACAGCGGCGGCCGGCGAACTTCGGGCGCCTGCGGCCGCAACACGATCGAAGGCCGTCTCTCCGGCTGTTGATGCGCCTCGGGGACGGATGTGTCGGTCGGGTTTTCTTCGGTCATGTGGGGGGCGGCCGGGCTCGCCTTGGATATCGGCGGCGCGGCGCGCGTTTTGATGCCGCGGCGCCAAAAAGTGTGCAGAAATACGTTGCCACCGGCTCCCATGCGTGCTGTGCATGGCGTGATGTCCCATCGGCAGCCAGACGATCCCCGGGGCGAGGTAAGCTCCCGCGCGTCGCAGCCACAAGCTGCGGCGCTGCAGCCCGGCGCCCTACCGGGTCTCATCAACGCATCACGAGTGCTGACCTCGCCATGAACGCGATCACCGATCTCGCGCGCGCCGTCCCGGCCGCCGCTACCTCCCCCGTCCTCACGTCCCTGTTCGGCCTGTCCGATGAAGCGCCGCATGAGCGCGTGCTGCTGGTCGCCGACCCGGCGAGCGGGCTGAAGGCCATCCTCGCCGTGCACAGCACCGCCCGCGGCCCCGCGTTCGGCGGCTGCCGCTTCTGGCACTATGCCGACGAGGCCTCGGCCCTCACCGATGCGCTGCGCCTCGCGCAAGGCATGAGCCTGAAGAACGCGCTGGCCGACCTGCCCTTCGGCGGCGGCAAGGCGGTGATCCTGAAGCCGGCCGACTGGCGCGACGAGCCTGCGGGCCGCGAGGCGCTGTTCGCCGCCTTCGGCCGCGCGGTGCAGTCGCTCGGCGGCGCCTACATCACCGCTGAAGACGTCGGCACCACCACCGCCGACATGCGCGTCGTGCAGCAGCACACCGGCTTCGTCAGCGGCATCCCGCGCGCCGGCGCCTTCGGCGGCGACCCGTCGCCCAAGACCGCCTGGGGCGTGTTCGTCGCGATCGAGGCCGGCGTGCAGCGCCACCTCAAGCGCAGCTCGCTGCAAGGCGTGCGCGTCGCGATCCAGGGCCTGGGCGCGGTGGGCATGCACCTCGCGCAACACCTGCACGAGGCCGGCGCGAAGCTGGTCGTGGCCGACGTCAACCCGGCGCGTGTGGACGAGGCGCGCGATCGATTCGGCGCCGAGGTGCTGCCGGTGCAGGAGATCCTGGCAGCCGATGTCGACGTGCTCGCGCCGTGCGCACTGGGCGCGGTGCTCAACGCGGCCAGCATCCCGGCGGTGCGCGCGCAGCTGGTCGCCGGCGCGGCGAACAACCAGCTCGCCTCGCCGGCCGATGGCGATGCACTGCATGCCCGCGGCGTGCTCTACCTGCCCGACTACCTGGTCAATGCCGGCGGCATCGTCAGCGTCGCGCGCGAGTTCCGCGGCGAAGGCGACGAGGCCTCGGTGATGGCCGAGGTGGGCCACATCAAGGATCGCGTGCTGGAGCTGCTCGACCGCGTGGCCACCAGCGGCCAGACGCCGGCCCGCGCCGCCGACGCGTGGGCCCGATCCAAGCTGCGCCGCGCCTGAAGCCGGCGGCAGTGAAACACGGCATCGCAGATACTCCTGCGATGCCGTTCGACCCTGCCGTCCGCCTCGTTGCGGCCCCCACCGCCACCGCCTGGTGTTTCGCTTTCGTCGAAGGGCAGCTGCTGCTGCCCGAAGCCGAAGAGACCGTCCTCACGCCGCAGCCGCTGAAGGCCCTGCAGGCACAGGCCACCGCCGAGCACTACCTGGGCAGGCTCGATGCGCTCGACTGCTGGGCGCTGCGCCTCGCCGAGGTTCCGGCGGGCTGGCGCAAGATGCCGCTGCGGGCGGCGATGATGCAGTTTCCCGCGCCGCTGCTGGCGCTGGCCGGCCGTGCCGCACAGGTCCTCGAGTGGGATCGCGCGCACCGCTTCTGCGGCGTTTGCGGCACCCCCACCGTGCTGCATGAGCATGACCGGGCCCGCAACTGCCCGTCGTGCGGCCACACCGCCTACCCGCGCATCAGCCCCGCGATGATGGCGCTGGTGTGGCGCGAGGGCGAAATCCTGCTCGCACGCTCACCGAATTTCGCGCCGGGCATGTACAGCGCGCTCGCCGGCTTCGTCGAGGCCGGTGAATCGATCGAGGAATGCGTGCACCGCGAGGTGGCCGAGGAAGTCGGCGTGCGCATCCGGCATCCGCGGTACTACGGCAGCCAGAGCTGGCCCTTCCCGCACAGCCTGATGATCGCCTTCACCGCCGAGTGGGCCGGCGGCGAAATCGTGCCGCAGCCCGGCGAGATCGAGGAGGCGGCGTGGTTCCCCATCGATGCGCTGCCAGGCGTGCCCCCGCGCTTCAGCATCTCTGGGCACCTGATCCGCGACACGGTCGACGCGCTGCGCGAAGGCCGCACGCCCTGATCAGGACGCCTTGCGCCGGATCACGCTCGCGCGCTTGGCATCCTCCGGGTACAGGAACTGCACCTCGCCATGGCGCCAGACACCGAGCCAGATCATGTTGATCGAGAATGCGTCGTGGTCGTTGATGCTGAACGGCCGGTCGTGCGTGGTCACCACGCCGGCGTAGGGTTTCTCGAAGTTCTCCAGCGCGCGCTTCAGCGCGGTGCCTGAGGTGTCGCCGCGCGTCTGGAACACGGCGCGCAGCATCAGGTGCACCGCGTCATAGCTCTGCGCTGCCGCCATCAGCGAGCCGATGCGCTGGTTGCCGGCCAGGCGCTTCAGCCGCGCGATGAAGGAGGTGCGGCGCTCGTTCGACAGGTCCTGGATGATGGACTGCACCATGATCGCGCCCTCGGCCGCGCCGCCCGACTGCTCCCACACCGTGCGAAACGACATCGGCCACGGGCCGTACAGCGGCCCGGTGAAATGCGCTTCAACCCGCGCCTTGGCGAGCACCGCCTCCTCCGGGCCCACGGTGTAGCCGATGATCGCCTGCGCACCCGCGGCCTTGGCCTCGTTGACCTGGTCGACCAGCGACTTCACGCCGAGCTCGAAGCGGGCCACGTACACGGGCTTCAGCTGCTTCTCGGCGAGGAACTTCACGACGTCGTTCAGCCCCCCTTCGCCGTAACCGGTCTTGTCGGCGAACACGGCCACCTTGGTGAGGTCGCGCTTGTCGACGATCTCGTTGACGAGAAAGGCCGCCTGCAGCGTGTCGCGCGGCGACATCCGGAAGATGTAGCTCTCGGCGGGCGGGTATTTGGCCGTCACGGCCGACCCGGTGGAAACCGGCACCATCAGCAGGTGCTTGTGGTCCTGGAAGATGTCGAGCGACTTCAGTGCGACACCGGTGTTGCAGAAGCCGATCGTGAAGTCGACCTTCTCCTTTTCCACCAGCTCTTCTGCCGCCTTGCGGCCCAGCTCGGGATTGGCCTGGTCGTCGCGCTCGACAAGCTCGAGCTTGCGGCCCACGTAGCCGCCGACCTCGTTGATTTCCTGCGCGGCCAGCTCCGCCCCGAGGCGGGCACTGTTGCCGAAATCGGCCGAGCCGCCGCTGAACGGGCAGATGAAGCCCACGCGCAGGGGCTGGCCCCCTTGCGCCTGGGCACCGGCGCACAGGGCGCCCCACAGCAGCGCTGCCGCGATGCGGCGTGTCCGGATGCTCATACGACGTCTCCTCTTGCTTCCCCCAAAAGGGGGTGCCAGAGCGTAGGCGTCGTTGCCTTAAAGCAAGCTGAAGCCGGCCTCAGGGAAGACCCGGGCCGGCGTGACGGACCTTACGCCTCGCCGAGATAAGCCGCCCTGACCTTGGGATCATCGAGCAGCTGCTTGGCATCGCCGGTCATCGAGATCTCGCCGGAGTCCATCACATAGCCGCGGTTGGCCAGC
>Ga0207706_10001464_pt1 | contig 23592 bp, 22 predicted proteins | sample KBSC53metaG_FD_184318 | JGI IMG/M metagenome (GOLD analysis project Ga0207706, IMG submission 184318) | Corn rhizosphere microbial communities from Kellogg Biological Station, Michigan, USA - KBS C5-3 metaG (SPAdes) (version 2) | ecosystem: Host-associated > Plants > Roots > Rhizosphere > Soil ... | reverse complement strand
CCAACGTCGTGCCTGTCGTCGCCGCCAACCGCATCGGCACCGAGCACGGCCAGCGCTTCTACGGCCACAGCTTCATCTGCGACGAGCGCGGCGACATCCTGGCCGAGTTCGGAGCCGAGGACACCGGCGTTCTCGTCGCGACGCTCGACCTCACGGCGGCGAAAAAGCATCGCGCCGCCTTCGGCTTCTTCCGCGACCGCCGGCCGGAGCTTTACGGGCGGCTCACCGAGGACGTCTGAGCTACAGCTCCAGCCGGTAATAGACGCTGTCGCAGAGCTCGTCGCCGACTTGCCACGTACCGGCCGCGCGGCCTGTCTCGACGAAACCATGGCGCTCGAGCAGCCGGACCGATCTCAGGTTCCGGGGATCCACGTCCGCCGTCAGCTCGCCCGCGCCCGAGTTGCGGCGATGGTCGATGAATGCGGCCAGGGCCTCGCTCGCATACCCCTTCCCCCAATGGGCCGGCTCGATCAGGAAACCGAACTCCGGCAATTTCCAGGCTCCGAATTTCCCGATCAGCCGACCCTCGAGCGTAACGATGAAGTCGTCGCTGCCTGACCGGTCCGCTTCGACCATGGAAGCGATCCACTGCACCGTCTCGCCAAGTTCCGCGTGCGGCGGGCTCGACCAGTATCGCATCGCCAGCGGGTCGCTCATGATTCGGTGCATGGCCTCCGCGTCGTCGTAGCGCGCGCGCCGAAGAAGCAGCCGCTCGGTGCGGATTGCATCAACCATCCCGACGCGCCACCGCGCGTTCGAACACGTCTTCGAACATGTCGCGCGTCAGCCTCCCCGTGTTGGTGTTCTGCCGCGAGCAATGGTAGGTCGCGAGGAGCATTCGGCCGTCAGGCGCTGCATCTTCCGCGCCATGCGCGAACTTCGATTTGATCCCGAGCGTCTTCGCCGTCGACGCATGCGCGATCTGCCCGAGCGCGATGATGACCCTGACCTTCGGCAGCGCGGCAAGCGCCGCTTCGAGATAATTGCGGCAGTTCGCGATCTCCGCGGGCACCGGCCGATTGCCCGGCGGCAAGCATTTGACCGCGTTGAGCACGATCGTCCCGACGAGCGCCAGTCCGTCGTCCGCCTCGCCGCGATATGTGCCCTCGGCGAGCCCGAACTTGAGCAAAGTCGAGTAGAAGATTTCGCCCGAATAGTCGCCGGTGAACGGTCGCCCGGTGCGGTTCGCCCCTCTCCTTCCCGGGGCGAGCCCGACGATCGCCAGCCATGCGTCGGGATCGCCGAACGCAGGCACGGGCGCGTTCCACCAGTCCGGCTGCTCGCCGCGAAGCTCGTCGCGCAAGGCCACGAGCCGCGGACACAATGGGCAATCGCGCGGCGCTTCGGCCTGCGGGATCGGGGAGAGGTCGGCGGGTTGGGCCACGTCAACACCAATTACCGATTGTCCTGAGCTTGTCGAAGGACTGTCCTTGTTCTTAGGGCGATAGAGGAAAGGCAGCCCTTCGACAGGCTCAGGGCAACGGTGGTTGTTTGGCTCAGCACCTCTACGCCATCGCGATCGGGTCCAACCGTCCGCACGGACGGCACGGGCGGCCGCCCCAGGTGGTCGAAGCCGCGATCGCCCGGCTCGACGCGGACTTCGGCCTGTTCGATGCGTCGCCGATCCTCTTGAACCCGGCGCACGGACCCGGAGGGCGCGATTATGCCAATGCCGTTGCCCTGGTCGAAAGCGGGCTCGAGCCGCCGGAAATGCTCGGCCGGCTAAAGGCGATCGAGCGCGACTTCGGCCGCCGCCGCGGGCGCCGCTGGGGCAGCCGCGTGCTCGATCTCGACATCGCGCTGTGGAGTGGCGGGAAATTCCGCTCGCGCCGCCTGACGATCCCGCATCCCGGTCTCGCCCGTCGAAGCTTCGTTCTCCAGCCGCTCGCCGCCATCGCTCCGGACTGGAGCCTCGGCCCGCTCTCGGTCCGCCATCTCGCCGCGCGCCTTGCCCGCCGCGCCCCGCGGGGCTAGGCGCGCGCACAAGGTGGGCCCATAGCTCAGTCGGTAGAGCAACTGACTTTTAATCAGTAGGCCGCTGGTTCGAATCCAGCTGGGCTCACCAGCGCGGCGCGCAGCCTGTCCGGGGGACAGGCGAGCACCGCGCTCCCGAAGCGAAGCTGAGGGGCCGAAGCGCGCCCTTCATTTATTTGAATTCCACGTGCCGGCGCTTCCTGAGCGCCTTGTTTTCCTTGGGCGGCGCCGAGCGGCTGTCGGCGAGCAGCGCCAGGCACATTCCGAAGCACGCGCCGATCGCTGCGGTGCGGAGCGGAAAATCGGCGAGGCTGTGGACGAGGACGGCGGCCGACGCCACCGCGGCCGCCCGCGCGAACGGCCCCGCCTCAGCGGTTCGCCAGGCGCGCCACACGCTGGCCGCCCACCAGGCGAGGAACGCCAGCATCAGGACGATCCCGGCAAGGCCGAGCTCGAGCGCAATCTCCGCATAATCGTTGTGCGCGTGCACGACATATTCGGTCGTCACCTGCTCCGGCCGTTCGTATAGCTGGTAGACGCTTCGGAACGACCCCAGGCCCGATCCGAAGGGCATGAAATCCGCGGCGGCGCGCGATGTCGTCGCGAAAATGTCGGCGCGCGACTGGGCCGAGGTCGCCGCATGCTCGCCGATCCTGTTCGACCCAATCGAGGTCGTCTCGATCGCCGCGACCGATCCCACGGCCAGCAGGACGGCGAGGCCGACGACCCACAAGCGCAGGCGGCTGTTCGGCGGGAGGACGATGAGCGCACTCGCCGCGACGACCGGAAACGCAAGCCCGTAGCCGGCGAGCGACCCGTTGAGCGCAATTCCGACCACGACGACGATTCCGAGCCCCGCGGCGATCGCGACGACGGCGGAATAACGCTGCATGCTCGCCGTCCGTGCGGCAGCCACGATCGCGGAGAGGAAGGGCACGGTCATGATCAGCAGCGTCGCCATGTGATCGGCGTTTGCAAAGAAGCCGACCCCGCGCCCGGGACTGGTTTCCTCGTACAAATAGCCGGCGGAGCTGGCGACCTGCATCGCGCCGAGCGAAATCCCGGCGAGCGTCCCCGCGATCAGCGCGAAGGCCAGCCAGCGCGGCCGGTACGCCTTCAGTCGGACCATCGCGCAGAAGATCGCAACCGCCGGAATGATTCGAAGGAAGGTATCGAGTCCCAATGCGGGCGTCAGGGAAAGCGGCTCCGGCGGGAGTTGGATCCCGAGCGCCCGCAACCCTTCCGCGACTTTGGCGCGTGGGCCGAGACGGGCCCAAATGTCCGGCGAGAGCGGTATCAGCTGGACCGCGACGATGACGAGGGCGAGGACCGCAAGCCACAGCAACTGCCTCGCCGCCGGTGCGACGCGCTCCTCGCTCCGGTTCATCGCCGCCCAGGCAATGATCGCGATGCCCGCCAGCTGCAGGATCATGTTCGCCCAGATGCCCTGCGCGCTGCCGCCGAGGATCAGGCAGGCGAACAGATAGGCGGGAGCGACGGCGGTCCGGGCGCGGCTAAGCATTGGGGCCCGCTCGGACCAGGCGGAGGCCGGTGATCGTCGCCTCGGATTGCTGGGCGATGTCTCCCGACCGCCCCGAAAGCTCCAGCCGCTGCGCCGGACAGCTGGCCGGGACCTGGAAGGTCCACCCGCTCCTCGCGACCTGGTCGAGCCCGGCGATGGCGATCGGCTGGTCCTTGCCGTCGCAGCGGATCGACCAGCGCAAGGTCTCGGGGTGCAGTGGAGAGCCCACGAGCTGCATCTGCAGCCGGTAGCTTCCCGCGGGGAGCAGAAGAAGCTGGCCGGCAAGCACCCCGTCCTCATTGCCGTAGAAGATGACGTGTAGGCGTCCGCCGGATTCGCGCTCCGCCAGCCCGACTGTGGATGAGGCGAGCGACCAGTTGAACGGCGGCGGCGGGTCGGGCTGGGCGAAGCCCGGGTCGAAGATCAGCGAATCGCCGATTTGGCCGCCGCCGATCGAAGACCAGATCGCCCGCGCCCGCGCATAGTCGCCGCTCGCGACCAGGCTCGACAGCAGCGGCCGGACCCAGCCGCTGCCGGGCTTGCGGTGGTTCGCGTCGGCCAGCGCGAGGATGGCGTCGGCATTGCCGGCATCTCCCGCGAGCTGTGTGAGAACGCCTTCTTCCAGCCAATCCTGCGAGCGGAACAGCTCGCGCATCAGCGGCCAGTTGGAGCGATCCTTGGCATAAGCGGCGATGAACGGCGCGGCGGCCCCCGCCCTCGGCGACAGCCGCGCGAGCACGACCGTTTCCTGCAGGCCCTCGAGGGTCTTTCCCGACCGGAAATAATAGGTCGCCAGGAAATAAGCTGCGGGCATCGAGCGCGGGTCGCGCCATTGCGCGGCGAGGAACGCGCGCCGCGCCGCCTCCATGTCACCCGCGATCTGTGCCTGGACTCCGCGCACAAGGAACGGCTCGGACGACAGCGGCGCCTTCATTGCCGCGTCGTCGATCATCGAGAAAACGCCCTTCGGGATCGGCTTCCGCTCCGCCGACGCCCGTCCGATCGAGGCAAGCCCGAGCGAAATCTCCACGGAAGGGTGGCCGGCCCAGACCTTTGCGGCCGACTCGGGCCGGAGCGTCGCCAGCGCATCGACTGCTGCGCTCCGGACGACCTGGACAGCCAGGAGCAGCGCAGCCGCAACCACGATCAGGCGCCGAACGATCAAGGCGCCGTTCCCCCGCCGCAGCTCAGGCTTCGGATTCTTCGGCCGGAGCGGAATCGTTCGGCTCGTCTTCGCCGCTCGGGATCATCAGAATCTCGTTCCGCTTCACCTTGCCCTTGCCGTAGCCGTACTGGCCGTATCCGTAGCCATAGCCGTAACCGTAGCCATAGCCGTAACCGTAGCGGCCGTAGCCGTAGCTTCCGCCGGTATCCGTCGCCTTGGTCAGCACGGCCCCGAGGATATGTGTGCCGGTGGCTTCGAGCCGGTTCAAGGCCTCGACCGCCGCGCGGGTCCGGGTCTTGGCGCTCTCGATCACGAACAGGACCTCGCCGGCGGCCGCGGCAAGCAGCGGCGCGTCGGCCAGGCCGAGCGTCGGCGGCCCGTCGATGACGATCAGCTCGAAGCGTTCGTTGGCCTCGGTGATGATCTTTCGGATGCGGCCGGTCGAAAGAAGGTCGGCCGGGCTCGGCGGAACCGGACCGCTCGGCAGCAGCCACAGGTTGGCGTGCTGGGTCTCGACGACATGGTCCTCGACCTTGTCGTCGGTTGTCAGCAGCTTGCTGAGGCCGACATTGTCGCTCGCCGCCTTGAAGGCGGGCTTGCGCAGGTCGCCGTCGATCAGAAGCACCGATTTGCCGCGCCGGGCGAAATTCTGCGCGAGCGCGAGGGCGGACGAGGACTTGCCTTCCGCCGAGCGGGTGCTGGTGAGCAGCAGGACTTTCGGCATTCCGCTCTCGGTGCTGAATCGAAGCGCCGCGACGATGGCCGAATAGGCTTCCGAAATGACCGACGTCGGATCCTTGAGATCCTCGACGAAAGCGTCCTTTGCGGGCGTGCGGGGAACCGCGCCCAGGCAGGGCAGCGCCAGCTTCTTCCGCACGTCCTCACGGCTCTTGATCGTGTCGTTGATGAACTCGAGTCCGATGGCGCCCGCCATTCCCGCGACCAGGCCGAGGCCGAGGCCGAGGAGGAGGTTGAGGAACAAATCGGGCTTGAACGGAAGCCGCGGCGTGTCCGCGCGGTCGACGACCGAAACGGGCGAGATCCCGACTCCTCCCGCGACTCCGATCTCCTTGTAGCGCTGCAGGAGCGCGTCATAGAGCGCGCGATTGGTATCCACCTCACGCTGCAGGATCGTATATTTGATGTTGCGCCCGCGCAGACCGAGCACCTGGCCCTTGAGCTGGGCAACCTGCGATTTGAGCTGCTGCTCGGCCGACAAGGCTGCCTGATAGGCTGAACGCAGGGTGTTGGAGCGCGCGCTCGTGATTCGGCCGGCTTCGGCGGAAATCTGCCTGCGAAGCTCATCGATTTGCGAGCGCAGGCTGACCATTTCGGGATGGTCGGGCTTCATGAAGGTGCGCTTCTGCTGGTAGTCGGCCTCGAGCTGCGCGAGATTGCGCTGCAGCTGTTCGGTGTTTTCGGTTACGTCGGTGGTCAGCCCGGAGGACAGGGACTGGCGGTATGCCCCCTCCGCCGCGATCCGCCGGGCGGTCGCTTCGGCAAGGGCGCTGTTCAGCTTCACCATGGTTTCGCCCTGGAGCGAATTGGTGTCGCCTCCCTTCTCGATGGCGTCCTCGCCTCCGGTGTTCACGATCCCCTGCTCTTGCGCATAAGCGACCAGCGCGCGTTCGGAATTTTCGAGATCGCCGCGGGTCTTGTTGATCTGCCGCTCGAGGAAATTGCGGGCGTAGGCCGAGGATTCGTAGCGCCTCTGGATCGCAGTGTTGATGAAACCGTCGGCGACCGCATTGGCGACCGATGCCGCGAGCTGCGGCGAAGTCGAATCGAAGCTGAACTTGATGAGCTCGCCCACCTGGGGCGGGGAGACGTTGAGATTCGCCGCCACCAGCGACGTCGCCGCGCGCAGCCGCTTCGATGCGTCGAGCTCCTGCGGAACCACGTCGGGATTGTTTGCGAGGTTGAGCTCCTGCGCCGCGCGCTCGGCGACGCTCCGGCTCTGGAGCAGGCCGACCTGGGTCGAAACGAAGCTCGCGGAGTCGCCGCCGCTGACGACCTGTTCGTCCTTCGACTGGCTGGTGACTTCGAACTGCGGCGGGTTCGCCTGCAGTGTCACCCACGCACGATAGACCGGCCGGGTCAGCAAGGTCGCGAGGATCGCCCCGGCGAGCCCGAGCGCGACGGCCCCCAGCACCAGCCAGCGCCAGTGATGGACGATGCGCATGAGCGCCGCGAAATCGAGGATGGTCGCCGCCGAATAATTACGCTGGCCGGGGCCAAGCTGCTGGTCGCCCGCATATGGGCCAATCGTCCATTGACCTTCGTTCGGTACGGGCAGCGTCGTATTCACTGGATCTCGCCTCGCCTGTCTGTTGCGCCGCCGCTCACCTAGTAAATCACCGGCCTGAAGAGTCCGAGCAGCGGCACGGTCGACAGCATCTGCTTCTCGATCTCCTTGATCCTCGATCCGTCGACGATGATGATGTCGCCGGCATAGACCGCCGGGTCCTTCGCCTCGCCGCGCCGGATCGACGTTAGGTCGAAGGCGGCAGCCTGGCGCTGGCCTCCGATCGTGCGGAACACCGCCACCCGGCGTGAATTGGCGTCGTCGGCGGTGCCCCGGGCGATGGCCACGGCCTGCATCAGCGACATCGGCCCGGCGATCGGATACTGGCCCGGCTGCCGGACCGCGCCGTCGAGCGTGACGACATGCGCCGTCGAATCCTTGATTGCGACGCTGACGTCGGGATGCTCGAAATATTTCTGGCCGAGCAAGCTCGTCAGCTTGCTGTCCAGCTCCGCCGTCGTCAGGTTCGCCGCGTCCACCTCGCCGACCAGAGGAAGCGAAATGTGGCCCGCGAGGTCGACCGCATAATCGCCCGACAGCTCATCGGCCTTGAAGACCTTGATCGTGAGCTTGTCCATCGGCGCGATCTTGTAGTTGGAATCGAGATACTGGATCTTGGGCGGATCGGGCGTTCCGAGATCGAGCCCGTACGGGATTTTCCCTCCCCGGGTGTCCGCGCAACCCGCTGCCAGGATGGCAAGGGCGATAGGCAGAGCTACGGCAACAGGACGTGGGGCAAGATCAGCGAACACGATCATTCCTCCGAAGACGTCGGCGCCCCCTATTCCAAAATCGCCCGAATGTAGAGCGACTAATCTCCAAAATGGACCAGGTTAGCATGGAACCGCCTCCTGCTCGGCGGACCGCGTGTCGAGGAGCCAGTTGTCCGAGCCTTCGATTGCGAGCGCTGTGAGCACGCCGGTGCGATAGGCGCCGGTGTCGATCCCGATGCGATTGGGCCGGATTTCGACTTCGGGCCGGATGGTGTGGCCGTGCACCACCACGAAGCCGTGGTCGGTGTCGTCGAACAGGAACGGCTCGCGGATCCAGCGCAGATCCGACTGGCGCTGCTGATCGATCTCGACTCCTGGCCGGATGCCGGCGTGGACGAAGAGGTAATCCCCGAAGCGGCAGCTGTCGTCGAAGGTCTCGAGGAACTCGACATGCTCCTTCGGGATCGCGCCACGGATCAGCGCGAGCGAATCCTCGTCGCTCATCCCGGTCAGCCTCGAAGCGTCGACGCCGTAGCTGGCGAGGCATTCGGTCCCGCCGAACCAGCGCCATTTCGTGATCAGGTCCGACTCTCCGCGCAGAATCCGGAGCAGGACTTCCTCGTGATTGCCGAGGAGGAAGACCGGCCGCGTGCGCGGGTGCTTGTAGGTGCGCAGGCGCTCGACGACCTGTGCCGAATTGGGACCGCGATCGATCAGATCGCCGACGAAAACGATGAGGATCTTGCGCGCCGGGCGGCCCGCGATCTCGTCGTGGATCTTGTCGAGCAGGCTCTCGAGCAGGTCGAGTCGCCCGTGAATGTCGCCGACCGCATAGGCGCGCCACCCGCGCGCGCCGGCGGGGCCGCTGTCGCGTCGAGGAGCGAAATTGAACATCGTGCCCCTTAAGCCCGAATCCTCGGCGTCCTGGCAAGAACCTCCGGAACGGCCCAATAACCATCCAGAGCCTAAACCGCTCCTGAATTTGGAAAAAAAGGCCGGGTCAGGTGCTCAGCAGGTCGAACCGCGGGATTTCGACATCGAAGGCCGCGCCATTCTCGTCGACCATCCGGTAGCTCCCGCTCATTGCTCCGCTGCCGGTGTCGAGCGGACAGCCGGAGACATAGTCGAAGCTCGCGCCCGGAGCGATCAGCGGCATTTCCCCGACCACGCCTTCGCCGACGACTTCGTGGACCGTCCCGCGCCCGTCGACGATCAGCCAGCTTCGCGACAGCAGCTGGACCGCGACCTCGGACCCGTTCTCGATCCGCACATGATAAGACCAGAACCAGCGGTTGGTGGAAGGGTCCGATTGCTCTGCGAGGAAGCTCACCGCCACCCGCACGGCGATGCCGCGCGTGACCGCGACGTTCGGGAACAGCATTGCGAGCGCGTCGATGGTCACGGCGTCACCTTAGCGGGCGCTATTGCGCAGACAACTAGGCAAGGCCGCCTGCGCGACGAAGCCGTTCGACGAGGCGCGCGCGCGCATCAGCGAGCGGCCGCGAGCGCTCGGTGATCAGGTCTCGGCCGAGGAAATGGCCGGTAAGCGAAAGCCCCTGGTCGATCTCGCTCCACGAGGCCGGGCCGCCCTCGCGAACGAAGCGTGGGAGCGGAAGCAGCTTCCCGGGATAAGGCTCGGCCTCGGCCGCGCTTACGGCCCGTCCCGACCTCGGGCTGACGGCCACCAGCCCGTCGTTCGCGCCCGTGACCGCGCAGCGCTCGAGGTCCAGCCCGAAGCCGAGCTCGGCGAGCAGCAGAAGCTCGTAGCGCACGAGCGCATTGCCCCACCCGTTGGCCGAGGGCGCCGCCTCGATCGCATCGAGCAGCCCCTCGAGCGCCTGGTAGAGCCGCGGATACGCTTGTCCCTCCGGTAGGACCGTCGCGGTGAGAACGGTCGCCCATTCGATCGCGGCGGCGGGCAGCGGCTCCGACAGGAGAGGCGCGCGACTGTGGACCAGTTCCACCGCCGCCTGCGGCAACTGCGTTTCGGTTCGGGCCGACAGCTGCGCCTGGACGACATTCCCGGCTATCAGCACCGGCCGCATCCGGCGTCCCCGGGCGCCGCGGACATAGGCCGCCTCCAACCCATGGTCGGGGGTCATCAGCCGGACGATCGCGCCATGCTCGCCGTGACTCCTCAGCGCGCAGACGATGGCGGTGGTTTCGCGGCGCATCAGCCGGCCGGATGGAAGTAATCATAGACCTGCCGCGCGGTTGCCCGGCTGATCCCCGGCGCCTTTTCCAGGTCCTCGAGCGCCGCGCCCTTGACCGCTCGCGCAGTGCCGAAGTGCATCAGAAGCGCACGCTTCCGCGTCGGCCCGATGCCCGGCACATCGTCGAGCGTCGAGGTCGTCAGGCTCTTGGCGCGCTTCGCCCGGTGGGTGCCGATCGCAAACCTGTGCGCCTCGTCGCGCAAGCGCTGGAGATAGAACAATGTCGCGGAGTTCGGCGGCAGCGTGATCTCGCGCCCGCCCGGCAGGTGGAAGATTTCGCGGCCCTCGCGTCCGTGGTGCGGGCCCTTCGCCACGCCGACGACGGGCACGTCGTGGACCCCCATGTCCTCCATCACCTCGCACACCGCCGACAGCTGCCCCTTGCCGCCGTCGATCAGCAGCAGGTCCGGCCATTCGCCGCTCTGCCGGTCCGGGTCCTCCTTTTCCAGCCGCGCGAAGCGCCGTTCGAGCACCTCGCGCATCATCGCGAAATCGTCGCCCGGCTGCGTCTCCGGGCGCTTGATGTTGAACTTGCGGTAGCTGTTCTTGCGGAAACCCTCGGGCCCGGCGACGACCATCGCGCCGGTCGCGTTCGTGCCCATGATGTGGCTGTTGTCGTAAACCTCGATCCGCTTGGGCACGTCGGTCAGCTCGAACGTGTCCGCAAGCTCGCGCAGGATCTTGCCCTGGGTCGTCGTCTCCGCGAGGCGGCGGTCGAGCGCCTCCTCGGCGTTGCGGGTCGCCTGCTCCACCAGCTTGCGCCGCGATCCACGTTGCGGGATTTCGATCCCGACCTTGTGGCCCGAGCGCTCGCACAGCGCCTCCTCGATCAATGCCTGATCGGTGAGCTGACGATCGACCAGGATTCGCCGCGGCGGGGGCATGTCCTCGTAGAACTGGACGAGAAAGCTCGACAGAACCTCGGCTTCCGGAACGTCGTTCACATGCACCGGGAAGAAGGCGCGATGCCCCCAATTCTGACCTCCGCGAATGAAGAAGGCCTGGATCGACACGGTCCCGCCCTTGCACGCGAGCGCGAAGACGTCGGCATCGCCGAGCCCTTCGGCGTGCACCGTCTGGCTGCCCTGGATGTAGGTCAGCGCGCGCAGCCGGTCGCGATAGACGGCTGCCAGCTCGAAGTCCTGCCGCTCGGCGGCCTCCGCCATCGACTTGCTCAGCCGGGTTTGAACGCCCGTCGACCGGCCCGCGAGGAACTCCTTCGCCTCCCCGACCAGCTCGTCATAGGCCTCGGCACCGATGCGCCCGACGCAGGGCGCCGAGCAGCGCTTGATCTGGTAGAGCAGGCACGGCCTCGACCGGTTCTCGAAATAGCTGTCGGAACAGCTCCTTAGAAGGAACAGCTTCTGAAGCGCGTTAAGAGTCCGAGTGACCGATCCGGCGCTCGCGAACGGCCCGTAATATTGCCCCTTGATGCGCCGTGCGCCGCGGTGCTTCTGGATTCGCGGAAAGGCATGATCCTCGCGCAGGAGGATGAAGGGGAAGCTTTTGTCGTCCCGCAAAAGCACGTTGTAGGGCGGACGGAAGCGCTTGATCAGCTGCGCTTCCAATAGCAGCGCTTCGGCTTCGGTGCGGGTGGTGACGATGGTCATCGAGCGCGTCTGCGAAACCATCCGCTGCAGCCGCTTGGGCAGCTTGGCGACCTGCGTGTAGCTGGTCACGCGGTTCCTCAGCACCCGGGCCTTGCCGACGTAGAGCACGTCGCCGCGCGCATCCTGCATCCGATAGACGCCGGGCCGCCGCGGAAGCGTCTTCAGCACCTCGCGGATCGCGGCGACGCCAGCTTCGAGGTCGGGCTGCTCCGAGCCGCGCACGGCATAGGTCGCCTGATCCTCGTTGAAGCGCTCCGAAGATCGCGGATGGTCGGGGCGGTCGGCCTTGCTCACACAAGGGAAATAGGGCCGATGCCCATAATCGTCACCCCGGCCTTGGTGACGGTGCCGTTCCGTCACGGGCCTGCCTTCCTTGCGAGGGCGCGAAGATCAGGCGGGTCCCGGGTCAAGCCCGGGACGACGGTTTAGGCCGCCGCCCTCGCCTCTTCCTCGTCGGCGAGCATCCAGTCGACGGCGGCGCGGGCGTGGATGGCCGTCGTGTCGTAGACGGGGATGACGTTGGCGCGGCAGTCGACGGCGAACACCAGCTCGGTGCAGGCGAGGAGAACCGCCTGGGTCTTCCGCTTGGCGAGCTCGGTGATGAGTGTCTTGAGGCTGCGCTGGCTGTCCCGGACGACGCGTCCGGCGGCGAGCTCGTCGAAGATGATCCGGTCGACCTCGCGGATCCAGGTCTCCTCGATGGGTACGAGGGTGATCCCGCGCGCTTCGATCCGCCCGCGGATGAAGTCCTCGGTCATGGTGAAGCGCGTTCCGAGCACGGCGACGTTTGTCCGGCGTTCGGCGACGAGCCGGTCGGCTGCGGCATCGGCGATGTGCAGCAGCGGAACGTCGATCGCGGCCGCGACAATGTCGTAAAACTTGTGGCTGGTGTTGCAGGCCATCAGCACGCCTTCCGCGCCGCCCGCGACGAGGCGTTTCGCGGCGTCGACGTTCATCTGCGCAGCGGCATCCCACTTCCCGGCCTGCTCGAGCGCGGCATATTCGCCGAAATCGAGGCTTTCCATCGCGAGCCGCGCGCTATGCAGGCCGCCGAGGCGCTGACCGATTCCGCGATTGATATGTTCGTAATAGAGCGCGGTCGAGGTCCAGCCCGTGCCCCCAATGATGCCCAGCTTGCGCAAGTTCGCGCCCCCTTCCGGTGAATCGCCCGCGCGAGATTGTCCAGCAACTTGGGGCCGCGGACAAGGCGTAAACGCCTGATTTAGCGCAAAATTAATGCTGTCACGACCAAACCGTGCCAGCCTGGCTCACCCGAGCGCTTTGACGATCTCTTCCGTCATCTTCTTGGCGTCGCCCAGAAGCATCATCGTGTTGTCCTTGTAGAACAATTCGTTGTCGATGCCGGCATAGCCGACGCCGCCCATCGAGCGTTTCACGAAAAGGCAGGTGCGCGCCTTTTCCACGTCGAGCACCGGCATTCCGTAGATCGGGGAGGTCTTGTCGTTCTTCGCCGCCGGGTTCGTCACGTCGTTAGCGCCGATCACATAGGCAACGTCGGTTTGGGCGAACTCGCTGTTGATGTCCTCGAGCTCGAACACCTCGTCATAGGGGACGTTGGCCTCGGCGAGCAGAACGTTCATGTGGCCCGGCATACGCCCCGCCACCGGGTGGATCGCATATTTGACCGTGACGCCCTTGGCTTTCAGCAGGTCCGCCATCTCGCGCACCGCGTGCTGCGCCTGCGCGACCGCCATCCCGTAGCCCGGGACGATGATCACCTGCTCCGCCTGACCCATCAGGAAGGCCGCGTCCTCGGCCGAGCCGCGCTTGTACGGCCGGTCGATCGCCGCCGCCTCGCCGCCGCTCGCGACCGCCCCGAATCCGCCGGCGATGACCGAAATGAAGCTCCGGTTCATCGCCCGGCACATGATGTAGGAGAGGATCGCGCCCGAGCTTCCGACCAGCGCTCCGGTGATGATCATCGCGGTATTGTGGAGCGTGAAGCCCATCGCCGCCGCGGCCCAGCCCGAATAACTGTTCAGCATCGAGATCACGACCGGCATGTCGGCGCCGCCGATCGGGATGATCAGCAGGAACCCGATGGCGAAGCTGAGCCCCATGACGGTGAAGAAGACCCAGGGCGCCTGGTCCTGGGTGAAGTAGGCGATCAGGACGAGGATGGCGACCAAGGTGCCGAGATTGATCACATGCCGCAGCGGCAGCAGGATCGGCTTGCCCGACATGTTGCCGTTGAGCTTGAGGAAGGCGATCACCGAGCCGGAGAAGGTGATCGCGCCGATGGCCACGCCGAGGCCCATCTCAATCCTGCTGACGGGCAGGATGTTGACGACCGACGGCCCGTAGATGGGCGTGATCCGGACCGCGATTCCGAACGCCTCGGGATTGAGGTAGGCCGCCGCCCCGACCAGCACCGCCGCCATCCCGACGAGGCTGTGGAAGGCTGCGACCAGCTGCGGCATCGCCGTCATCTGGATCTTGCGCGCGGTGATCAGGCCGATCGTGCCTCCGATCACAATGGCTGCGGCAATCTCGATGATCGCATTTAAGTCAGGTGCGGATATGCCAAAGCAGTTCGCTCCCGCGGGACATGAAATTCCCTTGGGAAATCCCGTATATGGAATGTGCGTAACTAGCGTCGTCAGCACGGCAATCGCCATGCCGATCATGCCGGTAATGTTGCCCCTACGGCTGCTTTCCGGGCTCGATAAACCCCGCAGCGCCAGGATGAAGCAGACTCCGGACACCAGGTATGCGAGGAGCACCCAGGCGGGCACCGCGACGATGAGGTCGGTGTGCATCGGCCTAGCGGTCCTTCTTCCTGTACATCGAGAGCATGCGCTGGGTGACGGCGAAGCCGCCGAAGATGTTCACGCTTGCGAGCGCCACCGCGACTAGGCCGAGCCATTTCGAGCTGGGGCTTCCCGCGGCCGCTGCGGCGATCAGCGCGCCGACCACGATCACCGACGAAATGGCGTTGGTCACGCTCATCAGCGGCGTGTGGAGCGCCGGGGTCACCGACCAGACCACGTAATAGCCGACGAAACAGGCGAGCACGAAAATCGACAGGATCGAGATGAAGTCCATGAGCCCTCCCACGAGCTGCGCTTTTGTGGCGGCTCGCTTTCCGGCTGTCGAGTGGCCGAGCCGTTAATTCTGTCTCGGTTAGCGCTTTCCTAACCTTTTCGCGCGCATGCGTGTGAGGCCAATTGGGAAGGAAAGAGCGCTCAAGTGTCGAAGCGCGGGAAGACGATCGCCGAACCGCCGCCGTGGAAGCTGCTTCTGTGGACGGCGGTGGCTGGCCTGGTGTTCGGCCTGATCGGCTTCGGCGAGATCGCCGAGGACTGGCTCCGCGTCGCCCGCAACCGCCTCCACTGGCACAATGCGAGCGGCGACATCGTCCTGGTCAAGATCGACGACAGCTCCCTGCGGGAAGTGGGCCGCTGGCCCTGGCCGAGGCGCGAGCTCGCACGCTCTATCGACCAGCTGACGGACGCGGGCGCCAAGCGCATCTTTCTCGATTTCACTTTCTACGATCCGACAAACGGCCAGGACGACCGCATCTTCGCCGACGCCCTTCGCCGATCGAAGGAGGTCTATCTCGCGGCCAGGACCCGCTCCGGAACGGACCGCGATTTTGCCGTCGGATCGAGTACCCAGGCCGAATTCGCGAAGTACGCGAAGCTCGGAAACATCAGCGCGCATTACAATTATCAAAACGCCATCTGGCAACTGCCCTATGCGCTCGAGACCAATGGCACGGCCCTGCCGTCGTTCGCGACCCTCCTCGCGAACCGCGCCGGCACGCCGGGAACGACCTTCCCGGTGGATTATTCGGTCGACCCGGCATCGATCCCGACCTTGTCCGCCGCCGATTTGCTGCGCGGCGACTTCGATCCGAAAGCCGTCCGCGGAAAAGACGTCGTGATCGGCTGGAGCAGCGAAACGCTCGGCGATCAATATTTCCTGCCGGGCACGGGAAAGATGGGCGGCGCTTACGTCCAGATCATCGGCGCTGAAACGCTCAAGGCCGGCACTCCGATTTCCCTTGGATGGGTTCCGCTGTTTGTGCTCGCTCTGGGCGTGGTCGCGCTTGCGGTCCGCCGCCGCAGCACGGCTCAACAGGCCATGCTTCTGGTCGGTTGCACGGGTCTTCTTTTGCTCGGGCCGGTTGCGCTCGAAGCGCACCTCATTTTCCTCGACCTTACGCCTGCGCTATTCGTTGTCCTGATCGTCAGCACCGTATTGTTCTGGCGCCGGTTCCGCAGCCGGGGCCTCGTCAACCCGGTCTCGAACCTTCCCAACCTCAATGCGCTCCGGCTCAACCGCGAAGGGCGCAACCAGGCGCTCGTCGCCGCCCGGATCCTCAATTACGAGGAGATCGCGGCAACCCTGCCTCCGAGCGACGAAGCGCAGCTGATCGAGCAAATTGTCGCACGCCTCAAAATCGGCTCCCCGCGGCGCGCACTGTACCAGGGCGACGGCGGAGTCTTCGCCTGGTTCGAGGAGGCCAAGCAGCCCGTCGGGAACCACCTCGAAGCGCTCTACTCGCTGTTCCGCAATCCGGCGCGCGTCGCCGGCCTCTCGATCGACCTCTCGATCGCCTTCGGGGTGGAGGTCGGAAGCGGCCGCTCGCTTGCCAACCGGCTTGCCAGTGCGCTCGTCGCCGCGGAGGATGCGGCGCACGACGGGCTCAAGTGGAAATATCACGACCCGGAATCGCTCGAGGACGCCTCCTGGAAGCTGTCGATGCTGAGCCAGCTCGACGAAGCCATCGACCGCGGCGAGGTGTGGGTCGCCTATCAGCCCAAGCTCGACATCGCGACGCGGCGGATCATCGGTGCCGAAGCCCTCGCCCGCTGGACGCACCCGGAAAAGGGTCCGATCGCGGCATCCGAGTTCGTCGCCGCGGCCGAACAGCATAACCGCATCGGCAAGCTGACCGACTTCGTGCTCGAGAAAGCCGTCTCCGCGGCAGCGCAGATCAACAAGCGCGGCGGCGATTTCAACGTCGCGGTGAACCTGTCCGCGCGCCTCCTCAGCGACAAGGGCTTCACCTTGCGCCTGTCCGCGCTCCTCGCGCGCCACGGCCTTGCGCCCAATTACCTGACGCTCGAGCTGACCGAGACCGCCGCGCTCGTCGACAGCGGAAAGGGGCTCGACATGATCGGGCGCCTTCGCGATCTCGGCATCAACATCGCGATCGACGACTACGGCACCGGCCAGTCGACGCTCGACTATCTCAAGAAGATCCCGGCCAACGAAATCAAGATCGACCAGAGCTTCGTTAAGGGAATCGTCGACAACCGCAGCGACCGGCTGATGGTCCAGTCGACGATCGGCCTCGCCCATTCCCTCGGACGCAAGGTCGTCGCCGAGGGTGTCGAGCACCGCGACATCCTCGACGTGCTGGTCGAGCTCGATTGCGACATCGCCCAGGGCTTCGCGGTCGGCCGGCCGATGAGCCTCGACAGCCTCGCCAAGCGCGTGGCGTCGGCGCGCCGCCGAAGCGCCGCCTAAAACTCCGCCCAAGTAAAGCGGCGCAACAACTCGCGCCGAATCCCCAAGAAACATCCAAGTTGAACGAGATCGGGCCGATTCTTGGTGAATCGTTTGCTAACCATATCGATTAAGGTTAATGTCCTCGTAGCTGCCGAATCGCAGTTGGAACAACGGGGACTTGCAATGAAGAAGACCAAAGCGACCCGCGGCTTCTGGACCTGGCTGATGGGCGGGGGCTGGAGCGGCACGGGCGGCGGCGCTTAAGCCATCTGCCCGGCTCGATTTCGAGCCATGAATTCAAAGAGTTAGAAAGCGCTCGCCGCTCGGCGGGCGCTTTTACTTTGTACGCGGTCCAGGTTCATTTGGCAGCGGTGGCGCACGGCCGTGCACTGCGCTAGCGGCCGGCCATGCTTCGCCAGTGCAGCACCCTAGTGCCGATTCGCGCGCCCGGCCCGGGGCTTCACGAAATCACCGATTCCGTCGCCGAATTCGTTAACGAAAGCGGCATTCGCGAGGGGCTTCTGACGCTGTTTTGCAGGCATACGTCCGCATCGCTGCTGATCCAGGAGAATGCCGCGCCCGCGGCGCGGCGCGATCTCGAGCGTTATTTCGAGCGGATCGCTCCCGAAGCCGCGGGATACGAGCATGATGACGAAGGCCCCGACGACATGCCTTCGCACCTCCGATCGGCCCTCACGGCCACCCAGCTCTCGATCCCGGTGAAGGAAGGCGCGCTCGTGCTCGGCACATGGCAGGGCATTTTCCTGTTCGAGCACCGCCGGCACCCCCATGAGCGCGAGATCGCGCTGCACCTCATCGGCGAATGAGCGTCCAATCCGTCAAGGCCTGGCTGGCGGCCAACGCGCCGGAGCTTCGCCTGATCGAGGTCGAAGGAACAACCGCCACCGTGGAGACGGCCGCGAAGGCGCTGGGGGTCGAGCCCGGCCGCATCGCCAAGACGCTCGCGGTGCGCGCGGGCGAGCATCTCTTCCTCCTCTGCACGCGCGGCGACGCCCGGCTCGACAACCGCAAGTGCAAGGACGCGCTCGGCGCCCGCCCGCGCATGCTGGGTGCAGAGGAGACGCTTGAAGTCACCGGCCATCCGGTCGGCGGCGTCTGTCCCTTCGGCCTCAAGCAGCCCCTGCCCGTCTATCTCGACGTGTCGCTGAAGGCGTTCGAAACGGTCTATCCGGCGGGTGGCTCGCTCAACACGTCGGTGGAGGTCGGCACGCAGCGGCTGTTCGAGCTGGTCGCGGAGCGCTGGGTCGACCTATGCCGGCTGCCGGACGAAGCGGTCGGGTCCTAGCTCCTCGCGCGCGACGTCGGCGAGCGGCCATTCCGTCCCGGCAATGAGCGACTCCACGATCGCGGCGATCGCCGGAGAGGTCTGCAGCCCGAACCCGCCTTGCCCCGCCAGCCAGAAGAATCCCTCCGCATCGGGCGCGAAGCCGACAGCGGGATGCTTGTCCGGCGTGAAGGTCCGAAGCCCCGCCCATTTGCTGTGGATCTGCCGAACCTCTACCGTCGTGCGCTCTTCCATCCTGAAAGCGGCCAGCGCGACTTCATATTCCTCGGGCTGAGCGTCGCACGGCTCGCTCGGCACTTCGTCCATCGGCGAGGCAAACAGCCGCCCGCTCTCCGCGCCGAAATAGAGCTCGTCGCCGATGGTCTTGGTGAAAGGAAGATGCTCGAGGTCGGTTCCGGCCGGCGCGTCGAAGGTGATGATCGTTCGCCGCTTGGGCTCCAATCCCAGCGGCCGGACCCCGGCGAGAATCGCCAGCTGATCCGCCCAGGAGCCGGCGGCGTTGACGAGGATTGGCGCGGAGAATCGCTCGCCCTTTTCACTGGTCGCGGTCCAGAGGCCGCCGTCGCGCGCGATCGACGCGACCCTGGCGCCGCTGCGCAGCTCACCGCCAGATGTGCGCAGCTGCCTCAAATTCCCCTGAAGCAGCGCGTTCGGGTCGAGCCGCATCGCGCCGAGGTCGGCGATTCCGTGTTGCGCATCCTCCTTCAGCAGCGGGCAAAGCGCGTGGACGCCCGCGGAATCGAGCCGCTCGAGCCGGGCGAACAGCGAAATCTCCGCATCGAGCGCGTCCAGCGCCTCGCGCTCGTCGTCGCGAGCGTGGACGAGCACCGGCACGCGATGGCCAAGCGGCACATCGGTAAAGCCCTTAGGAGGATCGTCGAAGAAGGGCCGGCTCGCGAGCGTCAGCGCGCGAACGAGCCGGTCACCGAGCGCATAATGGACCATCGTCGCGCTTCGGCCCGACGAGTGGAAGCCGATCTGCTCCTCGGCCTCCAGCACGGTCACCTTCGCGTGGCTCGAAAGCGCTGCCGCCGCGGACAGGCCCGCAATCCCGCCGCCGATGACCAGGATGTCGGGCGTGCTCACGCCGCCGTCAGGCGCTCGTTCACGACCTTTCCGCTCTGGGTCAGGCGGATGGCCTTCACGATCTCGTCGTCGTCGGGAAGCACCGGCCGGCCCTGCTCCTTGTCCCAGAAGGCGCTGAGGAAATTATAGAGGTTGCGCGAGAACAGCGCCGAGGAATCGGCCGCGAGAGTTCGCGAAAGGTTGGACGCGCCGATGATCGTCACCCCTTGCCTTTGAACGTGCTCCCCACTGACCGTCCCCTCGACATTCCCGCCGGCCTCGGCGGCAAGATCGACGATCACGCTTCCCGGCCGCATCGTCGCGACCTGCGCGTCGCTGATGAGCCGCGGCGCCGGCTTGCCCGGGATCAGCGCGGTCGTAATCACGATGTCCTGCTTTGCGATATGGCCGGATACCAGCTCGGCCTGGGCCTTCTGATACTCGGGCGACATCTCGGTCGCGTAGCCGCCCGCGCCTTCGCCTTCGATCCCGGCGACATTCTCGACGAAGATCGGCTTGGCCCCCAGCGACTGGATTTGCTCCCTGGTCGCGGAGCGCACGTCGGTCGCGCTGACCTGCGCGCCGAGCCTCTTGGCGGTCGCGATCGCCTGGAGTCCAGCCACGCCGACGCCCATGACGAACACCTTTGCCGGGCTGATCGTGCCCGCCGCAGTCATCATCATCGGGAAAGCGCGCCCGTAAGCGGCTGCCGCATCCACGACCGCCTTGTAGCCGGCGAGGTTCGACTGCGAGGACAGGATGTCCATCGACTGCGCGCGGGTGATTCGCGGCATCCACTCCATCGCCAGCGCCTCGAGCCCGGCGGAAGCATAGCCGTCGATCCACTTCCGCTCGCGGACCGGATCGAGCCCGCCGACGAGGAGCGCATCCTTCTCCGCGCCCGCAAGCGACGCCGGCTCGGGTCCGCTGACGCACAGAATAATCGCTGCCCCCTTCAGAACGTCCTTTCGGCTCCCGGTCTTGGCGCCTGCATCCTGGAAGTCGGAATCCGCGATCGACGCGCCCGCACCCGCGCCTTTCTCCACCGCCATCTCTGCGCCGAGCGCGGCGAATTTCTTCACGGTCTCGGGGATCGCGGCGCAGCGCGTCTCGCCCGCCGCTTCCTTCAGCACCGCGATTTTCATGCCTAGCGCAGGATCATCAGGACGAAGAAGCCGATCACAAAGCAGATCAGCGCGCCCCACTTCATCATCTTCGTGAAGCGCGTGTAATCGTGAACGTGCACGGCCACGTCCTGCGTCGGCGGGCTGACCAGCAGCGGTTCCTCTTCGGCCATCGTCTACCCCATTTCTTTTCAGCGGTTGCGAGCGTCCATAACAAGGCCGGCCGCGCTCCCCAAGCCCCGTGACGCCATGCGCTTAAGGCCCCCTTTACCGGTCCACCCGTAGGGTGCGGGCGAAAGGCGGGAAATGCGCGAAGAACCGACACGTTCGCTCTTGCTCCTCGACTCCAATGCCGACGAGCGCAGGCTGATTTCGGCGATCGCGGCGCGCGCCGGATGGAGTGTCGTCGGCGCCGCCGACGGCGAGCAGGCGATCGCGCTCCTTCAGGGGCCCCACGGACGCGAAGTCCGGGCGGCGATCTTCGGAAACTGGGAGGCGGAGCAGGGCGCGAAGCTGATCGACGCGCTTCGCGAGCATCGCGCAAACCTTCCAATCATCGTCCTGTCGCACAGCGAGGCGGTTTCCAGCGCGGTGGAGGCGATGCGCGCCGGCGCGTCCGACTTTCTGGTCCGTCCGGTCGCGCCCGAGCGCCTGCTCGATGCGCTTGCCGCCAATGCCGACCGCCGCCGGGCCACCGGGGAGCTTGCGCCCGTCTCGGAAAAGCTGGCTCCGCCGCTCGAGCTCGAGCAGCTGGTCGGCTCCGCGCCCGACTTTCGTGCGGCGCTCGCAGTCGCCGCCAAGTCCGCGCGCAACCGCCTGCCGCTCCTGATCCTCGGCGAACCGGGGACAGGCAAGGAAACCATGGCCCGCGCGATCCACGCGGCGAGCCTGCGCGCCAAGGGGCCGCTTCTCACGCTCGACTGCAAGGCGATCCCGGCCAACATCATCGACAGCGAGTTGTTCGGTCACGAGAAGGGCGCCTTTCCGGGAGCCTTTTCGGCCAAAACCGGCAAGCTCGTGCAGGCCGACAACGGCACCTTGATCCTCGACGAGATCGCCGAGCTTCCGCCCGAGACTCAGGAGCGGCTGGACCGCATGCTCGCGACCGGCGAAGTGCGGCCCGTAGGCCTCAACGGCAGCTATTCGGTCGACGTGCGCGTCGTCGCGACCAGCAGCCGTCCTCTGCCGGAGGACTTCCACGCGGGTCTTGGCGAGCGCGTTGCGGCGACCACGGTCGCGCTGCCCGCTCTTCGCGATCGCAGCGGCGACATCCCCGCGCTCACTCGCCACGTGCTCGGCCGGATCGCCGAGCAGCTCGAGATGAAGCCGCTCTCGATCGGCAATGACGCGCTCTCGGTGCTGATGCGCTACGGCTGGCCCGGCAACGTCCGCCAGCTCGTCGGCGTGCTGTTCCGCGCGGCGCTCCAGTGCGAGGACAATTCGCTGACCGCCGACCATTTCCCGCACATCGCGGTCCAGTCGCGCTTCAGCGGCCGGCGAACGGACTTCGCACCGACGCTCAGCAAGAGTCGCAGCGAGCAGGCGATCTCGGGCGCGCCCGACGTCACGCTCTATACCTCCGACGGCCACCTTCGCCCGCTCGACGAGATCGAGGCCGACATCATCCGCCTCGCCATCGGTCATTACCGCGGCCGGATGAGCGAAGTTGCGCGCCGGCTCGGGATCGGGCGCTCGACCCTCTACCGCAAGCTTGGCGGCCTGGGCATCGACACCAGCGCGGCCTGACGGACTACTTCAGAGATTCGCGCGCCTCTGCTACGCGGCGGAGATGCAACAATTCCAGGACGCTGTGGCGCTCATCACCGGCGCTGCATCCGGCATCGGAGCCGCGGTGGCCACCCGCCTCGCCAACAGCGGCGCGCGCAAGCTCATCCTCGTCGACACGGATGAAGAACGCGTTCGCGACTTCGGCTTCACCCTTCCGTGCGAACGGATGCCGATCATCGGCGACGTCGCGGATCCCGATCTGTGGCGCAGCGCCGACCTCACCGGTCTTACGCATGCCGTGGTAAACGCCGGAGTCCCCTCCGCCGGGCCGATCGAGACGCTCGAGCTGGATGAATGGAGGCGAGTGATGGCGGTCAATCTCGACGGGGCATTCCTGACGCTACAAGCGACCATGCGGGCCATCCAGTCGAGCGGCGGCGGTTCTATCGTCGTCACCGCATCCGCCGCGGGCCTGAAGGCGGAGCGCGGAATCGCGGCTTATGCCACCTCCAAGGCGGGCGTCATCCAGCTGATGCGGGTCGCCGCCCAGGAAGGCGCCGACATGGGCGTCAGGGTCAACGCCATCGCTCCGGGAGGCGTGGAGACGCCGATCTGGGACGCCGTTCCGATGTTCGCCGATCGTGCCGCCGAGGTCGGCCGCGACGCCGCCTTCGCCGAAATGGCCGCGATGGCGACGCCGCTCAAACGCTATGCGAAGCCCGAGGAGATCGCCGGCCAGATCGCCTTCCTCCTGTCCGACGAATGCGCGACCGTCACCGGCACGGTGTTCGTCAGCGACGGGGGCTACACCGCCTAGCCAATCCGCGGAGTCAGCGCCTGGTCACGCAGGCCACGCCAGATACGCAGCGCCTGCACCGTCTCGAACACGTCGTGCACGCGCAGGATCTGCACCCCCTGCTCCGCAGCCTTGAGCGCGAGCGCGATGCTGCCCCCGAGCCGCCGGTCGGGCGGCGCTTCACCCGACAGGGCGCCGATGCTGCGCTTGCGGCTCGCGCCGACGACGATGGGGCAGCCGAGCGAGTGGAACAGCGCGAGCCCGTTCATCAGCTCCAGATTGTGCCCGACGTTCTTGCCGAATCCGAAGCCCGGATCGACCAGGATGCGCTCGCGCTTGATTCCGGCGACTTCGGCGGCCTCGATCCGCTCCTCGAGCCACGAATAGACCTCGACCAGCACATCGTCGTAGCGCGGGTCCTCCTGCATCGTCTCGGGGGCGCCTTGGTGATGCATCAGGACTACGGGCACGTTCGAGGCGGCGATCACACCCGCCGACCGCCCGTCGAAGGTGAGTGCCGAGACGTCGTTGATCATCCGCGCGCCTGCTTCGAGCGCCGCCGTCATGACGTCAGCCTTGCGCGTGTCCAC